>WNFM01195350.1_pt2 | contig 10344 bp, 6 predicted proteins | sample 5400271 | NCBI WGS metagenome assembly WNFM01 (sample SAMN13153352, study PRJNA577476) | soil metagenome | isolation source: 60 cm saprolite on Douglas fir-dominated hillslope | place: USA:California | collected 2013-09-17 | reverse complement strand
CCCCGCCGTTCCTGATGAGGTCGAGCAATACATGCAATGGCAGCGGCGGCGTCTGCGCATGCGTCCGGGATTGACCTGCCTCTGGGCCCTGGCCGGGCGCGACAAGCTCGACTTCGAGACCTGGATGCGCATGGACATGCAGTACATCGACAATTGGTCGCTGGGACTGGACTGGAAGATCTTGTTGCTGACCATACCGAGGGTCCTGACGGGCAACGGAGCGAGTTGATGGGAAACAATCTTCCTTTCTCTGCGGTATCTCGACCGCCTAAGACCTTTAGTTGGGAATACGTGTGGAGCGGCCTTTCAGGCGGCAATTCCGGCTGTCGAGCGGGCATGTCTTTAAGTCCGACGCAAGAACACGCCGGCCCGAAGGCCGTCGTTGCCGGCTGAAAGCCCGCTCCACACATCCCCAAACAAATCTCACCCATCGCGTAATGTGTTATTTTTGTTAAGTTAGCAAGACTTTACGCATGTTAATTCGAGCGCCGCGGACCGTCACCTCGAAGCTGAATGTCTACATCGGCGCAGCCACCTGCGCGCTGCTGATCCTCACCGTCTGGGTGAGTTATCAGACCGGTGGCGCGGTGGTGGAGTCGCAGACCAACGCCGAGGCGATCAAGCAGGTCCGCTCTTCCGCCAGGGAGCTGGACGATTTCGTCGCCCGCATGGCCGACATGCCCAACAGCATCGCCGCCCATCAGCAGGACGCGGGGACCGAGCCTAGCCGGGGAATGGTGGCGTACCTGGCCAACTTGCTCAATTCCAGTCCGATCGAGGATGTTCAGAGCGTCTACATCGCCTTCGAGAAGAAGAACTGGAAGGAGAAGGACGCGCTGCTTCGCGTCGACCGGCAAAGCTTTCCCCGCGCGGCCCCCGTCAGCTACGACTATCACCAGCCCGCGCGTGAGTGGTACAGCGGCCCTAAGAGCACCGGCGAGGCTTATCTCAGCGAGCCGTTCCTGGACGCCGGAAGCTCCAAGACCCTGATCAGTATCTCCAAGCCCGTTTACGACGAGCGCGGCGGGCTGCTCGGCGTGGCCGGCGCCGATATCCCGGTCGACCGCATGCGTACCATCGTGGCCAATGCCAATTTCAGGCTTCGATCTTCTCCCGCGGACGCAGATAAGCAGGACCGGCGCCTCGGCGAATATGGGTTTCTGGTGAGCCGTGCGGGGAAGCTGATCGCGCATCCGAATGAATCGGCGCCGCTCTCGAGCACCGCCGCGGATACAGCCGTGGATGGCAAGTTCGTCGTCTCGAAGCCGGAGGGCTTCGCCACGCTGCAAGTGGCCGGCATCGGGCGGCGTGTCTACTGGGCCACCGCTCCCATCACCGCCTGGAAGGTGGCGCTGAATGTGCCGGAAGCGTCCATTTTGCAGCCGGTGCGGATACTGGCTGTCCGGGTCACGCTGATCGGCGCGCTGGCCTTCATCCTCATGATCATCACGGTAACGCTGGTGGCGCGGCGCCTGGCCGAGCCGATTCAGAAGCTCACGGCGGCGGCCGGCAGGGTGGAGGCGGAGGACTATCAGGCCGTGTCGCTCGATGACGTCGCCAGGCATCCGGACGAGCTGGGCCAACTGGCGCGAGGCTTCCAGCGCATGGTACGCGAAGTCGACGCCCGCCAGCAGCGCTTGAAACAGGCGGAAGAAATGCTGCGGCAAAGCGAGCAGCATTTCCGCTCCCTGATCGAGCATTCCTCCGACGTCATCACCGTGCTCGACACGGCCGGCATGGTTCTTTACGAGAGCCCGTCGCTCGAGCGCGTTCTGGGTCATGCGCCGGGCAGTCTGGTGGGGAAGCGCTTCTTTGAGTTCATTCACCCCGAAGATATGGCGATGTTCGTGGCCGCTTTCAATTCCTCCCCGCGGAAAGGCGAGGCGGCCGCGCCCCTCGAGTTTCGCTTTATGCACAAAGCGGGCGAATGGCGTCTTCTGGAAGCGATCTCGACCAACCTTCTCGACGATCCTTCCGTGAACGGCATCATCCTCAACTCGCGCGATATTACCGAGCGCAAGCGCGCCATGGATCTCGAACGCGACAAGGAGGCCGCCGAGGCCGCCAATGAGGCCAAGAGCCAATTCTTGGCGAATATGAGCCATGAGCTGCGAACGCCGCTCAATGCTATCATCGGCTACTCGGAAATGCTGCGGGAGGAGGCCGAAGACCTCGGACAGGAAGAGTTCCTCCCCGATCTGAACAAGATACACGGCGCCGGCAAGCACCTGCTCGATCTGATAAACGCGGTGCTCGATATCTCCAAGATCGAAGCCGGGAAGATGGACCTGTATCTGGAGAATTTCGACGTGAAGAAGATGATCGACGACGTGGTGTCCCTGATCCATCCTCTTGTGATCAAGAACTCCAATCAGTTTGAGCTCCTGGGGCCCGATGACATGGGCACGATGTACGCCGATCTGACCAAGGTGCGGCAGAGCCTGTTCAACCTGCTCAGCAACGCCTGCAAATTCACCGAGAACGGGAAGATCACGCTGGAGGTGAACCGGCAGACCTCCGGATCCGCTGAACAGATTGTTTTCAAAGTCGGCGACACTGGCATTGGGATTACGCCCGAGCAGATGGACAGGCTGTTCGAGCCATTCACGCAGGCCGATCCTTCCATGACGCGCCGTTTCGGCGGCACCGGCTTGGGCCTGGTGATCAGCCGGCGCTTCTGCAACATGATGGGCGGCGATATCAAAGTGGAAAGCCGGATCGGGCTCGGCGCGACCTTTACCATGACGCTTCCCGCGCAGGTGGTGGACAAGAAAGCGGAACCGGCCGCGCCCGTGGAAGCGGTGGAGACGAGCTACCCGCAGCCGCCCGCGGGCGCGAGCGTAGTCCTGGTGATCGACGACGATTTGCGCGTTCACGACCTGTTGCGCCGGTCCCTCGCCAAGGAGGGCTTCCGCGTGGAGGTGGCTTCGTCCGGCGAGGAGGGCTTGCGCATGGCTCGCCAGTATCGTCCCGAGGCTATTACCCTCGACGTGATGATGCCCGGTATGGATGGCTGGGCCGTCCTGGCTGCCCTGAAGGCCGATGCGCATTTGGCCGATATTCCAGTCGTCATGCTGACGATCGTCGATAACCAGAACATGGGCTATTCGCTTGGCGCGGCGGAGTATCTGGCCAAGCCCATCGATCGCGATCGCCTGACGGCGGTGCTCAAGAAGTACGCCGGGGAAGGGAAGACCCGCTCCGCTCTGGTGGTGGACGATGAGGCGGAGGCTCGCGACCTGCTGCGCCGGCTGCTCGAGAGCGACGGATGGTTAGTCGAGACGGCGGCCAACGGACGGCTGGCGATCGACAAGTTGAAAGTAGCCCGGCCCGGCGTGATCCTGCTCGATCTGATGATGCCGGAGATGGATGGATTCCAGTTCGTGGATGAACTGTGGAAGCAGCCCGATTGGTGCGATATCCCGATTGTCGTGGTCACGGCGAAGGATCTTACACCGGAGGAACGCCTGCGCCTGAACGGGCACGTGGGCATTGTGCTGCAAAAGGGCGCCTACCAATCCGAAGAGCTGCTGCGCGAGACCGGCCGACTGGTGGCCAGCCGGATCCGTAAGCATTCGCCAAACCTGGTTGGCCAGGGGCTTCGTCAACCCTAGGAGGGAAAGTTCAAGATGCCTAAGATACTGCTGGTGGAAGATAACGAAATGAATCGCGACATGCTCTCGCGCCGTCTTCAGCGTAAGGGCTATGAAGTGGTGATCGCCGTCGACGGTGGAGAAGGCGTGGCGCTGGCGCATTCGCAGTTACCGGACCTGATTCTGATGGACATGAGTCTTCCGGTCCTCGATGGCTGGGAGGCTACGCGGCGGCTGAAGGCGGCGCCGGACACGTCCGCCATTCCGGTCATCGCGCTCACAGCGCATGCCATGGCTACCGACCGGGAAAAGGCCATGGAAGCGGGCTGCGACGACTATGACACCAAGCCGATCGAGCTGCCGCGGCTGCTGGGCAAGATCGAGTCCTGGCTAGCCGGGTCGGGGACGCGGCCGGCGGAGGCGTAAGCCATGAGTGGCGCCGTCGAGAAGCCGCCGCAAATCATCCTGACCGGCGAAAGCCTGTCCGAAGTGCGCCACAACCTGCGCACACCCATCAATCACATTCTCGGCTACGGCGAGATGCTGATGGAGGACGCCGAGGACCAGGGCAAGCAAGAATTCCTCCCCGACTTGCGGCGGATTCTCGAGGATGGCAAGCTCGCGCTGGCCGTCATCAACGGCGCTCTCACTCCGGCGACGAATGAGGTATTCGAGCCGCAAATCCGCGACATGAGCGATGGGCTGCTAAGCCCCGTCACCCAGATCCTGGAAATCATTCGGCGGATCGAGCCTGAACTCGTGTCGGGCGATGTCGCCAAGATCCGGACAGCCGCGCAAAGGCTGCTCAGCATGGCCGCCGAGCTTTTGGAGCCCGGCGCTCCATCCGCAAAGCACGAGGCGCCGCCTCCGAAGCCGCCCGAGCCGATCGTGAAGCCATCGGAGCCGGAAATCCTGCTCGTGCCGATACCGCTCGAGCTCAAGGTCCCGCCGGCCCACGCAGCCGACAAGCTGAAGACTGCTTCACAAGCGCATCTGCTGGTCGTCGACGACAACGAAACCAATCGCGACGTCCTCGGCCGGCGCCTGGAGCGGGAAGGGTTTCGCGTTTCATCCGCCGAGAATGGACGCCGCGCGCTCGAAATGGTCCGCGCCACCAGCTTCGACCTGGTTCTGCTCGACATCATGATGCCGGAGATCGACGGCTATCAGGTGCTCAGCCAGATGAAAGCCGACCCGCATCTGCACGATATTCCGGTGATCATGATCTCGGCGCTGGACGAGATCCAGAGCGTGGTCCGCTGCATCGAAACCGGAGCGGAGGATTATCTCAACAAGCCCTTCGATCCGGTGCTGCTGCGCGCCCGCATCGGCGCCAGCCTGGAAAAAAAGCGCTTGCGCGACGAACAGAAGCGCAAGACCGCCGAGCTGGAGAAGGCCATTGAGGAAGCCGAATCGCAGCGGCGGGAATCGGAGTCGCTCCTTCGCAATATCCTGCCCGCGACGATCGCCGAAGAGCTGCGCTCGCGGGGCCAGGTCGAGCCGCGCTATTTCGAAGATGTGACCATTCTCTTTTCCGATTTCGTCGGCTTCACCCACGCCACCGAAAACCTGGCGGCGGAAGACCTGGTCACCTTGTTGCACAACTATTTCACGGCGTTCGACCGCATTGTGGGACGCTACGGCCTCGAAAAGCTCAAAACCATCGGCGACAGCTACATGCTGGCGGGCGGGCTGCCCGAACGGAATCCTTCGCACCCGGTGGACGCGGTGATGGCCGCTTTTGAGATGGTGAAAGCGGTCGAGGAACTCTCGACCGAAGAGGCGCCCTGGCGAGTGCGCATCGGGATCCATACGGGGCCGGTGATCGCCGGCGTCGTGGGGATCAAGAAGTTCGCCTTCGACGTGTGGGGCGAAAGCGTCAATTTCAGCTCACGAATGGAATCTTCGAGCTTGCCGAACTGTATCAATCTCTCCGCCCGAACCTATTCGCGAGTCAAGGATTTCTTCCAGTGCGAACACCGCGGCCAGGTGAACACGAAGGAAGGCAAACCCTACGAAATGTTCTTCGCCAAAGGCATCCTGCCGAAGCTTTTGGACGATCGGACGCAGAATCCGCCTCCCGCGTTTGTGCGCCGGTACAGGATCTACTTTCAGAAGACGCCGCCGTCGTTTCCGGGGTTCTTGCTGCAAGGATAACTATGTAAGAGGATGTCGGATTTCGTATGTCGGATTTCGGGAGCCTTGAGGCCAGCCGCCAGCACTTGCGGCGTTCACGGAGACACCCGAAATCCGACATCCGAAATCCGACATCCTCTTTGGAGTTGTATCCACCCAAGTATCGCTCCATCCACCCAGAACCGCGGCTTGTCCCGCGCAATAAATCCAAGATGTCCTCCCGTCTTTGGCGTGACCAGCGTCAGATGAGGGTTGGATTCGAAGGCCGGATGCCGAAAGATATCGAAGGGCACGAACGTATCGTCCTGCGCCTGGATCAGAAGTGTTGGTACGAGAATCCGATCGAGGAACTGGTTCGAGGATTGTGTCGCGTAATAATGCTCCGCGCCGTGAAATCCAAAGGACGGCGCAGTGATCTTGTCGTCGATTACAAAGAGGGAGCGCATGCCCCGAAGATCGGCTTGGGTGTAGCGGCCCGTGGAGATCAGCCGCTCGCACATGCGGCGCAGGAAGCGGCGCTCGTAGTAACGGTTGTCGATCCGGCCCATACGCTTGACGCAGGCCGCCAGATCGATCGGCGTGGATGTGGCGCAGATCCCGGCGATGAGGCTGCCGGCGCTCTCGCCTAGCTCGCCAGCCAGCTTCAGCGTGACGTTTCCTCCCAGCGAAAAGCCGGCCAGATAGACCGGCGTCCGCCCCTGCTGCTCGAATTGCCTCACCACGGCGAGGAGGTCGGAGGTGAGTCCGGCGTGGTAGAGCGTCGGGCACAGATGCGCCGTGCCGCCGCAGGTGCGCATGTGGAAGCGGTGCATGGCGAAGCCGGCCTCGAGGCCCGCTTGCGACAGGCTGCGCATATAGCCGGATTCGCCCGATCCTTCGAGGCCGTGCGTCAGTATAATCTCGCCCAGCGCTTCGCCCTGCGGCCGCTGCGACTGCACCAGAACCTGCACGCCGGGCTCGGTCCGGTAAAGCTTCGATTCCACGGGGTAGCGTTCGATGTCGAGCCGGCGCGGCCAGAAATTTCCCGCGATGGTCAGGAGATGATGATTGGGTAGGATCGGACGAAACGGCCGCAAGCCTGTATTTTACCGCGCTGCTGACGGCGTGGAGCGGCCTTCCAGGCGACAACGTCGGCTGTCGAGCCGACGTGTCTTGCTCTGGCTCGAAGACATGCCCGCTTGACAGCGGGCATTGCCGGCTGAAAGCCCGCTCCACAACCTTTGACCGGTGTATACTTCAATGTACGTGGAGTCAACACTGGAGAAACACTGGCGCATCTATTGTTGCTTTCTCGCTCTGACGTCGCTGGTCTGCGCGCAGGATTCCGCGCCCTCGCAAAGGAATCCGTTTGACACATCCCAGGACGCCGAACAAGGCAGTCGGCTGTTCCAAATCCACTGCTCCTATTGCCATGGCGCCCGCGGCGAGGGCGGCCGGGGCGCGGACCTCACCAACGGCCAGTACCGCTTCGGCGGCTCGGACGCGGAGTTGTTCGGCACTATCCGCAACGGGATCAGGGGATCGGAAATGCCGGCCGTGCGCGCCACGGACGACGAGGTGTGGCGCATGGTTGCGTTCGTGAAAAGGATCGGCTCGGCTGGACTCGAAGAGAGAGCCCGAGGCGACGTGGTGGCCGGCAAGGCCCTCTATGCGGGCAAGGGGAATTGCGCGGTCTGCCACACGATCGGCAAAGACGGCGGAAGCCTGGGACCCGACTTGACCGATATCGGGCGGCGGCGGGGCGCGAAGTTCCTGGAGGAGTCGCTCGTCAAGCCCGAAGCCGAAGTGCCGATCGCCTACCGCGCCGTCCGGGTGGCCACGAAATCCGGGAAGACCGTTGTTGGGATCCGGCTGAATGAAGACGACCTCTCCATTCAGTTGCGGGACACGGGCGACAACCTGCGATCGTTCCTGAAGGGCGACATCAAAGAGATCCGGCGCGACCAGCCGTCGCTGATGCCGGCGTACGGGCCCATTCTGAGCAAGAAGGAGCTGGTAGACCTGGTGGCTTACTTGAGTTCATTGCGTGGCGTGAGATGAAAGCTTGGATTGTATTTCTGGTGGCCGCATCGCTTTACGGGCAGGGCCTGCCGGTTCCCTACGAACGGCTGTCGAACGCCGACCGGGAGCCGGGCAACTGGCTGATGTATTCGAGCACGTACAATAGCTGGCGGTTCAGCAGGCTCGACCAGATCAACACGCAAAACGTGAATCGCCTGCATGTCAAGTGGCTGTTCCAAGCCCGGCAGGAAGAGAAGCTCGAGACCACGCCGCTGGTGGTGGACGGAATCATGTACCTGACCCGTCCGGAGAATGAGATCCATGCGCTCGACGCCGAGACCGGGCGAGTTCTGTGGGTCTATAGGCATCGGAATCCACCGCGAACCTTCAATTGCTGCGGCAGAGTGAATCGGGGGCTGGCCATCCTGGGCAATCGTCTCTTCATGAATACTCTCGACATGCATATCCTGGCGGTGGACGCCAAGTCCGGGCGGGAGCTTTGGAAGACCAAGATCCACGATCACACCGCGGCCGGAGGCTATGCGGCTACCGGCGCCCCGCTGGCGCTGAAGGACAAGGTGATCGTCGGCATGGCCGGCGGCGAGCATGGCGTCTCCGGGTTCCTCGACGCCTATGACGCCGCGACGGGAAATCGGCTGTGGCGCTTCAACACCATTCCTCAGCCGGGCGAGCCGAACTTCGGCACCTGGGCGGGAGATTCGTGGAAGACCGGCGGCGCGTCCACGTGGAACAACGGCTCCTACGATCCGGAGCTGAATCTGGTCTATTGGGGAACCAGCAATCCCTGGCCGGACTACAACGGCGACTTCCGCGCCGGCGACAATCTGTATTCGTGCTCGGTGATCGCGCTCAATGCCGACACCGGAAAGCTGAAATGGTATTACCAATTCACGCCGCACGATTTGCACGATTGGGACGCTACGCAGATCCCGATTCTTTTGGATGGAGAGTTTCGCGGACAGCGCAGAAAAATGATGGCGTGGGCCAACCGCAACGGATTTTTCTACCTGCTCGATCGCGACAGCGGAGAGTTCCTGCTGGCCAAGAATTTTGTGAAGCAGACCTGGGTCAAAGGGTTCGACGACAAGGGCCGCCCGGAGGAGATCCCGGGCAACGAGCCGACGCTGGAAGGGAACGATAAGGTGTGGCCCGGGACGGACGGCGCGGCCAACTGGATGTCGCACAGCTACAGCCCGCTCACCAAGCTGCTCTACGTCTTTGCGCGCGAGGAGCGGCGCGTGTTTACGAAGGACGCCGTGCGGCATCCGACCACGGAGCGCGAGGAGGGCGGGGGCCGCGGTTTCTTCAGGCGCGGGCCGCGCTTTGCTCCGGAGGAAAGCTGGGGCAAGGTGGTTGCGATCGATCCGCCCACCGGCGCGATCCAGTGGGAGCACAAGGTCGTATCGCCGCCGTGGGGAGGCGTCATGGCGACAGCCGGCAACCTGGTGTTTGGCGGCACGCTCGAGGGCGTCGTCTTTGCGCTGGATGCGCGCACCGGCCAGCGGCTTTGGCATTTCGCGGGGAACGATCGAGTCTATTCCACGCCGATCAGCTTCCTCGCCGGCGGTAAGCAGTATGTGTCGCTGCCGGTCGGGGATGTGTTGATTACTTTCGGCCTCGATACCCAGCCCCGTGATTCTGAGCCGCGACAGTAATGGCGCGGTCCCGCGATTGGTTTCACACCTTCTGACGCTTGGGGTTATGAACGTCCTTGGTTTGGCAGTCCTCTTGGCTCTTGGCGACGCCGCGGCAGGTAGAATCCTCTTCGTAGGTCAAGGCGGCTGCGTCAACTGCCACTCGGTCGAAAATCGAGGCGGCAGCGTCGGGCCGGACCTAAGCGAAATCGGGCTGAGCCGCAGCCCCGAATCGCTGCGCCTGGCCCTCACCGACCCCAACGCCGAAATCTTTGAAGAATACTTCACGGTAGTCGCTGTCACGAAGCGAGGCGAGCGGATCGAAGGCATCGCCCTCAATGAGGACGACCTGTCGATCCAACTGCGCGATGCGGGCGGAAATCCCCGGTCGTTCCTGAAAGAGAATCTGAAGGAAGTGCGGCGGGAGGAGCGCTCGCTGATGCCGTCCTATGCGGCGAAGCTCTCGGGCGCGGAAATCGAGAATCTGGTCGGGTATCTCCGCAGCCTGAGAGGCGCCCCAAGGCCGCCCGTCGCGCGGACACGGGAGATTTCGCGCGTTTCAGAGAACATCACCTGGCTGACGCGGCCGGAGCGGGAGAGCGACGAGCGGCCCGATACTCTGCTCGACGCATTGCAGATTCCCCGCGGGGTTACGGTTGTCGATCTGGGCGCCGGCGCGGGTTATTTTACCTGGCGTCTCGCTCAGCGGGTCGGGCCGCAGGGGAAGGTGTTCGCGGTAGAGGTGCAGCGTTCGATGCTGGACCTGATCGCGGACGAGGTGAAGAAACGAAATCTGAGGAACGTGGAACTGGTGCTCGGTGGGGAGCACGATCCGCGACTTCCCGACGCAGCCGCCGACCTGGTCCTCATCGCCAATGCGTATCACGAGTTTTCCGATCCCGAGGCGATGATGGCCGCGGTCCGGCGATGCTTGAAGCCTAATGGACGCGTGGCCGTGA
>WNFM01359836.1_pt1 | contig 10345 bp, 7 predicted proteins | sample 5400271 | NCBI WGS metagenome assembly WNFM01 (sample SAMN13153352, study PRJNA577476) | soil metagenome | isolation source: 60 cm saprolite on Douglas fir-dominated hillslope | place: USA:California | collected 2013-09-17 | reverse complement strand
CCGCCGTCCGGTTCACCGAGTGCTCCGCCACGATCCGGAGCTCCGTCTTCGCCTCGTCGAGCAGCGCGATGCCGCAACTGCGGGTATCGAGCACGTCGACCACTCCCTGCGCGACGGTCTTCAGAGCGCGGTCGATGTCCGCCACGTTCGTCAACGCCACGGCGATGCGATTGAGCGACGCCAGTTGTTCTGCCCGCGCCTCCGCTTCGCTCCGCGCCTCGGCCACGTCCCGGAACAGCCGTTCCAGCTCCGCGTTCACGCGGCGAAGCTCCTGTTCCACCCGCTTGAGCTCCGTGACGTCGAGCAAGACGCCGTGCACCTCGGAGGGCATCCCCGCCTGCATCACCGTTCTCGAGTGATGCTGAAACCAGAGGACCCGACCGTCCCGGGCGATCAGCCGGTGGGTGGTGTTGATCTCCTTCCCGGTGGCAGGGTTCAGGCGCATGGCCTCGCTCGCCTCGGGGTGGTCCGCGGGATGAATCAGCTTGTGCCAGAGGTCTTCGTCGCTGAGCCAGGCGTCCGGCGGGAAGCCGAGGAGCGTCTCGACCTGCGGACTGACGTAGAGCGTCCGGCGTTCGCCGATCGAGTATCGATAGATGATCGTCGCCGGGAGCTGCTCCACGAGCGTGCGGTACTCCTCCTCGGCCGAGCGGAGCTGCGATTCGATCGCGGTGCGGTGCGCCAGCTCCTGGTTCGCCGCCGCGTACAACCGCGCGTTCCGGATTGCGACGGCCGCCTGCGACGCGAACGCCATCGCCACACGCGCGTGATCGGCGGTGTAGAAGTCCGGCACTCCTTTGTCGAGCGGGATCAGGCCGACGACCTCGTCGCCGTGCAAGAGAGGGACCCCCATCCACCCGCGGATGTGGGACGCGGTCGGAGCGTCCCGGAACGCGCTGAATGGCGTCACGTCGGGAAGGATGAGCGGCTCGCGTCCGCGAACGACGAGGCCGTTCGGCACCGCCGCGTTGTCCAGATCGAACGAGACACCGATGATCGCCGTCGGATCGCTGAACCCGATCCCGGCCACGATGACGGCACGCCCCGCGCGGAGCTCCTGGACCGTCGCGCTGTCGTAGGGAACGACGCGCTGGAGCTGCTGCAGGATCGTCTCGAGGACGCGCGGCAGGTCGAGCGAAGAGGTGACCGCCTTCGTGGCCTCGAGAATCGTCTCCGCTTCGTTGCGCGCGGCACGCTCCTTTTCGAACAGCTCCGCGTTGCGCAGTGCCATCGCCGCCACGCCGGCGAAGCGCGTCAGGATCTCGACATCCTGCGGGGTGAACGGCGGCCGCTCCTCCGTCGCCGCGATGCCGAGAACTCCGAGGAATCGATCCTCGGATATGAGCGGGACCTCGATCACCGCCCGATACGGATCGAGACCGCTCACGGCCCCATCGGACCACGAGCCCAGATCGTTGATGACCGCCGCCTCGCGCGACGCCCAGACCCGGCCGGCGATTCCCTCGCCGAAGCGGATCGATATTCCGGTCGCAGGCTCCACCCCGCCGGTGGTGTACCGGATCCGAAGGTCGCCGCGCGCAGCGTCGACGAGGCCGATGAACCCGTACGAGCACTGCAGGAGCTCGGTGGCGCGCTCGACGATGTCCTGCAGCGGGTCGGCCGCAGTGATACTGCGCATCAAGGCGGCCATCGTCTCGTGCAGCACCGTCAGCGCGCGGTCGTCGCGCGACGAACGCTGCTCGTCGGTACTCGGGCCGCTAGCGGCCTGGGACCACTTCGGTTCTTTCACGGTAGGCCTGTCGGGGAAGTCCTATCATACGACCGCCGCCGGAAACCGGGCGCCGCGGTTCCTTACTTCCCGCTGCCGCTGCTCCCAGCACAAGCCGTGGCCCAAACCTCAGGAGTGTGAGTCGTGCCCATCCTCGGTGAAGTGAAGAAAGCACGGGTGCCAGTAAAGATCTGGTCACCCATCGGGCAGGTCGAATCGCAGGCGCTCGACCAGCTCACCAATATCGCGAACCTGCCGTTCGTCTTCCACCACGTCGCGGCGATGCCGGACGTGCACCTCGGAAAGGGCGCAACCGTCGGCTCCGTCATCGCCACGAAGGGAGCGATCTGCCCGGCCGCTGTCGGCGTCGACATCGGCTGCGGCATGGCCGCCGTGCGCACGAACCTGAGGGCGGACGACTTCGGCGGCGGAACCACTGCGAAGATCAGGAGCTCCATCGAGCGCGGCGTCCCCGTTGGTAACGGACCCGGGGGATCGCACAAGGAGCCGACGAGCGGCGGTTCGTCATGGCTGCGGCGATCACCGGCCAAGATGGCCGCCAAGATCAACAGAAACCAACTCTGCCAGCTTGGCACGCTCGGAGGAGGGAACCATTTCATCGAGCTCTGCCTCGACGAGGCCGGCGCCGTCTGGCTGATGCTCCACTCCGGCTCGCGCAACATCGGGAAGGAGCTCGCCGAGCGCCACATGAAGCGCGCGAGAGAAATCGCGAAGCAGGCCCTGATCCACCTCGTTGATCCGGACCTCGCCTACCTCGAAGAGGCGACGCCCGACTTCGCCGCCTACGTCGCGGATGTCGAGTTCGCGCAGGAGTACGCGTTCGAGAACCGTCGCCTCATGCTGGAAGAGATCGTCCGAAACCTCCGCCACTCGTTCCCGCAGCTCTCGCTCGGCGCCGTCATCAACTGTCACCACAACTATCTCGCGCGCGAGACGCACTTCGGCGAGAAGGTGATCGTCACTCGGAAGGGCGCCATCCGCGCCGCTTCGGGCGTCATGGGGATCATCCCCGGCAGTATGGGCACCCGCTCCTTCATCGTCGAGGGGCTGGGGAATCCCGAGAGCTTCGAGTCCTGCTCGCACGGCGCCGGCCGCCGGATGTCGCGCGGCGCGGCAAAGAAGACGTTCACACTCGAAGATCTCGCAGCCCAGACTGCCGGCGTGGAATGCCGGAAGGACGGCGGCGTGCTCGACGAGATCCCCGGCGCCTACAAAGACATCGAGGACGTGATGCGCAATCAGGCCGACCTTGTCCGAACCGTGGCCGTGCTGAAGCAGTTCCTCTGCGTCAAGGGATAGGCGGAAGCGATCATCCAAGGGTGGAGCGAAAATCGACAGTGCCAGGTTCGACTTTCGACGTGACCGTCTCGATCTCGCAGAGCGGCACTCGCTTGCTGCTTCATCGCCACTCCGCACGGTCTTTGGTCGGCCGCCATGGCCGCGTTCGGGATAGAACTGTATCCACGAATCAGGTGCGAATCCTCATAGCCCCAAGCAGTGCCAACAATGCAGCGAGTGCCAGCAGAGCCCTATCCGAGAGAGGCGGGATCGCAGCTGCATTGATGGCGAACACCCACGCGGCCCCGGTGTTACGGTTGTCACCGAGTCCTCCGCTGATGGCAGTGTTGCCGTCGCCGGAGAGAGACACGGAAGAGCCTTGTTCCGCGAGCCCCACGGCGCCCGAGCCGACAACCTTGCTTCCCAACTGAGTCCAGACTCCTCCACTCCTCGTCCAGACCCACGCGGCCCCAACGCCATTATTGTCCCCGTCTCCTCCAACGAAGACGGTGTTGCCGTCGGCGGAGGCGGATACGGAGACGCCTTGTAGAGCGTTCCCCACCGCGCCCGAGCCTACCAGCTTGGCTCCTTGCTGGCTCCAGACTCCTCCGCTCCTCGTCCAGACCCACGCGGCCCCGACGAAGCTGTTGTCGAGGGGCCCTCCGACAATGGCCGTGTTGCCGTCGCCGGAGAGCGACACGGAGAGACCTTGTAGAGCGTTCCCTGCGGCGCCCGAGCCGACCAGTTTGGTTCCCTGCTGGCTCCAGACTAATCCGCTCCTCGTCCAGACCCATGCTGCCCCGGCGTCATTGTTGTCGTGGTTCCCTCCGACAATGGCCGTGTTCCCGTCGGCGGAGAGCGATACAGAAGCACCTTGTTGAGCGGTGGTCCCCAGTGCGCCCGAGCCGACTAGCTTGGTTCCCTGCTGGCTCCAGACTCCTCCGCTCCTCGTCCATGCCCACGCGGCCCCGGCGTTACTTTTGTCGCGGAGCCCTCCGACGATGGCCGTGTTGCCGTCGGCGGAGAGGGAGACGGAAACGCCTTGGAAGGCTTTCCCCGCGGCGCCCGAGCCGACCAGCTTGGTTCCTTGCTGGGTCCAGGCTCCTCCGCTCCTCGTCCAGACCCACGCCGCCCCATCGCCATTGTTGTCAAAGTATCCTCCAACCATGGCTGTGTTGCCGTCGGCGGAGAGGGATGCGGAGATGCCTTGTTGAGCGTCCCCAACCGCGCCTGAGCCAACCAGCTTGGCTCCCTGCTGGGTCCAGACTCCTCCGCTCTTCGTCCAGACCCACGCAGCCCCATCGACACTGTCGATCCTTCCTCCGACGATGGCTGTATTGCCGTCGGCGGCGAGGGCCACTTGAAAGCCTTGTTGAGCGTTCGGCGAGGCGCCTGTCCCTACTAACTTCGGCCCTTCCTGCGTGAATTGAGCAAGGGCTGGATAGGAGGAAAGTAGCGCAGCGCAAACGAAAACGATGACCGCACCGGAATGGCGCATTTTTCAGGGCCTTCTCCTGAGGACGCGTTAATTCTATCTACTATCTGCCGGCGTCAGATATGCGATGGCCGGGAAGCTCGACTACCTTCGATATCCCGCCGCCTGATCCGAACGTCCGGACTCGCTGAAATCACTGTGGTCCGAGGGTTGCTCGATGAATGCGGCAGCGTCCGGGAAAATGCAGCGTCCGGGAAAATGGGTCACACCTTCGGTCGGCTGCGGTGGTCCGCGATCTCGAATGATCCCGCAGAGCCCAAACCTCTATTGAGTGGCTATGAGTGCCAGGTTGACCCAGGTTTCGCGTCCCGAATGCACAGCCACCGTGATTCGAGCGGCGACCTCGGGTCTGTAGTGCGGAGCAGAAGCCTGGACCTCGTACGTGAGAAAAAGGGGTCGCACCTCCACTCTTCAGTGTTATCGCCAGCCGAGGACTACGTTAAAGAGCGAGTCGCTGGCGGCCGCCGCTCCTTCGAGCATCACGAACGACTGCCCGTCCGGCGCGGCCGCGAAATGGCGCGTGTCCGCCGGCGCGCGAAAGAGAGGTGTGATCGTCGTGTCACTCCAGTTGTCGTCGCTGCGCGGCACGACGCTGGTCAAGTCGTGCAGCGGCGAGAGGTAGAACAGCTCGCGGCCGTCCTGTCGCCAGCGCGGGCTCCTGCCGCCGCTCGCGGAGATCCGGATCGGCGCGGCGTCGCTGCCGGCGAGGCTGTGCAGGTAGATTTCCGGCGAGCCGGTGGCGTCGGATGTGAAGGCCAGCCACTTCCCGTCGGGCGAAACCTGTGGATCGTCTTCATCGAAGCTGCTGTTGAGGACTGCTCGCGATGTCCGCGTGGCCATGTCCAGGCGGAAGATGTCGCCCTGCGTGTGTGAGTCTGTGCGCGTGTAGAAGAGTGTTGAGGCATCGGGCGAGAAACTTCCCGCGAATTGAAACTCGCCCCGTTTCGTCAACTCCTCGGACGCGAACGCCCCTAAGGCGCGTCTTACCATGTGCGGGTATGAGCCCCCTTCCGCTTCGGAGTAAACGATGGAGCGCCCGTCGGGTAACCACACTGGGTCGACTTCGAGCCCCGGCTCGCTCGTGAACCGGTCGCGCACGCCGCGTGCGAGGTCGTAGATCCAGATGTCGCCGACGCCGATCTTGCGATCGAGCACGGTCACGGCCGCCTTCTTTCCGTCGGGCGACAGGTTCACGTCGAAGAACGGTCCATGGTCGTCGATGACGCGAGCCTTCCCCCCTTGGCGATCCACGGATACAAGCCGGCCCGTGCTCAAGTTCGTGAGGTAGACGATCGTGCCATTCAAGGAGCTGTCGAGCTCCGCGCGCGCCGTGGGGAAAAAGTACGAGACGTCGTCCGCAATCATCACCGGCTCGCCGACGGTGATGCCCTTGGAGCAACTGCTCGGGTGCGACAAGACTGATCTCCGACACGTTCTTGAGCAGATCCGTTCGCCGCCCATCCTTGAGCGACGCCAGCACGAGCCGCCGCTCGATCGAATCCGAGGTGAAGGCCTGATAGAGGAAGTGCTCGCCGTCCGGGAGGAGGTACGGCCACCCGTGGCGCCACTCGCCGGCTCGCAGCTCCGTCACCCGTTCCGGCTTCCCTCCCTCGTCGGAGACCCGATAGATCTCCCCGCGCCCTCCCGGGCGGTCGGCCAGAAGAATGGTCTTGCCCTGCCAGCTTGCCAGCGCGCCGGAGGTGGCGATGTCACACAACGCCACCGGTGACGCACCGCCGGAGATGCGCGTCTTCCATAACCGGCCCCGCGCGCCGAAGCCGATCCACTCGCTGTCTGAAGACCAGAATGGCGAGGACGCATCGTCGGAGCCATCCACTTTCTTCACCTCTAACGAGTCCAGGCGCCGTAGAAAGAGCGAGGTCGATCCGCCCCGCGTGGCCACAAAACAGAGTGTCGACCCGTCGGGAGAGAGCGCAAAGTTTCGGGAATCGAACGATTCCGCAAACCGCATGTCCTCAGGGGGCGAGTAATGCAGGCGGGCTGACTGGGGACGATTCCCGGCCGGATGGAGCAATCGGAGCGCTCCCCAGGTCGCCAGCGCTGCCAGGAGTGCGGTGACGGTCAGTGCGAGGATGAGCGGAACGCGCCGCTTCCGCGCGGGCGCCATCACGCGCTCCTCCGCTGGCGCCGACGACTCGGTCAGCCATCGCAACTGACGGGCGACGTCCTGCGCCGTCTGCCAGCGCTCATCCGGATTCTTCTCCAGGGCCGTGTTGATGATCCTCTCCAGAGCCGCGGGCGCCACAGGCAACCGCGAACGGAGCGGGGTTGGATCGTCCGAGAGAATCGCCGCGATCACCCCCGCCCTTGATGTACCGCCGAACGGCCGCTGCCCGGTGGCCATCTCGTAGAGGATCAGGCCGAGGGCAAAGATGTCCGCGCGGTGGTCGGCAGGCTTTCCTTCGAGCTGCTCCGGCGCCATGTATTGAATGGTCCCGACGATCATCCCCTCGGAAGTCAGCGGCTGCAGGGCGGTGTCCGGCGCCGAGGCGTCGGAGAAAACACGCGCCGTCTCCCGGAACTTCGCCAGACCGAAGTCGAGCAGCTTCACGCCGCCGCTGGTGATCATCACGTTTCCCGGCTTGAGGTCGCGATGCGTGATCCCGGCACGATGGGCGTGCTGCAACGCCTCGGCGATCTGCACTCCGTAGCGCAGCACCTGACTGAGCGGCAGCGGTCCGCGCGCGATCCGATCCGCCAGCGTCTCTCCGTCGAGATACTCCATCACCAGATACTCGAGGTCGTTCTCGCTGCCAACGTCGTAGAGCGCACAGATGTGCGGATTGGACAATGCCGAGATGGCCCGTGCTTCCCGCTCGAAACGAGCCCGAAGATCGCGATTCGCGGTGACACCTGCCAGCAGGACCTTGATCGCGACGATGCGATCGAGGCGTGTGTCGCGGGCCCGGTAGACTTCCCCCATCCCGCCTGCGCCGAGTGGCGCGAGCAGCTCATGGGGTCCGAGCTTCGTGCCGATCGCGAGGGTCAAGCCGTGCCGGCATCATAGCGCCCCTCTAAGCGTAAACTCGATGCCTCGCATTATCGGCAAGGAAGTCTGATCTGCGCTGCCTGCGCCACGACCGCGCCGCTGCCGCAGGCCGCGCCCAACCCGGCATCGCACCCGGCCACGGCGGCCGCCCCCGCGGCATTCTCCATCCCGGTCGAGTACCGCACGCTGCCGAACGGCCTGCGTGTCGTCCTCACACCCGACCACACGTCGCCGAGAGTCACGGTGGCGGTCTACTACGCCGTCGGCAACCGCGTCGAGCCGAAGAACCGTACCGGCTTCGCGCACCTCTTCGAGCACCTGATGTTCCAGGGGTCGCCGAACCTCGGCAAGGGAGAGCTCTTCAAGCTCGTGCAGTCGAACGGCGGGGTGTTGATCGTCTCGACGGGCTTCGATTCCACGAACTACTACGAGATCGTTCCGTCGAACATGCTCCGCCCCATCCTCTGGGCCGAGGCCGACCGGATGAAGGGGCTGAACATCACGGCGGACAACCTGACGAGCCAAAAGGGGGTCGTCAGCAACGAAGTCCGGGAGTGGGTCTTCAACCGCCCATATGGCGGCTTCCCATGGCTCGACGTGCCGCAGGTGGCGAACGTCAACTGGTACAACGCCCACAACTTCTACGGCGACCTCGGCGACATCGAGGCCGCCACGCTCGAGGACGCGCGCAACTTCTTCAGGACCTACTACCTGCCGAACAACGCCTCGCTGGCCATCGTCGGAGACTTCGAACCGGCGCAGGCCATGGCGTGGGTGAACGAGTATTTCGCTGGCATCCCGTCAGGGCCGCAGCCACCGAAGGCCGACGTCTCCGAGCCGCGCCAGGAGGGGGAACGGCACGGGCTACGCGCCCGGCGATCGCGATCGCGTATCACGCGCCGGAGCCCGAAACGGACGCGTATTACGCGATGGCGCTCATCAACCAGATCCTGGCTTCGGGCAAGGACAGCTTGCTCTACGAGGACATCGTCCGGAAGCGAGGCCTGACCGGCGGAATCGAAGCGACGATGCACGCGTACGGCACAATGTTCAGCATCAAGGGGCCGACGCTCTACACGATCGACCTCTTCCACGATCCGGACAAATCGCCTGCCGAGATCGTGAAGGCGATCGACGAGACCATCGATCGCCTGCGGATGCAACCGGTCGATGCGGCGACGCTCGATCGCGCGCGCGTGAAGATGCGATCGATGTTCTACAAGGACGTGGAAGGGTCGGACGGCTCTGGACGGGCCAATCTGCTGGCCTTCTTCGCCCTCTTCTACGACGATCCGGCGCGCATCAACCGCATCGAGTCGCGCTTCGCGGCGGTAACGCCCGAGCTGATCCGGAAAACAGCCGAGGAGTACCTGCGATCGGCCAATCGCACGATCTTCACCATTTTGCCGGGTGCGGCGCCGAAGACTGCGGGAGGGAAGTGATGTCACGAATTCCGAGGATGGTCTCGCTGGCCGCAGCGCTTCTCGGAGCCGCCACTGCGCTCGCGCAGACCCTCCCGAAGGAGGCCCCGCCGGCGCCCGGGCCGCCGAAGAGTTTCTCGCTCCCCGTGGTCCGGCAGTTCGAGCTTCCCAACGGAATGCAGGTTCGCCTGATGCAGTACGGCACTTTGCCGAAGGTGACGATCCGGCTGGTCACGCAGACCGGCAACATCGACGAGGCCGCGAATCAGGTCTGGCTGGCCAACGTCACAGGCGAAATGCTGCAGCAGGGCACCACCACCCGCTCCGCCGAGGAAATCGCGAGGCAGGCGGCGCTGATGGGTGGAGCGCTCGACGTCCGGGTGGGCATGAACCAGACGTGGCTCGGAACAGACGTCTTCACTGAGTCCGCCGCTGCCGCAGTCGACCTCATCGCCGACGTCGTGCGCAATCCGCGCCTCCCCCAGTCGGAACTGGCGCGGATCAAGAACGACTTTCTGCGGAATCTTTCCATTGAGCGCAGCGATCCGCGGTCGCTGGTGAACGACAAGTTCGTGGAGATCCTCTATCCGAATCAGCCCTACGGGCGCTCCTATCCGACGCCGGAGACGCTGCAGGGCTACACGCTCGACCAGGTCCGCGAGTTCCATGACCGCAACTTCGGCGCGGCGCGCTCGCGGATGTACGTTGTCGGCCGGTTCGACGAGGCCGCTGTCGAGCACGCGATCCGCAGCGATTTCACAGACTGGAAGTCCGGCGCACGCCCGAGCCAGCCGGTCGTGAAACCTGCCATCCGGCCAGCCGTCTACCTTATCGACCGCCCCGGAGCCGTGCAATCGACTCTCCTCATCGGCCTCCCGACCATCGATCCGCGCAGTCCCGACTACCTCCCGCTCATCGTCACCAACACCCTCCTGGGAGGCTCGTTCATGTCGCGCCTCGCTTCGAACGTCCGCGAGCAGAAGGGTTACACCTATTCGGGGGGGTGCTACGTCGTGGCGTGGCTGCATACCGGCTACTGGGCCGAAGATGCAGACGTCGCCACGAACGTGACCGGGCCGTTCATCAAAGAGGTCCTCAGCGAGATCGATCGCCTTCGGGCCGAGGCGCCAAGCGCCGCGGAACTGCGCGGCACTCAAAACTTCATGGCTGGGTTATTCGTTCTGCAGAGCTCGTCGCGCAACGGCATCGCGTGGCAGCTCGCGTATCTCGATCTCCACGGCCTCGGCGCGGACTATCTGCGCAACTACGTCCAGAGCATCTACGCCGTCACACCGGCCGGCGTACAGCACATGACGCAGCAGTACATCGATCCGGCGAAGCTGGCCATCGTCGTGGCGGGCGACAGGAAAGCGATCGCAGAACAACTGAAG
>WNFM01349217.1_pt3 | contig 10345 bp, 10 predicted proteins | sample 5400271 | NCBI WGS metagenome assembly WNFM01 (sample SAMN13153352, study PRJNA577476) | soil metagenome | isolation source: 60 cm saprolite on Douglas fir-dominated hillslope | place: USA:California | collected 2013-09-17 | reverse complement strand
AGGGATTCGCGTGCTTCACGATTACGCACGCCGGCGCGTCGAAGCCTTTCACGCACTCCCAGGCGGCGTCGGCATCCGCGATGTTGTTGAAGGACAGCTCCTTGCCTTGAATCTGTATATGGCTTGCTACGCCGCCCTTCACCGGATCGACGTCGCGATAAAACGCCGCGCTCTGGTGCGGGTTCTCGCCGTAGCGCAGGTCCTGCACTTTCTCGAACTGAAGCGTGAGTTTCTCCGGGAAGCGAGCGGTCTTTCCCTCGGGGGAGCGCGTGGCGAGATAGCTGCTTATCGCGGCTTCATACCCGGCGCTGTGCGCGAAGGCTTTCCGGGCCAGGGCAAAGCGCGTGCTCTCGCTCAGCGCTCCGCCGTGTTCGTCCATCTCCGAGAGCAGCTTCGAATAATCCGACGGATCGGTCACGACGGCGACGCCTGAGTAGTTCTTCGCTGCGGCGCGCAGCATGCTGGGCCCGCCGATGTCGATGTTCTCGACGGCCTCGGCGAGCGTGCAATCGGGTTTGGCGATCGTCTGCGCGAACGGATAGAGATTGACGACGACCAGATCGATGGGTTCGATGCCGGCGGCACGGATTGCGGCGAGGTGGTCCGGTGAATCCCGCCTGGCGAGGATGCCCGCATGAAGCCGTGGATGCAGGGTCTTCACGCGTCCGTCGAGCATTTCCGGAAACCCGGTGTAGTCAGCAACCTCGGTTACCGTTGCGCCTTGATCGGCGAGGAACTTCGCCGTACCGCCCGTGGACAGGATCTTGATCTTGAATCGGGCCAGTCCCCGAGCCAACTCGGCGAGGCCGGTCTTGTCGGAAACGCTGATCAGCGCCGTCCGGATGGGAATCACATTCTTATCTTGAGCGACTGAATTTTCTTTCGCAGCGTATTGCGGTTGATGCCGAGCATCTCGGCGGCGACCGATTGGTTGCCGGCGGCCCGGTCAAGCACGAGCTCGAGCATCGGACGCTCGACGTTCTTCAGCACCATGTCGTAGATGGCGCGCGGCTTCGCTCCGTCGAGATCCTTGAAGTAGCGTTCCAGAGAGCGGCGCACGCAGTCCGCGATCTCGCTCGTTTGCTTCATGCCGCCAGCTCCGCCTCGTAGCGCAAGCGAGAATCCTCACGCCCGAGCTGCTCAAAAAAACCGTTCACCGCGGCCAACTGCTCCTCGCAGCTCTCCAGCTGATTCATGCGGTGCCGGAAGCTCGCCGATCCGGCGAGTCCCTTGGTGTACCAGGAGATGTGCTTGCGGGCGACCTTGACCCCTGTCTCCTTCCCGTAGAAGGAGTGGAGATCGTGCAGATGCGCGATCAGCACGGCGTGGATCTCGGAAACCAGAGGGTGGGGCAGCTTCTCGCCGGTCGAAAGATAGTGCGCGATCTCGCGGAAGATCCAGGGGCGCCCTTGAGCCGCGCGCCCGATCATGATGCCGTCGGCGCCCGTGTATTCGAGGACGTGCTTGGCTTCCTCGGGAGTATTGATGTCGCCGTTGGCCACCACGGGCAGGCGCGTCGATTGCTTGACCTCAAGAATCGTGTCGTACTCGGCGCGGCCCGAGAACCCGCACGCGCGGGTGCGTCCGTGGATGGACAACAGCTGCACGCCGCTTTCCTCGGCGATCCTCGCGACCGTGATCGCGTTCCTGTTGGCGGTGTCCCAGCCGGTGCGAAACTTCAGCGTGACGGGTACGTCAACGGCTTTCACCACGGATTCGAGGATTTGGCCCACGAGCGGCTCGTCCTTGAGGAGCGCCGAGCCCGCCATGGTGTTGCAGACCTTCTTCGCCGGACAGCCCATGTTGATATCGATGATCTGGGCGCCCTGCTCGACGTTGAGGCGGGCGGCGTCGGCCATCATGGCCGGATCGGCGCCGGCGATCTGCACCGAGATCGGCTCGACCTCGCCGTCGTGATTGGCGCGGCGGCGCGTCTTCTCGCTGCCCCAAAGGAGCGAGTTCGATGCCACCATCTCCGATACGGCCAATCCTGCGCCGAAGTTCTTGCAGAGCTGCCGGAAGGGACGATCCGTGACGCCGGCCATCGGCGCGACAAACAGATTATTTCGCAGCGTGTGCGAACCGATTCGCATCGACGATCACGGAATTTTTTCGGAAGGAGCGAATTCTATACCTAAACGCAGGCGCGAAGGGAAGGCTTTCGACACTTTCGCGCGACAAAACTTGCTGGCGCGGGACGGCGCAACGGAAAGCGGGCGCAGCGTCGGTCTAGGGCAAAGCGCGCACGCCGAAAATCATGCGGCGGGCGAGAAAATGGCGGGCGGGCGGAAGAATATCGAGCATCGCGAGGCCTGCGCCGCGCGCCAGCGCGAGCGGCGGTATCGAATTCGAAATCGGTGAAGCCGATTCCCGCGTAGCGGTCGAGACTGCGGCTGCGGGCGAAGCGAGCGAGAAGGTGCGGCGCGCCGACTTCCTCCTTGGCAACGTCAAGCAACATCCGAGCCAATTCCCACGCGTCGCGCAGCCCGAGATTGAACCCTTGGCCGGCGACCGGGTGCAGCGTTTGCGCGGCGTTGCCGATCGCGAGGACTCGATGCGCGGGCTGGATGGCGCCGCGACGCAGGGACAGCGGGAAGGTCGAGCGAGGGCCCGTCGAACGGAACTCCCCAAGTTTCCCCCCGAAAGCCTGGCGCAGACGCGCCAGAAACTCGCGCTCGGGAAGACCACGCAGCTCATCAACTGTCGCCGGGGTCGCGCTCCATACCAGGGCATGGCGGTCTTCGAAAGGGAGCAGCGCGAGAGGCCCCTCGAAAGTGAAGCGCTCCCACGCGGTGCCGCTGGCTGCACGCTCGGTTGCGACTTCGGCGACGATGGCACGCTGGCCGTACTGCGTGACGCGGCCGGTGTCGCGATTCAAACCGCCGTCGGCCAGTACGAGAAGCCGCGACTTCAGGCGCGCTTCGTTTCCGCCGACGGCGAACCTCAGGACGATTCCGTCGCCGGAGGATTCCCATCCCGTAACGCTCCCGGAGATGGCGGAAGTTCGCCTGGCCAGATTCGCGACCAGCTCGGAATAAGCAACGACGTATCCGAGCGCAGGCAACCCATAGTCCGAGCAGCGCAGCACCGTTCTGCCGAATCCCTGCTGGGAGACGTGGATAGTCTGAATGGCGGTGGTCGCGACCGTGCCCCACGCGGCCAGACGCTCCAGGATCAGCCGGCTGCCGTGGGAAAGGGCGATGGGACGGTCGGCGGCATCGGCCTTGTCGGCGATCCGCGCGACCGACAGCGCGCTCTCGGACAGAGCGAGCGCCAGCGCACATCCGACCGGTCCGCCGCCGGCGATGGCCACATCGACTTCCGGCAGCTCAACCGCGGCCAACGAGCGCCTCGATGTCGCGAACCGATTTCGGTGCCGCGGCCGTCAAAACTTCGCACCCTGCCGGAGTAACCGCCACATCGTCTTCGATGCGCACGCCAATGTTCCAGAATGTTTCGGGGACCTTGTCGGCCGGGCGCACGTAGCAGCCCGGCTCGACGGTCAGCGTCATCCCGGGTTCGAAGCGACGCCATTCGCCGGCCGACCTGTATTCGCCTGCATCGTGCACATCCAGACCCAGCCAATGCCCGGTGCGGTGCATGTAGAAGCGCTTGTAATCCTCGGTTTCGATCACCTGTTCGACCGTTCCACTGCAAAGGCGAAGATCGATGAATCCTCGTGCGAGCGTATCCACCGCCGCGTTGTGCGGCTCGTCCCAGCGATTCCCCGTCTTCACGGCGGCGATCGCGGCCGCCTGCGCCGCGAGAACCAGCTCGTAGATATCCTTCTGCGGCCCGCTGAACTTGCCGTTCACGGGAAACGTGCGAGTCACGTCCGAGGCGTACCCGTCGAGCTCGCAGCCCGCGTCGACCAGCAGGAGATCTCCGTCGCCGAGACGCGCGCTGTTTTCGCGGTAGTGCAGGATGCAGGCGTTGGCGCCGCCGGCTACGATCGGGGTGTAGGCGGGATACTGCGATCCCCGGCGACGAAACTCGTAGAGCAGCTCGGCCTCGATCTCGTATTCGCTCCGCCCGGGACGCGCCGCGCGCATCGCGCGCTCGTGTGCGGCTACCGAAATCGCGGCCGCACGGCGCATCACCGCGAGTTCGCTGTCGTCCTTGATGAGGCGCATCTCGTCGAGAGTCGTTCGCAGGTCGCGGATCTCGGCTGGAGCCGCGATCCCGGCGCGCGTCTGCGCGCGCACCTCGTTCAGCCATCCCATGATGCGCGCGTCCCAGGCCGGATCGGCGCCCGGCGCGTAGTGCAGCACGGGCTGATTGGCGAGAAGCCTCGGCAACTGTTCGTCGAGTGCTTCGATCGGGAGAGCCTCGTCGACGCCGAAAGCCGCCTTGGCTCCCTCGGGGCCGCTGCGCAAGCCGTCCCACAGCTCGCGCGCCGGATCGCGTTTGCGGCAGAAGAGGATCGACTTCGGCTCGTTCCCGGCCACGACGGCGAGAACCGCCTCGGGCTCGGCAAATCCACTCAGGTAGTAGAAGTAGCTGTCGAAACGGTAGAGGTACTCGCTGTCGCGATTGCGCACGCGTGCCGGCGCGGTCGGGATGATCGCTATGCCCTGGCCCATGCGCAGCTGCAGGGCGTGGCGGCGCTCGGCGTAGCGTGAGAGCGTGCTTACCGTGTCCATTCGCGGATTGTCGTCTGCTTCGCCGGGGCGATCAAGCAGGCTGGTTCAGCTCGGCGAGCCGCCGCGGCGTGCCGACGTCGTGCCATTCGCCGCGATGTATTTCGCCCGACACCAGACCGCGCGCCATCGCGGCGCGCAGCTGCGTCGCGAGCTGTCCTTTGGAGCCCGGTTTCACGCCGGCAAAGAGCGCTGGCTGGTACAGCCCGATCCCGCTGAAAGTCCATTTCGGGTCGCCCGCGTCGCTGACTTGCGAGCCGCGGAGGGTGAAGTCCCCGCGCGGATGGTGCGGCGGGTTCGCCACCAGCACCAGGTGCGCGAGCTGCCCGTCCGGCGAGCGCGCGACCAACCTGGAGAAATTGAAATCGCAGAAGAGGTCGCTGCTGACGGCGAGGAACGGCGCCTGGCCGAGCAGCGGAAGCGCTTTGGCGATCCCCCCCGCGGTCTCCAGAGCCTCGGCCTCGGGGGAATAGCGGATCGCGACTCCGAAGCGCCGGCCGTCACCGAGTGCCGCTTCGATCATGTGGCCCAGGTGCGCGTGGTTGATCACGATGTCCCTCACGCCCGCGCGCGCGAGCGCTTCGAGCACCCAGGCGATCAGGGATTTGCCGCGTACCTCCAGGAGGCACTTGGGCACGCTGTCCGAGAGCGGCCGCATTCGCTCGCCCCGCCCCGCCGCAAGAATCATCGCCTTCATGGCCCGGGCTCAGAACGTGTAGCCGACGCGCTTCTCCGTCGCATCGAGCTGGTCGAGCAGGCGCGCGAGCGGCGACAGCCCGCGGTAGCGCTCGCAGGCGCGCCGCAGATAGCCCATCACGCGGGGCTGATCCGTCAGGTAGCCGTTCTTGCCGTCCCTGAGAGATAGGCGCGCGAAGATGCCCAGCACCTTCAGCTGGCGCTGGACTCCCATCCATTCGAAATCGCGGTAGAAGTCGGCGAACTCTCCGGCGACGGGAAGTCGCGCGCTCCGCGCCTTGTCCCAGTAACGCACCGCCCAATCGATCACGCGCTCTTCTTCCCAGGCGATGTAAGCGTCGCGTAGAAGCGAAACGAGGTCGTAGGTGACGGGGCCGTAGACGGCGTCCTGAAAATCGAGAATACCCGGGCAAGGATCGCACACCATCAGGTTGCGCGAGTGGTAGTCCCGGTGCACGAACACGTGCGCCTGCGCAAGGTTGTTGGCGAGTATCGCCGAAAACGCGTTCTCGAGGCCCTCGGCCTGAGCGGGCGTGAGCTCCCACTGCAGCTGACCCGAGACATACCACTCCGGGAACAGGCGCATTTCCTTTTCGAGCAGGCCGCGGTCGTAGTCGGGCAGGACGCCGGGACGACTGGCCAGTTGAATCTGGATGAGCGCGTCCAGGGCGTGTCCGTAGAGCACGCCGGCGCTGCGCTCATCGAGCGCGCTCAGATAGGTCGAGTCGCCGAGATCGGAGAGCAGCAGAAACCCCTGGTCGAGATCCTGCGCATGAATCGCGGGGACGTGCACCCCGGCCTCCGCGAACAGGCCGGCTACGCGAACGAATTGAGCGCAGCTTTCCTTGTCGGGTGGAGCGTCCATTGCGATGAGCGAGCTCTGCGAATCTCCTCGCCGGACCCGGAAATAGCGGCGGAAGCTCGCGTCGTCGGAGGCGGGAGCGATGCGGGTCTCGACGCCGAGCGTCGCATTCAGCCATTCCCGCAGTTGCTCAGCGCGGTCCAAAACTCCTCCGAAAACAAAGAATTGCCTTCACCCCTGATTTATGCGATTTTAGCACTCGCTCCGGCAGCCCATTCGTTACTTACCCGCGATATGTCTTTTTCCCCCGCCCGCTTCTCGGCGCTGGCATTCGCACTGCTGTGTTCTGCTCCAGCGTGGGGGCAGGGCCAGGGACTTCAATTGCCGCGCCAGGATCGGGCAAAGCCCGATCCTTCCGCGCCAATTACGCTCGACGCCGATCGCATCGAAGGCGTCTCGGGCGGGGACACCACGGCGCAGGGAAATGCGAACCTGCGCCGGGGCGATCTGTCGATTCGCGCGGAGTCGCTCAGATATTCCGAGAGCAACGAGGAAGTGGAGGCGAAGGGCAACGTCCGCCTTGAGCGCGGTGGCGATACTCTGAACGGGCCTGGCGTGAGATATTCACTCAGGGATGCAACCGGAGTGTTCGAGAAACCCGAATTCACTCTCGCTCCGCGGGTCAGGGCCAATCAGCCACCGGTTTCCGGGCGCGGAAAGTCGGCAACGATAGAGTTCCTCGGCGAAGACCAGTACCGGATCAAGGACGGATTCTTCACCACCTGCAAACCGGGCGACGATGGCTGGTACATCCGGGCAGACGAGCTGGACCTGGATTTCACGCGCGATGTAGGCACGGCTCATGGCGCGAGCATGTACTTCGAAGGAGTACCTATCATCGCTGCGCCGACGCTGAATTTCTCGCTCAACAATCAGCGGAAATCGGGATTCCTCCCGCCTTCGACGGGCATTACCGGCAAGAGCGGGCTCGAGGTAGGCATTCCGTATTACCTGAACCTGGCGCCCAACTACGACATGACCCTGACCCCACGCTACCTGCAGAAGCGCGGAACGCAGATCGCCGAGCAGGTCCGTTACATGGAGAAATACTACACGGCCGAACTCAACGCCGAGCAGCTTCCGAACGACAAGACGCTCGATGAGAGCCGGTCGGCCATCAGTTTTGGCGCTGCCTACAACCGCCAAGGCACGCTGCTGGGTGGGCTCAACCTGAACAAGGTCTCGGACGACAACTACTTCCGCGACCTCTCGACGCGCATCAACCTTACCTCCCAGACCACGCTGCCGCGCGAGGGGTTCGTCACCTACAACGGAACCTGGTTGGGTTCCGGCAACTACTCGGCGACGGTCAGGATTCAAACCTTCCAGGTGTTGCAGGACCCCGAGAATCCGATCGTCGCTCCCTACGGCCGTACTCCGCAGCTTACCCTGACCACCCTGCGCCAGGACATCGGCGGGTTCGACTTCAGATCGGCCGAGTTACCGGCAAGCGCACGACCGTGTTCCCGAGTCTGAGCCTGCCGGTGATATCCCCGCAGTATTTCGTTACGCCGAAGGTGAGCTACAGTGCGACGTACTATTCGCTGGATCAATCTACGACAGGTGGATCCTCGCTCCGGCCTGCTCCGGCCGGCGCCACCGAGTTGCCCGGCACGATCACCCGTGCCCTGCCCCTCTACAGCCTCGACAGCGGCTTGGTCTTCGAAAAGGACACGCAAGCCTTCGGCCAGGCAGTCACGCAGACACTCGAGCCGCGGCTCTTTTACGTCTATATCCCGTATCGCAATCAGAATCTAATCCCGCTGTTTGACACCGCGGTTGCGGACTTCAACTATGCGCAGATTTTCTCCGAGAACATGTTCTCGGGAGGCGATCGCATCAACGATGCCAACCAGCTCACCGCCGCGGTGACTTCCCGTCTGCTGCTGCCCTCGAGCGGCCAGGAAGTGATGCGCGGCACATTCGGCCAGCGCTACTACTTCAAGGACCAGCAGGTGACGCTCAACCCGACCGATACGCCGCGGACCTACAAGGCCTCGAATCTGCTGGCCGCCCTGTCCGGGCGTGTGTCTTCTTCGTGGACGATGGACGCGGGCACGGAGTACGACCAGCGCGACAACCGCACCGAGCGCCTGACACTTGCCGCCCGGTATCGCCCCGAAGGGCTCAAGACGGTCAACCTGAGTTATCGCTACCTGAGCGGCGACATCACGCAATCCGGGCCCACCAAGCAGATAGACCTCTCTGCGCAATGGCCGCTCTTCGGCCGCTGGTACGGGGTCGGGCGGTTCAACTATTCGCTGCCCGACAGCCGGGTCATCGAAGGCATCGGGGGGTTCGAGTACGCGGCCGGCTGCTGGACGACCCGGCTGGTGATGCAGCGATTCGCATTGACGGCGGGCACCTCGTCTTCGAGCGTGTTTATTCAGCTCGAGCTGAACGGCTTCTCGCGGCTTGGGTCCAATCCCCTCGAGGCGTTGAAGCGCAACGTCCCCGGCTACCAGCGGATCAACGTTCCAACGCCGGACAGCAAGCCGGACGCCCCCGTTGACCTCTACAATTGATCCTGGACCTGACGATCCGATGAGACTTGCCCTGCCCCTTCTTCTGCCGCTCGTGTGCAGCACCGCGCTTGCACAGGGTGTGCGTTCCGAGCAGGCCGCATCCGGCCGCATCGATCTGCTCGACCGCATAGTCGCGGTCGTGAACAAAGAGGTAATCACGCAGTTCGAGCTCTCGGATCGCACCGAGCGCGTGCAGAAGGAACTCCAGCGCCGGGGAACGTCCAGCGTGAACCGCTCCGAGCTCGAGCAGCAAGTGCTCGAGCGCCTCGTCGTCGAGAAGGTGCAGCTGCAATACGCTCGTGAGACCGGCATGCGTGTCGACGACCTGGAGCTCGATCGCACCGTCAATCGAGTCGCGGAAAACAACAAGCTTTCGCTTACGGAGTTCAGGCAGAGGCTCGAAGGCGACTCGATCCCCTTCGACAAGTTTAGGGAGGAGCTGCGCAACGAGATTCTGCTGAGCCGCCTGCGAGACCGCGAGGTCATGAGCAAGCTGGCGGTCAGCGAAAGCGAAATCGACAACCTCATCCTCGAGCAAAGCGAAAAAAAGGAAATCGGTACTGAATTCAATATCGCGCACATCCTGGTCCGCGTGCCCGAGCAGGCGACGCCTGCGCAGGTTGAGGCCAGGCGCGCCCGCGCCGAAGAGGTGGTCAGGCGGCTCAAGGAGGGCACGGACTTCGCACAGCTCGCCGCGACATACTCCGACGCTCAGGACGCGCTTCAGGGCGGTGTCATCGGCTGGCGCAGCCGGCAGCGGCTTCCGGAGCTGTTCCTGGAAGCACTGACGGGACTCAATGTCGGAGGCGTGAGCGGGGTGTTTCGCAGCCCCGCCGGATTTCACGTCATCAAGCTTGTGGAAATGCGCGGAGCCGGTGCGCCCCTGTTCGTCGAGCAGGCGCATATCCGGCATATCCTGGTGCGCACCAATGACCTCGTTTCCGAGAACGAAGCCAAGAGGAAACTGCTTGGACTGCGCGAGCGCATCGTAAACGGCGTCGACTTTGCCGAGCTCGCCCGCCTGAATTCGGACGACGGCTCCGCTTCCCGTGGCGGAGACCTGGGCTGGGTCTATCCGGGAGATACCGTATCCGAGTTCGAGCGCGCGTTCGTGGAACTGAAGCTGATGGAAGTCAGCCAGCCCGTGAAGACTCCCTTCGGCTGGCACCTCATCCAGGTGCTCGAGCGGCGTACCGCGGACGTGTCCTCGGACCGCAAGCGAGTCGAGGCGCGCAAGGCTTTGCTCGACAGAAAAGGCGAGGAGGCCTATCAGGAGTGGCTGCGCCAGCTCCGCGACCGCGCTTACGTCGAGCTGCGGCTGGAAGAACAGCGGTGAGCGCGCGCGCGGAAACACCGGCAGCCCAACGGCCTGCCACCCTCTCGAATAGGGGTTCCCCTGCGTCCGTCGCGGTGACCTCCGGAGAGCCGGCGGGAATCGGTCCGGAGATTTGCCTGGCCCTAGGCGACAGTCCCCTTGCGAGTCGCGTCGTCGTGCTCGGGGATCGGGAGATGCTGGAGGCGCGCGCCCGGCAACTCGGGATTCGCGTGAAGCTGCGCGAGCCCGGCTCGCGGCGGGTGCCCGGGTCGATTGCGTGCCTGCACCTGCCCCTCTCGTACACCTG
>WNFM01328929.1_pt1 | contig 10345 bp, 10 predicted proteins | sample 5400271 | NCBI WGS metagenome assembly WNFM01 (sample SAMN13153352, study PRJNA577476) | soil metagenome | isolation source: 60 cm saprolite on Douglas fir-dominated hillslope | place: USA:California | collected 2013-09-17 | reverse complement strand
CGCGTGGGGCGCGACCCACGACGAGGAGGCGCTGACGATCGTGCGCACGTCGCTCGCGCGCATGGCCGACGGCGGCATCCACGATCAATTAGGCGGCGGGTTCTGCCGCTACTCGGTCGATGCGCAATGGACGATCCCGCACTTCGAAAAAATGCTCTACGACAACGGACCGCTGCTGAGTCTCTATGCGGACGCAGCGCGTGCCACCGGCGACGCGCGGTTCGCGGACGTCGCGCGCGGCATCGTCGGTTGGCTGTCACGCGACATGCGCGATGCGAAGGGTAACGGCGATGGCGCCTTCTACTCGAGCGTCGATGCCGACAGCGAAGGCGAGGAGGGCAAGTTCTACGTGTGGTCCACGGATGAGGCTCGCGCGCTCGTCACGCCGGAGGAGTGGGCGGTGGCGGGTCCCCATTTCGGGCTCGACCGGCCGCCGAACTTCGAAGGCCACGCGTGGCATTTGCGCGTGGTGGCGCCACTTGAAGATGTCGCGGCGCAACTTGCCATCACTGTTCCCGAGGCCCGCGCGCGTCTCGCCCGCGCGCAGGCGGCCCTGTTCGCCGCGCGTGAAAAGCGCATCCGACCTGGCCGCGACGACAAGGTCCTGACGTCGTGGAATGCGCTGGCCATCTCGGGTTTGGCGCGTGCGGCGCGGGCGCTCGATGATCCGCAATGGGCCGATCTCGCCTTTGCCGCGGCCGATGCGTTGAAGCGAACCGTGTGGCGCGGTGGGCGTCTCCTCGCAACGCGTTTCGGCGATCACGCGGATTTGAACGGCTATCTCGATGACTACGCGTTTCTGCTGGCCGCGCTTGTGGAATTGATGCAGACGCGCTTTCGCGCCGCGGACTTCGCGTGGGCGGGCGAATTGGCCGACGCGATGCTTGCGCATTTCGAGGATCGAGAGCACGGCGGATTCTTTTTCACGAGCCACGATCACGAAAAATTGTTCCACCGCACCAAGCCCGGCCCCGACAACGCGACGCCGTCCGGCAATGGTGTGGCTGCAGGCACCTTGCTCGCGTATGGAAGTCTTGCGTTGGAGCCGCGTTACATCGACGCGTCCGACCGCTGCGTGCGGCTCTTTGCGCCGATGCTGGCCGACTCGCCCGGCGGTTGCTCGACGCTGCTCACCGCGCTTGCCGATCTCGAAGCGCCGCCCACAGCGGTGCTCATCGACGGGGCGATCGACGAAGCGCGGTCCTGGCAGCGTGCGCTCGAAGCGAAATATCGGCCGTCGGCGCGAATCTTCAACATTGCGGGTGTTGCGCCGCTTCCGCCCGCGCTTGCCAAAGGGGAGCGTCCGCGCGAAGGCGCGATCGCTTGGGTGTGCCGCGGCACGCACTGCCTGCCGCCGGTGGTTTCGCTCACGGAACTCGAACGCGAACTCGAAGGCGATGGCCGGCGATAGTCCAAATATATGCGGCATCGGGTACCATTTGCGCGCGCCATCGCCCGCGTCGTTGGAGCCAATCCCCGCAATGGAGACCCGATGAAATTTGCCCTCGTTACGCTCGCCGGCGCCGTGCTTTGCGCCGCCGGTGCCGCTCATGCTGCGCTCGACAACGCAGCGGCCGAAGCCATGATGAAAAAGGACGGCTGCGCCGCGTGCCACGAGGTCGACAAGAAGAAGGTGGGTCCGAGTTACGCGGACGTTGCCGCGAAATACAAGGGCGATAAGGACGCGGTCGCCAAGCTCACGAAAAAAGTGAAAGAGGGCGGGTCCGGCGTGTGGGGCCCGATCCCGATGCCGCCGAACGCCAATGTGCCGGCAACCGACGTCAGCGATCTTGTGACGTGGATTCTGACCCTCAAGAAGTGAGTGGCCACTGTCGCGTTAAGCTCTGCGCGTTGCGGTAATACTGCCGCTGCTTCGAACTGCGGATCGCGACGGAGCGATGCACACGCCAGGGTCCCGCCTTTGACCGGTGGGGCTCGTCGCCGGTAGAATCCGCCGGGTTCGCGCAGGAGAGTGCGGCGTCGCGGAAGTTAAGCCCAATGGGCTTCGCGTCGTCGCCGCCGAAGGCGTATTCCCGAAATCGCTCAGGTACCGAGGACTGCACGCAACGCAACGCCGATCTGGAGAGCGGCTGTGAGGGAGTCCAGGCCGACCGCCTGAGCCTTCGCAGTCCACCGAAGGGGCACCGGGTGACGAGGCTGCATCGCACGTCTCGCCACTCCAAATCTCTCAGGTAAAGAGGACAGACGGGGCGAAGTGGAGGTTTCACTTCCGCCCTTTTCACTGTTCGCGCACCGGAGACCTTCAGTGCTGAAGAAGACCCCGCTCAACGCCATCCACCGCGCCGCGGGCGCGCGCATGGTCGACTTCGGCGGCTGGGACATGCCCGTCAATTACGGCTCGCAGATCGACGAGCACCACGCGGTGCGGCGCGATGCGGGCATGTTCGACGTATCGCACATGCGTGCGGTCGATTTGACCGGCGCAGGCGCACGCGACTTCCTGCGCGTAGCCCTCGCCAACAACGTCGACAAGCTGAAGGAGCCGGGGAAGGCGCTCTACTCCTGCCTGCTCGCGCCGGACGGCGGCGTTTTGGACGACCTCATCGTCTATTTCCTGCGCGAGGACTTCTTTCGCATCGTCGTCAATGCCGGGACGGCCGACAAGGACATCGCGTGGTTCCGGCGCCTCCTGGCCGAGCACGCGCCGCAACTCTCCCTCACGCCGCGCGATGATCTCGCGATGATCGCCGTGCAGGGGCCCAACGCGCGCACGAAGGTCTGGCAGGCATTGCCCGGCAGCGAAGCGGCCAGCGCGGCGCTTAAAGCCTTCGTGGGTGCGATGGCGAACACCGCGTCGGGCGAACTCTTCATCGCGCGCACCGGCTATACGGGTGAAGATGGATTCGAAATCATGGTGCCGGCGACGCGTTCGGAGGCGACATGGCGCGCGCTGGTCGATGCCGGTGTTGCGCCGTGTGGGCTGGGCGCGCGCGACACGCTGCGTCTCGAAGCCGGCATGAATCTGTACGGGCAGGATATGGATGAAGCCGTGTCGCCGCTCGCGTCTGGCCTCGCGTGGACGGTCGATCTCGCGAGCCCGCGCGATTTCGTGGGCAAGGCCGCGCTGCAGGCCAAGCCGGCCACGCAACAACTGACCGGGTTGCTGCTGCAGGACGCCGGTGGCGTGTTGCGCGCCCACCAGAAAGTGCATACCGCCCACGGCGACGGCGAAATCACCAGCGGCACGTTCAGCCCGACTTTGGGGAAGTCGATCGCGCTGGCTCGCCTGCCTCGCGGCGTGGCGCCGGGTGACATCGTTCACGTCGCCGTACGCGACAAGCAACTCGCCGCGCGTGTCGTCAAGCCGCCGTTCGCGCGCAACGGCAAGGCCCTCGTTTCCTGAACGTTTCCTCACCGCATGCTTCACGGAGAAACCGCATGAACGTCCCCGCGAACCTCAAATACGCCGACAGCCACGAGTGGCTCCGTGCCGAATCCGACGGCACCGTCACCATCGGCATCACCGACCACGCGCAGGCGGCGCTGGGCGATCTGGTCTTTGTCGAACTGCCCGCCGTCGGCCGGCAATTGAAGGCCGGTGAGGCCTGTGCCGTCGTGGAGTCGGTGAAGGCGGCGAGCGACGTGTACGCGCCGATTGCAGGCCAGGTGGTTGCGGTGAACGAAGGACTGCCGGGCGCGCCCGAGACGCTCAACGCCGATGCGTACGCCGCGTGGCTGTTCCGGTTGAAGCCCGCCGACGCCGGAGCGCTTGCGGGAATGCTCGATGCGGCGGCCTACGAAAAATTGATCGGCGAAGCGTAAAGGTGCATTGCACATGAAGATGAATGAACCGCTGCCCGGCACGGCACCCACGACGCTGCGCGAATTGGAAGACCGCTCGGCCTTTCTCGCGCGCCACATCGGCACGACGGCCGAGGACCAGGCCGCGATGCTCGCGACGCTGGGCTTCGCGACGCGCACCGCGATGATCGACGCCCTCATCCCGCCCGCGATTCGCGAGCAGGCGCCGGTCAAGCTCGCCGCACCCGTGCCGGAAGCGGAGGCGCTCGCGAGGCTGCGCGCGATCGCAGCGCAGAACAAGGGCGTCATCCTGCGCAACATTCTCGAGAATCCCGCGTGGTACACCGCCTATACGCCGTATCAGCCGGAAATCTCGCAGGGGCGGCTCGAGGCGCTGCTCAATTTCCAGACGATGGTGTGCGACCTGACGGGCATGGCGATCGCCAACGCCTCGATGCTCGACGAAGCCACGGCGGCGGCGGAAGCGATGACGCTGGCGCTTCGTGTCGGCAAGAGCCAAAGCCGGCGATTCTTCGTCGCCGACGATGTCTTTCCGCAAACGCTGGACGTCGTGCAAACGCGCGCGCGTCCGCTCGATGTCGAAGTGGTCGTCGGCCCCGCCGCCGACGCCGCGGCGAGCGGAGCGTTCGCCGTCCTGTTGCAATATCCGGGCGCCACCGGCGAAGTTCGCGACGGCCGCGCGCTGGCCGAGGCCGTGCACGCGCAAGGCGCTCTCGTGATCGTCGCCGCCGATATCCTCGCGCTGACATTGCTCACGCCGCCCGGCGAATGGGGCGCCGACGTCGTCGTTGGCTCGACGCAGCGCTTCGGTGTGCCGATCGGTTACGGCGGGCCCCACGCCGGCTATTTCGCGACGCGCGACGCGTTCAAGCGCTCGATGCCGGGACGCCTGGTCGGTGTGACCGTCGACGCCAACGGCAACGCCGCGTATCGGTTGGCGCTGCAGACGCGCGAGCAGCACATCCGCCGCGAGAAGGCGACGTCGAACATCTGCACCGCGCAGGTTTTGCTGGCCGTCATTGCCGGCATGTATGCCGTCTATCACGGCCCCGAGGGCCTCTCGCTGATCGCGCGCCGTGTGCACCGGCTGACCGCCGTCCTCAAAGAGGGCCTGGAGCGATTGGGTTACACCGTGCCCACGCAGGCTTTTTTCGACACGATCACTGTTGATACGGGTGCGAAGACCGCGGACATTCTCGAAGGCGGCGCGGCGTACGGCTTCAACTTTCGCAAGGTCGACGAGCGCACGCTCGGGATCTCGTTCGACGAGACCACGACGCGTGACGATGTCGCGCGCATCTGGGACGTCTTCGCCTTCGACGACGCGCCGTTCACAGTCGCCGACCACGATGCCGCGGTGACCGAAGGCCTGCCGGCGCCGTTGTTGCGTTCCACGCTGTTCCTGACGCACCCCGTCTTCCATCGCCATCGCTCGGAAACCGAGATGCTGCGCTACCTCCGGCGGCTCGCCGACCTCGATCTCGCGCTCGACCGCTCGATGATCCCGCTGGGCTCATGCACGATGAAGCTCAACGCGACATCCGAGATGATCCCGGTGACGTGGCCCGAATTCGGCGCGCTGCATCCGTTCGCGCCGGCGACCCAGGCGGCCGGCTACCACCGGATGATCCACGAGCTCGAACAGATGATGTGCGCCGCGACCGGTTACGACGCCGTTTCGCTGCAGCCCAATGCCGGGTCGCAGGGCGAATTCGGCGAGCCGCATCGCAATGTTTGCCTGATACCGTCGTCGGCGCACGGAACCAATCCGGCGTCGGCGCACATGGCCGGGATGAAGGTGGTGGTCGTCGCGTGCGACGCGGACGGCAACGTCGACCTGGCCGATCTCCAGGCGAAGGCGGACGAGCACGCGCGCGACCTCGCAGCGATCATGGTCACGTACCCGTCCACGCACGGCGTATTCGAGGCGGGCATCAAACGCGTCATCGAGATCGTGCATGGCCACGGCGGGCAGGTCTATGTCGACGGCGCCAATCTCAATGCGTTGGTCGGCCTGGCCGCGCCGGGTCACTTCGGTGCGGACGTTTCCCACTTGAACCTGCACAAGACGTTTTGCATTCCGCACGGCGGCGGCGGGCCGGGTGTGGGCCCGGTGGCCGTGAAGGCGCATCTCGCGCCGTTTCTCCCCGGGCATCGCGACTTGGCCAAGGAAGACCGCGCGCCGCGCGCGATCGGCGCCGTCGCAGCCGCGCCGTACGGCAGCGCATCGATCCTGCCGATTTCGTGGATGTACGTGACGATGATGGGCGGCGAAGGACTGAAAGCGGCGAGCGAGAGCGCGATCCTCGCCGCGAACTACATCGCGAAACGTCTCGCGCCGCACTATCCGGTGCTCTACGCGGGCCCCGGCGGCCTGGTCGCGCACGAGTGCATCCTCGATTTGCGCCCGCTCAAGGCCACGTCCGGCGTCGAGGTGGAGGACGTCGCCAAGCGGCTGATGGACTACGGCTTCCACGCGCCGACGATGAGCTTTCCGGTTCCGGGCACGTTGATGGTCGAGCCGACCGAATCCGAGCCGAAAGAAGAGCTCGACCGCTTCATCGACGCGATGATCGCGATTCGCGCCGAAATCCGCGCGATCGAGGAAGGCCGCGTGGATCGCGCCGACAACGCGTTGAAGCACGCACCGCACACGGCGGCCGCGGTGTCCGCCGATGAATGGACACACGCGTATTCGCGCTTGTCCGCGGCGTATCCGACGGCGGCGCAAAAGGCCGTCAAGTACTGGCCGCCAGTGGCGCGCGTCGACAATGTCTACGGCGATCGCAACCTTTTTTGCAGCTGCATTCCGTTGGCCGATTCTGTCGAGATGGAAACGGAATCCGATTCGGCGCCGGCTGCCGCCTGATGCGCGTTCTGGTCCTGGGTGCGGGTGTGGTCGGCGTCACGGCCGCGTGGTATCTCGCACAGGACGGCCACGAGGTCACGGTGCTCGATCGCCACCCGGGCGCGGCGCTCGAGACGTCGTTCGCGAATGGCGGGCAGATCTCGGCGTCGTACGCGGAACCGTGGGCGAATCCGGAGGCGCCGCTCAAGATATTGAAGTGGCTGGGCCGTGACGATGCGCCGCTTTTGTTCCGGTTGCGCGCCGACACGCGGCAATGGCGCTGGGGTCTGCAATTCCTCTATGAGTGCCTGCCGTCGCGCACGCGGCACAACACGATCCAGTGCCTGAACCTCGCGTTGTACTCGCGCGATTGCCTGAAAGAATTGCGCGCACAGACCGGGATCGAGTACGACCATCTCGAGCGCGGCATCCTTTCCTTCTACACCGACCCCAAGGAATTCGCGCAGGGTGTGGCGTCCGCCGAGCTGATGCGCACCTTCGGCTGCGACCGCGACGTGAAGACCGTCGCCGAGTGCGTCGCCCTCGAGCCCGCGCTCGCATCATGCCGCGAGCAACTGGCCGGCGGCATCTTCACGGTTTCCGACGAGTCTGGCGACGCGCAGCGCTTCACCCAGGAGCTCGCGCGCATGGCCGCGGATCGCGGCGTCAAGTTTCGCTGGGGCATGGCGATCGCCGCTCTCGAGGCGGAGGGCGACGCGATGACCGGCGTGCGCTGCATCAACGAGGATCACCGCAAGGAAGTGCTCGCGGCCGATGCCTACGTGCTGGCGCTCGGCAGTTACAGCCCGTTCCTGTTGAAGCCGCTCGGCGTGCCCTGCCTCATCTACCCGGCGAAGGGCTACTCCGCGACGATCGCGATCGACGACCATCGCGGCGCGCCGACCGTGTCGCTGACCGACCTCGCGTGGAAGATCGTGTTCACACGGCTCGGCGACCGGCTGCGGGTCGCGGGCACGGCGGAATTGTCGGGCTACAACAAGGACCTGAATCTCGTGCGCTGCGAGGCGCTGATCCGGCGAACGTTCGAATTGTTTCCCGATGCGGGCGACCGCGACAGCGCGCAATTCTGGACGGGCCTGCGCCCCGCCACACCTTCGAATGTTCCACTGGTGGGCGCCACGCGCTATCGCAACCTTTTCCTCGACACGGGGCATGGCACACTGGGCTGGACGATGGCGTGCGGGTCGGGGCGCGCACTCGCCGACGTGATCGGGGGTCGCAGCCCCGATGTCGATTTCGCTTTCACGAAAGGCTGAACCCTTGCCGACACCGGAAACCGCGCGGTTTTGGTCGCTGAATTCATTCTCGCCCGAGTATCTGGCGCGCTTCACGCGCAGGCAGGCGGCGTTGTTCCACTTAGGCGTCAGCGCGCTTATCGCGGCGACGATCGTGGTGCTGATGCTGGTTCTCTGGTATCCCAGTCCTTACTTCGCAGCCTCCGGCGGCGCGAAACTCCTGGTTTTGATCGTCGGCGTCGACGTCATCCTGGGACCGCTGCTGACGTTCATCGTCTTCAATCCGGCGAAGAAGAGCCTCGTCTACGATCTCGCGGTCATCGTGATGCTGCAGATCGCGGCGCTTATCTACGGCGTGCATGTGATGGCCAACGCGCGACCCGCGTTCATCGTCTACGTCCGCGGGGCGTTCGATGTGGTGGCTGCCAACGACGTGACGACTGACTCGCTGGCCGAAGGCAGGCGTCCCGAGTTCCAATCGCTGTCGCTGACGGGACCGCGTCTTGCGGCCGCCCGCATTCCGGCCGATCCGGGGCTGTCAATGCGGATCACGATGGAATCCATGGCCGGCGGCCCCGACTTTTCGGCCTATCCGCGCTTCTACATTCCCTACGCCACCGACTCTCGGGACGCCGTAGCGCGAGGGAAACCTTTGACCGAGCTCGCGAAGTCCAGCGTGGAGAATGCCGGGGATGTCGCCAAACTCGTGAGCGCATCCGGCAAGCCGGTGGAGAGCCTGGTGTACCTGCCGCTGCACACGCGCACCGGCGTCATGGCCATCGTGCTCGGCAAACCCGAAGGCGACGTGGTTGGCGTGTTGCCGGTCTTCGTGCGCTGATTACGCCGGTGCGCACATGATCACGGCATCGGGACCATAGCCTTCCGCGACATAGCCCTTCGCGATCATCTGCGCCTTGATTGCAGCATCGGTCGTGTAGCGGTGGTTGGAGTCGGCGCGCTGGTTCCACAATCGGTAAACCGGAATCGTCCCCATCGGGCACGCGCCGGTCATCGTGTTGGGCAGCGCGATGTAGAAGGCGTTGGGCGTTTCGTAGTCGTAGCCGCTGTAGTTCGGGTCGGTCGCGATCTTCGCGAGCACCGCCGGGCACTCCACCACCGGATCGGCCGAAAAGAAATGCGAGTCGCCATGCTGCGGAGGGATGTAGAAGCGACAGACCGGATTCGCGCCGGCGCCGCCGGCGGCCTGCGTCGGAAAGACCTTGAACGAGAGCCCGGTGCGAACCCATCCCGCCAGGCGGCCGGAATCGAGTGCGTCAATGTCCGGCTGCAGCGCACTGATGAAATAATGATCGACCGCTTGCCGGTAGAACTCCACCGCAGTCACCGGCAGCGCTACCAGCGTCGCGGTCGTGCCCGCGAAATTCGTCGGCGAGTTCATCACGACGCCGCCGGGAGACAACGCGTTCACGCCGTCGGTGGGCAGCGGGGTCAACGGACTGTCCCCGTAGCTCATCGAACTGACGCCCGCGTAGTTGACGGTGGCGCCGTCGGTCGCGAGAAAGCCGTTTGGCATCATGTAGTCCGGCGCGACAAGTCCGAGCGCCGCGAAGCCCTGCGTCGCGATCAGCACTTTCTTGAGCCCCGTGTTATTGGGGAGGTCGTTCGGAAACGGGAACGTCTTCGTCACGCCGGTGTGGCTGCTGGTACTCGTCAGCGAATGTCCGACGAGAAAGCCCTGGCCGCTCAAGCCGGCCGCTTCGCGCAGCTCGACATATTGGACGGTGCCGTCGGCGTTCGAATAGACCTCGTTGACGACGAATGTGTGAAACGACGCGCACGCGCAAGACGCCACCAGCGCCGCCGCCAGCGCCAGCGGCCAACGGAGTATTGCCATCACGATCTCCAGAAAACGAAAATGCCTGTCCTGCACAAACATGGCTGCGGCAATCCTTATTCCGGCGCGATTGGCGTAGGATCGCGGCCATGAACCGCCGCCTGATGGCCGTTTCGTCCCCCCTATATCCGCGCGCGCTGGTCGTGGCCCTCATGCTCGCCAGCACGGCCGCGCACGCGGTGTTCACCGTCAACGCGCCGTGGGTGCGGCCAACGACGGAGCGATCCGCGACCGAAGCGTACATGCGGCTGACCAGCACCGAAGGCGCAGTCCTGAAGGAAGCGAAGTCGCCGATCGCGACCAGCGTCGTGATACGCGCGGCTGGGAGTGCCCACCGAATCTTGCCGGAGCTTGCATTGCCGGCCGGCACCGCCATCCTGCTCGCGCCCGACGAGGTACGCCTCGTGCTGCGCGGGCTGGCGCACCCATTGGCCATCGGCGAGCGCGTGCCGCTGGTGCTGACGATCGAAGGCGCCGACGGGTCCCATGTGCAGATTCCCGTCAACGCCGAAGTTCGCGTCCGCTCGCCGATTGACGACGAGCGGCGCGCGCATCCGCCCGCGCACTGAAAGATTCGACTTCGGTCTTTCTGAAGGGTCGGAT
>WNFM01314074.1_pt1 | contig 10345 bp, 8 predicted proteins | sample 5400271 | NCBI WGS metagenome assembly WNFM01 (sample SAMN13153352, study PRJNA577476) | soil metagenome | isolation source: 60 cm saprolite on Douglas fir-dominated hillslope | place: USA:California | collected 2013-09-17 | reverse complement strand
GTCGGGCTTGCCGCGGTGAACGTCTTTGGTGGATTTCTGGTCACGCAGCGCATGCTCGAGATGTTCAAGAAGAAGGCGCCGAAGGCGGAGAAGGAAAAGGCATGAGCGCCAACCAGCTCGCGCTCTGGTATCTCGTCGCCAGCGTCCTTTTCATCCTGGCACTGAAAGGCCTCGCCTCGCCGGTGGCGGCGCGGCGCGGCAATCTCTTCGGCATCATCGGCATGGCGATCGCGGTGCTGGTCACGCTCGCCATCACCAAGAAAGTCGCCTTCATTCTCATCGCCACCGCGGCCGGCGGCATGATCGGCGCCTTCGTCGCGCGCCGTGTGCAGATGACGCAGATGCCGCAACTGGTCGCGGCGATGCATTCGCTCGTAGGCATGGCGGCGGTGCTCATAGCCATCGCAGTGGTCAACAACCCCGCGGCTTTCGGCGAGCACGATCCCTTGCCGCGCGGCAATCGCTTCGAGCTTTTCATCGGCAGCTTCGTGGGCGCGATCACCTTCTCGGGCAGCGTGATCGCTTTCGGCAAGCTCGCAGGCCTCGGGAAAATTTTCCGCTTTTTCTCAAGCGCGCCCGTGGTATACAAGGGTCAGCACCTGCTCAACCTGATTCTGGCGATCGCGATGATCGGGTTCGGCTTCGCGTTCTTCCTGGCCGAAAGCAAGGCCTGGACGCAGTTCGCCGCGATGCTCGCGATCGCCTTTGCGCTGGGCGTGCTGATCATCATCCCCATAGGCGGCGCCGACATGCCGGTGGTGATCTCGATGCTCAACAGCTACTCGGGCTGGGCCGCGGCCGGCATCGGCTTCTCGCTCAACAACACCATGCTCATCATCGCCGGAAGCCTGGTCGGCTCCTCCGGGGCGATCCTCTCCTACATCATGTGCAAGGCGATGAACCGCTCTTTCATCTCGGTGATCATGGGGGGGTTCGGCGCGGCCGAGGGCGCGGCCGCCGCCGGCACCGGCGACAAGACGGTGCGCTCCGGGTCGGCTGAAGATGCGAGTTTCCTGCTCGCCAACGCCGAGTCGGTGGTCATCGTGCCGGGCTACGGGCTCGCAGTCGCGCGCGCCCAGCACGCGGTGAAGGAGATGGCGCAGAAGCTCATCGCGAAAGGCGTGAGCGTGCGCTACGCGATCCATCCGGTGGCGGGCCGCATGCCCGGCCACATGAACGTGCTTCTTGCCGAGGCCGAAGTGCCGTACGATCAGGTGTTCGAGATGGAGGACATCAACGGTGAATTCGGCACGACCGACGTCGTGCTCGTGCTCGGCGCGAACGACGTGGTCAATCCGCTCGCCCACGAGAAGGGCAGCCCGATCTACGGCATGCCCATCGTCGAGGCGCACAAGGCGCGCACCGTGCTCGTGAACAAGCGCAGCATGGCCGCCGGGTACGCCGGCCTCGACAACCCGCTTTTCTACATGGACAAGACCATGATGGTGTTCGGCGACGCCAAGAAAGTCGTCGAAGACATCGTGAAAGCCCTCGATTGAGTGCAAGGGACAGGATTCTTGCGCGCATCCGCAAGGCGCAGGGCCGCGGCGGAGGCAAGCCCTCGCAGGCCGAGCTGGAGGCGGTCGAGACCTATTTGCGCGCCCATCCGCGGGGGACGCTGCCGCCGGTCGATGCGGATCTTGTCGCCCGCTTCCGCGCCCGGGCCGAGTCGATGCAGAGCACGACCGAGGAAGTTGCCGCCGAAGCCGGCGTTCCCGCAGCCGTCGCGCGATACCTGAAAGCAGGCGGCCTTCCCCTGGCCGGGTGCGCATGGCCGCAGCTCGCGCACCTCGATTGGAAAAGCGCGGGACTCGCGCTCGAGCCGCGCGAGGCGAGCGGCGACGACGCCGTCGGCGTGACGGGAGCGTTCGCTGCGATCGCTGAGACGGGAACGCTCATGCTCGCCTCGGGGCCGGACACGCCGGCCACGGTGAGCCTCGTGCCGGAGACGCACGTCGCGGTGGTTTCCGCGGGCCGAATCGTGGCGCACATGGAGGACGCATGGTCGCTTGCCCGCGACGAGCTCCGGCAACTGCCGCGCGCGATCAATTTCGTGTCGGGGCCGTCCCGCACCGCCGACATCGATCAGACGATCGTGCTCGGCGCGCACGGCCCGTACCGCGTGCATATCATTCTGGTGCGTGCCTGATCGACCCGGTGTCACCAAAGACGGGCCGCGCCGCGCACCCCGCTCGCGTCGCCGTGAGCCGCCCTCACGAGCCGGGTCACGACGGTGTCCGAGTAGACGTGAGAGCTCCAGCGCGCGGGCACGTTGCGGACCAGGCGCTCGATCCTGGATAGCCCGCCGCCGAGCACGATGACCTCGGGGTCGAGCAGATTGATGACGCTCGCCAGCGCGCGCGCGAGTCGCTCCTCGTAGCGCTCGAGCGTGCGTGCGCAGCCGCGATCACCCGATTCGGCGCGCGCGGCGATATCGGCCGGCGCGCGCGCCTCTCCCGTCGCGAGCAGGTGATCGCGGGCAAGTCCCGGACCCGACAGGAAGGCTTCGATGCACCCGTCGCGGCCGCACGCGCAGCGGGGGCCCGGCGTTTCTTCGGGCACCGGCCACGGCAGCGAATTGTGGCCCCACTCGCCGCAGATCGCGTTGGCGCCCTCGATGGCCCGCCCGTCGACGACGATTCCGCCGCCCACGCCGGTGCCGAGAATCGCGCCGAACACCACCCGCGCGCCCTTTGCCGCGCCGTCGATCGCCTCCGAGAGCGCGAAGCAGTTGGCATCGTTGGCGAAGCGCACCTCGCGGCCGAGCAGCCGCTCGAGGTCGGGTTTGACCTGCATGGCGTTGAGCACGCTCGCGTAGGCGTTCTTGAGAGTTCCCGACCGGCTCGAGACGGCGCCCGGGGTGCAGATTCCTACCGAGCAGCGCGCAGCTACGGTTCTTTCGGTCTCGAGGATCAATTCGGTGATCGCGCGGATCGCCTCGCCATAGGCTCCTCCGGGTGCGGGCGCGCGGCGCCGCAGCAGCTCCGCGCCCGATTCGTCGATCGCGGCGATTTCCATCTTGGTTCCGCCGATGTCCACCCCGATCCGTGTCATTGCAGGGAGGGCGTAGTGAAATTCAATAAGCCTCGTCCCAGGGGATGCTGAGACGCACTGCGGAATTGATCATGCCGACCATGCTGTAGGTCTGCGGAAAATTCCCCCACAATTCGCCGGTGCGCGGGTCGATGTGCTCCGAGAGCAGGCCGTGGCGGTTGCAGCGGGCGAGTATGCTTTCGAACAGCACGCGGGCCTCGTCCTTCCGTCCCAGCGCCGACAGGGCGTCGATATACCAGAAGGAGCACACCGCGAAAGCGTTCTCCGGAACGCCGAAGTCATCCGGCACGCTGTAGCGGAAGAGGAACTCGCCGCGCCGCAGCTCCTGCTCGACCGCCTGGACCGTCGAGGCAAAGCGCGGGTCGTCGGCGCGCAGGAAATTGAGCTCGTGAAGGAGGAGCAGGCTCGCGTCCAGGTCTTCGCCGCCGAAAGTGGCGGCGAAGGTCCTGCGCTTCTCGTTCCAGGCGCGATCGCAGATCGCCGAATGCATCGCGTCGGCGCGCGCGCGCCACGCGCGGGCGCGGTCCGCGAGCCCGATGCGCGCGGCGATCTTAGCGAGGCGGTCGCACCCCGCCCAGCACATGACGCTCGAGAACGTATGCACGCGCTTCGTCCCGCGCAGCTCCCACAGGCCGGCGTCGGGCTGGTCGAAGAGCGCCGCGGCTCGCTCGCCGAGCTGCTCGAGCTGGCGGAACAGCGACTCGTCGCTGCGCAGCGCGAGCCGCGCGTCGAAGAACACGTGCGCCGCGGCGAGGATGGCCGCGCCGTAGACGTCGTGCTGGACCTGGGAATACGCCTGATTGCCGATCCTCACCGGCCCCATGCCGCGGTAACCGGGCAGCGATCCGATTTCGCGCTCCTCGATACCCGCCTTGCCGCTGATCGCGTAGACCGGCTGCAGATCGCGGCCGTTGGTGCTCGTGGCGATATTGATGATGTAGTCGAGGTAGCGTTCCATCGGCCGCGTCGCGTTCATCCGGTTCAACGCGTTCACCACGAAGTACGCGTCGCGCAGCCAGCAGTAGCGGTAATCCCAGTTGCGGCCGCTCGCGCGCGACTCCGGGATCGAGGTGCTCACGGCCGCGACGATCGCGCCGGTGTCCTCGTACGCGTTGAGCTTCAAGGTGATGGCCGCGCGGATGATGCTCTCCTGCCATTCGTACGGGATGCCGAGATTGCGCACCCAGGCCCGCCAGAACGCGGCGGTGTCGTCGAGGAACCTGCGAAACACTTCCGCGGCGGAGCCCTGCAGGGTCTCGTCCGGCCCGAGCACGACCGACACCGGTTCGCGCAGCACGATGGGCGTTTCCTCGAGGATCGCGGTGATCGAGTAATCGGAGGTCACCCTCAGGACCATCTCGGGCATGACGTAGCGCACGTGATTGCTGCCCCAGGTGATCGCAGGGCGGCGCGCGCCGTACTCGCACGCGGGCCGGATGCGCATTCGGATGCGCGGGCTGCCCGAGATCGGGCGCACCTGCCGCATGAGCATCACGGGGCAGAAGAGCCTGCCGAACTGCTCGAATCGCGGGGCGAGATCGGTGATTTCGACGCCGCCCCCGTGCCGGTCGAAAAGCCGGGTCTTGAGGATCGGCGTGTGCGCGATGTAGGCCTGCTCGGCGCGGGCGAAATCGGCGAGCTCGATCTCGAAAAACCCGTAGTCGTCCGCCCCGCGTCCTTCGCGCAAGAGGGCGCAAAACACCGCGTCGCTGTCGAAGCGCGGCAGGCAGGACCAGACGATGGTCCCGTTCGCGTCGACGAGCGCCGCGACGCTCGAGTTCCCGATCAGGGCGAGGTCGAGACTGGTCATGACTTCTCCCGCTCTCGCTCGGCGAAGCGTTTGAGCCAGGCCCGGACGGCGTCCGCGTTCGGCAGCCGCCAATGCGCGGCCGAGTCGCCTTCGCCCACCTTGACCGAGCAGCCTCCGACCCGGTTCATCAGCTCGAAGCCGAATTCATCGGTGAGATCGTCGCCGATGAACACCGGAAGGCGACCCCGGAACGGGGCCTCCGCGAGGAATTCCGCGATCGCCGTTCCCTTGTCCTTTCCGCTCGGCTTGATTTCCATCACCATTTTTCCCGATTGCAGCTCGAAGTCGTCGCCGAGCTCCTCGACCAGCCGGCGGAGGGTTTCGCGCACCGTCGCGGCTAGCTCCGGCGCCGATCGGTAATGGAGCGCGAGGTTCATGCCCTTGTCTTCGAGCACGAGCGCGGGGTGTTCGGCGGCCATCGCCCTCAGGCGCTTCAGCGCCTTTTTAAGCCCCGCAAGCGGGACGCGGTGCTGGTGCATTTTTCCGGCGGCGTCGCGGCGCTCCGCCCCGTGCTGTCCGGCGGCGCAGAAATTCCTCCCGAATAGCCGGTCTATTTCCGCGACCGAGCGCCCGCTGATGAGCGCGAGCGCCCCGCCCGAGGCGTCGCGTATCGTCGCGAGCAGATACCCGAGATCGTCGTCGATCCGCACGAGCTGCGGCTTTTCGGCGATGTCCAGAAGCGTCCCGTCGATGTCCAGGAAGAATCCTGTGCCCGCGGGCAGAAGCGGTACGGTTCCGAGCGGGAAACCGGCGTCCGCAGCCGCCCTGTCCTGGCGCGCCTGCGTTCGGGGAGCCATGGCGGCCACGTCGCGATTCCGGCTCCTGGAATTCGGCATCGGCACCGTGATCAGACGCTGCGCAGCGGAACGGGCTTGCGCCCGCGGTCCGCACGGGCGAACAGGCGCGAGCGCATGCGCATCTGGCCCGCGTCGAGCAGCATGCGCCCGGCCCAGCGGTACACGTTGAAATCCTGGATGAGGCCCCGCATGCTGCGCATCCGGTCGCGCTGCTCCGCGGGCGGCATCGTGAGCGCCGCCTTCAGGGCTCCCGCGCATTGATCGACGTTGTAGGGATTGACGATCAAGGCTTCCGGCAGCTCCCGCGACGCCCCCGTGAACTGGCTGAGAACGAGCACCCCGCGCTCGTCGTCGCGCGACGCCACGAACTCCTTGGCGACGAGGTTCATGCCGTCGTGCAGGCTGCTCACGAAACACAGCTCGGAGGCCCGGTAGTACTCGTAGACGTCGTCGGGATCGTAATGCTCGATCTTGAGCAGGATCGGGTCGTGGTCCTTGTTCGCGAACTTGTCGTTGATCCGGCGCGCGAGCGCGCGCACGCGCGCGTCGTAGTTCTGGTACTCGTCGATGCTGGAGCGCGAAGGCGCCGCGATCTGAACGAACACGAACTTGCCGATCCATTCGGGTTCGAGCTCGAGAAAGCGCTCGACCGCGAGAAATCGTTCGAGTATCCCCTTGGTATAGTCGAGGCGGTCCACGCCGACGCCGATCAGGGCGTCCGCGGCGAGGCCGTTCTTCTTGCGCACGTCGGCGCGGCATTCCCCCGTCGGTTTTTGCATGGTCTTGGAGTTCAGCGGCCATTCTATCGATATGGGATAGCGCCGCACCGCGGTCTGGTCTCCGCCGTAGGATATGGTGTAGGTTTCGCGATCGATTCGCGCCTCGACGTAGCGGTCCACCGCGTCGATGAAATTGTTGCAGTGGAACTGGGTGTGAAATCCCAGGATGCTGCTGCCGAGGATCCCGTCGATGATCGCCTCGCGCCACGGGCAGATTCCGAACGCCTCGGCGTTGGGCCACGGGATGTGCCAGAACGTGATGACGGTCGCTTCCGGCAGCCTCTCCCGGATCATGCGGGGCAGCAGCGCGAAGTGATAGTCCTGGACCAGGACGATGGGATCGGCGGTCTTGGCTTCTCGCACCACCGTGTCGGCGAACCGGCGGTTGACGGTGACGTAGGCGTTCCAGTCCGCGGTGCGAAAAGTCGGGCGCGTATGCGCGATGTGGCACAGGGGCCACAGGCCGCTGTTCGAGAACCCGTAGTAGTACCCGGCTTCCTCCTCCTTGGAGAGCCAGACGCGCCGGATCCGGTAAGCCGGCCTCTCGGGCGGCACCATGACGTGGTCGGTTGAATCCGCCGTTTCGCGGTCCGCGTTGCCGCTGCCGTGCGCGATCCACGTTCCAGAGCACGCCCGCATCACGGGCTCGAGCGCGGTCACCAGGCCGCTCGCGGGCCGCTGCACCTCGATGCGCTCGTTGCGCCGTATGTGGATGTAGGGCTCCCGGTTGGAAACGATGAGCACTTCCTCGCCCTTCAGGTCGTTGCGCAGTATTGCCCGGAGCGTGTCGGCCGACCAGTTGATCTGGCTCTCGTCCCGCGCCCTGCGCTCCGACTCGAGATCGCGGATCAGCGCCTGCAGGTCGCGCGCCACCGGCCGCAATTCGCGCAGGTGCACTTTCGTCTCGCCGCGACCGAACGCTTCGCCTCGGATCACGGCCTTGAGGCCCGCGACCCAGCCGCGCCAGCTGATTTCCGCGATCACCACTGTCACCAGCGAAACGATCGCGCCGATCGCGGCGAAGAGATAGAAGATGTATTTCTTCGTGTCGTCGCTGCGCCGCTGCACGAAGCTCATGTCGTGCACCAGCACCAGGTAGCCGTAGGCCGTGCCCTCGGATTCGACGCGGTGGATCGCCACGTGGATCGGGCCGCGCTGGAGGTTGACCAGACGGCTCTCGCTGACGACCGCATCACCATCGTCGCTCGCGCAGGTGATCGAAGCGGGAAACACCGCCGTCTTGTAGATCATCCTGCGGGACGTGTCGCAGAAACCGACCGCGAACAAGCGTTCGTCCTGCATGATCCGGTCGAAAAAGCGCAATACCTTCGTTCGCGAGCGATCGTGTTCGCGATGAGCGAGGTGCGGATATCGAGGTCGCGCACGAACCACTGGAGCGTGAACCTGTCGACGAGCGGTATGACCGCGTACGCGATGGCTGCGAGCGTGAGGGCGAGGGGAAGGATGAATCGAAGCGACAGTCTCATAGGGACTCCTGTCGGGTTTTCTGCGTCGTGCGGAACGCCGGAACTCCTAGATAATGTAGCACGTTCCGCGTGCCGAGACCCGGGTGCTACAATCGCCGCCTCGATCGGGGAGGAACGCTGCTGACCGCGTACAAAGTCGCTGCGGGCGTCGTCGCGCTGATCGCGTCGGCCCCGGCCGGCGCTGCCGACGGCCCGGCCGTGCTGGGCGTCCCGGTCGATTTCATTCTGTTCGGGACCACGCTGCTCGGTGTGGCGCTGTTTCAGCGCCACACGCTCCGGGTCGCGCTTGCGGGCCTCGCGGTCATCACCTTGTACAAGCTCGGCTTCGCCGGCTTCAAAACCGGCGGCGGCGTTCCCGGGCTCCTAGGACATGTGCACGGCGAGTGGGTGATTCTCGCCAACCTGCTGTGCCTGCTGCTCGGTTTTGCGCTGCTGTCGCGGCACTTCGAGAAGACGCGCGTGCCCGCAGTGTTGCCGCGCTTCCTTCCGCACGACTGGAAGGGCGCCTTCATCATGCTCGTCATGGTGTTCGTGCTGTCGTCGTTTCTCGACAACATCGCTGCGGCGCTGATCGGCGGGGCGATGGCGCATACGCTGTTCCGCGCCAAGGTTCACATCGGTTATCTCGCGGCGATCGTTGCGGCCTCGAACGCGGGCGGCTCGGGCAGCGTGGTCGGCGACACCACCACCACCATGATGTGGATCGACGGGGTGGACCCGCTCGACGTGTTCGAGGCGTACGTGGCGGCGAGCGTCGCGCTCGTCGTGTGCGGTGTTCCCGCGGCGATGCAGCAGCAGCGCCATTCGCCGATACTGCATCACGAGCACGAGAATATTCACGTCGACTGGATCCGGCTGGGGATCGTGTTTTTCATTCTGATCACCGCGATCGTGACCAACGTGGTGATGAACGTGAAATTTCCGGAGATCTCGGATCATTTTCCCTTCATCGGCGCGTCGGTCGTCATTGCGCTCCTGCTGACGGTCCCCCTGCGGCGCCCCGACTGGGAAGTGCTGCCGGAGAGCTTCAAGGGAAGTATTTTTCTCTTGTCGCTGGTCTTGTCGGCCACGATGATGCCGGTCGAGAAGTTGCCTGCTGCGTCGTGGCATACCGCAATGGGACTCGGTTTCGTGTCCGCCGTGTTCGACAATATCCCGCTTACTGCGCTGGCGTTGAAACAGGGGGGGTACGACTGGGGCTATCTGGCCTACGGAGTCGGCTTCGGCGGATCGATGATCTGGTTCGGCTCGAGCGCCGGTGTGGCTCTCTCCAACATGTATCCGGAATCGAAATCGGTGGGGCGCTGGCTCTACCACGGTTGGCACGTCACGCTCGCCTATGTGCTCGGCTTCTTTACCTTGCTGATCGTCATGGGCTGGCATCCCAACCCGCCCCACAAGGCGGGCGCCGCGGCGATCAATCCCCCCGCAGCGACGGCCCCCGCCGGGAGCCCTTGATCCAGCTTGATTTCGGGGCGGACTAGGAATACGATTCGCGGGCTTTGGCGTGTGCAAGCCCCAGGGGCCCGCGGGGGGAACAATAGGGCCCCGCGAATCGTTTACCGCAGAAGGTTCCGGGGAACAAGAAGAATGACGCCGGGACGACCATCCATGAATTGCCACCATCCGAAGGAGGATCCAATGAGCAACGAGCAGTCCAAAAAAACCGAAAGCGCCGCGCGGCGCAAATTCCTGACCGGTGCCGCTGCAGCGACCGCCGGCGCCGCGACGCTGGGCTTCCCGATGATCGCCAAGGCCCAGGGTCCGATCAGCATGCGCTGGCAGAGCACCTGGCCGTCGAAGGACATCTTCCACGAGTACGCGCTCGACTACGCCAAGAAAGTGAACGACATGACCGGCGGCGATCTCAAGATCGAAGTGCTGCCGGCTGGCTCGGTGGTGCCGGCCTTCGGCCTGCTCGACGCGGTCTCGAAAGGCACGCTCGACGGCGGACACGGGGTGCTCGTCTACCACTATGGCAAGCAGAACGCCCTGGCGCTGTGGGGCTCGAGCCCCGCGTATGCGATGGATGCCAACATGCTGCTCTCCTGGCACAAGTACGGCGGCGGCAAGGAATTGCTGAACAAGCTCTACGCCTCGATCGGAGCAAACGTGGTTTCGTTCCCGTACGGGCCGATGCCGACGCAGCCGCTCGGCTGGTTCAAGAAGCCGATCACCAAGCCGGACGACTTCAAAGGCATGAAATACCGCACCGTGGGCATCTCGATCGACCTGTTCAACGGCATGGGCGCAGCGGTCAACGCACTGCCCGGCGCCGAGATCGTTCCGGCAATAGACCGCGGGCTGCTCGATGCCGCGGAGTTCAACAACGCGACCTCCGACCGCATCCTCGGCTTCCCGGACGTGTCCAAGGTGTGCATGCTGCAGAGCTACCACCAGAACGGCGAGCAGTTCGAG
>WNFM01021234.1_pt1 | contig 10346 bp, 11 predicted proteins | sample 5400271 | NCBI WGS metagenome assembly WNFM01 (sample SAMN13153352, study PRJNA577476) | soil metagenome | isolation source: 60 cm saprolite on Douglas fir-dominated hillslope | place: USA:California | collected 2013-09-17 | reverse complement strand
CGGCCGCCACCTTGGCGTCGCCGCCACCGACCCAGCCCATCGCGAAGCAGCCAAAGGCCACGACCAGCACGGTCGCGCCGGCGCCGACATGCAGGAGCATGTCGTGCAGGCCCATGCCGCCGAGCGCGGCAAGTGCCAGAAAGCCGGCGATCAGAGCCAGCGATACCCGGTTCGAGATCGTCATTGTGAAGAGGTCGCTTGCGGCTGCAAACGCCATCAGCGCCGGAAACAGCATAAGTCGGGCGATATCGAGGATCATGAATTCACATCGCCCATACTGCTGCCGAGGGGTTTATGCGATCCGAGACTACGCACGAGATATGAACAACCGGGAAACGAGCTCCCGATAATTACCAGAAGGTTGCAATTCGGCTCCCCAGAGCAAGCAGCCCCAATATCAGCGCAAGGCAGACGACTTTGACGGCTGCGTCGTCCCGATTGACGAGCTTTCTTGCCGTCGCTGGAGTTGATGAGGACACATGCATCGATCGCGACATCCGGTTCATGCGGAAATAACAAAGGCCCCGGGGAAGCCGAGGCCTTTGTCGTGGTTTCGTGACTGCGCTTACTTCAGCGAAGTAGAGATGTTCTGGAAGTTGGTCTTCAGCGTCGTGCCGATACCGTTGACGGCGGTGATGATCACGATGGAAATGCCGGCGGCAATCAGGCCGTATTCGATGGCGGTGGCGCCGGACTCATCCTTGACGAAACGCGAAACGAGATTCTTCATAGGTAACTCCTGTGTACACATGGCTGGTCGAACTAACATTGGTCTCGCCGGCGTTCTCAGCACCGTGACCATGGCCTCACCCTAAGGCGCGACAATTGCGGCGCAGTTAATTCGATCGCGCAAAAACGCCGGGAACCAGCTCTTCCTAAGCAGAGTAAATGTCGCATTAAGGCAATTCATCAAAAGCAATTATGCGTGCGGTGTCCTTATATTAGGCGATCGCGCGCGACGCCGCGCGCGCCTGTCTGTCGGATTCACGGCTCCTTAAGCGCCAACGGATACTCCAGTAGTCTCCGTTCACATGAGGTCGCCATGTCCAATTTGCCCCTCGAAGTCGTTGAGATGCTGGGCCAGACGATGGCGAAGGTCGCGCCGGTCACGATAGCACTGGCGGCGGTGTTCACCGTGCTCTCGCATTTCTGGGCCTGCAATCCCGGACAGCCGTGGTGGCGCAAGCGCGAACTCATCACCGACCTCTGCTACTGGTTCTTCGTGCCGGTGTTTGCCCGCGTGTTCCGCATCGGGCTGATGGTGATCGGCGCCGGCGTGGTCTTCAACATTCATGACGCCGACGGACTGATCGCGTTCTACGACAACGGCCATGGGCCGCTGTCGGAGCTTCCGCTCTGGGTCCAGGCGCTGCTGTTCCTGGTCGCATCCGACTTCATGCTGTACTGGCTGCATCGCATGTTTCATGGCGGCGGCTTCTGGAAATATCACGCGATCCATCATTCTTCCGAGGATCTCGAGTGGATTTCCGCGGCGCGCTTCCACCCGGTGAACCTGTTCATCGGAACGATCATGGTCGACGTCATCCTGCTGATGGCGGGCATTTCGCCCAATATCATGCTGTGGGTCGGACCGTTCACGACGTTCCACTCCGCCTTCGTGCACGCCAACCTGAGCTGGACGCTCGGTCCGTTCAAATACGTGCTGGCGACGCCGGTGTTCCACCGCTGGCATCACACGTCGCTCGAAGAAGGCGGCAATACCAATTTCGCCGGGACGTTTCCGATCTGGGACATTCTGTTCGGCACGTTCCGGATGCCCGAAGGCAAGTTGCCGGATAATTACGGTGTCGACGGCGATCAGGCGGTGCCGCACGAGATCGGCGGGCAACTGGTCTATCCGTTTCGGCAGTAGAGCATGATCCGGAAAAGTGGGTACCGGTTTTCCGAAAAGATCATGCTCAAGAAAATTGAGAGCGTTTTCAAGCGAAGTGGGAACCGGTTCGCGTGAAGAAAACGCGTCAAATTAAACACTGCAGCCCGATTCTGATGCAATCAGAACCGATCGGGCTGCAGTAATCCATTCGCGGGAAGCCTGTTCATGAGTATCGACGCCGGAGCGATCCGTCAGGAGAAAGCCTTCAGCCTCGCTCAGGTGCCGGCATGGCTCTGGCTCGGGATCGGCGTCTATGCGGTGCTGCTGGTCTGTGGCGACCGGCTGCTGAACGATTCCGATACCTACTGGCAGATCTCGATCGGGCAATGGATCATCGATCACGGTGAGCTTCCGCGTGCCGACATCTATTCCTTCACCAAGGCAGGCGAGCCGTGGACGTCATCGTCCTGGCTGGCGCAGGTGCTGCTTGCGGGCAGCTATAATCTGGCCGGTTGGACCGGGCCGGTCGTGCTTGCCTCGGCCAGCATTGCCTTAACCTTCGCGCTCCTCGCCTGGGCTCTCGGCCGCCGCATTCCCTCACCCTATGCGATCGTCGTGACGCTCGCGGCGCTGGTGCTGTCGATGCCGCATTTCCTGGCGCGGCCGCATGTGCTGGTGCTGCCGGTCATGCTGGCCTGGGCGTATGGGCTGGTGTCGGCGAGCGAGCGCGGCGAGGCGCCGTCATTCTGGCTGCTGCCGCTGATCGCGCTGTGGGCCAATTTGCACGGCGGGTTCATCTTCGGTCTCGTGCTGGTGGGCGCCTTTGCGATCGACGCGTCGTGGAATGCAGACGTCGCTCGGCAAAAGCCGTTGTTGTTGCGCTGGGCGGTGTTCGGTGTCGGCGCGCTGGCGGCGTGCTGCGTCACGCCGTACGGATGGGGATCGATACTCGCTTCGCGCAAGATCCTCGATCTCGGCGAATTACTGCATCTGATCTACGAGTGGATGCCGGCCGATTTCACCAGCCTCGGCGCTTTCGAGATGTCGATCCTGGTGCTCATCGCTGCCGCGCTTTACTCGGGCGTCAAGCTCTCGCCGCCCCGGATCGCGCTGGTGCTGGGCCTGCTGCACATGGCGCTTTCGCATGTCAGGAACCTCGAAATATTTGCGCTGCTGCTGCCGCTCGTCGTTCTCGCACCGGTGGCCTCACAGTTCGCGCTGCAGCCGGCGCGGTTCGCCAGGGTCGCCGCGCCGCTGGCTTCCGTCGCGGTGCTGGCTGTCATGCTCGGCGTTTCGACCTGGGCGCTCGCGGCCAAATCGACGTTTTCGCCGCCCGAAATGCAGTCGCCCGCGGCAGCCGTGGAAGCGCTGCAGGCGCGCCATCCGAAGCGGGTCCTCAACGATCTGCCGTTCGGTGGCTACATGATCTGGCGGAAGATGCCGGTGTTCATCGACGGCCGCGCCGAGCTCTATGGCGAGACCTTCGAAATGGCCTATTACCGCGCGCTGCAGCTCAAGGACGTCAATCAGTTTCTCGACATCCTCAAGACCTGGGACATCGATGCCGTGCTGCTGACGCCGTCGACGCCGGCTGTGGGCCTGCTCGATAACATCAGTGGCTGGCAGCGCGTCTATTCCGACCGGAACGCGGTTCTGCACGTTCGTACCGGCAATTGACCGGCACCTCGCCGTGGTGTCGGCGATCGCCGCTTGAACCGCTGCGAACTGGCCGCCCGGCCGCGGTTCTGGTAAGACGCGGAAGATGTCCAACCTGCCGATCGAAGTCGTCGACATGCTCGGCCAGACCCTGGTCAAGGTGCTGCCGGTCACGCTCGCGCTCGCGCTGTTGTTCTCGGTGCTGTCGCATTTCTGGGCCTGCAATCCCGGCAGGCCGTGGTGGCGCAAGCGCGAACTCGTCACCGATCTCAGCTACTGGTTCCTGGTTCCGCTGTTCGCGCGCGTGTTCCGGATCGCCCTTGCGGTGCTCGGCGCCGCGCTGATTTTCCGGATCGATGACGCCGATGCCTTGACGGCCTTCTACAACAACGGCCATGGCGCGCTGGCGGGGTTGCCGCTTTGGCTGCAGGCGGTGCTCTCGCTGGTAGCGGCCGATTTCATGATGTACTGGCTGCACCGCATGTTCCATCGCGGCGGCTTCTGGAAATACCACGCCATTCATCATTCGTCCGAGGACGTCGACTGGATTTCGGCGGCGCGCTTTCACCCCGTCAACCTGCTGCTGGGCACCATCGGCATCGACGTCGTCTTGCTGCTGGCCGGCATTTCACCGGTCGCGATGGTGTGGCTCGGCCCGTTCAATATTTTCCATTCCGCCTTCGTCCACGCCAACCTGAACTGGACACTCGGCCCGTTCCGCTACGTGCTGGCGACGCCGGTGTTTCATCGCTGGCATCACACCGCGCGCGAGGAGGGCGGCGACACCAATTTTGCCGGCACCTTTCCGCTCTGGGACATCCTGTTCGGGACATTTCGGATGCCCGCCGGCCGGCTGCCGGACAATTACGGCATCGAGGATCAGGCCTCGTTCCCGCGCGAGCTTACCGGGCAACTGGCCTATCCGTTCCGGAAATAGCGGGTCAGAGCGTTTTCGAGCGAAGTGGACACCGGTTCGCGTAAAGAAAACGCGTCGAAACAAAGAGCAGAGCCGATAAGGCTCTGACCTGGGAAACCGCGGGCGTTTCGGATTTGTCAGGCAAACTTTGCACTTCTTTCATGAATTGTCGTCAGATTCACCCTGTCGGGCGTCGGTTCCGCTGCGTATCGCTTTTGCCGGCTTGTAATGCCCCGGGGTAGAGTATGTCGTTCAAGTCCCAGCGTATTCGCGCGCGCGCGCGTTTTGGATTGCGTTCCCTCGCGGTTGGAGCACTGCTGTGGCCAGCGGTGTGTCTTGGCGCGCCCGATGACAAGATCTCGGTTTATGTCGACCAGGCCAAGCTGCTCAAGCTGCCTGCCAAGGCCGCGACCATCATCGTCGGAAACCCGCTGATCGCGGATGTCACCCTGCAGAGCGGCGGCATCGTCGTCGTCACCGGCAAGGGCTATGGCGCGACCAATTTCATCGCCATGGACCGCTCCGGCGACGTGCTGGTGGACCGCCAGATCATGGTCGAAGGCCCGACTGAACGGCTCGTCACCGTCTACCGCGGCGTCGAACGCGAATCCTACAGCTGCGCGCCGATCTGCCAGCGGCGGATCACGCTCGGCGATGGCGAGACTTACTTCAGGACGGCGATCGACCAGGCCGGCTCGCTCTCCAGCCAGGCCTCGGGCGCGGCGGCTGCCGGTGCCAAATCGTCCAACTGAGCTCGCTTCCGCGGCGTTTTCGATCGAAAGCCTGCCCCGGACTTGATCCGGGGTGGCCGCCGGTTCGCGTAACGAAAACGCGTCAAAACAAAAGACACCGGGCGCGGCGCGGAAGCGGACCGCGTCACGCGATCGTCCAACATGGTTAAGGTTTGCCTGACGGAACGGGTCGTTCCGTCAGCATCGGACGAAACACTTCGACAATCAGTTTCAGGTAATCCTCTGCTGGACCGCCGCTCCCGCCGGAAATATCCTGCGCCGGTTTCGACGCAACCACCGTGGCTCGGCCGCGGTCGAGTTCGCGCTGGTCGCGCCGGTTTTCTTCGGTCTCCTGTTCGCGATCATCGAGCTGGCGATGGTGTTCTTCGCCAGCCAGATGCTCGAGACCGCGACGCAGGATTCCGCGCGCACGATCATGACCGGTCAGGCGCAGACCTCGGCCTACACCCAGGCGCAATTCAAGAACCTCGTTTGCAGCAAGATCGTCGTGATGTTCGATTGCGCGAACGGCGTCTCGATCGACGTGCAGAGCTATTCCGCGTTCAGCTCCGTCAATATCGCCGACCCGATCGATGCCAGCAGGAATTTCGTGGCGCCGAACAACTATCTGCCCGGCGGTCCCGGCGACATTGTCGTGGTGCGGACCTTCTATCAATGGCCGCTGCTCGTCACCGGGCTCGGCTTCAACGTCGCGAATTTGAGCGGCAGCAAGCGGCTGTTGACCGCGACCGCAGCGTTCCAGAACGAACCTTACTAGGGCAGGCCCAATGAAATCCGTGGTGAAACCGATGATGGACATGTGGCTTCGCGTGCGGTCCTCGGTGCAGGATCTGGTCGGCGATTGCAGGGGCCTCGCCGCCATCGAATTTGCCATGATCGTCCCGATCATGCTGGTCCTGTTCTTCGGTACCGACGAGTTCTCGTCCGGGATCGCCGTCAACCGCAAGGTGACGATGATGGCGCGGACGCTGTCGGATTTGACGTCGCAAAACATCTCGATCACCGACGCCCAGTTGACCAACATCTTCAACGCCAGTTCGGCGATCATGACGCCCTATTCGGCGACGCCCGTCAGATCCACCATCACTGAACTCTATGTCGATCCGGCGACGCTGGCGGCACGGGTGCAATGGAGCAAGGGCAGCGCGCCGCGGGCGGCGGGGACCACGGTTGCGATCCCGACCGCGCTTCAGGCCGGCGGCAGCTATCTGATCTACAGCGAGGTCAGCTACGCCTTCGTGCCGTCGGTCGGCTATGTCCTGAAGAACTCGATTACGCTGAGCGACTTCACCTTTACCCGCCCGCGTCAGTCGACCTGCGTGATGTACAACACGACGGTCTGCACCACGACCTGACACTTTTCGTTTCTTTGGGCTCGCCGCTCCCACACGAAACGAAAAGGCCGCGCCATGGGCACGGCCTCCAATCTTAAGCGAAACGAAAAAGGCCGCGCCATGGGCGCGGCCTTTTGATCATTTCGAGGCAATCTTTGGGGCCCACCGTGAAGGCGCGCCCTGGCAGATCGCTTATCCTGCGGCGCGCAGATTGTCGGCCGAAGATTTGCCAGAGCGACGATCTGCCACGATTTCGTAGGAGATCTTCTGGCCTTCACGCAGCGTTCCAAGGCCGGCACGCTCGACAGCGCTGATGTGCACGAACACGTCATTGCCGCCGTCATCCGGCTGGATGAAGCCATAACCCTTGGTTGCGTTAAACCACTTCACGGTTCCCATGCTCACGGGGGTAGTCCCTTCTCAGATATACAAGTCGTAGCCCACCTTGCGATGGGCTGGTGAGATCGAATTTTTGGAAGGGTCGTCAGCGTCTAAACCGGCTGTACCGGTGGATAGCTAATGTCGTCCGGCCGAAAATCGATGGACAATATTATTCGATCGCAGGGTCCAAAACAATCCTGACGTGCACGATTTTTTGATTCGGCCGGCAGCCGCCTGCGATCGCGCGCGACACGGGCGTGTCGGGCACGATTTAAAGGGCGGTGAACGACGCGCTTTTAGCGGCGGCGGAACTGGCCGCCGCGTGGCGGTGCACCACGCGGGGCACCGGTGCTCGGACGCTCGTCCTTGTGACGGAAGATCAGGCGGCCCTTCTCCAGGTCGTAAGGCGACATTTCGATCGTGACCCGATCGCCCGCCAGCGTCTTGATCCGGTTCTTCTTCATCTTGCCTGCGGTGTAGGCAACGATCTCATGCCCGGCGTCGAGCTGCACGCGGTAGCGCGCGTCGGGGAGGATTTCGGTCACCAGTCCTTCGAACTGGATCAGCTCTTCTTTAGCCATGGTTGTCTCCAGGTCGATCGAGGCTAGCGCTGCGGCCGATGGGTACGGTTGGGTTGGGTATTCGGACGGCTCTCGCGATGCAAGAAGGCGACGCCTTGAATGCCTTCGCTTTGACCGGCCTGGCTCTTGCCGCCCTGCTGCGCCGGGCGCGGCTGCTCGTGCCGGTTCGGCTGCGGCGCGGCATTATTACCACCGCCGCGGCGGGGACGGCGAGGGCCTTTCGAGCCCGGCGCCGCTTCATGTCCCCTGGATTCATGGCCTCTCGACTCATGTCCCCGGGATTCGTGGCCCCTGGATTCGTGTCCTCGGGAATCTTGGGTCCGGGCGCCGTGGCCGCGCGGTGCGGACCGTCCGCCCCGGTTTTGCGCAGGACGTTGCGAGGGGGCTGGTGCTGCATCGCGGGTGCCTGGCGTGCGGCGGTCTTCGCGCGGCAGGGTGATCTTGATCAACCGCTCGATGTCGCGCAAATAGCTCATTTCCTCGGCACCGGCGATCAGCGAGATCGCTACGCCCTCGGCGCCGGCGCGCGCGGTGCGGCCGATGCGGTGGACGTAGGTTTCCGGCACGTTGGGCAGGTCGAAATTCACCACATGGCTGATGCCGTCGACGTCGATGCCGCGGGCGGCGATGTCGGTGGCGACCAGGGTGCGGATCTCGCCGCTGCGGAACGCCGCCAGCGCCCGCTCGCGGTTGTTCTGTGACTTGTTGCCGTGGATGGCGTCGGCCCGGATGCCGACCTTGGCAAGGCCTTTCACCACCTTGTCCGCGCCGTGCTTGGTGCGGGTGAAGATCAGCGCGCGGTCGACCGGCTCCTGCTTCAGGAGCTGGGCCAGCACGCCGGCCTTGGCGGCGAAGTCCACCTGGATGATACGCTGGGTGATGCGCTCGACGGTGGAGGCCACCGGCGTCACCGCCACGCGGGCGGGATCGCGCAGCATCGCTTCGGCGAGCTCGGCGATGTCCTTGGGCATGGTGGCCGAGAAGAACAGCGTCTGCCGCTTGATCGGCAGCTTGCCGACGATTTTGCGGATGTCGTTGATGAAGCCCATGTCGAGCATGCGGTCGGCTTCGTCGAGCACCAGAAACTCGACCGAGCCGAGCTTCAGGCCGTTGCTCTGGACGAGGTCGAGCAGGCGGCCGGGGGTGGCGACGAGGACGTCGACGCCCTGCATCAGGGAACGGACCTGACGGCCCATCGGCACACCGCCAATCGCCAGCGCCGAGCTCAGTCGGATGTGGCGGCCATAGGCGTTGAAGCTGTCGAGGATCTGGCTCGACAATTCGCGGGTCGGGCTCAGCACCAGCACGCGGCAGGTCTTGGGCTGCGGCTTGATGCGGTGTTCCAGCAGGCGGTGCAGGATCGGCAGCGCGAAGGCAGCGGTCTTGCCGGTGCCGGTCTGGGCGATGCCGACGACGTCACGGCCGGTCAGTGCGAGGGGGATGGTCTGGGCCTGGATGGGCGTGGGCGTCTCGTAATTTTCTTCCTTGAGCGCACGCGAAATGGGATCGGCGAGGCCGAATTCCTGAAAGGAGGTCAAAAGAGGGGGTTCTTTCCATTAAAAAAGCAGCGCCCGGCGGATTTTCGGCCAGGAGCGCGAGGGGTGTCTGAGACACCCGCGTGTTTGGGGCGTCGGTTTTGGTCGCTGAAGGGGCAAGCCAGAAACCGTCGGACGGGATCAGAACACGCGGCTCGCAAGGACCTGATGATTCTCTAGGTCACGTGCTCTATATGGAACACGAACGCGGCGCTTTCAAGGTGAAACTGCCCCATCGGCCGACGCAGTTAAGAAATGGCTTGAAATTCATGGGTTCCATTCCCCGGGCCCCTGCCGGGCTGCTCCGGCTGACAAAATTCCGTGCTAGAATTTTAGTCAAATGGCATCATCTGCACAAAAAATAGATAGATTGCCGCCAAAGCATACATTTTTTTGGACCAAATATTAGGCAGAAAATAGCGGCGATTTCGCGATGCAAGGCAATTTTGAAAGATAAATCATCGGCTTAAGGGGGCCTAGTTCCGTGGCATGGTTCTTGCGATTCCGTTAACGCAGGCGGCCGTTGGGGCCGTTCGCAGCGTTTTACGCCTGCGTCAGGGAGATGACATTTCATGCTTACACAGCTTACCCACGATATAGCGAAGATGAGCCGCCGCCGCTGGCTCGCGGCGACCGCCGGCCTGGTTTTGGGTCTGGCCGCATTCACCAATGCCAAAGCCGCCGACGACACCATCAAGGTCGGCGTCCTGCATTCGCTTTCCGGCACCATGGCCATCAGCGAAACCACGCTGAAGGACACCATCCTTTTCCTGATCGACGAGCAGAACAAGAAGGGCGGCGTACTCGGCAAGAAGCTCGAGGCTGTCGTGGTCGATCCCGCTTCGAACTGGCCGCTGTTTGCCGAAAAGGCCCGCGAGCTGATCACCAAGGACAAGGTCGCCGTCGTGTTCGGCTGCTGGACTTCGGTGTCGCGCAAGTCCGTGCTCCCGGTGTTCAAGGAGCTGAACAACATCCTGTTCTACCCCGTGCAGTACGAGGGTGAAGAGAGCGAGCGCAACGTGTTCTACACCGGTGCGGCGCCGAACCAGCAGGCTATCCCTGCGGTCGACTACCTGATGAAGGACGAAAAGGTGAAGCGCTGGGTGCTGGCCGGCACCGACTACGTCTATCCGCGCACCACCAACAAGATTCTCGAAGCCTACTTGAAGTCGAAGGGCGTCAAGCAGGAAGACATCATGATCAACTACACGCCGTTCGGTCACAGTGACTGGCAGACGATCGTGGCCGACATCAAGAAGTTCGGCTCGGCCGGCAAGAAGACCGCCGTGGTCTCCACCATCAACGGCGACGCCAACGTTCCCTTCTACAAGGAACTCGGCAACCAGGGCATCAAGGC
>WNFM01279742.1_pt1 | contig 10347 bp, 9 predicted proteins | sample 5400271 | NCBI WGS metagenome assembly WNFM01 (sample SAMN13153352, study PRJNA577476) | soil metagenome | isolation source: 60 cm saprolite on Douglas fir-dominated hillslope | place: USA:California | collected 2013-09-17 | reverse complement strand
AACTTCACGCACACTCACGGGCGTGAGCCAGTTATATCGGTCGGGTACGTCGCCCTTGGTGATGGCGAAGAACTGCTCTTGCAAGGCGGTGGTGATTGGGCCGCGATGTCCCTTGCCGATAATTATCTTATCGACGGAACGAATGGGCGTGATTTCCGCCGCTGTGCCGGTGAAGAAAATCTCATCGGCGATATACAGCATGTCGCGGGAAATGATCTGCTCGCGGATTTCGTAGCCCAGGTCTTTGGCAATCGTCATGGCGGAATCGCGGGTGATGCCCGACAGGATCGACGACCCTACAGGTGTGGTGTAAATGATGCCATCTAACATCAGGAAGATATTCTCGCCGGAGCCTTCGCTGACGTTGCCAGCAATATCCAGCACAATCGCTTCGCTATAGCCGTTTTCGAGCGCTTCCATCTTGGCAAACTGGCTGTTGACGTATTGACCGCCAATCTTCGCCAACGAGGCCGACGTATCGGGCGCCATGCGCCGCCACGAACTCACACACACATCCACGCCGCGCTCAATGGCCTCGGTGCCGAGGTACGCGCCCCAGAACCAGCTCATGATGACCAACGACGTGGGGCATTTGCGCCCATCCACGCCCAGGACTTCGGAGCCGCGAAACACCAGCGGGCGAATGTAGCACGAGGGCTGACCGTTGCTGCTGACGGTTTCCTGAATGGCGTCGGAAATTTCCTGATGTGACCAGGGCAGGTCCATACGCGCAATTTTGCAGCTATTGACCAAGCGCCGAACGTGCGGTTCCAGGCGGAAGATCGCCGAGCCTTGCGCTGTTTCGTAGCAGCGTACTCCTTCAAACGCGCTGGAACCGTAGTGCAGAACGTGTGCTGTGACATGGACGTTGGCCTCGTCCCAGCGGACTAGCTTGCCGTCATACCAGATAAAGGGACCGTTGTCGAAAGCCATACTATTTTCTCCTCAATGAATACGTTACTTGGCTTGTGGCGGGGCTATCACAGCCCACCGCGATTCCTGAATTCTAACAGAAAACGCCCTCTCAGTGACCGTTAAAAATAGTCGAGAGGGCGTCATGGGTGGGTTCATCGGGCCGGGTAGAGTCCGTCTTGCGGCCTGCACGGGCAGGCTTGGGAGCTTTCTCTTGTTTCACGTCAGCGTTGTCGTGTGTCTGCTGGAAGGGATCGGTCCAGGGGCTAGGCTCCGCTTGGGGCTTAGCTGGCTTGGGCTGCTTGTGACTTGCGCTCATTTCATTTCTCCGATCTGGCTGTGGACTATACAAAAGTTGCGTAGACGAAAAAAAGCCGCCTGTTGGTTGAGGCGGCTTTCTGTTTCCAGTGTGTTGGCTTTTCAGGCTCTGGTGATTTTCACCTTCACTCTGTTAAGCAGCACCGTGCCACCCCGTGTTCTCGTTCCCAATAATAAGGGTTACGAGGACGGAAAGTAGGACTACGATAATGCTTACTACGAGTGTATACAGGATCATTTCTAAACCACTGCGATTTGTTACTTGTTTCACTACAAAGTCTAAAGGCACACGAGAGGACGGTCAAGTGGCACAGTGCACAAGTAATAAGTGTTATTTTGTAGCACAATGCACAAATATACCTGCTTTTGTGCATTTGCATAACGCCGCATAACAATTCCGTGATAAACGCTTGCCATAGCAAACCTGTTCGGTTACGCTGGTTCCATTCTGAAGTGAATTGAGGTCATCATGAAGTCCATCACCCCCGAACTGGCACTGGCATCTCTGTTTGCACTCCTGGCTTTTGTCGCCGTCATGGCGAGCGAATACGCCCACAACCCGTATTTCCTGATCTCAGCGGGCGCATTTGCCATAGCAACGTATGTCACCTATCCACCCAGGTGGATATTGAGCCTGAGCAAAGTGATAGCGGGCAAGCAGGACGACGAAGACAAATAGCCTGTTACCCTGCCGTTTGTTACCTTGTCTAGCACAACAATTGGAAACATAAAAAAGCACACGTTGACCTGTGAAGGACGGCGTGTGCTTTTGAGTCGAGCAGAAAAGTTCTTGCTCGCACTACGCCACAAACGACATTAGCCAATTGTGCTAGTGGTTGAGCCGGGCCAGTCATGACTGGCCCCTACAAAACCCGTTTTCATGTAGGGGAGGGTCATGACCCTCCCTCCACGATAATACGATTAATGACTAGCACTCGCCGTTAGCGCGAGATCGAGTCTTTCGTGCCTTGCAAAATGTCATTGACCCAGGTTAGGAAGAAGTCGATCAGGCGGAAGGTTGGCGGCTCTTCTGCCAGCGGCGTATCTGGCGACTGCTTGGCCTTCTCGACCTGAGCGCTTAAGGCATTCATCATCAGGGCGAGGCCAATTGCCAGCCCACCTAGAATGCCAAGTATAACCACCGATAGAATGACGAAGAACACGGTCTTGTTGACCTGTACGCCGTCGCCGAAGGGCAGCGTAATCGATCCGGCTGCGGTCATGGGCGAGGCCGACGCTGTTTCCGTCTGTACGCGGGCAATCGGAACATTAAGCGCGGTTAGGACAATCCCTAACACCATGAAAATGGCTACTGCCGCAACACACACGCCGAGCGCCACCATCATCGGGCGGATGAGCGGCTTCACCTGTTCCCGGATGCCGGGTGTGGCACTGCGAGCCGCGTGGAGCAGCTTGGCGAGTGGGGTTGGCTCATTGGCTTCAATGGCGTGTTCGATGCCGTGGTGTTCATGAGAATAGGGGTTAAAGGAGCCTACTCCCCACAGCCAGCCGAACAATCCGCCGAAGCCGCCAAACAGCACCGCCGCTCCGCTGAGAGGCGCCAGACCCATGACCAAGCGAATCACAGTGATAAGCGCGACACCAAGAACGATGCCCAGAATGAACCCAAGCACACCGCGTTGAACTCCGGGACGTAGCATAATGGTCAAAACCTTCCTGACGCGAAAACCAGGCCCGCGTCACTTGTATCACCTTAGAGCATGTAAAGCACAACGAAGTACATTAACCACATCAGGTCCACGAAGTGCCAGAAAACCACCGTCGCTTCGACGCCCCAATGCTCCTGCGAGGTATAGCCCCCACGCTGAGCCTTTCGGTACACGAACCCAAACAGCAGCATCCCAACCAACACATGCAGCGCGTGGAAAGCCGTCATCGTGAAGAATATGGAACTGTAGCTGCCGCTAAATGGCACTTGCCGCCATACAAAGGCAATCCCGATGAGGAATGCCAGCCCCAGTACCAGCGTCAGAATGATGCTACGCTGCATCCCGGCCCGGTCATCGCGGCGGATAGCACGTTGCACACTGCTTGCGGTCCACGCGCTGACCAGCAAACCTAACGTAATGATCGTCGGGATTGTGGCGCTCAGGCGTTCAACACCCGGCGGGGGCCATGTCGTCTGCTGGCGCATGAGGTAGTTCGCGAAAACGAAGAATACAAACACCCCGCCATTGGCGACGCGCCAAAGGAAAAGCGCAAAGCGCTTGTTTTTGAGGTCGCGTTCGCGCAGGAAACGTTGTTCATCAAGTTTTCCCGCGCGTGAAATTTGCATATCCATTATCTACAGCCTGTTCTGCTCAATCCTACAAGATACTTCATATTCAATTTACCCCGCCCTAAATCCCTCCCCGCACGCAGGGAGGGACTTTGTAGTCGCGTTTGACTCCCTTTCCTCGCGTGCGGGGAAAAAGGGTTGGGGTCTAGACCTTTTGACAAGTTTCAAACAGCCTTTAGTCTCCCGCCGTCGGCGGCTCTGGCTCCATAGCAGCACCATGACCATGAGTCGCAGACATTGAAACCTGGCCCTCGCTGGCGAGGTATGCCGCTGCTTCCGGTGTACCATACCCATAGGGATCGGCAGCCGGGACCGGGATACCTTCGAAATTGTAATCCGGGGGTGGCGAGTCCGTCGTCCATTCAAGTGTCAGCGCATTCCAGGGGTTCTTGCCCGCTACCTCGCCGTTACGCAGCGAATGGAACACGTTATACAGGAAAGGCAGAATGGCAACTGCCAGCATAAACGCGCCAAAGGTGGCAAGAATGTTTAGTGCCTGATACTTCGGATCATAGGTATAGACACGACGCGGCATTCCGGCGAGGCCAAGGAAGTGCATCGGGAAGAACGTCAGGAAGAAGCCGATATAGGTGAGCCAGAAATGCACGCGTCCCAATCGCTGATCGAGCAAGCGCCCGGTCATCTTCGGGAACCAGTGATAGATACCCGCGAAGATTGCTAGCACACTGCCGCCGAACAAGACGAAGTGCAAGTGGGCTACGACGAAGTAGGTCGCGTGCAGGTGAATATCCACCGGGACGGAGGCCAGGAATACTCCGCTGATGCCGCCTAGTAGGAACATCGACAGGAAGCCAACCCCGAACATCATTTGAACGGTGAAGCGTATCTTCCCGCCCCAGATAGTAGCGAGCCAGCCAAACATTTTGATGCCCGTGGGTACCGAAATGAGCATCGACGTAATCATGAACGGAATACGGGCCAGTGGCGAGAGCGTGGTAAACAGGTGATGGCCCCACACCATGAAGCCTAGCCCTGCAATCGCCATGCTGGACATGGCAATCGCTTTGTAACCGAAGATGGGTTTGCGCGCATAGACAGGCAGCACCTCAGACAGGATGCCCATAGCGGGCAGAACCATGATATACACCGCCGGATGCGAGTAAAACCAGAAGACGTTAGGCCACAGCAGTGGATCGCCGCCTGTTGCGGTGGCGAAGAAACCTGTCCCCGCCAGTCGATCCAGCAGCATCAGGGTCAGGCCGCCAGACAGGAAGGGAGTCGCAATCAGGGCGATGATCGCCGTGGCAAGCATGGCCCATACAAACAGGGGCATCTTGAACCAACCCATGCCCGGCGCGCGCATGTTGCGAATGGTCACGATAAAGTTAATCGCGCCGAGGATAGACGACAATCCCAACAGGTGCAAGCAAATAGCCCACAGCGTCTGCCCATCGAAGGGGCTGTACTGCGGCCCCGACAGGGGAAAGTACGACGTCCAACCCGCCTGGGCCTGCCCACCCACCAGCCAGCCAGCCAGTAGCAGAATACCCGCCGGGGGGATGAGCCAGAAGGCGAACGCGTTTAGCCAGGGGAAGGCCATATCCTTGGCCCCGATCATCAGCGGCACCACGTAGTTGCCAAACCCGGCGAGGACCGGGATGACGAACAGAAACACCATGATAGTGCCGTGAATACTAAATAGCGAGTTATACGCGCCACCATTTGCCATCAGGCTGGCTTCTGGCGTCAGCAGTTCGATACGAATCAATTCCGCCAGCACGCCACCGATCAGGAAGAACGTGAACGCGGTGACAATATACTGGATGCCGATGACCTTATGGTCAATGCTCCAGGCAAAATACTTCGAAATGCCGCTGCTTCGTTTAGCCGCAGGTGCGGCGATTGACGTTGCCATAATCTATTCCTTCCACCCGATTCACATACTATTTGGCTAAGGTTGGCTATTGCGATAGTTCACTGCTGGTTATTTCGCTGCGCTGGCATCTGTTTGTGTCAACAGGTAATTCACGATGGCTTCGCGGTCATCGTCGGGCATGACGGTGGGATCGCTAAAGTTCTTGGGCATCAGGTCATTGAACCCCGGCACCAGATACAGGCTCGGCTTCAAAATGGACAGGCGAATGTATTCAGCAGCGTCTTTGGCGTTGCTCTTGGTCAAGCGGTCGTCCACATTGTTGGCGGCTCTGGTTGCGACGCCATCCAACTTGGGGCCAACGGTGCCAGCCAGTCCCGCATCGGCCAGGACGTGACAACCGCCACATGGATACTTTTGCGTCATTAACTGCTTACCGCGATCCGCACGACGCGGATCGAGCGCGGCAGATTTGGCGTTGTCGCGCAGCGCAGCGACGAACTTATCGTAATCTGCTACATCTTCCACATAGACTGCACCGTGCATATTGGCGTGACCCTGCCCGCATAGTTCCGTGCAAACCACGTTGTAGCGCCCGATAACCGATGGCGTAAAGCGCGCTTCTGTCGTTTTGCCCGGAATTGCATCCTGCTTGATGCGGAACTCTGGCACGAAGAAGGCGTGCATCACATCCCGCGCGGTGATCTTGACCAGTACCGGATGATCCTTGGGCAGATGCAGTTCGTTACTGACCATGTTGCCTTCCGCGACGGTATTCTGCGCGGGCGTCAGGTCCGGGAAAGGTTCGTAAGGATAGGTAAAGGTCCAGGTAAATTGCTGGCCGATCACGTTAATTACGGTTTCGTTCTGGCGCGGGGCCTGCATATCCGCAAATAGCTGATAGCTCATAATGCCTAGCCCGATGACGATCACAGCAGGGATCGAAGTCCATACAATTTCGAGGGTGTTGTTGCCGTGGATGGGTGCCGCGTCTGTATCATCGCCACGCTTGCGCCGGAAGAACAGAATCGAGAAGATGATCCCGCCTTCGATTATCAAAAAGATGACTGTCGCAATGCCTAACATGACATTGAACAGCGCGTCAACTTGTCCTGATTCTGCGCTGGCCTGGGTGGGAAACCAGTTGGCGGTACGTGCTACGAAAACGCCGATGGCAATAAACACCGCCCCGACGATGATCACGATGGCTATTCGGAATGGTTTCACGCTGTTGGAATCTCCGTCCTAAAAGGGTGCGCTCACAGTGGTATTAAATGTGAAACTTTTAATTAATGATATTCAACTTTTCGCTGATGGTCAAATACTCAAATAATAACGGCAAAGTTGAACTGTAACACATTTTTCCTGTGGTTACGGCTGTGCTTTCTCGGCCCTGAAAGCCGCAGAGCGCACATAATTGATAACATCCCACGTTTCCTGATCGGTGAGCGATAGGGTCACGCCTTTGTGCTGCTTGATGGACCGATATAGCTCCTCGTCGCGCCGTTGAGGAATGCGCGGTTGCAAATTAGGCGGGGGAGTCAATCCGGCGTGTGGACCGTCCCCGGCTCCTGACGGGCCGTGACAGGCAGCGCACTTGTCCATATAAAGCTGCTGTCCTGCTGCCACGGATGCATTATCGGGCAGCACCGGATTGATGATCGCAGGCACAGGATTGCGGAGTGCGTCGCTGCGCTGCGCTGCATCCGAAAGTATCCAGGCGCCAACCGCCGCCAACACGAGCGTAGCCACCACCGCCACGATGCCCACGACGACGCTTTCCGGCTGCAAGTGGAGCGCCGGAACCGCGCGCCGGAACATTGGCACCAGCACAATCGCCAGCGCGGCAAGTACGCCAGCCGCACTTAGCCAGTTCAAGAGCGAAGGTGAGCGCGTCGGCGTCACTGGGGAAACCGTTGGCACTGACCAACGGAACGCCGCACGAATTGGACTTTGCGAGGGGCTAGCAATATCGACAAACACCAGCCAATCGCCAGCGCGGTCCAACTCGCTGCCCGCGCCTATGTAATCGCCTTCGCCTGCCGGATCCAATGTGAGCGGCGATGAACGATTGTCGAGGGAAGGATACACAAACTGCACCTGCACCGTCGCCGCATTCAGGGCCTGTCCTGCCTGCGAAACTGATACTTGATAGCTATTATCGCCGCTGGCATCGGGATCAATGCTGAGGCCAACCTGAACATTGCCGACCATCGCCTGTTGCGACGGCGCTTCAACCTTGTTCAGTGCTTCGGGGGGAATCGGCGGAGGCGTCGCCGTTAGCAGGGCAGCAAAGAGCACCACGACCAGCGCGATCATCGCTTCCAGCCGCACGCTCGATACCAACGCTTCGAGGCGTTCGGGACTGACTAGTTGAAGCCTAAATTTACCCCACCCTAAATCCCTCCCCGCACGCAGGGAGGGACTTTTTAGGTGCGTTTGGCTCCCTTTCCCTGCTGGCGGGGAAAGGGTGGGGGATAGGGGTTCATCGCGTTCACTTCGACCGTTAGGTGCTGCCACCAGATGATGATAAAGCGCAATCAGCAGCAGCGGCACGATCAGCACGACTTTCGCCATTAGCGTTAAGCCGTAATGTGTGTCGGGCAAATCGGAGGGCTGGCGCACGGTCAACGAGGCGCTGTAAAGGCCAGTGACGGTTAATAGCAACACCGCGCCCATCCCCACCGCAGAAAAACGCTTGAGCGCCACCATCAGCACTGCACGTCGATTGTCGCCAGCCAGCGGCGCCAACGCCACAGGCAGCGTGAGGGCCAGCGCACTCAAGCCGCCAACCCAGGCCCCGGTCGCCAGCAAGTGTAGCCAATCAACCCCAACTGCCGCCAAAGGCCACAGCGTCGCGCCCGCCGCGTGGCTGTTCCAACTAACCGTGCCGAGTGCCGTCGCCGCAGTCGCCACGTTGAGCGCCCATAGCATTGTGACGAATTCCGGGCGGCGCGACGAGAGATAGACAGCGCTGGCGGTGAGCAAGCCTGCCAGCACGATAAAGCCGAGTCGGAAGGTGAGCACATCTCCGAATTGTGTGCCGCGCAGAACGATGTTCCACAAGCCGTTTTGTAACACCGCACCAAGATCGGTGACGAACAAGACACTGGTCTGTTGCAGCAGCGCCACTATGCTGCCCACGAAAGCCAGTGCCAACGCAACGCACATCACCGTGTAGAGCCGCGTCATCACTCTAAAAGGTAAGCGTCCCGCGACATAGGCAGGATTGCCCCAACCGGGCAGGAGTACGACCTGATAGAGCAGTGCCGTGCCGAACAACGTAACTAGCCCCACGAGCGTCATGGAGCGCCACACGACTTCGAGCGGCAGCGCATCCTGCGAGGGTCCACTGCCAGCCAGACTGCTTGTGCGTGCGCCTACCCAGAAGACCAATGTATCAGTCACGACATGTCCATCGCTGGCAAAAGCAGCGCGAATGGTGACGACATACGCACCGTCGGGCAGCGGGGAAGCCAGCCGTGCGGAAAGCTGATCCGCGTTGGTGGGCGCGAGGCCGCTTTCGGCAAGCGGGATAACTTCCCCTTTTTCGTTGGAGAGTGTGAGCGTGCTGAACTTGGGTTCAAGCGCTTCGGTGAACCAGATTTGGATGCGCGTCGGGGAATGCGTTAGTACCGCTTGATTGGCGGGAATGGCGCGGATAATATAGCCGTGCGCCTGCGAAGGCTGCTGTCCCAACGCGATCACGATCAGCGTGGCAATGAAAGCGCTGCCCACGTACCGAAGTAGGCGTTGGCGCCGATGGGCTATCGCTATAAACATACTGGGCTAATCGAGACGAATATGATCGGTGCGAGGCGCATTGTCCGAAACAGAATCGACAGTCGGAGCATCCTGCTTCTTTGCTAACGCTTTATCGCGGAAGTGACCCACAACCGCCGCCAACGCAAACATCACGCCGAAGCCAACAAGTATCAACAGTGGAATGAGTTCGTCCCAGATTCCCAACGCACCATGAGATTCCCAACGCACCATGCGCAAGCGGTACCAACGTGGACATGCAGATTTACTGTGCCTGTTTCCTGAACGGGTCAGGAATTTACTGTATCGAGACGACGGAGTATAACACCGTGTTAGTCGCTTAACGCCAACAATAACTGCCTGAATGCGGTGATATAGTCGCTACTGAAGTCGAAGCGCGGGTTGCGCCGCAGAGAATCGGGCACTTCGAGCGTATCGGTGAGCGCCAAGACAATCGGCTTCTTCTGTGACTTGAAGAAGGTCCAGGCTTTCGTCAGCGAGTCAGCGTCTTTGCTGGCAGGGGACATGACCACGACCATCTGTACGGAATCTTTAAGCGCGGGGTGAACGCCGCCCGCCCACTTCACTTCTTGCGAGGTGGTTTGCTGGTTATCGATCCAGGTGTGTACGCCCGCGTTTTCGAGATCAGCCGCCAGTTTGTTAGCGAATTCAGAATCCGCGAAAGTGTAGTTGATGTATGTGGCGGGCTGGGCGCGCTTGCGTCCGCCGCTCGTCGTGACCTTGACACCGCCTTCAACCCTAACCGCTGCAGGGCGAACGAGCTTGTTGTGTGCTTCGGTCTTGCCCATGCGGAAAACCGTCGTGCCGCAATTGGGACAAGTGCCGCGTGTTCCGGGGGTGCCTTTGCTCGTCCAGACTGGTTCGGGGTCGAGCATCTCTACCATCTGTTTGCACTTTACGCAGTAGGCTTCGATGGGTTCAAGCTCGTCTTCATCGTCCTCTAACTCATTTTGGACGTTATCTTGCTCAAGATTCTCGTGGTTCATCAGTTCAAAAATCCTCAAGGTGCCGCTAGACGCGCAACGCGATAGGGCGGTACGCGCATGGCTTCCAGTGTACCACACAAAAGCGGCAGTGTATCAACCGCCGCGTGGTAACTATCTGTAGTTTGTATTGGGCCGTCCCGGCGATAAATCGCCGGGCTAAATGGATCGCACTACTATGCCATCGTTTACCGATAGTTACTAAGCATCTATCCGTA
>WNFM01074726.1_pt2 | contig 10348 bp, 4 predicted proteins | sample 5400271 | NCBI WGS metagenome assembly WNFM01 (sample SAMN13153352, study PRJNA577476) | soil metagenome | isolation source: 60 cm saprolite on Douglas fir-dominated hillslope | place: USA:California | collected 2013-09-17 | reverse complement strand
GGAACAACGTAAATCGTTTCCGGCTGATGAGCGTGCACGTCAATCACGAATCCGAAATCCGTTGGCAGATTTCCACTCACTTCCGTCCACGAATCACCCGCGTTGTCGCTGCGCATCACATCCCAGTGCTTTTGCATAAACAGCACACCCGGACGCTTCGGGTTCATCGCGACATGATGCACGCAATGCCCAACCTCCGCAGTGGGATCCGGAATATAAAGTGAATGAAGGCCCTTGTTGATTGGCTTCCACGTCGCTCCGCCATCATCGGTTCGGAATGCGCCTGCCGCAGAAATGGCTATATAGATACGCTTTGGGTCCCTGGGATCCAGAATGACCGTGTGAAGACACATACCGCCCGCGCCGGGCTGCCACTTCGGCCCAGTTCCGTGGCCGCGCAGTCCCGAAAGTTCGCTCCACGTCTTGCCGCCATCTTTGGATTTGAAGAGCGCAGCATCTTCCACACCGGCAAAAACCGTGTCGGATTCCGTCAAAGACGGCTCAAGGTGCCAGACGCGCTTGAACTCCCAAGGATGTTGCGTGCCGTCATAAAACTGATGCGTTGTCAGCGCCTTGCCGGTTTCGGGGGAGATGTCGTAAACAAACTTGTTGCTCTCACCCTTCGGCATTCCGCCGGGGCCCTTCTCTTCACCGGGCGGCGTTCCCGGCTGAAACCAGGTTTTGCCTCCATCATCGGAACGCTGAATGACCTGTCCAAACCAACCGCTCGTCTGTGAAACGTACACACGATTCGGATCGACCGTCGATCCCTTGACGTGGTAAATCTCCCAGCCCGCGAAATGCGGTCCGCTGACGTTCCACTTTTCGCGCTTGCCGTCCGACGTAAGAATGAACGCGCCTTTGCGCGTACCAACAAGAACTCTGACACCGCTCATTAAGTAGCTCCTTCGGGCGAATTTAAAACACTAGAGGAATGCCAAGCGGGATGGCCCCAATAGTGTACGGCTGGTAACGAAATCTGGCAGCAAAAAATATTCGGCGGCGATGGCGATGCCGCGAACAGTTAGAACGACATCCGCGCGCTCAACTGCAATTGGCGGCCAGGTGTCATCGCCATCGTGATCGTCCCGAATTGCGGCGTGTTCACAAACCGGTTCGGCGTGCCGAGATTAACTTGATTGAGCGCGTTGAACGCTTCCGCGCGGAACTGAAACGCCAGGCGCTCGGTAAAATTGAAGGAACGTGCGAGCGCCAAATCCAATGTACGCGTCGACGGTCCGTAGAGGGTATTGCGGCCTACATTTCCGTAGGTGAAGGCCGGTGGCGCCGCAAACGCAGCGGGATTGAACCATTCATCTGCCGTGTGGGTGCCAGGGCCGAAAATCGGCTGACCGGTGACATTCGCGCGGATGGGATTCTCGCCGAGTACCGTTCCGGAATTCGCGGTATCGCCAAAAACGGATATCGTGAACGGCATACCCGTCTGAAACTGATAGATCGCGGAAAGATGCCAGTTTTGCGTGATCAGGCGCGCGAATTCAGCGCGGCGATACGCGGGAATGTCATAGACGGAGCTGATCGCGAAACGGTGGCGCGTATCGCAACTGAGTCCCTTTTCCAACGCTAGGTTGCGATTGTCCTGGGGAATGGCGGACTCATCCATCGGTGAACGGAAATCGGGCGCGTTCGCAAGATCTTTCGAAAAAGTGTAATTGGCCAGAAAGCTGAGCCCGTGCGAGTACCGGCGCCGCAGGTTGACGTAGCCGGCGTCGTACCAACTCTGCGCGCTGTTTTCCAGCAGGTTGATAGTGCTGACCGGAAATGTTTCGCTCTGAATGACGGCGTCAGTACTGCTTGGGGTGAGTTTGGTGCCGTCGACAAATGTAAGCGTTTTGAACGGGCGGCGGGGACCGAGCGGACCGGGGCCGGGCAAAGTGTTGTTGATCAGATGTGCGCGCTGCAAATGAAAACCGCGCGAACCGAGATAACCGACTTCTAGCGACGTGTCCCGCCCGAGACTCTTCTGCAACGAGAAATTCCATTGCTGGACGTATTGTGAAGGCGAGTGCGGATCGAACGCCGAAAAACTCACGGTGGTGGCCGGCAGCGCGCCCGTGCCCAGCACCGGAGTGCCGAAGTTGAAGCCCGTCTTGAATAGCGCGGCCGGCGGCGTAAAGTTGTCGGCTTGCTGTGTTTCCGGAAAAACGTACGGCACGTTGTGGCGCTGATTGCACCACGTGTTCATATCGACTGGCGTGAAGAACACTCCGTACGACGTATGCAGCACAATCCCATATTTCGGAAAATTCCTCGCGATGCCAATGCGCGGCGCAAAATTATGCTTGTTCGAAAAAAGCAAGCCATTTGGATAGCCCAGCTGCCCACCAATGAAAACGGACGGAGTCCCATTCGAAAAGATCAGATTGGAATTCGTGTTTTGCGTGTCGTAGAGCGGGCTTCCATACTCATAGCGCAAGCCGTAGTTGACGGTGAGGTTGGGCGTCATCCGCCAACTGTCCTCAGCAAAAATCGAAGTGCCCCACGCGCGGAGATCCATTTGCGGAATGCCTGCCTGCCGTTGCTTTACGGCGGGAAGGCTAAGTAGCATGCTGGCGAGGCCGGAACCCGTGCCGTTGTTGAATCCGAATTCCGTCGTATATCCGGTCGTGAACTGGTAGAAGCCTCGGTTCTGAAAGAAGCCCCACATCGGCCAAATGTAGCGGTGAAAATCGCCGCCGAATTTCATGGCATGCCTGCCATGCTGCCACGCGTACATGTCGCGAACTTCGAACATGGTGTCCCACGCATGCATCGGCGTCGCCGCAAACGTATCACCGATACCCGTGTAGCCCTGCACCGCAAACCACGGCGCTCCCCACGCGTCTTTGCCGCCGAAGCCGACGCCTGTAATGCCAAGCTGGCTCACAATGTCGTTTACGCCGTCGTTCTGGGAAGTGTGGTCCATCGACAATCGCGAGACGGCAACGGAAAGTGTGTTCACTTTTTCCGGTGTGAATATGTGGTTCCAGGAAATCACGGCTTGCTGCGAAAGATTGTCGAAGTTAGCGCCAAAGCCCGGCAAATTCTCCGTGGTCGCTGTCGAACCGTTGCTCGGCGAGAAGCCGTATTCCGACCCGATCGAATAGCGCCCGAACAGCGAATCACCACTAGAAAAATTGTGATCTATGCGAACCGTGCCCTGGTTTTGAAAATGTGTCTCGTTCCGCACGTCAAGATAGTTGTTCGAATCCAGCCCCGTGCCCATCGTCATGTTCGGCATTGGAATGTACTGCGTCAGGAACGCTTCCAGCTGCGGATTGATGCGGTCCGTCGGAATCATGTTGTTGGGAAACTGCGAGCGCGTATAGGGAAAGTTAGAAGCATTCGTCGGCAAAGTTGGGTTGTAAGAAGGATTCGGTACAGCCGTGGTGGGATCGTAGATCTTCACGCCACTCATGCTGAAATCGCCCTGAATCTCCGCGGGAGCAGGAACAGTCAGAGTTTCCGCGTCAGCCTGGGAAAGCCGAAGGCCTTCATAGTTCACAAAAATAAATGTGCTCTTTCCCCGCAGTGGTCCGCCAAACGAACCGCCAAAATTATTCTGCACAAGATGATTGTTTCCCATCGACGCGAACGTGCTCGCGTCCATCGCGCCGTTTCGTAGAAATTCATAAGCAGTGCCATGATATTGGCTGGAACCGGAGTGCGTCACGATATTGATTTGTCCGCCGCCCGCTCCGCCCATATCCGCCGTGTAGCTGCTCGTTTCCACTTGAAATTCCCGGACCGCATCCGGTGAAGGACTCAGATTTTGCGTATTAAACGTTGGATCGGTGTTCGTCGCCCCATCCAAAAGAAAAAAATTCGCATTGGGCCGCGCACCGCCAACCACTACCGCAGACCGCTGGCCCGGCCGCCAATAAAGCGGATTCGTCGCTCCCGTCTGCGCGCCAAATCCAACATGCGCCCCCGGAACAGTTAGGACCAGGTCAATCAACATGCGGCCATTCAAAGGAAGTTCTCGAATCGACTTCGGCTCGACGACCTCTCCCACGCTCGCATCCGTCGTGTGCAGCGTTTCGCCCACGGCAGAAACTGTCACATCTACTTTCAGCGAACCGAGGCTCAGCTTAATCTCGATGTCCATTCTTTGGCCGACTTCGAGGCGAACTTTCTCCACGGTCGGCGCAAATCCGGAAGCCTCGGTCTTGATTTCATATTCATCGGGCAAAAGCGCAGGCGCTTCAAAGTGTCCGTCGTTATTTGTAGTGATGCGGCGAACGGCCAAGGTGCTTGACGCCGTTAGCTGAATCGTGGCCCCCGCCACCGGCAAGTGTTGCGAGTCCCTTACCGTGCCGCTGATATCGCCATAGTTGCTTTGACCCGCTGCAGGCAGCGCCAGCGCGCCCGCAAGTAACACATAGAAAAAGATTCTTCGCATTGCTTACGATCCCCCGGATACAAATGCCTTCCGCCTCAATCGAATCTGATTGGCGGCACGATTAACGTCTGGACACGCTCTCGACTGTTCTTGGGTAACAGTGGGCGAAACTTTAGAGGTTCTGAGGCAGGTGGAACAATAGTAGAAAAAGACTAGGGACGTGAGAAGGCTCACTGGCCAGCGTTTACCCACACTACGCTTCTATCCGCAGGACGACAGAGCCGTATCCTCAGGCGTAACTGGCATTCGCTCCGGAATTTCTGGCGCTACGTTCCCGACTAACACGTTCCAGGTAGCCACTCTCCCGAAACGCCAGCAGCGGATCGTCGGGAAGGCCCTTCGACTTTCGCCAGTCCTTTACAATCGATCGCGTATCTGTCCAAAAAGCTCCGCGTAACGTTTCTTCCGCATCCACCAGCGAACAGCCCTGCTGAAGTCCGGCCAGCCGCTCGTGGTCGACCATCGCCGCCCGCGCATAAAGTTCCTGCGCAGTGCAGACTGTCTGAATCATCGCCTCAATTTTTCCTTTCAGGTTGTGGCTCTGGTCTACCATGTACGCGATGTCCGCGACGGCTCCCTTCTCCCACTCGAACATGTGAATCTCATGAAAAATCCGGAATACCTGGTAAGGATCAATTGAACCAAGCGTCAAATCGTCATCCGCATAGCGGCGGTCATTGAAGTGAAATCCGCCAATCATCTTGTGATGAAGCAACCACGCCACGATCTGCTCGATGTTCTGTGCCTGATAATGGTGCCCGGTATCAACCAGCACAAACGCTTGCGGCCCCGCCTCTTTCGCCAGCAGATAAGCCATGCCCCAGTCCGCAATGTCCGTGTGATAAAAGGCCGGTTCGAACGGCTTGTACTCAATGAGCAGCCGTTGCCCGGGTTTCAGTGAGCGGTGAATTTCCCGTAGTCCTTCTTCAAAATACGCAATGCGCTGCCGCATATTTTGTGTGCCCGGATAATTTGAACCGTCCGCAAACCACGGCGCCACGTCGCGGCAATGCAGCGCCTCAGCAATTCCCACGCAATCCAAAATATGCCGCAGTGCCGTCTTTCGAATCGCCGAATCGGGATTCCCCAACGAGCCGTACTTGTACTCCTGGTTCTGAAAAATATTCGGATTGATCGATCCGGGTCGCACGCCGAATTTTTGGCTCAGCCGCTCCACTTCCCCAACATCTTTCAAACCATTCGGCAGGTCCCATTGCACGTGCAGCGCAAGCGTCGGACAAGCGCCCGTGGAGGAATGCACCTGCGCCGCGTCGCTGAATTTCTCTTCGATCGTCGTCGCTGCCGCCGCTTGGATGAACTTGCCGAAGCGCGTACCCGTATTCGCAAAACCCCAGGACGGCAGCTCGATCTTGAGCTTGTCGAGCGCCTGCCACGCCTTTTCCACCAGACGGTCTTTCATAACTCTCTCCCCTGCATCACCTCGCGGAACACGTTACGCCATCGTCGCGCCCGAACTCTATTACATTTCGGAGTTCGCCGTCTGCGTCGCTAGCATCTCCGCGTAATAAGTCACGCGCTCGGCCGTCACTCCGCTGGAATTCGCGCCGCCCGATTCCATCGCTGCCAGTTGAATCGCGAAATTCCCAATCGTTGTGCATTCGCTCGGCCCCGCGATTACTTCCAGGCCCGACCTCTCCGCCGTCAGCCGATTGAGATATGCGTTCTTGCTGCCGCCGCCCACAACAAAGAGTCGCTTCAATTGCTTGCCGGTGATTCGAGAAACCGCAGCCAGCACATCCGCATATCGCTTCGCCAGACTGTGAAATATCGCATTGGCCATCTGCGGAATGTCGCGCTCGTTCATTGCAAAGGCAGGGAATCCGGCCGCTTCCATCTGTTTGTTGATTTTGCCGTGCATATCGCCGGGTAGCATAAGCGCTGGATCGTCCACATCAAACAGCATTTGCGGCGCAGGTAAACGCTCGCAACTCCGAATCAATTCTTCCACGGTCCACACTTGCCCCGTCCGCGCCCAATCCTCCATGCATTGTTCCAGCAGCCACATCCCATTCACATTTTTCAGAAAACAGATTTTTCCGCCTGCGCCACCCAGGTTCGTGAAGTTTATTCTCTTGGCATCGCCGGAAATATTTGGAACGTCGAGCACCACGCCGACCAGTGACCACGTGCCCGAGCTGATGAACCCCCAGTCGTCGCCGCTCGCGGGAATCGCCGCAATCGCCGATGCCGTGTCGTGGCACGCCGGAACAATTAGAGTTGTATCGCCCAACTCTGGCAGCCGATTCAATTCGTGCCGGATTTTCCCTACTATCGTTCCGGTCGAAACAATCTTTGGCGCCGCCGTTCGACACAACTGCGCCGCCGCAAAGATTTCCTCGCACCAATCGCGCGTTTCAAGCGCAACCAGCTGTGTATGGGTCGCGTTCGTAAATTCTGCAACCGGCTCTCCTCCCAGCTGGTGCGTGATGTATTCAGGCAGGTTCAGCCAACGCAATCGCGGATCGATCCCCGATCGAGCATCCGCATGGAGCTGAAAGATTGTGTTGAACGGAAGATGTTGTATCCCGGTCAGCTCGTACAAACGATCCGCTGAAATCCGCGAATAAACCTCGTTCATCGCCGAGATATTTCGCTCATCTCGGTAGCAAAACGCATTGCCAATCAGTTGCCCCGCCGCATCCAGCCGGACATAATCAACTCCCCATCCATCAACCGCGACCGACGCAATTCCCTCTGGCGCACCCGCCGCGCAAGCTCGCAGCCCTTCAACGACTCCAGCAAAGATTCGCCGAATATCCCAGCGCAAACTTTGTTTCTCTGCAATCGGCCCGTTGAGGAACCGGTGTACAACGCGAACATTCGGTGCACCGCGTTCCCACCGCAAAAGCGACACGCGGCAGCTCTGCGCCCCGAGATCGATCGCAACCAATGCTCTCTTATTTGCCGGCCGCTGCATCGTTCTCTCTCACGTTGCGAGAAACGTCGCCGCTTTATCGCGTCAGCGAAGGAATGCTTCCGTCAATCCGCCGTCCACCGGAATCACATGCCCGGTCGTGCACCGCGATAGCGGCCCCGCAAGAAACAAAATCGCCGCCGCGCAATCCTGCGGGTCGATCGGCTGGTGAGTCAGCGTACGCTTTGCATAAAACTCCGCCAGCAGTCCGCGAAGCTCTTCATCCGTCGCGGTGTTTTCAAACGCAATGTTGTACTTCGTGAGCGACGCGATCACGCGATCGCGCGGAAACATCGTCGATCCTTTCACCACCGTCGCTGGACTGATTCCGTTCACGCGAACTTTCGGCGCAAGCGAAATCGCAAATTCACGAATCAGGTGATTCACCGCGGCCTTGCTGATGTCATATGCTTCGCTCCCGCGCTTCGCCACAACCGCGTTCGCGGAACTCGTCAACACTATGCTCGCGATCAGATCCTGTTCGCGCAGCGCCTGCTCGGCTTCTTCCACCAACCGATGATTCGCGGTCACATTGATGTCCAACGTTGTTGCCCATTGGCTGTCCGTAATTCGCCCATCCGGCGACGACGGAAAAATCGCCGCCGTGTTCACAAGAATGTCTAAACCTCCGTATGTCTTGATGACCTCTCGCAGCGCCTTGCGAATCGACTCGCGATCGCGAATGTCGATCGCAACCGCAACCACTGTCTCTTTGCTGGATAGCTTCTGCGCCTCGGAAGCTGTCGCCGCGGCCGCGTCCAAATCTCGGTCCGCCACCGCAACATGCGCTCCTCGCTGCGCCGCAAGCAGCGCCGTCTCTCGCCCAACTCCATTTCCCCCGCCTACAATCAGCGCGACCTGCCGGCTCAATTCCTTTTCGGGGGGCTGCCGCCGAATCTTCGCTTCCTCCAATTGCCAATACTCGATGCGGAACGCTTCGGACGGTGGCAACGCTACATAATTCGAATAAACCGTAAACGCTTCCGTCTTCGCCGCCGGTCCTGCCTGTGGAAGTATCCTCGGCGGTGCGCCGTCCCCCAACGCTGTGGCGCCTTCCATCACATGAATCGCATTCGTATAAAACTCGCCGGTAATCCGCGCCTCAGTCTTGTTCTTCCCGAAACTGAACATTCCGATACCCGGTATCAGCACAACCGTCGGGCTCGCATCGCGCATCTTCGGCGAATCCGCCGCCGCGAAGGATTCGTAATACTGCCGATACTCCGCTTGATAGCGATGCAGCGCCGCGTCGATCTGCTCTTTCAAGCCCGCAAGATTTGCCGACGGCAACCAATCGACGAACAGTGGCCGAATTTTCGTACGAATAAAATGATCCGGGCAGCTGGTTCCGAGATGGGCCAATCGCGCCGCGTCCGCGGAATTAATAAATCGCACAACTTCCGGCAAGTCCGTGAAGTGTCCGATCGCCCGCTGCTTTGCTGAAATTCGTCCTCGCACAAATGGAAAAATATCCACCGCGAGCTCGCGGTGATTCGGCAGATTCTCTCGCGTCGCTCCGCCAAATACGCCGGTCTTCTTGCGTTCGACGTGTTCTACGACAAATTGCCCAAGCCGATCGATCACCGTGATCGTATTGACGTAACACTCGCGCTGCGTCCCGCCCCACGTAAAAAGTCCATGCCCACCCAGAACAATTCCGTCGCAGCCAGGATTCGCCGCAACCGCGCGCTTAAGCATCATTCCCAATTCAAATCCGGGCCGCTGCCACGGCAACCAAATCAATTTATGCCCGAATCGCTCGTTGAACTCGCGCATCTTCTCGGCGCCATTCGCCGCCGCGGCCAGCGCGATTCCCCAGTCAGGATGCAAATGATCGATATGCGCAAACGGCAGAAATCCATGCAAAGGCGTGTCAATCGACGCCGCAACCGGATCGTTCCCAAACGTACAGAGGGCGTACATCCCAACCATCTCGTCTTCGTGCTCAACGCCGCGATACCGCGCCTCAAGTGCATGCAGTTTTTCCAGATACAGCGTTGCAAATCCGGTTCGCTGAATGCTTCCGATATCGCCACCGCTGCCTTTTATCCAAAGGACAGTTCGGAGGGAACCATCAAGCGGGTCCGCTTCCTGAATTTTCGAGCTGGTATTCCCACCTCCGAAATTCGTAATGCGAAGATCGGAGCCTAGCAAGTTCGACCGGTACCGCAGCAACTCCGGCGCATCCAGCGTCTGCGCCACTTTTTCATCCCACCGGTCTTCCAGATAGCGCAATTTCTCGGCAATTTTCATAATTTCCGTTGCAGGGACTCGGGCTTGTTTCGCGGCGGCTCACCTTGCGGCAATTTGTGATTCCAAGGCCTCAGACCTTACTGAATCGACGCATAATCCGCAACCGCTTAATCATCCTAAACAATGTAACGCCCGGCACGGCCAGTCTCGCCATTTTTGTTGACGCCTGAAACCGAACGCATTACAGTCCGCTCGCTGCCTCCGCGAACAGAACAAGAAAGGCCACCACCTTGCCCGCAAATCCCGCTCTCGGCGTCGTATTCCACTGGCTCGGCGGGCTCGCCTCCGGAAGTTTTTATGTTCCCTTTCGCGGCGTCAAACGTTGGGCCTGGGAAACCTACTGGCTTGTCGGTGGTTTCTTCAGTTGGATTATCGCGCCGTGGACGCTCGCCGTTTTCATGACTGCGGACTTAATCCAGGTCTTGCGCGAAGCCCCTTCGAGCAGCCTCTTCTGGGCCTACCTCTTCGGTCTCCTGTGGGGTCTCGGCGGCCTCACCTTCGGCCTCACCATGCGCTATCTTGGCATGTCGCTCGGCATGGCCATGGTGCTCGGCTACACCGCAGCCTTCGGCACTCTGATGCCTCCCATTTTCCGTGGCCAATTTTTCACGGAAGTCTGGGGTACGCGCTCCGGCTTCACGATTCTCATCGGCGTTGGCGTCTGTCTCCTTGGCATCCTCGTTGCAGGCGCGGCAGGCGTCTCCAAAGAACGCGAAATGTCCGAAGAGCAGAAGCGCGCCTCCATCAAGGAATTCAAT
>WNFM01044586.1_pt1 | contig 10348 bp, 7 predicted proteins | sample 5400271 | NCBI WGS metagenome assembly WNFM01 (sample SAMN13153352, study PRJNA577476) | soil metagenome | isolation source: 60 cm saprolite on Douglas fir-dominated hillslope | place: USA:California | collected 2013-09-17 | reverse complement strand
CTGTTCGGCATCTCCGGTCTGGTCGCCGCGCCCATCTACTACGCGTACTTGAAGCGCGAACTTGCGGGAGCGAGCTTGATCTGATGTAAACGGGTGGAAAATATGTGAGAAGTTGTGCCGGATCACTTTTCTCGGCAGAAACCGAGATCCATGCGGTAGCAACGCTACGCGGTAGGATGGCGGGATCAACCGTCCACGGAAAAGCCAATGAAGGTCCATGCTGAATGGACGGTGCAGTCGACTCCGGCATCGCGCTCAACAAGGCGGCGATTGAAAGCGACAAATCGATTATTGAACGGAAGTCCAACAAAAAGATCGAGTCGAACTCTGATGTGGGTGCCGTGGCAGGATTTTGGCACTCGATCTGCCACTCGGCGCGATGCGCCAGGGGCTCAAGTGCCTGATAAAAAAGGCCTAGGGAAGTGGCGGAGAGGGTAGAAACCGATCTGGCATAGTCAAGCCATTGATTTCCAATGGATCATTGTCCCGCCCAAATTGAGATACCTCCAAATGTACCCCACCCAAGAAATATTTTTTAGCGTCGATCGAACCGGCAAGGAGTAGACGGTGCGAGTCCGACATAGTGAAGGAAACGAGTCTCACGTTCCCGCTCTATCTCGCAGATCACGTACTGCTCCCCCCGACCACGAGGACGCCGGCGCTCTGGTGCAAAAGGCCGAAGCGACGCTCCAGCATGCGAAGGCAACCGGCGAGCCGCACCTGCACTACAAGCGCGAAATGCGCAGTGAAATCAAAGGATCAGTAGCGCCCATAGGGTGGTTACCCGACCGTATCTGACGGGTGTTTACCCGATGTATTCTTTTTGCGAGACGCGGCATTTTACTACACAAGAATTGAGGGGACAACAAAACACCATGGGCCGAGCTCGAAGATCCACCTCCGCCTCACCCTCGGCATTGCTGATCGGTCCGTACGATCCGCACTGCGGCGAATTCACTTTTCTCGCTCCACCGCTCGGCGTCTGGCGGCTTGCCGGCGTGCTGGAAGCGGCAGGGATCGAGACCAAAATCTTCGACCCGAACTGCTGTCGCGAGCCGCCGCAGCGAGCGCTCGAGCGCGTGCTGCTCAGCGGCGCATGGGACATCGTCGGCGTCTCTACCACGGGGATGACGCTGCGATTCGATTTGGAACTTGCGCACATCGTGCGTCGAGTGACGCCGGAGGCGTTCATTGTCGCGGGCGGTATGGAGGCGACATTTCGTCCTGAGCTGATGTTCGAGCTCGGCCCGTTCGACTTGATTGTGCTCGGTGAAGGCGAACGGCCGCTGCTTGATCTGGTGGCGCGCCGGCGTGCGGGGCAACCGGTGCGCGGCATTGCCGGAACGGCGGAACGCAACAAGGACGGCCAAATCATTCGGATACCGCAGCGTGCTCTGAGCAGGGACGAGCTGCGCGATGCCATCTACAGCACACCCTATGACAAGATGCCGTATTCAGCCTATTGGGAGCGCCTGGAATCGGCTTATCGGATTGGGGCGCTGCCGAGCAAAGCCGCGCGAGAAGCGCACCTTGCCGAAATTCGCTCGGTGCGGCTGATCACGCTCAACTACTGCCCGATGGGCTGCACGTTCTGTTCCGCCACCAACTTCTTGCACGAGGCGGAGGGGAGTGTTGCATCCATCGCGCGTCTGGAGGCGGACGAATGTCTGACCATGATCGAGCGCATCATGGCGGCGCATCCGCGCGCACGCACGATCATATTTCAGGACGATATATTCACATTCACGCGGGATCGGCGAATTCTGCCGCTGTGCGAGGGAATCATTGCTGCGAAGCAGAATGGCCGGATTCCGGCGCACCTGCAATTCATCAGCACGAATCGGATCGACGCCATGTCGGCCGAGCGCCTGACGGCCATGAGGCGGGCGGGTTTTCGGGTGCTGGGCTTCGGCATCGAGAGCTTTTCGCCAAGAGTGCTTGCAGAGTTCAACAAGGCGCAGATCCATCGTCATATCGAGCCGATGCTCTCCGCCGCTCTGGCGAGCGGGGTCACTCCGTTTCTCGATCTGATCCTTAGCTCGCCGCATGCGGCTTTGGAGGACGTTGCGCAAACGCTGCGCGAGGCGTATCGCTGGCTGCGTCAGGGGTGCGAGATCGGAATGTATCCCTACGTCATTCCCTTTTCCGGGGCGATGCTTGCGAAGGATCCGAGTCTCCTGCCTCACACGCACTACGCCCGTCGGCACGTCGCGGGGACTGATATCGCCTGGCAACAGCCGGTGAAAATTTTGCCGATAGATCCCGACGTCACCGACGCGATTCTGCGCATGGAACGCAGCTTCGAATCGATGCTCGGCCCGCTCGAGCGGCAAGTCGCGCATCTGCCCTCGCGACTGCGATCGTTGCTGTGGATCTTGAGTTCCCTGCCAATCATGGCGGAGCGCGGTCAGTATATTGCCGATGAGAGAGAGGTTCGGGGCGAGTTGTACGCCCGGCTTCCTGTGCTCCGGCCGGAGGCGGCGATGCTCGCCGCCGCTACAGCATGAATACTCGGCGGACATGGCCGGTTCTCGCGGCGCTCGCGGTATGCGGGCTGCTGGCGGGATGGATCGTGTTGTCCGTGGCCACGTACACGGACGCGCTCGATTTCGCTCTGCGCCTGTACATGCGGCGTCGCCACACGGTCGCCCCAGGCGGCACCTCCGAGAGAAACCAGGACGGCAACCTCTCGATCAATCTCGCCGCCATCTTGCCGCCTGACGCAAGGCGTGTCGTCCCGGCATCGCCATTTGCCATCATCGCGTCCATATTCAATCTCGAGGACCGCCTCGACGACTTTATGGAGGCGTTCGGACCCTACCGTCACCGCGTGTGGCTCATCAGCGACGGGTCAACGGACAATACCGTGCTGCGGCTGCGCCAGGCTGGATGGCGATGTTTCGACGACGGCGTGAACCGGCGCAAACCCGGCGCCTTGCGCCGTTTGCTCGAGCTTCTACCGAAGCATATCGAAACCGTCATGGTGATCGATCCGGACATCCGCATCCGCGGGCTTGGCGATGGTAGCACCATCGATGTGGGTCAGTTCGTCAGCGACTTCCAGCAATCCGGCGCAGCTGCGGCGTGTCCCAGGATCATGATCGAGCCCGACGGATTTCTGGCGCGATTCCAGGCCTTCGAGTACGCGCTGGCGTTCCGCGTCGGGCGTGAGAGCCTCGCAGACTTCAGCGTCACCTCCGGTGTGTCCTTTTACCGACGCAGCGCGCTGGCACGTGCCCTCAGCGAACATTCGCTCTCCGTCTACGCCGAGGATTTCGAGAACGCCTTGATTCTGCTCAGCCATGGTGAACGCATTTATTACGACGGACGCCTGGTGGTGAGCACGGAAGGTCCGGGTTCCCTGCAGCGCTGGTTCTCGCAGCGTGTCGGTTGGTACCACGGTCTCATCAAGGTCTATATCGAACGCTTCTCCGAAGTGCTGCGAATCAGCCGCCGCTCGCCCTTCGCCGCATATAATTACCTCATCTATATCGGCGGCCTGGCGCTGGGGATTCATTTGGTCAAGATCGTCAGCGCAGCACTCCTGCTGCTGAGTTTTTTGGGCGGGCTGGGCGCGTTGCTGCTGGATGACTTCGTGCCGCAGGGAACTCTCGGCAATCCTGAACTATCTCGCGCTCGGCGTGATCGCGCTCTTCACCTGCGTGCCGAAAGCGGAGCGAGCCTATACGGCGCCCATCGTCCCGCTGTACCTGTGTTACGCGGTGACGCATATCGTGCCGATGACGGTGGGCTTCGGTAATTATTTCGCGCTCTGGCTGTTTCGGCGGCGAATTTATCAGGATCACTACGAGAATGGCGTGGAACTGGCTATCGCCGCGGAAAAAGCGAGGGTGGTTGAATGACCGTGCGAGGCATTCCCGCTCCCCAGCTGTATAGCCCCAGCTTGTATTGGGAAGATCGCGCGCGGCGATTCGCAGCCGAAGGTGACGGCCTGGCGGCGGTATGCGCGTACGGGATGCCCGAATTCTACAATCGGGCGATTCATCTGGAGCAACGGCTGGCGCTCGAGCCGTGGCTGAAAGCCGGCGCAGGAACCCGCGTATTGGACGTGGGGTGCGGGGTCGGCCGTTGGAGCCGGCTACTGGCCGCGCGGGGCGCCGATGTATTGGGCGTGGATTTGAGTCCGACGATGATTGCGCAAGCTCGACGGCGAGCGGTTGCCGAGGGCGTCGGCGACCGCTGCCGTTTTCGAGTGCAGGACGTGTCGAATCTCGATGTGGGCGAACGGTTCGACCTGATATTGGGCGTCACCGTGCTTCAGCATATTCTCGATCCCGTCGCGCTGCGTGCCGCGCTCGCGGCGATGGCAGCCCACCTCGCCGCGGGCGCTCGCATGATTTTGCTCGAGGCGGCGCCCACCACCCTGGTGAACCGTTGTGATTCGACGGTGTTCAGGGCACGTCATCGCGACATTTATCTGGATATGATCCGCGATTGCGGTCTGGATCTGACGGCGCTGACGGGGGTCGACCCGGCGCCCTTCAGGACGCGGCTCTTGCCGTATGTCCGAAAGCTGCCAGGGACGCTGTCGCTCGGTCTGCTGGCGCTCGCGACCGCGCTCTCATTGCCCGTCGATGCGTTACTCGGGCGCCGCGCGGTGACCCGCTCGTGGCATGCGGTGTTCGTACTGGAAGTGAAGAATCGGGGAGAGTGACCATGGAAATCAGGCGTCGCTCGATGGCAGCTGTGGGTGTTTTCGTATTGCTGGGAGTCGTGGTCGCACTGGGCCATTGGTACGAAACACAACGGGCACGGGCACAACCACTGCCACTGCGGCCCACTCAGAAAACCGTCCTGGTGCATGTCACCAACGCCGGCGACCGAGGACCCGGCACCCTGCGCGAAGCCTTGTTCGTCGTCGCGACCGCAACCGGCCCGACCAGTATTTCGATCGAAGTGCCCAAGATCGATCTCGAGACCGCGCTCCCGGCGTTCGTCAACGGGCATGGCGTCAAACTGTTGGGTCAAGCCCCGGGGGCGCAGATCGATGCGCAGGCGCTCGGCGCCGGACCGGTGTTCGATGTCTCGGGCCCGAATACTTCGATCGATGGCATTATGATCAGAAATTGTTCCGGCGCCGCGATCCTGGTGCGCACCGTGCGATTTCGTCTTTCCGCATCGACGATCGATTCGTGCGACGTCGCTGTGGAAGTTGCCGAAAATGCCAGCGACATCCTTCTCGAGCGCAACCACTTCGTCAAGGACCGCCTCGGAGTGCGCTTCGGGGCAGCCGGCCACAATTCCGCAGTCGTCAACAACGAATTCGTGAAAAACAAGGACGCCGGCATTTGGGCCGTGCGCGGCGCGCCCGATTCGCACGATGATGTCATCGGCATCCATGACAACAAGTTCACGGAAGACGGCATCGGGATCGTCGCCGGCAATATTTCGGTGCTGGTTGAGCGCAACGACTTCATCAATGCCCGTGGGGCTGACGTGCACTTGGTCGGCGCAGGGGCGGTGATCCGGGCGAACCGCATCAATGGCGGAGCCTCGATGGGCATCGTCGCCGAGAACGCCCGCGGCGCCGTCATCGATGACAACGAGATGGAGGGGCTCGCCGCGTATGGCGTGATGGTGCGCGGGTCGTCCAACACGCTGGTGAGGGGCAATCGGCTGCACAACTGCGGATACGGTCTCGCCTTCGTGCTCGGGGATGCCCGCGGCGTCAGCACGGCGGTCGGCAACACCATCATCGAGCCGAAGTTCAACGGAATCGATGTGATCGGCGACTCGCCGATCTTGCGGCGCAACCAGGTGTTGCACGCCCATGCACTCGCGCTGCACGTTGAGGATTTCCAGGTACCCGATGGAAAAAAGGTGCAGTCGCAACCGTTCCTGGAGGACAACAACTTCGGCGTCGGTCCGGTCGGTGGAGGCAACGCGACCGTGGCCGGGCAGGCCAATCCGCACTAAGGGTGATCCGGTGAGAATGAATGTCGGCAGCACGCAGTTGATACCGCGCCCGGGCTGGGAGAATCCGCGCGTTCATCTGCTCTGCGACATCTGGCTGTTGACCATCGTCGTCATTTTGACTGCCACGGGCGTTCCCTGGTTTGCCAGCGGCTTCGAGGTGGACGTCGGAGCAGCGAGTTGGGGTTTGCTGGCACTGGGCGGGATTCACATGGCGTTCACCATCTTGCCGTCTCGAACTCTATCGCGCGGCCGGTGGCACGATCCTGTGTTGACGCTCTTGGATGTGCTCGGCGTCATCCTGATCGGCTTCATCTGGCAGCACGTGGGTGCGCTGCAAAATCCGGCGTTTCTGGTGGTATTTGCGCTGCCGGTGATCGGTGCAATTTTTCTTTCACGCCGGCACCCCTATCTCATCGCCACGGTGAGCGTCTGCGTCGTCGGCGTCGTGGCTCTCGTCCAGGCTCCGGAATTGCGCTGGTACGCGAGCGGGCTGCTCGGCGGCGACGCGTGGCTCACCTGGTTGTTCGGCCGTCAAAGCACGGTGACACAGCCCTCCTTCTCGGGATTCTATGCGCCATCGAGTTATTTGCTCGTACTGCTCGAGGTATTCTCGTTCGGACTGTTCGCCTGTGCGGCGGCGGCCGAATATGTCGGTATTCTGTTCGAGCGGCTGAACGCGCATACCGCCCGGGCACGAACCGAAGCGGAGCGCGGGCAGGAACTGTGGGCCAGCCTGATCGAGCAGCTGCCTCTGCCGGCTCTGCTGATCGATCCGGCCAGCCTGCGGGTCGTCGCATCGAGCGGCGCCGCGACCACTTATTTGCGGGGCGGAGACATGCCGCTGGAAGGCCGCAATGTGTTCGAAGCGCTGCGCTTCGCGTATCCCGACATCGTCCGCGAACTCATCGTCGGTTCGGACGGCGGAGCGCCGTCGACCGTCATCCGCGTCGCGGACGAGCTGCGCGTGACGCAGGTGCGGGTGCTGCATGTCGTGCACGAGAGACATCGCCTGGCGCTCCTGACCATCGAGGACGGAACCGAGGTTTTTTGCCTGAAGGCGGCGTTGGACACGTCCGAATATGCCGCCCTGGTGATCGATGCGCAGGGACGTCTGCTTGCGTTCAACAAACCTGCAATGTGGCTGTTTGGCGGAGCAGAAGTCGGAGCGGATGCTGCGCAATTGCTGTCTCTGCCGAATTCCGGCCCGCGTTGGTGGGAGCCCGGACTGACTGACCGGCGCAAGATGCACGTCGAGATCGATCAGCGGGTCTATCAGGTCACGAGTTCTGCAATAACGCTGACCGGAGAGCAGGAACGTATCTTCTCGGTGTCGGTTCTTCCGGTCGCCAAGGGAGGCACAGCCGATCCGTTCGGGGCGAACTCGACCGTGGTGACGGGCACAGTGAGGCAGCTGCGATGAGATTTGCGCAGCTCATTGCGATGGCGGCCGCCTGGCTCGCGCCTTGCACGGCATTGGGTGCGGATTCCACCCCGGCCTCGGCTTCCGACGATCGGATCGCACTCAGCGCCAACGGTTCCACTCTCCCGGGAACCAACGGCGGCGGTGGGGCGTCAGTCGCGTGGCTGCACAACTTCGATGCCGATACGCTCGCGGGAGTCGCGGTGGAACACCAGGTGATTTCCGTTGCCCGTTGGACTTTCGGCTCAGTCAACGGCTCTCTTACTCGTGAACTGGGCGACGCACGTTATAGCTTCTACGGCGAAGCACACGAGGGCGCCGGTGATAACGGACCGCATGCTTTCAAATATTCGATCGTGGCGGCCGGCTTGATCGGTACGTACTTCCATCGATTGTCCGTGCAACTGGAAGATCGGCAATTCGACGTCATCACGACGCACGGGAATCTGCCCAAGCTCGGGCTCTCGTACTTGTGGAATCCGCATACCTTGACGACGGTCTCCTACGCCGACACGGTGGGCGGCAATCTCGGAACGCACCTGACGTCGGGCCGAATCGACCTCAATGGTTCCCAGCTGAACTTTCTGGCGGGCGTATCCTTTGGCCAAGTCTCACCCACCGTATTGAACCTGAACATTAACCTCCCGGGAAAAACGCTCAAGGAAGGTTATGTGGGCGTTACCAAATTGCTACCGCATCTGCGCGGCGCCCTGACTCTGGTCGTCGACTATCAGGATCTCTCGGGCAGCAACCGCGTCGCGGTGACGCTCAATTATATTTTTCATTTCGGCCATCAAGGTAAGCCGACGTGACCAGGTCGCTCCGCCAGGCGACTACGTCGATCCTCCGGGTGACGACGTCGATCCGTCAAGGCAACTTCGCTTGGCTGCCGGCGGTCGTGGTGCTGGGCATCGTGCTGATTGCCGGATCGCGCCTGATCGACCTCAGCGCGCGGCACCACGCTGCCGTCGCTCGCGAGACGGCCGCCACCGTCGCAAGCACCTCCGTCAGGAAGATCGAGCTGCTGCTGCAAAAGGTGGCCGATCTTGCCGAGCGTCGGGCCGCATCGGCCGCGCAGGTCGTGTCGAACAAGGATACTCCCGCGTGGCTCGAATCGGTGCCGCCGGCGGCCAACACCTTCTGGATGACGAGCGACGACAAGGTGCTGGGCTCCCGGCCGGAAGAAACTGCGACCGCAAGCGGCATTGCAACCGAATGGCAGTCGGCGGAGTCCGCCCACAATCTACCTGGCTCGGCCGTTCTGGGTCCGGTGCGCCTGGGCAGCCGTTGGCTCATAGCCGTACGCTTTCCGATAACGGCAGGAAGCCCGGCGCAGGTACCCCGATCGCGGGGTTGGGCGGTCGCCTACACTGACTTGGATCAGCTCATCGCCGCAAGCCGGCTGGCGCGGCTGACCGGCATGGGTTACGACTTCGAGCTATATCAGGTCGAGCCCGGCAGCGCCCGCACGCGCAGCTTCGCCGGTTGGCGTACCGAACGCTTGACCGACGCGGTCGCGGCTAGGATCCGGCTTCCGGCGACGGCGGCCATTCCAGGAAGTTATCTGGAGATGGCGATCCGTCCCCGTGCCGGTTGGTATCCCACCACCCTGTTGGCCTCGGAAATCGGCCTGCTGGTGTTCCTAGCGTGGCTCTTCGCCTTCGGCACTCACGATTTGAGCCACGCGTTGCAACGCTCACGCGCGGCCTTGGCGGCCGCGCGCCGGCGCCAGCGATCGGTGAATCAGCAGCTCGCAGCGGAGATGCAGCAGCGGCTGATTCTGCAGAGGACCTTCGACCATGCGCGCTTTCATGACGCATTCACGGGGCTGCCGAATCGGCGCTATTTCATGGACCAGCTCGACCGGGCGCTGCGCGACGTGCGCACGAGGCGGCGCCAACGACTCGCCGTCATCATCGTAGACATCGTCCGATTCAAACTCATCAATGACATGCTGGGTCATACGGCGGGCGACGAACTGATGGTTCAAGCCGCGAGCCGCTTCGAAAAATCAACGTCGGCGGTCGAGGGGGTGCTGGCGCGCTGGGGCGGCGACCAGTTTGCAGTGTTGATCCTGGACTTCGATTCCTCGGAAGCGGCCCTGAATGTTGCCGGCCGTCTTCAAGAGGAACTGCGCTCGCCCTTCGAGTTGCGCCGCCACCGGCTCGTCGTCTCGGCAAACATGGGCGTCACGTGCGTGGATTCGGGTCAGCAGCGTGCCGAGGACATCGTCCGGGAGGCCGACATCGCGCTGTCGGCCGCCAAGCGTCACGAGACAGCCAAGATCGTCTGCTATGCGCCGAGCATGGCGGGCCAGACGGCAAATCTCGTGAGCTTGGAGGCCGACCTTCACGTTGCGATGGAAAAGCATGAGCTGCAGCTGCTGTTCCAGCCGATCGTCGATCTGCAAACGTACAAGATGGTGGGTGCCGAGGCGCTTTTGCGCTGGCGCCATCCTGTGGAAGGTGTGCTCGCTCCGGATAGATTCCTAGGCATCGCGGAAGAAGCGGGATTGATGACGACGATCACGCGTTGGATCATTCTCAGGGCGGTAAAGGTCGCGGGGAATTGGCTGCGGCGTCTGGCGGTCGATCAGAAGTTCTTCATCAGCGTCAATCTGTCCCCGACGGCGTTGCGGGATCCCGGGTTGAGCGAATACATCGCCACGCTGCTGCGAGAGGCGCAGCTGTCGCCCTCGCTCCTCAAGTTCGAGCTGACCGAGGCAGCGCTCATCAGCAACGTCGGTGCGGCGCATGAGACTCTCGATCGGCTTCATGGCCTGGGACTGCAACTGATGCTCGATGACTTTGGAACCGGTTATTCATCGTTGAGCTATCTGCAGCTGTTTCCGTTCGACTTCGTGAAGATCGATCGCCCCTTCGTGAACCGCACGGCCTCGGATCAAGCCAACACGGGCATGATGGCCGCGTTGGTGCAGATGGCCGGCAGCCTGAATCTCACGGCGATCGCTGAAATCATCGAGACCGAGGC
>WNFM01357948.1_pt1 | contig 10349 bp, 10 predicted proteins | sample 5400271 | NCBI WGS metagenome assembly WNFM01 (sample SAMN13153352, study PRJNA577476) | soil metagenome | isolation source: 60 cm saprolite on Douglas fir-dominated hillslope | place: USA:California | collected 2013-09-17 | reverse complement strand
ATTTGCTGAAATTTGCCGTCAATCAGGCAAACGGTGCGGGGATGGGACCATTCCAGCTTATCACCCAGGCCCAGTTCCTGTATGAGCTTGATAGCAGTTGTATCAGTACGAAAAAGATGATGGTAGAATTTTTCCAGCCACGTATCGCCTACCCGAAAACCTGCCGCCAGGCCACCTGCAGTCGTTTCTTGCTCAAAGACCATCACCGGGTGACCCGCCTTTGCCAGGCGATAGGCAGCACCCAGCCCCAATGCGCCCCCACCAAGTATGGCATACCGCGTATTCAACTAATGCGTTTCCTCCTGTCCTGGAGCCCAGCGCAGATTGGGTCTGCGAGCTGCTAACGCCTGGTCTAACCTCCCGACGGGCGTTGTATGCGGCGCGGTCTTGACGATCTCGGGGTCCGTGCGTGCCTCCTCGGCAATCTGGTGCATTACACTCACGAAGTAATCCAACGTCTCGCGGGTCTCCGTCTCGGTTGGCTCGATCATCAGCGCCTCATGCACGATCAGCGGGAAGTAGATGGTTGGCGCGTACATGCCAAAGTCGAGGATACGCTTGGCAATGTCAAGCGCCGTGACACCATACTCCTCCTTCTGGCGTTCAGCCGTGGCAACGAACTCATGCTGGCACATCTCCGGATAGGCGATCTCGTAGTCGGACGCCAACTCGTGTCTGAGGTAGTTCGCATTCAGAATGGCACTCTGCGCAACATGCAGCAGACCATCGGGTCCATAGGTACGAATGTAGGTGTACGCGCGCACCAGCACACCGAAGTTGCCCTTATTGGCACGCACTTTGCCGATTGACCGCGGCCCTGGATCAGCCCAGTAGTAGCCATTGTCCCCTTTTTCAGGTAATGGACCTGGCAGGAAAGGTACCAGGTGTTCTTTGACGCCAATCGGGCCCGAACCCGGTCCACCACCGCCATGCGGAGTGCTGCATGTCTTGTGCAGATTGAAGTGCACTACGTCAAAGCCCATATCGCCAGGGCGGGTAATGCCCAACACAGCATTGGCATTTGCGCCATCATAATAAAGTTGCCCACCGGCCTCGTGTACCATCTGCGCAATCTCTACGACCTTACTATCGAAGAGACCCAGTGTATTGGGATTGGTCATCATAATCGCGGCGACATTGGCCGCATGCTCATCAAGCACTTCCTTGAGATGTTCTATTTCGATCCCGCCGGTTCGCGGATCGGTCTTGATCTCGACGGACCTGTAGTCGGCGAGGGTGGCACTGGCGGGATTGGTACCATGCGCGTTATCGGGGATCAGCACAAGATTGCGATGTCCTTGACCATTGTTTTCATGGAAGGCTTTGATCAGCATCAGGCCGGTCAGTTCACCATGCGCGCCCGCGGAGGGCTGCAGGGTAACGCGAGCCATGCCGGCGATTTCAGCCAGGTATTGCTCTAGCTCGTAAAACAACTGGATAGCGCCCTGCACAGTACTATCCGGCTGCAAAGGATGGATATGAGCAAAGCCCGGCAGCGCAGCCATGTCTTCGTTTAACTTTGGATTGTACTTCATTGTGCAGGAGCCAAGCGGATAAAAACCTGTATCCACGCCAAAGTTACGCTGCGAGAGGCGGGTATAGTGACGCACGATCTCTATTTCGCTCACTTCTGGCAGTGGCGCGGGTTCTTTGCGCAGCATGCCCTGCGGAATCATGCTTTGCGGCGATTCCGTGGGAACATCCATCGCCGGCATAGTGGCTGCGCGCCGGCCAGGAGCGCCTATTTCAAAGATCAGGTTCTCAACACTCATGCCTGCACCTCCTTTAACACATCTACGAGATAGTCAATGTCTTCTTTGCTACGTGTCTCGGTCACGCAGAAGAGCATGTCGTTGGGCATGTCGGGATAGCCATCTCTGAGCGCGTAACCGCCGATGATGCCTGCCTGCTCAAAATGCTGCTGGAGCCTCTGTGCCGAAACGGGAGCGGTGATCACAAATTCATCAAAAAATGGGCTGCTGAATGCCGCTTTGTAGCCTGGAAGCGCGGTGATCTGGCGGAAAGCGTAATGGGCCTTCTGGAGGCACAATTCGCCAAGCTCGCGGAAGCCCTGCTTGCCCAGAGCCGCCAGGTAAATCGTGGCACCGACGGCCAGCAGCGATTGATTGGTGCAGATATTGGAAGTGGCGCGCTCACGCCGAATATGCTGCTCGCGAGTCTGCAAAGTCAATACATACCCGGTTTGTTTCTGGCCGCCTTCTTCGATAGTTTGTCCAACGAGCCGACCTGGCAACAAGCGCATCCGCCATAGCTCATGGTATTGCCAAAGCTCATGAGTTCACCCACAGCGATATCGGCTCCATATTCGCCGGGCGCTGCCAGCACACTCAACGAAGCAGGTTCAGTAATAGTGGCAACAAAGACGGCTTTGCCTTTGTGCGCAACCGGCTCAATAGCGCGCATATCTTCGATACAGCCGAAGAAATTGGGCTGCTGGATAACGACAGCCGCTGTCGTTGCACTCACAGCCGCATCCAGGTCTTCGGGCGACGTAACACCGTTGCGTGTTGGCACTTCTTTGACCGTAAAACCTCGCGCATGAGCATAGGTATGTAAAACACGCCGGTACTGTGGATCAACCCCCATTGAGATAACCACCTCACCACGCCCCCCGGGACCAACCGCCAGTAGCGCCGCTTCAACCATCGCGGTCGCTCCATCGTAGAGCGAGGCGTTGGCGATATCTAATCCTGTAATTTGGCAGACCATGGTTTGAAACTCATAGATCGCCTGCAACATGCCCTGGCTGACCTCTGGTTGATAGGGCGTATAGGAGGTCACAAACTCCGAACGCCGCTGCAGGTGCGGCACCACGCTCGGTATAGCATGGTCATAGGTGCCCGCGCCCAAAAAGGAGACCACCGCATCCAGGTTCTTATTCTTGGCCGCCATGCCGTTAAGCAAGCGTTTAAGGTCTGGTTCAGAAAGGGCGGGCGGAAGATCGAGAGGACGCCGCAGACGCACATTTTCGGGCACTGGCGCCAGCAAGTCCTCCAGCGAGGAAAGATCCAGCTTTTCCAACATGGCCTGCTGGTCTTCCGGCGTATTAGGTATATAGCTCATGCAGTAACACTCCCTTATAGCACGAGTGCAGGTATACGAATAAATACAATAAGTCCTTACCTTCCCTGGAGATAGGCTTTATACTCATCGGCACTCATGAGGCCATCGAGTTCGGCAGGGTTGGTCATCTTTACGACCAGCATCCAACCATCATCGTAGGGTTTGTCGTTGATAAGTTCTGGCTTATCCTTCAATTCCTCGTTCACCTTCACAACTTCACCGCTGATAGGAGAAACGAGTTCTGAGGTAGCCTTGACCGACTCTATATCGCCAAACTTTCCCTCATGTGTGACGCTCGAACCTGCATCCCAGGCTAATTCAACATAGACGATATCGCCAAGCTGATCCTGGGCGTAATCGGTAATGCCGATGGTTGCCTGGTCACCATCTGCGCGTACCCATTCGTCCGTCTTGCTATATTTCAGGTTCGCAGGGTGATTTAAGCTGGCCATAAATAGTTGTCTCCCTTCTGAGTAGTGCCCAAGGGGGCACACATAATGTCAACAAGAGCGCAATGCATTGCGCCCTTATGTTTGCCGCTTGTAAAATGGTAACGCTACGATCCGCGCTGCCGTACGTTTTCCGCGAATGTCGATCAGTACTGTAGTGTCTACAATAGCATAGGCTGCTTCGACATAGCCCATACCAATGTTCTTGTTGAGCGTCGGGCTTGGTGCGCCGCTGGTGAGTGCGCCGATCAGTTGATCGTTCTCGTAAACAGCATAGCCGCCACGAGATACGCCACGTTCAATCATCTCGATGCCGATAAGCTTGCGTTTGGGTCCCTCCCCTTTGACTTTGACCAGGGCATTGCGTCCGATAAAATCACCTTTGTCGAGCTTCACCGTCCAGCCCAGCCTGGCCTCCAGGGGGCAGCCTGGCCTCCAGGGGGTTGGTCTGCTCATTAAGTTCGTGGTCATAAAGGCAGTAACCAGCCTCTAAACGCAGCGTGTCACGCGCGCCCAACCCGGCAGGGAGCAGTCCACGTTCTTTTCCAGCAGCCAGGAGGTCATTCCAGAGTTTGATGGCATGCGCCGGGTCGCAGTAAAGTTCGAAGCCATCTTCTCCTGTATAGCCCGTGCGCGAGATAATACAGTTTATGTCGTTTACCCTGCCTTGTGCGCAGTGGTAGTACCGAATGCCGGATAGATCCACCCCGGTCAGGGGCTGCAGGATGGCCTGGGCTTCCGGTCCCTGCAAGGCGAGCAGCGCGTTCGCGTCCGATTGATTCGTGACCTGGACATCAAAGTTCCTGGCCTGCTTTTCTACCCAGGCAAAGTCTTTGTCGATGTTGGCTGCGTTGACGACCAGCATGTAGCGATCTCCAGCGAGGTGATAAATAATCAGGTCATCGATGGTACCTCCATCAGGCAGGCAGAGTTGGGTGTAGAGCGCCTGGTTAATAGCGAGGCGCGCAACGTCGTTTGGGACAAGGTATTGCAGGAAAGCAAGTGCATCTTTACCCTCGACTTTGAATTCACCCATGTGGCTGACATCAAAGAGGCCGGCGCGTGTACGCACCGCGCGGTGCTCTTCCAGGATGCTGCTATATTGCACTGGCATTTCCCAGCCGCCGAACTCCACGAGGCGCGCCCCTAATGCAAGGTGCTGCTCATAGAGTGGGGTACGTTTCAGCGAGGTCGCTGCGGTGTCGTGTGCTGTCATGTTTGATTGCTCCATTGCAGTTTAGAGGGACACTTGTGTCTGTTTCACTATATCAGATTTTAATTCTCACGACAATGTTCGCCTCTTTGCAACACAGGGCCGCTCAAAAGTCGCTCTGATTGGCAGCAAGCCCCCACCCCAGATGAATCAAGAGCGTGGTGCCGCTTTGGCGCTCCCGCGCCAAAGCGGCACCACGCTCTTTTACTCTTTTTTGGGGCGGGGAGGGGAAGAGGAAAAAGACGTTTGCGAAGCCCTGCCTTGCAACATAAGCACCGTCTGCCGGACTCATCAGTCTGCTTTTCCCGGAGAACACTAAAAAGAAGCCCCTGACTTATCTTGCATTCGAGCTATGAGATAGCGCAACACTGCTGTGAGAAGTCAATGCAAAATATTGACATGCCACACCAATTCTCGTATGATACAGGTGTTTCTACCATACGGCGCAACGTACAAAACAGTTCCAAGGAGGAGTGCTCATGCCCGTCTCGTGTCATCTTCGGATCTTGCTCGCTCGACTCAATTTAGAACGGGCGAAGAATGGACAACCTGCCGTCAGTTTACGCCGCCTCGCACAAGAAAGTGGTGTTTCTCAAAGTGTCTTGGTCGCACTGCATACAGAACGAAGTCAGCGTATTGATTATGCGACGATTGATCGGCTCCTCTCCTACTTTAGTCGCTTCTTGCCGGTCCGCATGGACGATTTGTTGACCTGGGAACCGGCGCAGGAGAGGAAAGTACCGGCCGCGATGCTGATGTAATTGCATTTTAAGAGAGAGGAAGAAAACAATGGCAGTACACAATCTTGTCTTCTATGGGAATCCTATTTTGCGACAGAAGGCCAAGAAAATTCATCGCTTTGATGCATCATTACCAAGGCTTGTGCAAGATATGTTTGAGACCATGCACGCCAACAATGGCGTCGGGCTGGCAGCGCCTCAGATTGCGCAATCTCTCCGTTTATTTGTCGTCGAATGCACCGATCATGAGACTGGCAAGCATTACAAGGTGGCAATGGCAAATCCCGAAATTATCAAGGCCGAGGGAGAGCAACATGGCGTAGATGGCTGCTTGAGCATTCCGGGCTATTATGGAGTGAATGTGCGGCGAGCAGCCCACGTCGTTGTGAAAGGACAGGATATGCGTGGCAAGCCGGTGCGCATCCGTGCAGAAGGCTATTTTGCTTGGGCATTGCAGCATGAGATCGATCATCTAGACGGTATCCTCTATATAGATCGTCTCGATCGTCCCGAGGATTTGCGTGAAGTCAGTCCAGGCGACTCTGCGGAAGAAGTGGTTTTGGTCCAGTGAAGGAAATCGTCAACCCACTCATATCGTTGACACAACGGTTTGTGGCGGAATTGATGTCGAGGCATTCTCAAACGTCGCCCTGATTGGCAGCAAGCCCCCCACCCCAGAGTAAAAAAGAGCGTGTTGCCGCTCTGGCGCGGGAGCGCCAGAGCGGCAACACGCTCTTTTACTCCTTTTTGGGGCGGGGAGGGGAAGAGGAAAAAGACTTCAAACATTGACACGAGGCTCCACTGGGAATAATATATGCACGGTATCAGAAAATTACAGGATATCCATTGCCAGTAACGCCCACCGCACCGGTTGCGGACAACAGCTCCCCCAGAGAGCAAACCCTACGGCAAGGATACCTATAACTAACTATACAAGGACTCTACCTACTATGTCGCAGATGCATGCTAACAATGGCAACCCCGACAACCTCGACCGGGACGAACTGGAACGATTACTGCTCGAAGGCGTGGGCGATAGCAGTGTCGAGAGTCACCCACAGAACCAGAGAACAATCTCGCCCCAACCGGGAAGAGAAGTATCCACAGCCGGTGACTTCCAGGGAGCACTAGGATTGTACGCGGAGGCCGCGCAGGATATGGCGACAGCGGGGGTAGAACTGGGCCTGGGAAGGCATTTCGCCTGCGCAGATTATTGTAACCAGGTAGCAGAAAAAGCCGCCCAGGCGGTGAGTCTGCTGCGTTTTGGCCATCAAAGCATGTATAACCACGACTTACAAGCGCTCGGCGCGCTGGTGGGGGCACCGCAGGAGATTCAAAAGGAGATGGCCGTTTTGACGCCGTTTCATCCCGAGACTTTCTACGCGGATACGCCACCGGAGGAGGCCGACGAAGTGATTAGCGCTGAGCAGGCCAGTAGTTATGTGCAGAGCGCCCGCCGCGTATTACGCTGGGCAAGAGCGCTAGTCTTGACTGCACAATGATCGTTTGGTTTTCGGGAGGATTTTCGTGACGCAACAAATAACACATTCGGGACTTGACGAGGCTGTGAAAAAGTCACCTCGTAAATGGATCTACTTATTTAGTGAGGGCAATGCCAAGATGCGCGATCTACTTGGAGGCAAGGGCGCGGGCGTTGCCGAGATGACAAACGCGGGGCTACCGGTTCCGCCGGGATTCACCATAACAACCGAAGCATGTAATGCTTATTATGACGCCGGTAAGCAGTTCCCGCAGGGCATGTGGGAGCAGGTACTCGCGGCCTTGAAGATCGTCGAGCAACAAACAGGGAAAGGGTTCGGCAACAAAGAGAACCCATTGCTGGTCTCCGTGCGCTCCGGCGCGAAATTTTCCATGCCGGGCATGATGGATACCGTGCTGAACCTGGGCATCAACGACGAGACGGTGCAGGGATTGGTCCGGCTGACAGGCGATGAGCGTTTCGCCTACGATGCCTATCGCCGCTTCATCCAGATGTTCAGTAAGATTGTGCTGGATACCGACCCGCGCGACTTCGAGCACGTACTGGATGCATACAAGGAGCGTGCGGGCGTGAAGAGCGATGCCGAGATTCCCGCCGCTGAACTCAAAAAGCTGGTAGCCGAATTTAAGCAGATCGCGGAACGCCAATCGGGTGAACCATTCCCAACCGATGTCTATAAGCAATTGCAAAAGGCCATCGAGGCAGTATTTTCATCGTGGAACAATAGACGCGCCATTGACTACCGCAACTTCAACAAGATCCCACACAACCTTGGGACAGCAGTCAATGTGCAGAGCATGGTCTTCGGCAACATGGGCAACGATAGCGGCACCGGCGTGGCTTTCACGCGTGATCCCAGCACTGGCGAGGAGCACCTGTATGGTGAATACCTGCTGAACGCCCAGGGCGAGGACGTGGTAGCCGGTATTCGTACTCCCTCAAAGATCGAGCGCCTGCAACAAGAATTGCCGCGTGTCTATGACCAGTTCCAGGAGATTGCGCGCCGCCTCGAACAGCACTACCACGATATGCAGGACCTGGAATTTACGGTCGAGAAGGGCCGTCTCTACATGCTGCAAACACGCTCCGCCAAGCGAACCGCCCAGGCAGCGGTCAAGGCAGCCGTAGATATGGTGGAGGAAGGTCTGATTAGCGAGCAGGAGGCGGTGAAGCGCGTTGACCCATTCCAGGTATATCAATTGCTATTGCCACGCTTCGACGAGGCAGAGAAGAAGCGGGCCGAGAAAGAGGGCAGGCTGCTAGGAAAAGGGCTGAATGCTTCTCCCGGGGCGGCCAGTGGTAAAGCCATTTTTGATGCCGACCGCGCAGAACAACAGGGCAAGGCAGGCATACCCGTGGTGCTGGTGCGTCCTGAGACCAGCCCCGACGATGTGCACGGCATGCTGGTTGCCAAGGGCGTCTTGACTGCTCGCGGCGGCGCAACGAGCCATGCTGCCGTAGTCGCGCGCGGCCTGGGTCTGCCCTGTGTCGCGGGCGCCGAAGGCATTCACGTCAGTGAGGAGGAACGACTCTTCCGCGTGGCCGGGTCCGATATAGTCATCCGAGAGGGAGACGACATCTCGATTGACGGCGCGACCGGCGAGGTCTTTGCAGGGGTTATTAAGACGGTGGACGCCGATTATGAGAAGGAAGCGGACCTGAAGAAACTGCTGGGCTGGGCCGATTCCTTGCGCAAATTAGGTGTATGGGCCAATGCCGACTACCCGCGTGATGCGCGGCGTGCCGTCGCCTTTGGTGCCGAGGGCATCGGCCTCTGCCGCACCGAGCACATGTTTATGGAACAGGAACGCCTGCCCATCGTACAGGAGATGATCCTGGCGAAGAATAAAGAGGACCGGCAGGCAGCGCTCGACCAGTTGCTGCCTTTCCAGCGCGGCGACTTCAAGGGTATCTTCGAATCGATGGTCAACCCCAGCACAGGCGAGGGCTACCCGGTGGTGATTCGCCTGATCGACCCCCCGCTGCACGAGTTCTTGCCCTCCTACGAGGAATTGCTAGTCGAGGTGACACGGCTGGAAACTACCGGGCAGAATCCGCAAGAACTAAAAGAGAAGCGCGAGATGTTGGAAGCGGTGGGGCAGATGCGCGAAATGAACCCCATGCTCGGCCTGCGCGGCTGCCGGCTCGGACTACTCTACCCGGAGATCAACGTGATGCAGACACGCGCTATCCTGGAGGCCGCGCTAGAACTCGCCAGGGAGGGAAAGAAGATCCACCCCAAGATCATGATCCCCCTGGTTGGTCATGTCAATGAACTGAAGGAAGTTCGTCGCCAGCTCGAGGCAGTGGCGCAGGAGATTACAGCCGAGGCCGGCAGTGCTGTTGAGTACAAATTCGGCACGATGATTGAGCTTCCACGCGCTGCGCTGACCGCCGACCAGATCGCGCAAGTGGCCGACTTCTTCAGCTTTGGCACGAACGACCTGACACAGACAACCTTCGGCATTAGCCGCGACGATGCAGAGGGCAAGTTCCTGCTCAAGTACGTCGATGGCCTGGAGGAGCCGGGATTGAAGGAAAAGGTCAAGATTCTGCCCGTTAATCCTTTCCAGACGCTTGACCGCGACGGTGTAGGTCAACTCGTGCGCATGGCAGTCGAGAAAGGGCGCAAGTCGAACCCCGACCTTGAGCTCGGCATCTGCGGCGAACACGGAGGCGACCCCGACAGTATCGAGTTCTGCAACGAGGTAGGATTAGATTACGTAAGCTGCTCCCCGTTCAGAGTCCCCGTAGCACGACTGGCTGCAGCCCAAGCCGCTCTCACAAGCACCGAGAAGGACAGGTAAGAGCGGGAGCGGTGCCGGGCGGTGCTGGAACCCTTGTGGTCGTCCTACCCGCCCGCGCGCCCCTCCCCCCTCGCGTAGGGGCGGGAGCGGTGCTGTGGAGCGGCGGGGACGCTTGCGTCGCCCCGGCCCGCGTAACCGCCTCTCCCTCGCGTAGGGGCGGCTTGATGAACGCTTGTACCTTGCCAGCCGCCGGGATGGACTGCTGCGACCATCACACCGCCAAATTTTCCTGGTAGCTCTTGCAGAACAGCCTGTTTATCGCCATAGCGGAAATTGACGCGAAGGGTTGGAATTGCCCCGGCATCATCTGGAGAATCCGCGCCAGCATAGTTTCTGAACACTTTGTAGTGATCAGGTAGCCTCACGGCTACCCGATCTGAGAGGCTGCTTTCTGGACGAGGTGCGCAACCGCTTTCTTCTCAACGGCACGACCCCTTTCTGTGTCCTCCCTGGTACTACTATCTACGATAAGGAGGAAGTGTCATGAAAGCGTCATGGGCCTCGTCATGGTACTCATAACGCTTTTCATGACGCTTTCATGACACTTCCTCCTTA
>WNFM01354526.1_pt7 | contig 10350 bp, 11 predicted proteins | sample 5400271 | NCBI WGS metagenome assembly WNFM01 (sample SAMN13153352, study PRJNA577476) | soil metagenome | isolation source: 60 cm saprolite on Douglas fir-dominated hillslope | place: USA:California | collected 2013-09-17 | reverse complement strand
CAGCCCAGGCTTGCGGACACGGCCAAAGCAGTTCTCGCCAGCAGCTCCGAAGTGGAGAGTGGAGAGTGGAGGGTGGAGAAAGGGCCTCAGCGTGAGCAGCTTGCAGAACCTGCTCGCGCCATTCGCGCGGAATGGCCCGCATTGGCTGGCGTTTCAGTTGCTCTTCAAAATCGTCTGGCTTCATTTTATTTCGTCGTAAAGGGGACGCAACCGCTCCCGCAATTTGTTTAACCCATAGCGATAACGGCTGGCGGCGGTATTCGGGGACAGCCCCAGGTCCTCGGCGATTTCTTCAAAGGTCAGGCCCTCCCACAATTTGAGGTGGAGCACGGCACGTTGTTCGGGAGGCAATTCGCCGAGTCCGGCGGAGAGGGCCTCGCGGAAGGCTTGCTCGTCTGCATTTGCGGCAGGTGCAAAGGTCATCTCAGAGTCCGCCGCCAAGTCTTCATAATTCCGGTCGCGGGTGCGGCGGCGGCGCATCAAGTCGATGGCGGCGTTGTGAACCAGGCGGAGCAGAAACGCCCGTTCCTCGCGTGCCGATTCGAGCAACGCANNCTTTCTCGCCAGCTTGACGAACAGGTCCTGGAGCACGTCTCGGGTGTCGGCTTCGTTGCGTGTTAGGTTTAAGAGGAAAGCAAAAAGGGCCTGGGCATGCTCATCGTAGAGCCGTTCGAGATCGATGGATGCCGGCATGTTTCCAAAGATGACGCGCCCGAAGCCGAGTTTTGTCTAGCAAAAGTTGCGAAGAGGCAGGAACCGGAGTTTAAACCACGAAATACACAAAATACGCGAAATTAAATTTAACCGCAGAGAACGCAAAGAACGCAGACGAGGACAAGGAAGGGAGGCGCGAAATCTTTTGAACCACGGATTCAGAGAGGAGCCGGAATCGGGAGTTCAGTTCCGCCATACCGTTGAAAAGGTTTTAGTCTCCCTGGCCGTTGCACACCGCGCTGAAGCACGGTGTTAATGAGAGGCGCTCCGGTTTTTCTCTGTTTCTCTGCGGTTAATTCTCATTTCGTGTGTTTGGTGTGCTTCGTGGTTAAATTCCGGGATTGGTCATTCCCCGGACCGTCGACGTGCGGAGAGGTAAATGGCGTCGAGGATTTCCTGGACTTTGAGGGATTCCTCCAGCGGCACGAGCGGCTTTTTTCCGTCGAGCACGCAACTGACAAAATGGTGGACCCGGTCTTCGCTGTAGGGAAGTTTGGGGGAGTGGAGTTGGACGGTTTCCGAGCCATCAGCACAGTTCCGCAAAAGCCGGGCCGGATAGAGGCTGAGGCCAGCATTGGTGCCCATCAAATCGAGGCCATGCTCGCGCCCGTCAGCAGCCGCAAAGCCGGCCCAGCCCGCTTCCATGATGACAGTTCTGCCGCTCTTCAATCTGAGCATGGCAACGCCGAGATCCTCGACATCAAAGGGGCGTTTGGGGTCGATTTCACTCTTGCCCCAATCGAATTCTCCCAACCCGCGCGCGCCGAACTTGGAATGGGTTTGGGCTGTTACTGAAGTGACCTCGAAATCCTTCAACAAGTGAAGGCAGGTATCGAGCAGGTGGACTCCAATATCACAGATCGATCCGCCGCCAGAGAATTTTTTCTGAGTGAACCAGGAGCCGATGCGCGGAATGCCGTTGCGCCTCAACCAAAAACAGCGCGCATGATAAACCTCTCCCAAATCGCCCCGCTCAATCAGCGTCTTGGCCAACTGGGTCGCGCGGTGGAAGCGGAAGTTTTGGGCGAGCATCACCGTCCGTTTCATTTTCCTGGCCATCTCGGCGATCTTGAGCGCGTCCTTGAAGCTGGTCGCCATCGGCTTTTCGAGCAAGACGTGCTTGCGGGCTTTCAAAGCCTCGATGGCCATCGGAGCATGGAGATGGTTCGGAGTGGCGATGATGACCGCGTCGATGTCTGGCTGTTCGAGTAGTTCGCGAAAATCCACATAACTGCGCGAGAGCTTGAAACGCTCGCTGACCTCTCGGGCCCGTGCCGGGTGGTTTTCCGCGATGGCCACGGCGGCGGCGCGAGGACAGGAGATGAGGCTATGGAGGTATTCCAAACCGATGGCGCCGGCGCCAATAATTGCACAACGAAGCTTCTCGGACATACTGGTCAGACGTTTCAGTTCATTCAGGGCTCGATGCTCAGTGGGAAGCATTTTGAGGAAATCTAACAACCATGGCAATCTTAAACCATGGTGTGCCCCGATTTCCTGTTTGCCTCGCCAACAGGTGCATTAGATTTGGAACGCAAGATGCTGCTCGCTGATCTGGATACTACCACCAAGCAGCGCGGCTGGAGCGCGGCGTTTACGCGCGTAGACGCCGCGTTCCTGGCGCGTTTGATCGAATCGACGCTGCAGGTGCCCTCGAATCCAAAATACTTCTCGCACACAGCGCGTAAGCCCTTTACATTCTCCAACCGAAAGGCATCGTGAATCAGACTATCCAATATCTGCAATCTGAATCCGCAGAGCAGGGCATCGAAATAGGAGTTTTGGTCAATTTCCTGCTGATGGATGCCATCACCGCCGGCGCCAGCGACATCCACATCGAACCTTGGGAAAGCACCCTGGTGGTCCGCATCCGGCTCAGCGGGGTGTTGACCGAACTGGTCCATCTCCCGCTGGAGTTGATGGAGAAGATTTCCGGCCGATTCAAGGTCATGGCCAATCTAATCAGCTATCAGACCGGGCTGCCGCAGGAAGGCCATGCCTCCGCCGGACCGGAGCTCGGCGGAGTGGAGTTGCGCATTTCGGTCTTTCCCACGGTTCGCGGCGAGAAAATCGTGGTGCGCCTTTTCGATCCGAGCAACCGCAGCTTTGAGATGAGCAGCCTTGGATTTGACGACGAAACGTTGAAGACTTTCACCGGCTTGCTCTCGCGTCCCAGCGGCTTGTTGCTGCTGACCGGTCCGACTGGATCGGGCAAAACCACCGCCATTTATTCCGCCCTTTACCACATCGTGCAGCGGGCCGGCCCCGCAGTCAGCATCAGCACCGTCGAAGACCCCGTGGAATTCAACCTTCCCATGATCAGCCAGGCCCAGGTCAAACCGGCGCAGGAATTCACCTATCCCATTGCGCTCCGTTCCCTCATGCGACAGGACCCCCAAGTGATCATGGTCGGGGAGATCCGCGACCCCGAAACCGCCACCATTGCCGTCCAGGCCGGTTTGACGGGGCATTTAGTCATCAGCACGATTCACAGCGGAATCGCCGCCGGAGTGTTTGCCCGTTTGATTAACATGGACATTGAGCCATTTCTGCTTGCCTCCAGCATCATAGCCGTCCTGGGCATCCGCTTGGTTCGGAAGAACTGCACCTACTGTTCAGCGCCGTATCAACCGGAACCGGGCCTGCTCCGCTCTGTCCCGGATGACATGGCCGCGAACACCAAATTCCTGCGCGGCACGGGTTGCGCGGAGTGTTTGAATACGGGATTCAAGGGGCGCTCCGCCGTCACCGAATTGCTGGTCGTGGACGAGGTGTTCCGCGATGCCGTCCTGCAAAAGCTGCCGACCCGCTCGCTCCAGCAAGTGGCCATCCAGCAGGGGATGCAAACCATGTGGCAGAACGGCCTCCGCCGCGTCCACGCCGGCCAAACCACGCTGGAAGAAATCCTCCGCGTCATCGCGGTCGATCAACTCTAGAATTGACAGTTTTTGAGCCGATGGGTAGAAGCCATGCATTGGTCGTTGGCCATTTCCCAAAGGGCCGATGCACCCGGCTGCCGTTTCTGTTTTCGTTTCCCTTTGACTCCTCCGGCAGGTCGGGTATCTTCTCAGCCCCTGATTTGATTATGGGTAAACTGACGGTCAATAACCTGGATGTACGTGGCAAACGCGCCTTTGTGCGCGTGGATTTCAACGTGCCCATGGAAGAACAAAAGGGCCAGATGGCCATTACGGATGTCACCCGCATCAAAGAAACGCTGCCCACCCTGGATTTGCTGATGAACCGGGGCGCCAAACTGGTCATCGCCGCGCACTTGGGGCGGCCCAAAGGCCAGCGCGAGCCAACGATGTCGCTCCGCCCGGTAGCGGCCAAACTTGCCGATCTCCTCTGTCGGCCGGTGGCGTTTGTGGATGATTGCATCGGTGAAAAAGCCGAGCAGACGGCCGGAGCTTTAAAGCCGGGGGATGTGCTCTTGCTGGAAAACCTGCGCTTTTACAAGGAAGAGGAGGATAACGACGCGGTGTTCGCGGAAAAGCTGGCCCGGCTGGCGGACGTTTATGTCAATGACGCCTTTGGGGCAGCGCATCGGGCTCACGCCTCGACGGAAGGCTTGCCGAAGCTGATGGCCGCTCGCGGCAGCCAGTGCGCGGCGGGCTTGTTGATGGAGCGTGAACTCAAATTCCTCGGCGAGGAGTTGGAGAATCCGGCGCGGCCTTTCGTAGTCATTCTGGGCGGGGCGAAGGTTTCGGATAAAATCAAGGTCATTGACCGGCTGCTGGAAAAGGCGAATGCAGTATTGATCGGCGGGGCGATGGCCTATACTTTCAAATTGGCCCAGGGCCCGCCAAAGTGGACATGGCCAAAGCGGCGCTGGCCAAAGCCCAAAAGCGACGTGTGCAGTTCCTTATTCCCAGCGACGACATCATCGCGACTCCAGTGGACACCGGGAAGTTGAACAAGAAGGGCCAGCCGATCATCGAGATGCAGAAGCCCAGGACCAATAGCCAGCCGAACATTCCCGACGATGGATGTGGTCTGGATATCGGCCCCGAGACGGCGAGGAAGTATTCGGAGGTCATCCGTACCGCCAAGACCATCTTGTGGAACGGCCCGATGGGCATGTTTGAGGATGCGCGTTTCGCCGCAGGCACGAATGCCGTGGCGAAAGCCGTCGTCGAAGCAACGCAAAAAAGCGCGGCCAAAAGCATCATTGGCGGCGGGGACAGCGTGAAAGCGTTGAACAATGCCGGGTTGGGAGATAAAGTGAGTTTCACGAGCACCGGGGGCGGGGCCAGCTTGGAATTCCTGGAAGGGGCTGTGCTTCCCGGAGTCGCGGCATTAACGGAGATTTGAAGATTTGGAGATTGAGCAGAGCATGGACAAAGAACGCAAACTAATCATCGCTGGAAACTGGAAGATGAACAAAACGGTGGCGGAGGGGCTTGACCTCGTGGCAGGCATCAAGCGGGACCTGAGCAACGTCAAAGAGGTGGACATTGTGGTCTGCCCGCCGTTCACCGCCTTGTCCGAAGTTTCCAAGGCCATCCTGAACACGAATGTCCGGTTGGGTGCCCAAAACATGAGTGAACACAACTCCGGCGCTTTTACCGGCGAAATTGCGGCCGGTATGCTTAAGGAATTCTCGGTTCGCTACGTCATTCTCGGCCATTCCGAGCGGCGCCAATACCAGAAAGAGAGCGATGACTTGATCTCGAAAAAAGCGATCGCTGCACATGGCGCGTCGCTCAAGCCAATCGTTTGTGTGGGAGAAACACTGGCCGAGCGCGAGGCCGGCAAGACCGAGAAGGTGCTGGCGACACAAGTGCGCGGGAGCCTGGCGGGGCTGAGTCAGCAGCAGGTGGAGGAAACCGTGGTGGCCTATGAACCGGTCTGGGCGATTGGCACGGGGAAGACCGCAACGACCGAACAGGCGCAGGAGGTGCATGTCTTCGTCCGAAGGCTGCTGGGGGAGATTTTTGGGGAAACGGTTGCGCGACGAGTGCGGATCCAATACGGTGGCAGTGTGAAGCCGTCCAACGCTCGCGAGTTGATGAGCCAACCGGATGTGGACGGCGCCTTGGTGGGCGGGGCTTCACTGGAAGTGCGGGGTTTCGCTGACATCGTCAAGAACTCCATTTAAGAGATTAGAGAGAGCTATTATGAGTTGGATTGTTGCCATTCTTTCGGTGTTTTTGGTCATTGCCTGCCTGCTTTTGATCCTGCTGGTGCTGATTCAGTTGCCCAAAAAGGAGGCCGGCATGGGCCAGGCCTTTGGCGGGGGCGCGACGGATGCCTTGTTTGGCGCCGGCAGCGGCACCGCCCTGACCAAAATGACCAAATATACTACGGGCATCTTTTTCGTGCTGACCATGTTGCTCTGGATCCTCAAAGCGCAAGACGCGAAGCAGACCGGATCGAATTTGGAAAAAACCATGCAACAACTCGGAAAGTCTGAGAAGGCCGCGATTCCGGCGGTTCCGACCACCCCCGCCGCGGGTGCAAACAACACCTCCGCGCCGGCTCCTGCCACTTTGCTGACGACGTCTGCGACTAACAACGCTTTCATCTCCGGCCAGACCAATGGCGCGGCCAAACCGGCAACCAATGTTGTTCCCGTCCCCCAAGCTGAGAAGGCCAAATAGATTCTTCGATGCAATCCGCGCGGGACGCCCTCTGCTTGATTCAGAGGGCGTTTTGTTTTTTCACTCAACGTGTCTTCGCCCTTTTAGTGGGGCAGGCGTGCCGCCTGCCGCCTGGGGCGTCTCGCCCGCGAACGTCGAGTCCGTTTTGGAGGACAAAAGGTTGTCAGATAACTTCGCGGGCGAGACGCCCGTTGGAGGCAGGCGGGACGCCTGCCCTACTACTACAACTGTTGTTGGCTTGCCTGGCTGGCCTCCTTTTCACAGGCTGCGCCCCGCATGAGCCGCGCGCGGACTTCGTCATCCTCAACGGCGCGGAACCCGAATCGCTCGATCCAGCCATCGTCACCGGCCAGCCGGAAATGCGCCTCGTGCTGGCGCTGTTTGAAGGGCTGGCCCGATACGATCCGCGCACCGGCGAGGCTGTGCCCGGCCTCGCGCAGAACTGGGAAAAATCGCCGGACGCCCTCACTTACACTTTCCATCTCCGCAGCAACGCGGTTTGGTCAACTGGCCAGCCGATTACGGCCGAGGACGTGGTTTATTCCTGGCGGCGGGTGTTGGACCCAAAGACGGCGGCGGGTTACGCCGGACAGTTGTATTACGTGAAAAATGGCGAGGCGTTCAACCGCGGCATTATCAAGGATGCCTCGCAAGTGGGCGTGCGCGCACTCGACTCGCAAACCGTCCAGGTCGAGTTGAGCAGCCCGACACCGTTTTTTATTGAACTGTGCGCGTCTTCCGTGCTGGCGGTTGTGCCACGCCGGGCCATCGAGCAATATGGGGATCGCTGGCTGAGGTCCAAGCCCCTGCCTGTGAGCGGGGCTTATCAATTGGAGGCTTGGCGAATTCACGACAAAATTCGCCTGCGGAAGAATCCGCTCTATTGGGAGAGCGCAAGGACTCAAAACGAACTGGTCGATTTTCTGCCGGTGGAATCCGCCAATCTTGCCATGAATCTCTACAAGCGCGGCCAGGCGGACATTATTTGGGACAAGGGTTTGATTCCGACCGAGTTGATGGACTTGCTGAGGGGTCAGTCCGATTGTCATATTTTCAATTATCTCGGCACCTACTTCTTCCGCTTCAACGTGGCCCGCAAACCCTTTGATGATGTGCGCGTGCGCAAGGCCTTTGCATTGGTGGTGGACAAGAATCGGATCACTGAGAGGATTACCAAAGGTGGCGAGCAAGCCGCCCATCATTTCACTCCCACGGGCATTGCCCACTACCAGCCGCCGGAAGGGCTGGGCTATGATCCAGCGGAAGCTCGCCGGCTGCTGGCCGAAGCCGGTTATCCGGGAGGAAACGGGTTCCCAACCTTCCGTTACCTGCTCAATTCCAAGCAATTGAACGAACAGATCGCCGTCGAGTTGCAGGAGATGTGGCGGAGGGAGTTGGGCATCAACATTGAGCTGCGCCAGATGGAATGGAAGGTCTTTCTGGCCACGCAAAACGAGATGGATTACGATCTTTCGTCCAGCAGTTGGATTGGCGATTACAACGATCCCAATACGTTCCTGGAAGTGTTTTTAAGCAACAACGGCAACAATCGGACTGGCTGGAGAAGCCCCCGCTACGATCAGCTCTTGCGCGAGGGCAACCTGCAAACCGATCCGAGTCGGCGGGAAAAGCTCCTGAAGGAGGCGGAAACCTTGCTGGTGCTCGACGAGGCCCCCATCGTCCCGCTCTGGTTTTACAAAGGCATCACCTTTTTCGATGACCGCAAGATCGAGGGAATCTATTTCAACATGGTCGATGAGCACCCGGTGAACGCGATCAGACGGCGGCAGGAGGTACGCGCGCGATGATCATTACCGCTCCATCCACGGGATGGAAAACAGAGGATGCCAAAACGCAGATTCGGAAATCGCTTTTCCCTCTCGCCATGACGAAGGCATGGGGAGAGGGCCGGGGGAGGCAGTTGAATTATGAGATGAAGACCGCAATGAAACTGACAAAAACAACACGGCGTTCTCCCTCTCCCCGCTCGTTCCTCGTGGGGAGAAGATTTGCGCTCGCGGCCTTAATTCAATGTAAGCGGGGAGAGTGGAAGTTCACTTTTCACGCTCCCCGCTCCCCGCTTCACGCTTTACGCTTTACGCTTCACGCGCCATGTATCTCGTAAAGCGCCTCGTGTTCATGATTCCGCTGCTGGTGTTCATCAGCTTCCTGGCTTTTGCCCTTGTGCGGGTCGCCCCCGGCGGACCGTTCGACCGGGACCGCAAGCCAGCCTCGCCGGAGATCGAGCGCAATCTCAAAGCCAAATATCACCTCGATGAACCGGTTTGGAAACAATATGTCCGATACTTGGGCGGTTTGGCGCACGGCGATTTTGGCCCCTCCCTCAAGTACCGCAATCACAGTGTCAACGATATCATCCGGCAGGGGTTGCCTGTTTCGTTGACGCTCGGTTTCCTGGCTTTTTGCTTCGCCCAGGGCGTGGGGATTCCGTTGGGAGTGTTGACGGCGGCACAGCGCGGTCGATGGGGCGATTATGTGGGGAGTTTCTTTGCCATCCTCTTTATTTGCATCCCCGGGTACGTGGTGGGGCCGCTGCTCATCATGGTCTTTGCCATTCATTGGCGCTGGCTGCCGGCCGCGTTGTGGGAAACTCCCTGGCACGCGGTTCTGCCGACCATCGCTCTGGGCCTTTACTTCGCCGGCAAAATTGCGCGTTTGATGCGGGAAGGCATGTTGGGCACAATGCACGAAGGCTTTATCACGACTGCCCGTGCCAAAGGGCTGAGCGAAAGTGCGATCCTGCTCAAACACGCTTTTCGCCTGGCAGTTCTGCCGGTGGTGTCCTATTCGGGGCCGTTGCTGGCCGACTTGCTGACCGGCTCGTTCGTGGTGGAGAATATTTTCCAGATTCCCGGGATCGGCGTTTTTCTTGTGAACAGCTCGCTCAACCGCGATTACACCATGGTGGTGGGTTTGGTGTTATTGTACGCCGCTCTCCTGCTGGTCATGAACCTGCTGGTGGACCTGAGCTACAGCCTGCTCGACCGGAGAGTGCAGTATGGCGCATGACAGCCCCAACCAGCGAGCCTGGCAGCGTTTCAAACGCCATCGGCCCGCCATGGTCAGCCTCGCTTTTTTTCTTCTGCTCCTGGCTCTGGTTCTTCTCTGGCCGATTCTTTCATCCTCGAAACCGGACGCGATTTCGGACGCCCAATTCCAACCGCCCAGCGCTCAGCATTGGTGCGGAACCGATGTTCACGGGCGCGATTTGCTGGCCCGGATCATGTTCGGCGCCCGCATCTCCCTGTTGGTCGGAGCGGTCGGGGCCGGCGTGAGCCTCGTCATCGGTGTGACGTGGGGCGCCGTGGCAGGCTACATCGGTGGCCGCCTGGATGGCTTGATGATGCGCGTGGTGGACGTGCTTTATTCGCTGCCTTCCATCGTGTTTGTGATTGTTTTGATCACGACCCTGGAGGAACTGGTTAAGGCTGCCTTGCCGAAGGGTTTCGGAACTCAGACCGGTTTGTCAGTCCGCCTGCTCCTCGTGTTCGCCGGCCTGGGGGCCATCTCCTGGCTCACCATGGCGCGAATTGTCCGCGGCCAGGTGCTCTCACTGCGCACGCGAAGCTTTGTCGATGCTAGCCGGGCGTTAGGCGCGAGCCACATTCACATTCTGTGGCGTCACATCTTGCCGAACGTGTATGGGATCATCATCGTCTATCTCACCCTCACCGTGCCCTCGATCATTCTGTATGAATCGTTTCTGAGCTACCTGGGGCTGGGCATCCAACCGCCGATGGCCAGTTGGGGTTCGTTGATCGCCGAAGGGGCGGACCAACTGAATCCCATCCGGGTTTATTGGTGGCTGATTGTCTTTCCCGGCGTCGCCCTCGTGACCGCTTTGCTGGCCTTGAACTTCCTCGGCGACGGACTGCGAGACGCTTACGATCCGCGGGCGACCAGTGACCGTTCATAAGATCACAAGGGATGTTGCTCGACCCGGTTCTGCCAGTATGCCGCATCGGTCCCCTTTGCGATCAACTCCAAGTCCGGAATCATCTGCCCAAAGCTA
>WNFM01293150.1_pt1 | contig 10350 bp, 7 predicted proteins | sample 5400271 | NCBI WGS metagenome assembly WNFM01 (sample SAMN13153352, study PRJNA577476) | soil metagenome | isolation source: 60 cm saprolite on Douglas fir-dominated hillslope | place: USA:California | collected 2013-09-17 | reverse complement strand
GCAGATTATTTCCGCGGGCGACGTGAACATCCGCTGCCACGGCCGCATTGTGCGCGTGCAAGCCGAGGAGCAGGGGAAAACCGGCATCGCCGCCAAGATAGAAAAATACGAATTCATCCCCGCGCGCGCCTCCGCCGCGTAGTTCCCGCCGTCGATTTCCATTAGCTCAGCTTTAAGTTGTTAGTTTTGCGCGTAGAATGGGAGCTTAGCGTATTGTTGGATGGGCGAAGGAAGCCCGTGGGGGCGCCATGTATCACTACAACCCGAAAGTTGCTTTGGAAGAGTTGCAGGAGGAGGCGGTGCTGCCGCATCCGGTGAAGCTGCGCGACATGATTCTGCGCAACCAACTGGGGCCGCAGGACGCGCAACTGCTGAACCACGACTTCCAGGAATATCTGACGCGCTTCGGCGAACTGCAGAAAATCGCCGGCGGAATCCTGGATAGGCTGGCAAACGGGAAGCGGAAGTCGGCCTGACGGCGCCGCTGGATGAGCCTTTCCCTTTCTCTAAACCGGAAGCCTCGCGTCATGATTCTCTCCGCATCTTCGGGCGCGGGCCACGTGTGAGCCGCGCAGGCGCTGGAAAAAGCGTTTCACGCGCAAGGCAATTGCGACGTGGAGCACATTGACGCGCTCCAGCACGTCACCAAACTGTTTCAACGCCTTTACGACAAAGCCTACATCCGCATGGTGCGCCGCGCGCCGGAGCTGATGGGCTTGCTTTACGAACGCACTGACCAGCCATGGCGCCATCCCCGCGAACGCCTGGCGATGGACCGCCTGAACACCCAGCCGATGATCCGCCTGCTGAAGAAAATTCAGCCGGACCTGTGCGTGACGACCCATTTTCTTCCCGCTGAAATCCTGGCGTGGCTGATTGCAAAGAAGAAATTGCAGGCGCGCCACGCCATCGTGGTGACGGATTACGATGTCCACGCGCTGTGGCTGTGCCGGACTGTGGACCGCTACTACGTGGCGATGCAGGAGTCGCTGGAATACCTGGCCAACATCGGCGTGCCGCGCGAAAAACTGCACGTAACCGGGATACCGATCGATCCGCTGTTCGAAAAGCCAGTGAGCGCCAGCGACGCACGCAAAAAATTGGGACTGACGGGGAGCGAACCGGTTTTGCTCTTGTCCGCAGGAGGCTACGGCGTCGGCCCGCTGGAGCAACTGGTGAAAGATCTGCTGGCGACGCAGCGGCCGTGGCAGATCGTGGCCATCGCCGGAAAATCAGAGCCGCTGAAGAAAAAACTCGACGCGCTGGCAAAAGGCGCCGGAAAAACGCCGTCGGGCCAGCCGCGCCTCGTCCCCGTTGGATTCACAACCGAGATGGACCAGCACATGGCCGCCGCGGACCTCCTGATCGGCAAAGCCGGCGGTTTGACTACATCGGAAGCCCTCGCGCGCGAATTGCCCATGGCGCTCGTCGAGCCGATCCCCGGCCAGGAAGAGCGCAACGCGGATCATCTGCTCGAAGGCGGTGCAGCGGTTCGGTGCAACAATCTTCCCGCCGCCGCATGGAAGATCGCAAGTCTGTTCGACCAGCCGGAAAAATTGCAAGCCATGAAGCAAGCCGCAAGAAACATGGCCCACCCTGATGCCGCGCGCGTGATCGCGCAGGATGCGCTTGGGCTGTTACACTAGAATTTCGCATTGTCTGGGCATCGCGGAGCTTATTGACCCTTCGAGCAAGCGAAACGCAACACACTGCTGATTGATGCAGACGACACGCTGTGGGAAAACAATGTTTTCTTCGAAAAGCTCATCGAGGATTTCATCACCCTGGTGGAGCCCTGCGGCTATAGCCGCGCCTACATCCGGCACATCCTGAACGAAACCGAGCGCAAGAATATCCGCCAGTATGGTTACGGCGTGCGCAGCTTCGGCCGCTCCCTGGAAGAAACGTATATGAAGCTGGCCGATCAGATGGCCAAGAGGGAAATACTTGCGCAGATTCACGTTCGAGTCGTTGAGCTGGAGCGCACACCGCCGAAGATTCTGGATGGTGTGCCGGAAACGCTGGCGTATCTGACTGCGCGTCACCGGCTGATTCTGTTTACGAAGGGCGAGCCTGCGGAGCAGGCGGCCAAGGTGGAGCGCTCCGGCCTTCAGGGATTTTTCGAAGCCATCGAAATCGTGGGCGAAAAGGACTCAAAAACCTATCAGCTGCTGGTGAACAAACACAAGATTGTAAAAACCCAGGGCTGGATGATCGGCAACAGCCCGCGCAGCGACATCAATCCGGCGATGCAAGCCGGGCTGAACGCCGTCTACATTCCGCACGTGAATACCTGGCAACTGGAACACGAGCCGGTGGTGGCGGGCACGGGAAAGCTAGTGATCCTGCCGGCATTCCGGGAATTACGAAACCATTTCTGATGTACCTTTCCGCGATCTTGATGAATCCGATTTGCAGGACAATTCCAAAATGACGAATGAAAAAACTTGGCCGAAGGTTGCTGTCGTAGGCGCGGGAGCAGTCGGCGGCTATTTCGGCGGGCTGCTGTCGCGTTCCGGCGTGCCCGTGACCATGATCGGCCGTCCGGCCTTTGTGGAAGCGGTACAGAAAACCGGTCTGCGGCTGGATACGATGCAATTTCAGGAGACGGTTCATCCCGCGGTTTCCACGGAACTCTCCGCCACGGCTGGGGCGGATTACATTTTGTTTTGCGTGAAGACAACCGACACGGCCTCAGTGTCGAAAGAATTAGCCAGGTACATTTCGCCGTTCACAGTTGTTCTTAGCTTGCAAAATGGCGTGAATAACGCGGAAGAGATTCGAAAAGCTTCGGGCATCGAAGCGATCTCTACCGTCGTTTACGTCGCTGCCTCGGCGCCCGAGCCCGGAACCGTGAAGCACCTCGGCCGCGGGGACCTGGTAATCGGGCCGCACTCACCCAAAGTGGACGCGACCGCGGACTTCTTTTCGCGCGCCAATCTTCCCTGCCGGGTTTCGGACAACATCGAAGGTGAATTGTGGACCAAGCTGGTGTGGAACTGCGCGCTGAACGCCGTCTCGGGTCTGGGCCGCGTGACGTACGGCGAAATCATCGCTAGCGATGAGGCAAGGCGCGTGGTGGAAGCTGTTGTTTATGAAGTGCTGGCCGTCGCAAAGAAAAAAGGAATTCAGCCTCCGGGGCTCGAAGATCCGCAGGCAGCGATTGCGGGAGCTTTCTTGATTGGCAAGCAGATGAGCGGAACGCGCTCTTCCACCGCGCAGGACATGACTCGCGGGAAGCGCACGGAGATTGATTCGCTGAACGGCTACATCGCACGGCTCGGTGGGGAGTTGGGTGTGCCTGTGCCCGTGAATCACACGCTTTATACTTTAGTGAAATTGCAGGAAGCGAATTTTTAGCCAGTATTCCCCTGGGCCGATCTGAAGTTCGGCCACTACATGACAAAGAGGGCCCGCCTCGGAAGGCGGCCCCTACAAAACCAGGAGTGGTGCGTAGTCGCTACTGCCGGGGTGGGGCGTGAAATGGAATGTGCACGATGGCTTCCAGGTCAACGGGTTGCCCCTCGCGCGTGGCTGGTTCGAACTTCCACTCTTTAAAGGCGGCCATGGCGTTGGCGTTCAGGCGTTCATCCACGCCGCGCACCAGTTGAATGCTGTCCACGGTGCCGTTCTGCCGGATCACGCCGTAGAGAATCACTTCCCCTTCAATACGCTCGTCGACCATCGTGGAGGGATACTTCGGATCCACCTTGTGCATTGGCACCGGCGCGGCGACATTGCCGGCGTTGCTCGCGACACCTGATAGATGCAGTTCTGAAAAATGAATAATCCAACTGCCTGTGGCGCTGTTGAAATTCGGCATGTTGACATTCATCGCGTACACGCGCCGCCGAGAAAAAATCTGTTCCGGCGGCGTACCCGGCGGCAGCAAGGCGAAATTCGGGGGGCCGGTTCGTACCGGTTCGTCTTCGACGGGCGCATTCGGATCGGGGCGCTTGATGTACGCCTGAGGCTTGGCCATGCTGAATTTTCCGACTCCGCCAAGCCCCGACACGCTCGAATTTGGTTTTGGATTTCCCCCGCTGATCACGATGCCGGTTGCATTCGATCCGCCAGCGCTGTTGCTGGCAATCTCCGCAGTTCCACCGTTCGAAGCGGAGGGAGCTGTAGAGCCTCCGGGCACACCCGGCTTTTTGCCCTCGGGCGAAATCGCCACCCGCGCCGACAGATTGCCATCCGGCACAGGCACCACAGGTGCAGGCGGCGCAGGCGAAGCAGAGAGCGCGATCAGCGTGCCCGTCGAACCCGCTGGTGCGTTCGACGCCGACGGCGCAACTTCGGGTGCGGCGGCCAGTTCGCCTTCCTGTTTGCGCGCGCCAAGCCGCGGCACGGAGCCTGCATTAATTTCAACTTTCGGCTTTGCAGGGCCGCGCTGCTGGGCCATCAGGCTAATTTCCGCGGGCCGCTGCTCCAGATTCGGCAAATCCGGCGAAGGGACATCCGTCGTTGCAACTGTCTTTCTCGTCTTTGGGCGAAGCTTTCTCAATGCCTGCTCGCTGATCTCCAGGCGCGGCCGCGGTGGCGCGGGCACAGAAGCCAGATGCACCACGTTAGGCATGTCCGGCAAAATCTTTGGTGCTTCGAGGGGGGCCGCGGGATTCACTAGAGTCTGCCGGGGATGCGTAGGCCGCGAAGGATCGGTAAAGATGCGCTGGCGTGGATGAAACGCATCCGCGCCTTCCGGTGGCGGCGGGTTGGCGGGGGCTTTGGCGCGCGGCGTGGCCTTTCTTGCACGCGGCATGTTTAGGAGCGGTAGATCGTCAATCGGCCCGGACCAAGTCAGCTGCGTATTATCGAATGCGGGATTGCGTTTCGCCGACATCGGGAGATCGGGCCACGGAATGAGCAGCAGCAGTATCTGCACCAGTGCCGCCAGCACGATCGCGCTCCGAGGCGTGGGATTCTCTACGCGACAGTCGCGAAAGAGGTAGAGGAGAGGAACGGCGCCGCTCAGATGTGTGCGCTGAAAAAAAACCGGAATGTTGCTGAAAAAATTCTGATGAAAACTGCCCCAGGCGATGTTCAGCTTCGGCTCCAGCGTGCCGGGCAAAACGATATGCGGCGGATAGATCTCCGCCTGGCCGAGCAAATCATTCCGATTGACCTGGTACCGCTTGCCCATAAACCTCTAATTGTATCGCGCCCGGCGCAGCCGCGCGTTTTTTCGGTCCATTGAAGGACTCTGAAATAGATGAACTGGGCAGAATTAAGGTTTACTCGGAGCGGGGCTTCTCCGGCAGACTGGGGGGACGAAACCTGTAAAAAGTCAGCGCTGCATCGCCCTGGCGCAGCACGCGGACTCGTTCGAGATTACCAGAGGTTTCGGGAAGGTCAAGCGAACGTTGGTGTTCGGCGATAACCACTGCATTTTCAGCGAGCAAGTTGGCATCGCCCAAAAATGCAAGCACGCTTTTGTACTGCTCCGTTTCGGCATACGGCGGATCGAGAAAGAGAATGTCGACCGCGGCATTTTCTGCGGATGGTTCTTTGGCAATCCGCTCAAGTGCTTTCAACGCGTCAGACGCCACCACCCGCGCATCACTTCGAATGTCCAGCGATTCCAGATTTTTCTTGATGAGCGCAGCCGTGGGCTGATGCTTCTCCACGAAAATTGCTTCTCGCGCGCCGCGACTGAGCGCTTCGATCCCCACTGCGCCGGTGCCGGCGAATAAATCCATAAATCGCGCGTCGACTACCAATTCGCCGAGGATGTTGAACAGGGTTTCCCGCAGCTTGTCGCTGGTGGGGCGCAGCGCCATGCCCTTGATGGTTTTCAACTGGCGGCTGCGAAATTTTCCGGCGATGATGCGCATAAGCGGCGGGCCTTAGCCGATCCTTGCCAGATGATAGCGTCGCTGCCACTGTGGGGGCAGAACCCGCAGCATACCTTGCAGGGTTTCTTTTTGCGCAGGTTCCTCAACCAGCAGAAACGCCTCTTTTCTCGCTCGCTCCAGCAGTTCGCGGTCGCGCAACGGATTCGCCACATGAAAGCCGAGTTCCCCGGATTGCCGCGTACCGAAGAATTCGCCCGGCCCGCGAATCAACAAATCGGTTTCGGCAATTTCGAATCCGTTCGTGGTGCGCACCATCGTTTCCAGGCGCGCGCGGCCGTCGTCGGTCATGCGCCCCGGGGCCACCAGGATGCAATGTGATTTCTGGGCGCCGCGGCCGATGCGGCCGCGAAGCTGGTGCAGTTGGGCCAGCCCGAACCGTTCCGCGTGCTCGATGACCATCACCGTGGCATTCGGCACGTCCACGCCGACCTCGATCACCGTGGTCGCCACCAGAATCTGGACTTCGTTCCGCCGGAATCGCTGCATCACGTCGTCTTTTTCTTCGCTGGACATCCGCCCGTGGAGCAGCCCCACTTTCAACTTTGGAAAAACATCCCGTGAAAGCCGTTCGTACTCTGCCATCGCCGCTTTTAGTTCCAACTTCGATTCTTCGATCACCGGATAGACGATATAGCCCTGGTGGCCGGATTCGTTTTTCCGTGGTCATGCGCGTTTCAATGGGCGTGCGTCCCGGAGGGAGTTCGTCGAGCACAGAGACGTCGAGGTCGCCGTAAAGAGTAAGAGAGAGGGTACGGGGAATCGGCGTGGCAGTCAGCACCAACACGTGGGGAGCGAAGCCTGTCTTCGCCGCTTTATCCATCAGCCGTTTGCGTTGCAGCACGCCGAAGCGGTGCTGCTCGTCAATGGCCACGAAACCGAGGCGCCCGAATTCCACCGCATCCTCGATCAGCGCGTGCGTCCCGATCACCAGTCGCGCTTCTCCCGTGCGAATTCGTTCGCCAGCCGCGGCCTTCTCCGCGGGTTTCAAGCCGCTGATCAAAAGTTCCGCGGTGTAACCGCCCGGGGCCAGAATCCGCCGTGCCGAAAGAAAATGCTGCACGGCCAAAATTTCCGTGGGCGCCATCAGCGCGGCCTGGCAGCCGTTTTCCATTGCAATCACAGCAGCCTGCATTGCCACAATCGTTTTCCCACTGCCGACGTCGCCCTGCAAGAGGCGGTTCATCGGTACGGGCTTTTCCAGGTCGGCGGCAATTTCGGCCAGGACACGTTTTTGCGCTGCCGTCGGCTTGAAGGGAAGAATGCGTTTCAACGCTTCGCGTACTTTGTCTTCCCGCACGCGAAACGCGATGGCGTTCTCCTTACGCTGCGCCTTGCGGCCCAGCGCCATGCTCAGCTGATAAAGAAAAAATTCCTCAAAGATCAGCCGTTGTTGCGCTGGCGAGCGAAAAAGATTCAGCGCATCCAACGATTCCTCGGCGGGAGGAAAATGAGTTTGAATTAACGCCTCGCGTCGTGAAGGGTAGTGCAGCTTTTCCCGCAAAGCGACCGGCAAAACATCAGGAATATTCGAATCCAGATTCTGCAGCGTGTTGTAAATCGCGCGGCGAATCATCCGCGAGCCAAATGTGCCGACGGCCTCATAAATCGGCACGATCCGCCCCATCTCGGTCGAATCCACTTCTTCGCTGCTCAGAACTTCAATTTGCGGATTCACCATCTCGCGCCGCGCCGGGCGCAGTTTGTCGATTTCCACCTTGCCGTGCAGGATCAACTGCTGGCCGGGTTTCAGGCGGTCCTCCAGGTAGCCGCCATGAAAAAATTTGCAGGGCAGAGAACCGCTATCGTCCTGCACCAGAAGATGATAGATGGCGTCGCGGCCGTACATGCCGCGCACCGCCTGCCCGCTCATCACGCGGGCCCGCAGCGTGTAGGTGCCACCGGGTTGGACATCTTTAATCCTGGAGAAGTGGATGCGGTCTTCGTAACGGAACGGCAGGTAGTTCAGCAGGTCTTCCAGGGTGTGAATCCCGCGTTTGGCAAGGAGATCGGCGCGATTCGGGCCGACTCCCTTGACCATGCGCACTTCGGTTTGCAGGCTGATGGGCATCCTTCCTTCTTTATATCATCCCCGCCTAAGCTTCGCTTTTCGTGAAACTTGCGCCATTGGCATGCGTATCGTTAGAGTGGGCTGTCGCGCTATGTTTCCGCTCAGGAGGCTGCCTTGCCGGATGCACGATTAACAGTGTCTGAAAAGCGCGCGCTCATTCTTTGGGTCATGCTCGGCGCGCTGGGCCTGCTGTTCGCGCAACGTTACTTCTTCCGCGCTTTTCCCGAAGCCTCCATCGATTTCAGAGTGTCGCAAAAAGAAGCTGAAACTCGCGCCAGGAAATTTCTTGCGGATTTGGGCGAAAACGTAAACGACTACAAATCGTCCGTCGTGTTTGAGGTGGACGACAACGCGAAGACGTATCTGGAGCGCGAACTGGGGCTGCAACAGGCTAACCGAGTGATGTCCAGCGAGGTGGATGTCTGGTATTGGCAGGTGCGTTTCTTCCGCCCGCTGCAAATCGAAGAATACGAAGTGCGGATCAACCCCGCGGGAAAAGTAGTTGCGTTCGAACACAAAATCGAAGAAGCGCGCGGCGCGAAATCGTTGTCCCGCGCGGAGGCACTTGCGTCGGCCGAACAATTCCTTCGCACCAATGAGGGACTCGATCTCGACCAGTGGAACTTCCTGCCGGAAGAAGCAGGGTCGGAGGTCAAACCGAACCGGCTTGATTGGACTTTTAGTTGGGAGAAAAAAGGCTTCAAAGCCAAGGACGCGCCTTATCGCCTGGAGGTCGGCCTCGAAGGCGATCGGATCGGAGGCGCCCAAGCGTCGTTGAAAGTTCCGGAAGATTGGAAACGCGGGTACGCCCACCTCCGCTCGACCAACGACTTTTACGAACTCGTCGCATTCATCCCCTACGGATTTTTGCTGGGCGGAGCACTCTGGCTGGGCGTGAACTTATCGCGCCGCGGCGAAACCCGGTGGGCGCCTGCGGTGAAAATCGGCGGCCTGGTAGCAGCCCTGTTCTTGCTGATGCAACTGAACGAATGGAATACGCTGCCGCCCGGCTATGCCACGCACGATTCGTATTCGAGTTTTCTGGCGCAGAGGTTTTTCCTGGCCCTGCTGCAGGCTCTTGGGACCGGCTTAATGGTCATGCTAGTCCTGCCCGGCGGCGAGCCGCTGTATCGCGCCACGCAACCCGACAAGCTTCGTCTATCCAGCGCCTTCTCCTTGCGGGGACTCCGGTCGAAAGAATTTTTCTGTTCTTCGCTGGTTGGGCTGGGGTTGGCGGCGGCGCACATTGGTTTCATCGTTGCGTTTTACATGATCGGGAGCAAGCACGGAGTCTGGGCTCCGCAGGACACCAACTACTCAGGCGCGTTCAACACGACAATCCCCTGGATTGGGGGCGTGGCCATCGGGGTGACGGCGGCGACCAGTGAAGAATTTCTCTTCCGCCTGTTTGCGATTCCCTTTCTCCACAAAATGACCGGCTCGCGCGTCCTGGCCGTGATTTTGCCGGCTTTTTTCTGGGGCTTCCTGCACAGCAATTATCCGCAGGAACCCGGCTACATCCGCGGGCTCGAAGTGGGGTTGATCGGAATCGTCGCGGGCCTGGTGATGTTGCGTTGGGGAATCCTCGCAACGCTCATCTGGCATTACACGGTGGACGCCTCGCTGGTGGGTTTGCTGCTGATCCGCTCCGACAATCTGTACTACAGAATCTCCGGCGTGGTCGTGGGCCTGGCCGCGATTGCTCCCCTGTTGTGGTCCGGCGTTTCGTACCTGCTTCGCGGTCGCTTCGAAGCGGTGGACGACCTGCTGAACGGCGCGGCGGCAGCGCCAAAAATTGAATTCACCCCCAAGACAGCAGAGGCGGCGCCTGCCGCCACTTCAAGGCGATACACCCCACTCACGGTCAGCATGTTGGGATTCCTCGCCGCGTGTCTGGTAGTAGGCGGGCTTCTTACCTGGCGGCTTCAGCGCGAATCGGTCGGCGACTACCTGAAGCTGTCGATCCATGAACAGACGGCAGTGACACGAGCGGACACGATTATGAAGGATCGCGGACTGGATCCCCGCAAATTTCGCCGCGCCGCCGAGCTCGTGAACAAAATGGATCTCACGGTCAACGAATACTTGCGACGCCGGCTCCCCGTCAAAGAGATCAACCGCATTTACGCCGAGCAGGTGCCCGGGGTCCTCTGGCGCGTCCGCTATTTCAAGGATTCGCAACCCGAGGAATTTGCCGTTGTACTGAGGCCAGATGGGACACTTCAAGGCTTCTGGCATAAATTGGCTGAAAAGGACAAAGGGGCTTCGCTCGACAAAGACGCGGCCGCGAAAATTGCCGAGGACTTTCTTCGCGAGCAGAAACACATCGACCTGGAAAAATGGACGCTGGTGGAAGATGAGTCCAAGAAGCAGCCGAATCGAATCGATCACGATCTGACCTGGCAATCCAAAACTCCTCTGGACGCA
>WNFM01203474.1_pt1 | contig 10350 bp, 12 predicted proteins | sample 5400271 | NCBI WGS metagenome assembly WNFM01 (sample SAMN13153352, study PRJNA577476) | soil metagenome | isolation source: 60 cm saprolite on Douglas fir-dominated hillslope | place: USA:California | collected 2013-09-17 | reverse complement strand
GATACGCCCTATGGCATCGTGCTTCGGCACATCAACGAGATACCACAATCACCACGAGTCTTCGACCCTGGTTTGCCGACGGAGCTTGAAAATATCATTTTGCGAAGCCTCAAAAAATCTCCCAACGAACGGTATCAGACTGCCGACGAACTCATTCAGGACCTCGACCAGTTGAATCCAGCGCACACGCCGGTGGCGGTACGTACTGCGGTGGCTCCGGTAGCGCTTAGAACTGTTGCGGTGACGAAGGCAGACGAAAGCAGTCCACTGCCTGCCCTCGCCACTGAATTTACAGGGTCGCCGCAGCGCCGTTTACCCTTTAGATGGTTGATTGTGCCAGTCATCGCCGCGCTTGTCGCGTTGTTTTTCGTGACTCAGCAGCAGATGAGCGGGTCCGCCATCGCCACCGAAACAGTGCCAGTGCTGATTGCGGCGACGCAGGAAGCAACGTCGGCACCCACATCCGCGCCCACCGCCGCTGCAACTGCTGCATCAACTGACGACGGCTGTATGGCGACGGCGGGTTCCACCGAAGTCTTGTTGCGGAACGGACCCGGCCCCGAATTTGTGCGAAACGGGTTACGGTTAGCGCCCGAATCCAGCGCGCCCGTGATCGGTGTCCAACGTAAAACGTCCAATGGACGTACATGGTGGCAACTGGCAATCAATCAGGACAGCGGCTGGGCACAAGATGGCGACGTTACCATCTCTGGCACTTGCGACAGCGTGCCGACGGTAGCGGTGTCCGCGCCGACCATAGTAACCGCGACCGCGACCCAACAGCCTCAGAATACGCGTGTGCCTACCCGGATAATCAATCAGCCGGTAAACACCCCGATTCCAACCAAAGTTCCACCGACCAACATTGTGCCTACCAGTTTGCCACTGCCTACCGCAATACCACTGCCCGTAAAGCCGCCAACGGGCCTATCGTTACCGTAATAAACGCCGTGGTGACATTATCGGCGATAGGCTGGTACACGTCCTTCGCCATCGCAGGATGTATACGCATCGGCTGGTCTGGTTATGTTGACATAGAGTCGCACGGATACTCTCGTCTTTCTAAGTTTAAGTTGTGAGCTTCGCCAGAGCTTCCTGTGTGGTCTTTCTGATTAGCGCATTTTCATGACGTGTCAGCGGTTGTAAATTATCTCGCACGGTATTGATTCTAAGCACGCCTAATGCCCAGATCGCTGCCCGCAATGCCTCAATATCATCATCGTTAGATAACGCTGCTACCAAACCATTCACAGCCTCACCTATTTTTTTACGTCCCATATACCACGCTGCGATCTGTCTGACACGGGGAGAATCGTTATGCAAAGCGGTGATCAGGCCACGGGCATTATTTCCAGCTTCGAGACTTAAAGCAGCAGCGACACGAACTGGTTCCGACGAATCTAAAAGTGCCCGCTCATAATCTTCCTTATACAACGCTCGAATCAGAGTAGTAGCAACCTGCATGGGATACCCATCATCAGATTGGTGCCAATCTAATGCAATAATGTCGCGTAGCAATGACATTGCTTTTTCATTCGGGAAAGCGAGTCGCCTTGAAAGATCGAGGATAACGTCTCTGGCCTTCACTTTCTCTGCAGTCTCAAGCAATAGATCAGCAATTTCAGGTAGTTGGAGAATTGGTGTCGCCTTGATCAACTCTCCGATATAGATCGGAATGAGAAATCGGTAATCCTCCGCTAGTTCAATTTGCTTTAGTAAACTAAGGATAGCCTCCCTATCAGCATTTTCTAGTGCCGCCTTTGCCACAGCACGATCAACGCCTCGCTGTTGCGCAAGATTGATGAGGGCTTCCTGATCAATCTCCTCAATTCGTAGGGACCCCGCTACAATGTCCCAACTCTGCGCTGTATTCAAATATTCTGAACGACCATCGAACTCAAAACGAAACACTTCTTTGTTTACAGCCACGGGAGAGAACGGCCCGTCTAAGACCTCATGACTTTTTTCGACATTCTTTCCTTCCAAAGCTGTGAATTCATATACTTTTCTAGTTGAACTAACCACATCTTCAAAAACGAAAAGCGCACGATCATAGTAGTATTGGGAGAGTCCAGGAAAACCTCCTGATACAGCGAGAACACGTACTGGTAATCGAATAGAGTTTTCGTTAATCTCAGGTTTTCCAAATTTGACGTTATAGAGGTCCAGATAGTTGAGCCAAAAGTCGCCATTACCGGGAGGTTTGTCAAGCATTTCAGGAATCCTCTTCTCATGCCGACCTCTTAGTGAAACCCAATAAATTTTGGCTGTTTGTGTACGTTCCCGCCATTAATAAAAAGCGCATTCAAATGGCATGAACTGAACACTAGCCGCGATCGGTCGGGACACGCCCTTCGCCATCACAGGATGGGCAGTAATCGTCTTCGACCTCGTAGCCATAGCCCTGGTGAACCTGCACTTTGCCACTTCCGTTGCAGGTGGGGCACACCACCGTTCCAGCAAAGGTACGCCAGTACAGGAAGGTTATCACGCCTGAAAGCGCCAGCGGCACCAGTGCCCAACTCCACAGCGGCAGATTAAGTGGTCCTGCCAGGAACGTCATCAGCAGGACGCTAACGACCAACGCAATGGCAAAACGTTTGAGCAGGCGTGGCAAGAGCATCGAAGTTTATGGACTCGCGGCTAGGCCATGAGCGTTTCGGAAAGTTCCTTGAGCATTTTCGTTATCGCGTGGTTCGGATAACGCAATGCAAATACCGTCGCGCTGCCCAGGTCCATCATTTCGTCGGCGTGAGGCAGGACGGCGGCGACATCGGCGCGGAAGGTCTGCTCAACCTGCGCTTTTACGTCGGCGGGGTCTAGCGAACGCGGCGACTTGTTGACCAGGATCATCATGCGTTTTACGCCGAGCTTGCGGGCCACTTCGACGGTTACTACCGTGCCTTGATAGTCCTGCTGGTCAGGCCGCATAATCACGACCAGCGCGTTCGACAGCGCGATAGACAGCAGCGTTTCCTCGTTTAAGCCGGGGTGTGTATCAATGAGCAGGACATCCAGCCGAAGCTCCTGCACCAGCCGCCGCAGACCATCCCGCAGCAGATCGACGTTCAGGCCCTCGCGCAGGACGCGGGCGATCTCGCCAGCCTTCATGCTCGACGGGATCAGGAATATCTGGCCTTTGCCAATGCCCGGACCGGTGCCAGCGGCGGCTTTGATGTTCTCCGTCACGTCAATAGCAGCCTGCTCGATAGTGGTATTGCCCCACAGATAATCATTGAGCGAGCGCTTAATATCATCGGGTTTGAGACCGAACAACACATGGATTCCCGGTGATTGAATATCGGTGTCAATCACGCCCACGCGCCGCCCTTCCGCCGCCATCAGTACGGCGAGGCTGGCAACCGTGTTCGATTTGCCCGTGCCGCCACGAAACGAATGAACAGAGATTATCTTGCTCATGGATTTATGCTTCTTTGCAGAACTATGTGCCCATCGCGGAAGAGAGAATATTCACGCCGATGATACCGCAACCGGGACAAAATAGGGTGATACTCAACGGATCACAGGTCAAGCGCCTGATCATCTTCGCGCGCGAGGTCTTGCAACTTTTTGAAATACTCGTCCTGCGAAATCTCGTCAATTTGCTGCTGTGCCATATCGTGATCGATCATGATGCGCAGCGAACGGACTTCCATCGTCGCGGCGGCAAGGTCCGCTTTGACTTTGGTAAACATTTTGGCATTATCAATCGCAATCGCGGCCTGATTGCCGAACGCGATCATCAGCGGCAGCAGATCACGCCCGAATTGCGCGTCTTTCATTCGGTGATCGGCGTAAAGCACACCGATGACATCCTTGCGCAAGATCAGTGGCACACACACCACGGAGCGCAATGTGTGCTCCATAACGCTTGCCATCTCCTCGAAGCGCTCATCGGCCTGGGCATTGGTGGTGAGCACCGGCTGTTTCTCCTCGATGACGGCATTGACGATGCCTCTGCTGAAGACCGCATCCTGTGACGATAGCGATTCGTGATCCCAATTGCGCGCCGCCCGGATCGTTAATTGGGCGGTGTCAGGTTCTTGCAGCATCAGGTAGGCACGTTCTGCCCCAGTAAGCTTAATCACGGCGTCGATCACTTCTGCCAGCACATGATCCAATTCAAGCGAGGAGGTCAGCAGCGCGGACATATTTATCAAGTCTTGCATGTGTCCCAGGCGCTGCGTCACATTCTTAGCGCTGGCGGTTGCCAGTTCGATGTCCTCATGCACCGACGTGAGCACCTGAGTCGGCTCAGGCTTTTCGCCTCGAAGTGCTTTAACAAGCGACACTTCCATCTGGTCTACATTGGTGCGCAGGCGCGCAATCGAGGCCAGCAGGTTGGTTACAGATTTATCCAGACGGATCATGGGAATCCCTCGCCTTGCGGCGCTATTCATTCAACTACCAATGATACATGATTGCTGCAAATCGGAAAACTCTTGCGATGCTTAAATCTTAGTTGACGATTTCTTGACGATGTTTCGCTAGACTACTATCAAGCCTATAATGAGTAGCAGGTATGCAGAAGGAGTACGAAATGTCTCTACAGAATGTTATGGCATTTGCCCACAAGCTCGATGGCGATCAGGCCCTGCAAAACCAGGTCAAGGCTTTGACCCCCGGCGATACACAGGGACTGTTGAAATTGGCTTCCGGGCTGGGCCTGGAGTTCACTACGCAGGAACTCAAATCCGTGTTGGAGCACGCCGCAGAATTAAACGATGAACAGCTTGATAAGATGGTGGGTGGCTTTGCTGACGGTAGTGTACGGCCCATTCTCATTGGCCTCCTGTTGCCCGCTATCCAACCCCCTTCGTTGAACTCGTTTTTTGCTACCCCTAAGTAGACAACCGAATTCCGCTGAAATTGAATTCGGTTGAAGGAGGATGACTTGTCAATACAAAATGTGTTGGCGTTCACAAAAAAACTCGAAGGTAACGACGAACTGCAAAAACAGGTCAAGGCACTGACTCCAGGTGATTCAGCCGCTGTGGTAAAGCTGGCTGCCGGATTGGGCTTCGACTTCAGCATTCAGGAATTGCAGGACGTGATTGCCAAGTCAGGCGAATTGAACGATGAGCAGCTTAATCTGGTTGCAGGTGGCTTGACGGTCAGGAAAGCGGGCGAGCATCCGCAAGAGTATTAGAACTGATTCGCATAGTCAGGAGTATAAGATGTCGGTACAGAATGTGATGACATTCGTGAACAAACTCGAAGGCAACACCGAACTACAAGACCAGATCAAAAGCCTGACCCCCGGCAATCCTGCCGCCGTCGTAAAACTGGCTGCCGGGTTGGGCTTCGACTTCAGTATTCAAGAATTGCAGGATGTAGTTGCCCAGGCAAGTGAATTGACCGAGGAGCAACTTGATCAGGTGGCAGGCGGCATCATCGCCGTTAAACCCCCGCCGGGAACCAACGCAATCCTCGTCGGCTTGCTCGTGCCAGCCGTGATGCCACCAACCAACTTCATCGTGGGACCCGCTGTCTCTCATTAGCAGAGATGTTCGTCGCACGACTTGCGAATACGAGTTAATGGACTATAACTGATAGAATGAGGACAAAATCAAAATGTCAGCAAAAGATGTGGTAGCGTTTGCACACAAACTCGAAGGTAACGATGAACTGCAAGCCAAGATCAAGAGCCTGACCCCCGGCGATTCCGCTGGTGTGGTGACGTTGGCCTCTGGGTTAGGCTTCAATTTCACGGTTCAGGAATTGCGGGACGTGATCGCCCAGGAAGGCGAATTGACCGAGGAGCAGCTAGATCAGGTGGCGGGTGGTATCATCATTGTTGGCAGCAAACCTGTCACCAACGCCATCCTCATAGGCTTGCTTCTGCCCGCTATCCAGCCGCCCGGTGGAATCATTGCCCCCTTGCGAAGCCGAGCTAAACGTCCGTTCCAGGTAGGAGGAAAAGTGCGTGTCCGAGAATAACACACTGGCTTTTATCGATCAGTTGAACATGGATAGTTTGTTACGCACCAAAGTACAGGCATTGCCTCCTGGCGACCTCCCGGCGCTGGTGAGCTTCGCGGCGGAAAATGGCTACCCTTTCACCGCCGAAGAATGGCGGCAGGCGACGGCTGTGTTTGCAGGCGAACTCGACGACGAGGCACTGGATCGGATCGCCGGAGGTGCGTTGAACGCCTACCTGGAATCACCCACTATGGACGCCCGCATGGGCAGCTATGCACCGCCCATCGATCCGCCACATAATACTAAAACCAGTGGCAGGGGTAACTTTGAAGGAAGTCCAGCCACGCGGCGCGATCCGAAGGCAGGCCCGGATAAGGGTGAATCCAGCGGTCACGGGGGACGCCCGCGCCCTCGATAACCACTCGCTTCAATAGCGAACACATAGCGAACCTTTGACTTAGCCAGGTTGTTCAACGCCGTAACACCGGGCTAATTTCTTGCCTGCGTGATAGCGTCCTTCTAGCGCGTGCAACATCTAGGCGCCTTGGACGTAAATACAAGTAGTGAATTCCATCCTTATTTGTATGGGAAACACGAGCCTGTTGCTAAAGGAGTCCATCATGGGCAAATTCGTACTTCGTGTGATCATCAATGCCATCGCCATTGCAATTACCGCCAGTCTCTTGCCGGGTATCCACGTTGTGAATCAAGACCTCGGTACATTGCTGATCATCGGATTAATCTTCGGTATCGTGAATGCTCTGATCAAGCCGATTCTTTCCGTGCTGACCTGCCCGTTTATCATCCTGACGCTGGGGCTGTTTATCTTTGTCATTAACGGACTAATGCTGTTGCTGACTGCCAGCCTGTCCGGTGGACGCCTCATCATTGACGGCTTCTGGTGGGCGGTTCTGGGCGGCATCATCATGGGCATTATTGGACTTGTACTGGAAGGCGTCTTGGGCGGCGGGGATCGGAAAGACAAGAACAAGCGCGACGAAAAGATTACAATGGCCTAGACATTATCCGCACGCTAACTCACTCCGTTACCGCTCAACCGATGCAGGCAGCCCTTTGCCGCCGAGGGGCGTGACTTCAATCCGTTGCGTTCCTTCGGCGATCATGGGCATGGCGGTCGTGATGATCGCCTTTACGGAGTCGAGTTTCAGAGACGCTTCGTGATCGGCCTGGCTCCGCCAGACTTCGGTGACCCAGATAGCGTCCGGGTCATCGGGAGCGCTATTGATGATATACACATAGCAGCCCTCCACGTCGGGCATAATGGCGGCAGCTTTCAACATGATGTCGATCAGTTTGTCGCGCTGACCGGGCTGCGTCTTTATTTTTCCGTACAAGCCAAACATCGCTTCACCCTTTCGCTATCCTATGATCCCACAATTTGAAGTGTGGCAAGCGGATAGCGTGCCACCACGCCGTTGTTCACGATGATGGCAACTTCCAGCGTTACCGGACCGGACCAGGCCGAGCCGAGAACCGCTAACGTGTGATAGGTGCTATACGCGCCGGGTTTGAACACCGCCGCATCATAAGTATCAACCGTGTGAGCTAGCAGGTATTCGCCAGAGCGCAGCCACAGATCAACGGTCACGGGTTTGTCGGCTTGCCGCGCCAGTTGCCAATCGAGACGGACACGAAATACCTGCCCCGGTTTGAGGCTGGTTTGATCAAGTGCCATGCCCGATAGGTGAACATCCGGGCCGTACTGCGCGTCAGCGGGCAAATCCGCAAAGCTGCCAATCGCCACACCGCGCACAAACATTCCGGCCTGCCCCTTGTCCGAATATTGCAAGCGGGCTACACCAACGCTGCTCAAATCTTTAGCGTGGATACGCCCGGTGTCTCCGATGACCATCACATCTGGCGCGTAGCGGATTAACGCAGATTCGGTGTCGCCGCGTTCGAGAATGGCTTTTAGTTCGGGCTGCAACTGTCCATCAAAGCTGATAACTCTTTGATTGGTTGATATTGCCGTTCCCCAGACTTGCCCCACCGTGTTTACGCCGACCCTCTGCGCTGGCGCCGGAAACATCACCGGGGCCATTCTCGGAGCAGATTCCATGACAAGCAACGAGGCTACTAGCAGCAAGGTCGCGCCCATCACGGCGATAATCCGTGCGCTGGTGGGTTGCAGGCTTCGCAATCCGATACCTGCCAGCAACAACACCGGGCTAACAATGGGCGCATATTTCCACAGTGCATCGACCCGTAATAACCCCACCATGACAACCAAATAAAGGACTATCCACCCCGCGCTAGTGGTTGTTACTACGCGTAGTTCAGGACTTGCTCGACCCTTAAGCCATCCCCATGCTGCTAACCCTAACAATGGCAGTGAGAGGAGCGTCAACCAGCCAGCCGGGAAAGAGACAGGTGTATGATCTTTCAGAATGAGCAAACCGTCCCACAGAGTCGGGCCGTAATAGAACCGCAGCAGGATTAACGCCGCCAGCAGAGGCAATACCAACGCAAGCCCGAAGCGCATAGCCCGTCCCTGATTTGCCGCCAACAGAGCCAATGGGATCGCCAGTAGCAGCGCTTCGGGACTGCATAGACAGGCCAGTGCGAGTAAGACACCAGACCATCGCCAGTGCCCGCCAAGAGCCAACGCAAAAGCAACCAGACTAAGCGCACTCATGGCTGGATAGGCCGTACCTACCGCCGCCCACAGGGGCCACGCCGCAAAATAAAGCGCGGCAAGGCCCACCGACGCACTGCGACCGAATCCTCCCCGCCGTGCGATGTCGTGGATAGCGACTGCTCCGATTACAATCATCAGCGCAAACAGTAATTGACTTACAGAAATCACGTCCACGGAAGGCAAAACAGCAGCGGAAATGCCGAGCAGCACAATATAGGCCGGAGCGGCCATAAGCAGGTTTCGCTCATCGGGGTTGAACACCGCGCCATTTCCAGCGCGAATCTGCTCGGCGTAGCGATATAGTATTTTTCCGCTATCCGTCAAATAGCTGCCAAGGGGGTTAGCAAGCACTACCACGATACACGCGACTAGCACAAGCAGCAGAATAATCAACAAGCGTGCCGTTTTTGGGCGTGAGGCTATTACATTCATAGCGGCGAATCCGTCTCGAAAGATTGAGAATAGTAATTCCAGCGCTGCGATTATAGCGTATCGGCGGCGGGCAGAACTGGCAGAGAAGGGCTTAAACGAGTATCATCCCGCCCCGTAACTTTTTTCACAGCTAATACAGATATACAAAGGTGTGCTGGTATGGATCCTAGAATGCGTGTGCTTGCGGTTTTGCTGACCGTCATCATCTTGGTCACGGCGGTTTATGGGCTGACGGGAACCCAGACCACGGTAGCCGTTACCCCCACGGCAAGTGCGTTGACGCCCACCACGGTGCCTGTGGTAGTCTTCCCCACGGTGCCGCCGGGTGGTACCACGTTGACCGCAGCGTATACGTATTTTCATCCGAGTGGCCTGCTCTCGCTACCCTATTTGCTCGGATGGGACTTACCGGATAACGGCGGCGAGGAAGTGACCGAGCCACCGGCACCCGCTGCGGGCACGACCCCGGATGCCAGCAAACCTCAGATAACACGCGTGGGGGCAACCTTTATCAATAATGAGACGCTGAGCGTGATCCACGTCTTTGCCGAAAAGGACCCCAGCCGCAAGGCCCAATCGGTCGCGGACCTCGATGCTTACTACACCAAAGACAATCTGAACGGCGCCTGGGCCAACTTCACGGGCGGTTGGACAGAGACGAATCGCGGTGCTCAAGGCGATCTATACATCCTGAACTTTGAATTGAAGCTCAACAATAGCACCTATCTTGCCAGGATTGTAAGCCGATTTAGCGGCGAATGGCTAGTCGTGTCGCGGCTGGTGGTTCCGAACAACAATCCACAGTTGCTTGACCAGTTGCAGAACGCGATCTTTCCAAAAATCCAGATATGGACGCAGGCGCTGACTGTGCCATTGACCTGGCGGGCGGTGGCAGACCCGGTTTCAGGATACGTGGTGAAATTCCCCTCGGAATGGCATCTGGTGGATGGCGCCCCCGGCTATCCGTATACCATCACCGCGCCGCTGGGCACTGATACGATCACCACGACCACACGCGGCGAGTCGAGCACAGGCATAAAGAGCCAGGACGACGTGCTCACCTACACGAAGAAGACCTGGCCTAATTCAACGGTGCAAACGATTAAAGCAATTACCATCGGCGCAACCACAGGCTTCTCGGTTTCGTATACCAGCCCCGACAGCGACGGCAATCAGCATAGCGCCGTTGCCAGCTTATTGAACGCGAACGGGATGCTTTATGTGATTAATTTTCAGTCGTTGACGCGCAAGGGTGATTTGCTGGACGAGACGAATAAGGATATTCCGGCGGAGCTAGCTCAGGTGCGTAACAGCTTCTTTGCGCTGCCCATGAACCA
>WNFM01206695.1_pt3 | contig 10353 bp, 6 predicted proteins | sample 5400271 | NCBI WGS metagenome assembly WNFM01 (sample SAMN13153352, study PRJNA577476) | soil metagenome | isolation source: 60 cm saprolite on Douglas fir-dominated hillslope | place: USA:California | collected 2013-09-17 | reverse complement strand
CATTTCGGCGAGGGAATAACCGCCTACCCCGGTTTGCTGTCCGGCATAGACAGCCCGCCAAAGCGAGATCGTGGCCATAAGCGGAATCAGTCCGAAACCAACCCGGAAGAGAAAATTGACCCGATAAACGAGGGTATTCTCGATGCCAATTTTGAGGACTGACCAGTATTTTCTCACAACCCGGCCATTCTCATGTTCACGTTGATGTGTGGCCGGCTTCCAAGCAGGCTGAAGCTTGGACTCCAACTCCGATCCGCGCAACCTGGCCGCGGGTTGGAGTCCAGCCTTTAGGCTGTCCGCGCTCCATAATGAATCGCTGTCTCACAACCCGGCGAGTCTCACAACCCGGCGACTCCTTTCAGTCTTCCGAAGACTACTTGCTGCGTCTCGGGAGAGAAGCGGTTGTAGTCGTTGAGTTCCTGGAATTGGAGGTTGGACTTCGCGCCGAGCAAGTCATAGACCTTGCCCGCTTCGTCCACGCAATCTTTCACATCCGCGAGTGTGGCTTGGCAATCGATGCGCGGGGCAAAGATGAGCGCGGGGCGCGGGGCGAGCAAGGCGAGCACCTCGTGGTAGTCGTAGGGAATGCGGTTTTCATTTCCGACAAAAGCGCCCAGGCGTGGCTCCAAAGGCATCCACACGGACCAGCGGGCGATGCCGCCGGTGCCCTTGTCCAAAGTATCGAGCCGCATCGGAGTGAACCCGGCGACGGAAACCACCCCGGCGATCCGGTCGTTGAGCGCGGCGGCATGCAGGGCGGTCATGGCGCCGGTGCCGTAGCCCAGCAGGTAAATCCTTTTTGGATCGATGAAGTCAAGGGTCTCAAGCGCCTCCACGGCCGAGAGAGTGTCCTCCACGTTCTTGCCGAGCAACGACCACTGCGGATAGCGTCCGTAAAAGTAACGAACCTCTTCGAGACGCGAGCCGTGGCCGATCTGATCGAAAGCGAAGACGGCGAAGCCGAGGCGCGCCATGGCCAGGTGCGGCAGTTCTCCGCGGTAATAGCCGGGCCGGTATCCGCTCGAATTGGAATTGGGATGCAGCCACACGAGGGCAGGAATTCTTTTGCCAGCCTTGTCGGCGTTGGTGGGGAAATAGAGATCGCCGGCGAGATAATTGCCAAAATTGAGGCCCTGCTTTTGAAGACCGTACGGCACGCTGGCGCGTCCGAGCAGGGAAGCGCGGTAGGGAGCTTCGGAGCCGTACTGGCCAATCTTGCTTTCCGCGAAGGGCGGGCCGGAGCCCAGGCACCAGGCGAGGCGGCCGCGAATCTGGTCCCGCTTCTCCGCCCATTGCCGCGGGCTGGTGATGGGGGCGCCGTTGGTGAGAACAAGGAGGTCATGGACGGCGTTGGTTGGGAAGAGAGTCAGGTCATTGGTTTCGCCGGTGATTTTCTGCCAGGTGGCGTAGGTGGGATAAATCGCGCTGTCCGGCAAAGGGAAGAACCCGCGGCCGAAAACTGTGTCCAGCCAGTCGAGATAGGCCTCGATGTCTTCGGCGCGGGTTTCGTGGCTGCCGGGGCGGTAGCGCAGATTCAGGGCATCCCCGCGGCCAAACAAGTCATAAGCCCGCCGCGCCGAGTAGTAGGTTTGCTCGATGGCCCAAACGCTCTCGACCGGGTCGTTCAACGCGGTCGAAAGCAGACAAGGCCGGGGGGCGATGCAGGCGATCAGTTCGGGCTGGTCCACGGGCAGCTTGTTCTCGCGTCCGGCGAAAAAGCGCAGCCGGGGATGAAGCCAGTCGGGGAAAGCGCGCGTGATCAGTTCGATGCCTTCGCCGAATTGGTTTTCGGAGAAGAGCCGCCAGGAACACGCGCCGCCTGCGCCCGAACTGCTCGAAATGACGGCGTTGACGCGCAGATCAACGGCGGCGGCGATGAGCGAGGTTTTGCCGTTGCGCGAATGGCCGGTCAGAGCGATGCGATTGGTATCGACCACGGGCAGGGTGTGGAGATAATCGATGCACCGGCTGGCGGCCCAGGCGCGCCGGGTCAGCTTCGTCCAATCGTGTTCGGGCCAGATTTGCTTCCAGGCTTCGGTGTCATCGCGCGAATCCGCCCCGGCATAGACACAGCCGATGTAGCCCCGCCCGACCGCCACCAAGGCCCACTGCCGATGAGTGTCTTGAGTCAGAAAAACAGGGAAAGGAGGCCGCCCCTTCGGGATGATGAGTTCAAGGTGGAGCTTGGCCTGATGGTCCGGACCAAATGCCAAAACGACTTCGTCAATCAAAGCGCCCGCTTCCTCATAGGATTTGATGTCGGCGGGTTGCACATTTCCGGGCGAACTGGGAAACGACCCAATCACATATTGCTGAAAGGAGGTTAAGATGGCCTGCCGCCGTTTGGGCCACTCTTCCTTGGACCTTACATCCTTGCCGCTCTCGAAGCGAAGCGGATCGGGCAGGTAAGGAATGCTGGGCAGAGCTTGGAAATCGGGCGGCAGGTTGCCGGTCTTTTGGAGCCACGCTTCCCAAGGCTCGCTCCTCGGGAACATCTGGAGCATCTGATGCAAGAGCTCCGTTGGTTTGGCTTTGGTCTGGGCGAGGAGGGGGACGCAGGGAAACCAAAGGACCAGAGACACAGCCACAAGCGCGAGCTTTCGCTGTCTCAAATAATGTCCCCGCCGGTTGGTCATGTTCCTACTGCAAAGAATGCGTTGCTGAAGGGTTAACCGGATGAGCGCAGTGGAGCAACCGAATTCTTCAGGCATTCAAAAAGTCTTCGCCACGCTCAGGAACTTCTCATCAGTGACGAAGGTGATGCCGAAGGGTTTCCGCAACACCAGCAGATCGCCGTCGCGAGTGATCAGATAATTCGCTCGGCTGGCCAAAGCGGCAGCCAGGAATATTTCGTCTGTAGCGTCCCGGCTGCGCGTCTTGCCGAGGGGGGCAGGGATGAACCGGGGACACTCATTCTCGATCCAACGTGAGAATGGATTAGGGTTGACCTGTGGAAAGCGCCTGCCCAGCGCCTCAGCTTTGCGCCGATACTCATTCAGGATTTCAGCCGTGACGGCGATCGGGTAATGGCGAGAAGCGCAGAGTGCCCAACACCTGCGGGCGGAGCCCTTCCAAAACGCGGCGGCGAGGAAGACATTCGTGTCGATCACGACGCTCATTTGCGCCGGCTGAGTCCCTGGATGAGTTTCTGCTCCGCCGGTGTGGGTTCACGATCCAATCCGCCCCCCTCATCGAAGGCTGCCTGAAGCCGCGAAAGGGAGTCCGTTTGAGGATCATACTCTCGGAGGATGGCGAGCCGGCCCTTGCGGACGATGACGGTGGGCTGTCCCTCGAATGCCGCATCCAGGACTTTCCCCATGTTTACTTTGACATAACTCGGTGTACAAACTTTCATGGTCTAAAAATAGTCCAAATCTGGATGATTTCAAGACCATTACTTTTTTCGCCGCTCGATAATTCCATGGTTGGCCCGCCGAAGCGCCCCAATTCCAATTCTCCGGTCAAAGCCCACGACAACACTCCAAGGTCCGGCCCGACGAAGACCAGAGGAAACAAAGAAAGATTCTTGGCGCCGTCAGCGCGGTGACAGGAGCCCTTCGATCTGGAAGAGTTCCAAGGGGCCTTTGCCTTTGATCGGAACCAACCCGCGACGGCGGGCTCTACAATGCGCCGCCAGCGCCTGCCAGGTCGCGGACTCGACGCAGAGGGTGGCGGGCGCAGCGGCGGATTGCATCCGGGCGGCGAGGTTGACCGTGTCGCCCCAGACATCGTACTGGTACTTGCGGCGCCCAACGACCCCCGCAATCACCGGCCCGACATGGACACCCACGCGCACCTGCCACTGCGGCGGCAATTCGCCGGCGGCAGCAATCATGGCCAGACCGCAGCGCTCACATGCCAGGGCCGGGTTCTCCACCGGGGAAAGCAAGCCGGCGGTGGCCATGTAAGCGTCCCCAATGGTCTTGATCTTTTCCAAGCCGTGTTCGGAGGTCAGAGCCTCGAAGGCTTCCACCAAGGATTGCAAGTGCGTATGCACTTCTTCGGGGGGATGAGCGTCACAATAGTTGGTGAAGCCCGTCACGTCACAGAACAAAACGCCCACGCGATCGAATCGGCGCGGGCGCACCGCGTTGGTGGTCCTCAATTCCTCGGCCACCACATGCGGCAGGATGACGTGCAGGAGGGCATCGGATCGTTGCCGGGCCTCTTCGAGCTGGCGAAGGTAGGAGATTTCGCGGTCGCGCAGAAACTTTTTTTCGAGGCAAGCGCCGAGGCGGGCCTGGAGCAGCAAGGGATCGAATGGTTTGGGCAGGTGATCCTCCGCGCCGAGTTCGATGCAGCGCGCCACCCCGTCCGACTCGGAGGAAGCGGACAAGACGATCACGGGCAGCGCGCGCCGGGCCGGATCGGCCTTCAATTCCTGCAGGACCTCGTAGCCGCTCATCTCCGGCATCTGGATATCGAGCAGGAGCAAGTCGAAAGCCCCGGCGCGGATTTTTTCCAGGGCCTCGCGCCCGTTCTCCGCCAGCGTCACTTTGTGTCCAAGCCGGACCAGCCGGCGGGCGAGCATGTCCCGATTGAGCGCGTCGTCATCCGCCACTAACAGCGAGCCGGTCAAGCCACCCGCCTCCGCCAACGTTCCGTCCGCCCGGCGGAGGATGGCTGTGGCGCCGGCGGCCTTTCGGCCGGGCTGGGTTTGGACCGCGCCCGCTTGGGGCAAAACGTGCTCGACCACCAGTTGCAGCAGGTGCTGGCCGGCGCAATGGATGCGCTTCAAATCGGGGATCAAGGCGTTGTGACCGCGCTCGTGAGCCTCCTCCTGGAGCATTTCGGCATAACCGATGATCTGGTTGAGCGGCGTGCGCACCTCATGATCGAGCAAACTCTGGTTGCTTCGGTAGGCGGGCGATTTGGCCGCATCGTAAAGGTCGGTGATCACCGCCAGCAGGCGCTTTCCGGCCGCATGGATGCGTTCCAGATCTGGCCGGTAAAAATCGAACGACTGGTCGTGCGCATCCTCCATCAACATCTCGCAATAGCCGATGATGTGGTTGAGCGGCGTGCGCAGTTCATGTTTGAGGCTGGAGGGCATTTAGGGAAGAGCAGGTGGGCAGGCGGAACAGCGGGCGGGTAAGACGGGCCTCTCACCCGCCCGCTTTCCCGCCTTCTCACCTGCAAAACTCATGGTGATGGCGGCCTGTTGTTGAGCAGCGCCTCCATCTTCCCCAACAGCCGCGTCAACTCCACCGGTTTGGTGTCATAGTCATCACACCCCGCCTCGCGGGCTTTGCGCTCGTCTCCCTCCATCGCATGGGCGGTGAGGGCAATGATGGGGACGGGTTTGTTCGAGGCGCGAATCTGGCGGGCGGCCTCCCAGCCGTCGATCCCCGGCAGGCTCATGTCCATGAGGATGAGGTCGGGGTTTTCCGTGGCGGCCTTGTTGACGCCCTCCAGGCCGTCCACCGCGAGGACGACCTGGTAGCCCTTGCGTTCCAAGCGCCGCGAGAGCATGTCGCGGTTCATTTCGTTATCTTCGACGAGGAGTATTTTAATCATACGGTTGAGGCATTTGATGGGTCAGGAATTGACGCACTTCGGCGATGAGTTGTTCGCGGGTTGTCGTCTCTTTGCCGAGAATGCGGACCACATCGCCATTCAGCCGCCGGCGATCCGCTTCGGTCAAATCCTTGGCGGTGATGACAATCACTGGCACCTGCGCGCACGCGGGGCGCTGGCGCAACTCCTGCATGAAGCCAAACCCGTCCAACTCCGGCATCATCAGGTCGAGCAGGATCATGGCCGGGATCTCCGCGGCGATGCTTTCAAGGGCAAGGCGGCCATTGGCCGCCTCGGCCACTTTCCATCCTTCCTTCTCCAGCGTGCGCCGGAACATCTCGCGCGCCGGGGCGTCATCCTCGACCACCAGCACCGTTTGGGAGGCGGCGGGTTTGCGGTGCTTCTTGAGAACACTGCTCAGCCGCGTCCAGTCGATGGGTTTGGTGAAATAATCAGCCGCGCCCAGGGCGAAACCCATGTTCTTGTCATCGACGATGGTCATCATGAGGACCGGAATGCTGGCGGTGGCGGTATCGGCCTTCAACGCGGTCAAAACCGCCCAGCCATCCAGGCCCGGCATCATCACGTCCAGGGTGATGACGGCGGGCTTGAGGCCCTTGGCCATCTCCAACCCGGTTCTGCCATCGGATGCGGTTTCGACCCGGAAGCCGTCCTTGCCGAGCGAACGTTGCATCAGGTCACGGACTGCAGGGTCGTCGTCGATAACGAGCACGAGCGGTCCTGCGGCGCCGGACACCATCCTGGCCGGCCTCTGTAAAAACTGCGTATCGCTGGGTTGAGGCGTCTCGGAAACCTCCGCGGGCAGCGTAACGGCGAACATCGAGCCTTTGCCTGGCTCACTGGCCACCGCGATATCGCCACCCATCAACCGGCAGAACTTCCGGCTGATCGCCAGGCCCAGGCCGGTGCCGCCAAACTTGCGCGTGGTCGAGGCGTCGGCTTGCGAAAAAGCCTCGAAGAGTTTGGACATCTGCTCCGGCGTCATGCCGATGCCTGTGTCGGTGACTTTAAAAGTAATCAGTGAACAGTAATCATTATTCAGTGGGCCGGCGCTCTGACGGGCGTCTTTACTGATTACTTTTTCCACCCTCAGTCCGATCACCCCGCGCTCCGTAAACTTGCTGGCGTTGCTTAACAGGTTGAAAAGCGTCTGGCGCAGCTTGGTCACATCCGCGCGCATCACCCCGATGTCGGCAGGGCAAATCACTTCGAGCGTGTTGCCGTTCTTGGCGACCAGCGGTTGCACGGTCGCGCCCACTTCGGTGACAAGTTTGGCGACGTCGAACTCTTCGAGGAAGAGCGTCATCTTGCCCGCTTCGACCTTCGACAAATCGAGGATGTCGTTGATCAGGGCAAGAAGGTGTTTGCCCGCGCCGTGGATTTTCTGGAGGTCGGGGATGAAGCCCTGCTGGTCGAGGTCTTCCGCCTCCTCCTGGAGCATCTCACTGTAGCCGATGATGGCGTTCATGGGCGTGCGCAGCTCATGACTCATGTTAGCCAGGAAGCTCGACTTGGCGGCGTTGGCCAGGTCGGCCGCCCGTTTGGCTTCGGCCAGCTCCGCGTTCTTGGCCTCCAGTTCGACGCGGGCCCGGTGCTCCTGCTCGAAGATAAGCTCGCGCAACCGGGCGGCCTCGCGCCGCTTGCGCATGTACAGCACTCGAGCGGCGAAGGCCCATCCCAGCAGGCCGAGGTTCCCCGCGGCCAGTGGCGTCATGATGAAAGCGTTGCGATACCACGGCGCCGCCACTGTCAGTTGCGCTAGAACGGGCTTCGAGTGATTCAACTCACCGTCCAGATATTGGACCGAGGCCGTGTAAGTTCCAGCCCTCTCTGGACGCCAGTCGAACTGCGGCTCGGATTGAATGGAAACGAGGTTCGTTGCACCCGGTCCATCGCGCTTCACCTCGATGCGATACTGCCGCCGGGCGGCGGGCGTGCCGGCGTCCACCGCGGCGAAGCGGAAGCTGGCCCAGCGTCCCTGCACGAGCGAAGGAAGATGAGCGGCGTCGCCAGACGCGCGGTCGGTGCGCACGTTGATCGCGGGGTTGACCGGCGTGGTCTTGTTACGCCGATAGCGCACCAGTCCGCCGTCGGTCCCGAACCAAATCGCGCCGTCGGCCGCCTGCTGGATCGCATATACTACCTTGCCCGGCAATCCGTCGCTCTCACCGAGCAGCGACCATGCGGCGCCGTCGAAGCGCGCCACGCCGTTGTCCGTGCCGATCCAGAGCAATCCATCGCGGTCATAGAGCAGGCTCCAGACGCCGCCGGCCAGCAAGCCGCGCTTTTCCACGAGCACGGGGGGGCTGTCGGCGTGCTCGGAGCGAAATAGTCCCTTCGGCGTGCCGAACCAAACGATGCCGTTGGTGGCCACGGCGATAGCTCGGACCACGCCATTGAGACCGTTGGTGGGGGTCCATGCGGTCAGCAAACGCTCCCTCCAACGGAACGCGCCCGACCGCGTGCCCACCCAGACGTCGCCGTTCGTCAAAGAGCGAGCCATGAGTGCATAGCCTGGGATTGACACCCGTTGTGAGGAGCGGCCATCGAATAGCTTTGCTAAATTCTCGGACACGATCCAAAGCCGCCCATCCGCAGCGCGATCGATTGCCCCCACGCGCAAGTCGCTCAATCCCGCAGACGGGTCGAGCGGAGCAAACCGGCTTCCCTCTGAGCGCCAGACGCCTGTCACCGGCACACTGAACCAACTGCCCCGCCCGTTATTTCCGCCAGCCCCCACCCACACTGTGCCATCCGCGTCGATATGCAGGCCCCCGATGACGCCGGCGCCCAGGCCGTGCTCGCGACCGTAGCGCATCACTGATCGTCCGTCGTAGCGGCATAGAATGTCTCCGGTGCTGCCACTCTGAGGACAGGTAAACCAGACCGATCCATCCGGCGCGATAACCACGCGAGGCACGATGTTCCGTGGCAAACCATCTTTCGTGGACAACACTTGCAAACCCTCCTCCTCGAAGCGCGAAAGTCCCCCGTCTGTGCCGACCCACAACGCGCCTTTGTTGTCGGGTGCGATCGCCCTCACCAAATCGTTTGCCAACCCGTCCGCCTTCCGGTAATCCACGGTGGATCCCGCAGCCCGCCGATGCAAACCTCGCCCGCCGCCAGTCCACCAGGTTCCCTGCGAGTCGCGATACATGGCCAGCCCCGCCTCGCCGACGCCGGTATCCACAAGGTTAGTGGAGGCCGCATCCCATCGCACCACTCCTTCCTGTGTGCTGAAAAAAATCTGCCCTTCGCCGTCGCGATAAACTGTGAAGGCAGTGCTGATGTCAACTCCGCCGGCGGCAGGCAAAGCGCGCAATTCCTTGCCATCCCACCGGAACGGGCCGCGCTCCGAGGAAGCGACCCACATCGTCCCGTTCGTCCCGGCGAGCAGTTGCAATGTTTCACCCAGCGACCGCCCATCGGCGGGAAAAACCTGAACGAACCGCTCGCCTTCCTGGCGAAACAATCCGCCCACCGTCCCGACCCACATCCGAGCTGCCGCGTCCCAGGCCGCCGCGATCACCAAATTATTATCCGGCAGCCCGTCCTTGGACGAGTAACGCAGCGTCCACTCGCGTCCATCAAACCGCGCCATGCCACGGCTGGTGCAAGCCCAGAGGACGCCTCGCGGGTCTCGTCGCACATTATACACGCTGGCGTCCCGCAATGACGCGGGCGCATCCCACGGGACGAACTCCTGCCCGTCGAACCGTGTCAGGCCCCCCAACGAGCTCACCCAGATCGTGCCGTCCGGCTCAGGCAAAAGACACCACACGCGGTTATTCGGCATCCCTTCGCTTGCGCCAAATGAACGCCAGCGTCCCTTCTTGAGCGGAGCCAGGTGGAACATAAGATTCGTGAGCGGCTGCTTCGGGTTGAAGTCAATCATCTTGCCCTCGAGCAACGACACGGGCCCGCGCTGCGTCATGGCCAGCAATTCGTAGCGCCCCGCCGGGCGGGTGCCGTGAAAGCGAAACTCGCCGTTGTCGCTCGTGGGCGTTAGTGAGCCGGCGAACCGCGGTTCTTCTCCTGGCGAAGAACGGGGTTCGGCCAGCCCCAGTTGCACCCCGACCAGCGGCGTGTTGTCCATCGCCACTACCGTGCCGGCTGCAACTACGATGCCTTGAAGCTCGAGATCAAGCACCTGCCGCTGCCCGGGCAACAAGACAAGGTTCGTACGCCCGCCATAGAGTTCTCCGTCGCCGGTATAGCCACCCAGCGCGATTGGTCCTGACGGGGCGAACACGGCCAGCCTAAAGCGGCCATCTCTGTCTGCAGTGCCAAAGCTTGCCCAAATCGGCGGCACCGCATTCGTCCGGTCGTCAAAGAACTCGGGCCCGGCGACCGCAACCTGGGCCGCCGCCACAGGATTCCCATCGGGGTCTGTCACGCGCCCCTCGATCAGACTTGGCTGCGGGACGACCGCGGGCAGTGGCAAATCCGCGGGGACGCTCCGCGCATCGCCGAACAACTCGCCGTGAAACCCATTGGTCGAGGCATCGCGCCCGGGCTGCGCCGAGTCGTCGAAGTTCCACAATCCGGCCAACCCCGGCTCGCGTCCGGTCAACCGGCGGAACAGGTTCGTGCGAATTTCCTCCTCAGTGCGCATCACGCTCCACAAACGTACCTCGTCCAACTGGCCATCAAGCATGGCGGGCGGACTCGGAGTGTAGTTCTCGCGGCCCAGGAAATAATTTTCACTGCCCAAAGAAGAAAGGCTGCCCGCGAAATCATTCGTGGCGACGAGCGCCCCGTTCAGGTAGAGGCGCACTCCGCCCGGTCCGGCCACGACCGCAAGGTGGGTCCATT
>WNFM01017925.1_pt1 | contig 10353 bp, 8 predicted proteins | sample 5400271 | NCBI WGS metagenome assembly WNFM01 (sample SAMN13153352, study PRJNA577476) | soil metagenome | isolation source: 60 cm saprolite on Douglas fir-dominated hillslope | place: USA:California | collected 2013-09-17 | reverse complement strand
AGCATGATCGCAACACCCACCCATGCAATCGTGGCGGCAGTCGAGATGAAAAGGCCCCTCAGTCCAAGTCCGAACATTGGCATCGCCATCCAGCCAACGATGACAAGCAGTGCCAGCCGTGCGGTCTGCGCGAGGAACGGCCCCGATACGCTGCCTAGACCTTGCGAGGCGTAGAACAACCCGGAACCAATGCCCATGAATGCGTAAACCAAACCGTTGATCGTGAGATAGCTTGCGCCGATGGCCTTGATCGCCGGATCGATGGTGAAGAACCCCATCCACTGCTGCGAGAACATTGCGCCGAGCGCACCGGCGGTCCCGGCGATAACTCCGCCGATCGCAGCACCGGTCCAGCCAATCCGGATCGCGCGCTGCGTTAGCCCTGCGCCCATGTTTGCGCCGATCATCGTTACGGTCGCGGCGCCGACCGTGAACACCAGCGCCGTCATCGAGTATTCCACCCGCACGGCGGCACCAAAGCCAGCGAGTGCCGTGCTGCCGAAGGATGTAACGAGGATGCCGAGCACGATGTATGTAGCTTGATTCTGCAAGATGTTCGCGGACGAGAGCGCGCCGACCTTCAGGATCCCCGAGAACAACCTCGACTCAAATCTCGGACGCACGAAGCGAACAGCAGCGTAGCGCGAAGCGAGGTAGATGATGAGCGCGAGCGTTCCCGCCGCGTAGGAGATGACAACGCCAATGCCCGCGCCCGCCACGCCGAGCGACGGTAGGCCTGCGAGGCCTAGGATCAGGGTCGGCGCACAGGCAATGTGGACAATCTCGGCGATGACGATCACGCTTGCAGAGACCATCATTGCGCCGGTGCCGCGTACGACATTGGCGAAGATGTTCATCAGCCAGACGAAGATGCCGCCACAGAAAACCACCAGCGAGTAGGTGGTGGCGGCTTCCAGCACCTTGCCCTTTGCGCCCATTGCGCTGTAGAGCGCAGGCCCCGCCAACGCGAAGATGATTAGGAATGCGGCGCTCATCCCGAGCGCGATGGCTGCGCCGTGCCAAACAAGCGCATTGGCGTCGTCCTGCTTGCCCGCGCCGAGTGCGCGCGCGACAGCGGACGATACACCGCCGCCCATCGCTGCCGTCGCCATCGTCTGCATCAAAAGGAAGAACGGAAATACCAGCGCGACGCCGGCCAGCGCGTCGCCGCCGAGAAAGCTGACGAAATACGCATCGAGTGTCAGGAAGGTGACACGCGCCGTTGCGTCAGCGAAATTCGGTGCGGCCAGCTTGAGCAGGGTCGTCAGGATCGGGCCTTCGACGAGACTTCGGATTTTTGGATTGCGCGCGGGCGCTGCCGTTTGGACCGGGGCGACGGGAATGGCGTTGATGTTCATGGCGAAGCCCACCGTTCGTGAGCCTGCATAGTTACGCGAATACCGAGATACTATACTTCGATGAAAGACGAAGTGTGACTTGTGGCAATACGCGCGCTAAAGCGTTTTCGAGCGAAAGCCTGTTCCGCACTTGATGCGGGGGTGGATGCGGTTTGCATGAAGACGCGTCAAAAAGATTCTACGGATAGCCGTGCAGCATCAGCCTGTCGGCATGCACTTCCCAGCTCTCCAGCCGATCCAGAAAGCTCATTCCGAGCAAATTGGTCTTCATCTGTCCGTGCGGCACCACCAGCGCCGGCACCGAGCGTTCGACCAGCTTGCCGATCGCAAGGCGATCGAGCGTCAGCCGTGCTGCTCTGGTGTGGCCGCCGGCGGTCTCGACGTCGACGTCGTATTCGAGCAATTCGAGCGGCAATCCGGCGGCCTTGGCGGTCTCGTAGGTCAGCACCACCGAGGTCGCGCCGGTGTCGACCACCATCGGGGCGACGACGCCATTGATCTTCGCCAGCAGCGCGAATTCGCCGCCCTGACCGCGCGAGATCTGCACCGCGCGCGCCGGCGACGCGGCGCGCTTGCGCAATAATTCCGAAACGGTGTCGCCAGCGCGCGCGATCCGTTCGGGGTCGCCATAAGCGACCACGGCACCGGCCGTCGCCGCAAGCACCACAAGGACGAGCAGGAGGCGGATCATAGCGCGCCTCCGATGCGGGTGCCGGTCAGCCGGTTTTCGAACTGCCGGCGGCCGCCGGCTGCACCAACCCCGCATCCGCCATGCGTGAGGCGAGTTGCGCCATCACCGCGAGCCGCTCCGCGCTCTCCATCCGATGCCAGCGGGCGATCTCCGGAAGCGTACGTCCACAGCCGAAACACAGGCTGGTTCTGGGGTCGATCATACAGACAGCGATGCACGGCGTATCGATGCTCATCTTTGGATAGTGAAATGGTTTCGGCCGCTGGCGCAAGCGCCCGGATCTGCTTCCGGCTTAATGTCTTGTTCTGGTTCATAACCCGGTCCCCGCACTCATGATCGGCTTGTGGCGCGGGCGGCGCTTCTCATCGGCGGTCGTGACGCTGGTGGTTTCCGGCTGCAGCGGCGGTGCTTCCTCGGCCATCGGCGCCAAGGCCGACATCACGCGCTCCGGCGGGAAGGTGACGATGACTTCGGTGCCGATACGAAGCTTCGATTTCAGCGTGAAGGTGCCGCCATGCATGTCGATCAGGCTTTTGGCGATGGGCAGGCCAAGGCCCGCGCCCTGTTCGGCCGACTTGATCGAGTTCGAGCCCTGGCCGAACGAGGCCAGCACGATCGGGATTTCGTCCTCTGCAATCCCGGAGCCGGTATCCTTGACGCTTAGATATTGCCCGCCCGAGGCGGTCCATCCGACCTTCAGCCAGATTTCGCCGCCCTGCGGCGTGAACTTGATGGAGTTTGACAACAGATTGAGCACAATCTGCCGCGTCGCGCGCTCATCGCCCCAAATTCGCGGCATGCCCTGTTCGAACACCTCATGAATGTTGATGCCGCGGCTCGAGGCGCGCAGCTTCAGCAAATGATGGCAGTCGGCGACGACGTGCACGAGCGATACTGCCTCTTCGTTGAGCTCGTACCTTCCGGCTTCGATCCGCGACAGGTCGAGGATTTCGTTGATGAGGTTGAGCAGGTGTACGCCCGAATTATGAATATCGGCCGAATATTCCTTGTAGACCGGCACCGCGTGGGCGCCGAAAATCTCGCTTTTCATCACCTCGGAAAATCCCAGGATCGCATTCAACGGCGTGCGCAATTCGTGGCTCATTTGCGCGAGAAACCGCGATTTTGCGACGTTGGCGGATTCCGCGCGGTGCCGCGCCTCGTCGGAAATCGCTTTTGCCTGCTCGAGCTCGCCGATCAGCGCGTCTTTTTCGGCGCGTGCCTCCAGGGTCGCCAGCGTCGTCGAATGCAGGCGGTGGGCGAGCAGCGCAAAATAGCCTTCGGCGGCGAGTGCCAGCAACGCCAGCACGTAATTGTCGAAGGTGCCGCTCAGCGCGAAATTGAGTGCAATCGCCGCCGTGACTGGGGCGGTTGCCGCCAGCGCCGCAATCGGCAGGTTGGCCGCGAGCATGCTCGATACGGCGACCACCAGCAGCACCAGGAACATCATCACCGCGTTCGAGACCACGTCCGGGCTCACCGGGTGGATCAGGATCGTGGTCCAGCACAACCCGTAAAACAGGTCGAGCAGGACAAACTGCGTCCGCCACTTGCGGGTTCGGGTCAGGGAAGGCGGCTCGCCCAGGAATCTGCGGCAATTGCGGATGATGACGACATGGATGCAGAGCATGGCGCAGGTCCAGGCCGCGGCCGCAACCGGCTGCATCCAGAAGCCGAACAAGAGGCCAGATGCTACCACGAGCAGCATCACGACATAGGATGCCGAGATCCGGGTCTGGGCATATTGCCGAAGCAGCTCGCGATCGAAAGCGGGACGGGTTCCGCTGGTCGACGTTAACCGATCGCGCGCCTCGCGAACCCGCTGCGCGGCGATGCGGCGGTGACTTGCCGGCACAGCGATCGGCGGCTCAGCCGGAAGCTGGACAACTTCAGGCCTGTCTGCGGGCGTACTCATCAAACAACACAAATCCTGCCCGCGAACAGCGCGAGCTTTTGCATTGTCTATCTCTGGCGCTAAAACATTAAGAGCTGCCTTAAAGAGCTAAAAATTCTCGTTAACGGGAGGTTAAATTAACCTCTCTGGCGCGGGTTCGGAACTCAGCGTTCGAGCCGCGCGAGCAGGCTGGAGGTGTCCCAGCGCTTGCCGCCCATCTTCTCTACTTCCGCATAGAACGCATCGACCAGGGCCGTCACCGGCAGGCTTGCGCCGTTGCGCCGGGATTCGGCGATACAGATCGAAAGATCCTTGCGCATCCATTCGACCGCAAAGCCGAAATCGTATTTGCCCTCGGCCATGGTCTTGTAGCGGTTCTCCATCTGCCAGGATTGCGCGGCGCCTTTCGAGATGGTGTCGATCACACTGGCGACATCGAGCCCCGACTTGTTGGCGAAATGAATGCCTTCCGAAAGCCCCTGGACCAGTCCCGCAATGCAAATCTGGTTGACCATCTTGGTCAGTTGCCCCGAGCCCGCAGGCCCCAGCCGTTTGCACATCCGGGCATAGGCCGCGATGATCGGCTCGGCGGCCGCATAGGCGTCTTCGCTGCCCCCGCACATCACCGTCAGCACGCCGTTTTCAGCGCCGGCCTGACCGCCCGACACCGGGGCATCGACGAACTTAAACCCGGCTTTGGTAGCCGCCGCATCGAGCTCGCGGGCGATCTCGGCCGATGCCGTGGTGTGATCGACGAAGGTCGCGCCCTTCTTCATGCCTGCAAATGCGCCATCGGCGCCAAGCGTGACCGCACGCAAATCATTGTCGTTGCCGACGCAGCACATCACGAAATCCTGACCCTCGGCTGCGGCCTTTGGGGTCGGCGCTGTCATGCCACCGAATTTTTGCGCCCAGGCTAGCGCCTTAGCCGGTGTCCGGTTGAATACCGTTATCTCGTGGCCACCTTTTTTCACGAGATGTCCGGCCATCGGGAAGCCCATCACGCCGAGACCGAGAAAAGCGACTTTTGCCATGTTTTTGACCTTGTGTTTAAGCCTTGAGTTCAAGCCTTGGGAGTTTCGCCGGCGCTGAAGCGTCCGGACTGCAGGTTTGAGATGGGGCGGGGGCTGGTTCAGTGGTTGAAACGGGTTCCGCTCAAGAGGTGGAAGCCGTACAATAAACCCTGCGCCATGAAGGGCAACGGCAGCGTTTGGCGCGCGGGCGCGGTTTTATGCTAGGCTGCGCCGTCGATAACTCTTGCTTCAATAAAAAAGGGAGTGACACCGCATGAGCGTGACCGTAGGCGTGCTCGACCATTTCAACATCCGGACCCGCAAGCTCGCCGACACGGTCCGGTTCTATGAGGATATCTTGGGCCTGGAGAAAGGCGCACGGCCGAACTTTGCCTTCCCCGGGGCCTGGATGTACTCGGAGGGAAAACCGGTGGTGCATCTGGTCGATATTTCCGAGACCGACGAGCCGCAGAAGCCGGATTCCGGCGTGGTCCATCACGTCGCTTTTGCGAGCCAGGGTTTTGCCGGCATGTGGAATTCGACTCGCGACAAGTTCCGGGCGGCGATCTCTGGCAGATCTTCGTCAACGACCCCAATGGCGTCATGATCGAACTGAACTACGAGGCCGCCAAGGAGGGGGGCGGATCGGCGCCGCTCGAGCGGGCGGATGATGTCGGAGTGAGGTAGCCTTTTGAGCTGCAACGCTCTATGGGTCGCATCCGAAACTAGCACAGCGTTTTCGAGCGAAGTGGCCTCCGGTTCGCATAGCAATCAAGTTTACGCAGATTGCGTAGACTTATCTGCGGTAGAAAACGCGTCAAAAAAAGAGAATAGAGCCCGGTTCTGATACAATCAGAACCGACAAGGCTCTAGGAGATGCGCCGTGAGCGTGACACAGCAACAGGTTCTCGGAGCTCTCGCCAAGGTGGCGTCGCCGCGCGGCGTCGCCTTGACCAATGCCGATGTGCTGTCGGCGATATCGGTTACCGACGGCAAGGTGTTTTTCTCGATCAATGTCGATGCCACCGAGGCCCGCGCCTGGGAGAGCGTCCGAGCGCAAGCCGAAGCGGCCGTGCGTGCCATTCCCGGCGTCACCGCCGCGATGATCGCGCTCACCGCCGAACGCAAGCCGGGTGCCACGGCGCCTCCGCCGCCGCATCGCCACGCCCAACGTCACGCTCAAGGCGTGCCGCCGGTCTCATCGCACCGGCCACAGCAAGGCCCGGCATCGCCGATGTCGAAGCAGACGGAAATTCCCGGCATTGCCGCGGTCATTGCGGTCGCTTCCGGCAAGGGCGGTGTCGGAAAATCGACCACCGCGATCAATCTGGCACTGGGCTTACGCGATCTCGGTTTGCGCGTCGGCCTGCTCGACGCCGACATTTATGGACCATCGGTACCGCGGCTGACCGGCATTCGCGAAAAGCCGCAGCTCAACGACGACAAGAAAATGATCCCGCTTGTGCGCTTCGGTCTGGCGATCATGTCGATCGGGTTTCTGGTCGAGGAAGACACCGCGATGATCTGGCGTGGGCCGATGGTGATGTCGGCGATCACCCAGATGCTGCGCGACGTCGCCTGGGGCACGCTCGATATTCTCGTGGTCGACATGCCGCCCGGCACCGGCGACGCGCAGCTGACGCTGGCGCAGAATGTGCCGCTTAAGGGCGCCATCATTATCTCGACGCCGCAGGACCTTTCCCTGATCGATGCGCGGCGTGGACTTGCGATGTTCAAGAAGGTCAATGTGCCGGTGCTCGGCATCGTCGAGAACATGAGCTATTTCCAGTGCCCGCATTGCGGCACCCGATCGGACATTTTTGGACATGGCGGCGCGCGGCACGAGGCCGAGCGGCTGGCGGGGCCGTTTTTGGGGGAAATTCCCCTACACATGTCGATACGCATCACCTCTGATTCGGGGACCCCCGTCGTGGAGAGCGAGCCGGACGGGCCGCATGCGGCGATCTACCGCGCGATCGGCGCCAAGGTCCGCGATCAGCTCAAGGGCGTTATCGCCGCGGCCTGAGCGGCGCCCCTCCCTGACCCTCCCCCGCTTGCGGGGGAGGGATGGGTGGGGGGATCGTTTAAACAGTGCTGTCATGCCTATGTCGCGTTTTCTGCCGCCAAACTTCCGTGTTAAGCCCCCCGCCAGAGCGCCCTCCGGTTGCGGCGGAAATAGCCTCGCCGAGCGAACAGCTCCAGGAATCCGGGAAACGTCCCGTACAAGGAGATGCCTTAAATGAAGCGTCGTGATTTTTTGAAAGTCTCTGCAACCGGTGCTGCGGTTGCCGCCGTGGCCTCGCCGGCGATCGCGCAATCTTCGCCCGAGATCAAGTGGCGCATGACGTCGAGTTTTCCGAAGTCGCTCGATACGCTTTACGGCGGCTCCGAATACTTTACGAAACAGGTTGCCGAAATGACGGACAACAAGTTTCAGATCCAGCTCTTCTCCGCGGGTGAAATCGTCCCGGGTCTGCAGGCGCTGGACGCGACCTCCAACGGCACGGTCGAGATGTGTCACACCGTCTCATACTATTATGTTGGCAAGGATCCGACTTTCGCGATCTATGCGTCGGTGCCGTTCGGCCTCAACGCGCGCCAGCAGAATTCCTGGTGGTACCAGGGCGGCGGCATGGAGCTTGGCAACGAGTTCTTCAAGAAATTCGGCTTGATCGCATTTCCCTGCGGCAACACCGGCACCCAGATGGGCGGCTGGTTTCGCAAGGAGATCAAGACGGTCGCCGATCTCTCGGGATTGAAGTTTCGCATCGGCGGCATTGCCGGGCAGGTGTTGCAGAAGGTCGGCGTCGTGCCGCAGCAGCTCGCCGGCGGCGACATCTACCCGGCGCTCGAGAAAGGCACCATCGACGGTGCCGAATGGGTCGGACCGTATGACGACGAGAAGCTCGGATTCCAGAAGGTCGCCAAATATTATTACTATCCCGGCTTCTGGGAGGGCGGCCCGACAATTCACGCGTACTGCAACCTCGAAAAGTGGAATTCGCTGCCAAAGAACTATCAGGCCATCGTCACCAACGCGGCTGCGAATGCCAACAGCTGGATGGCGGCGCGCTACGACATGCAGAATCCGTCCGCGCTGAAACGCCTCGTTGCCGGCGGCACGCAGCTTCGTCCCTTCACCAATGAAGTGCTGGAAGCCTGCCTGAAGGCCACCAATGAATTGTGGGCCGAGATTTCCGCGAAGAACGCCGACTTCAAGAAATCGATCGACGCGATGCAGGCCTATCGGTCCGACCAGTATCTGTGGTGGCAGGTGGCCGAATATACTTTCGACAGTTTTATGATCCGCTCGCGCACCCGCGGCTGAATGAGGTCGGCATTTCACTCATCATGACAACGACGGCTACGTCTTAAGTCGTAGATCGCAAGCCCGGCCTTCAGAGAAGGCCGGGCTTTTTGTGTTGCGGCAGCAGTTCATCATGGAAATCGGGAACCGGATGCTCCATGCTGTGGATAAGCCTCGACACGAAGGCCAAACGACACATCAACAGGAGAGGACACCATGAAACGACGAGACTTTATCAAGGTCACGGGCATAGGCGTGGCGGGCGCCGCAACCCTGGCTGCGCCGGCGATCGCGCAGTCGATGCCCGAGATTAAATGGCGCATGACGACAAGCTGGCCGAAATCGCTCGATACGCTTCACGGCGGTGCCCAGATGATGGCCAAAATGGTCGGCGAAGCCACCGACAACAAATTCCAGATCCAGACCTTTGCCGCGGGCGAAATCGTTCCCGGCCTGCAGGTGCTCGACGCCGTGCAGAATGCGACCGTCGAGATGGGTCACACCGCGACGTATTATTATTTCGGCAAGGATCCGACCTTTACCTTCGGCTGTGCCGTGCCGTTTGGACCGAATATGCGCATCAATCAGGCCTGGTACACGCTCGGCGGCGGCAAGGAAATCCTCAACGAATTTTTCAAAAACTACAACGTCACCTCGCTACTGGCCGGCAACACCGGTTGTCAGATGGGCGGCTGGTTCCGCAAGGAGATCAACACCGTTGACGATCTGAAGGGCCTCAAATTCCGCATCGGCGGTTTTGCCGGGCGCGTGCTGCAAAAACTCGGCTGCGTGCCGCAGCAGCTTGCCGGCGGCGACATCTATCCGGCGCTCGAGAAGGGCACGATCGACGGCGCCGAGTGGGTCGGTCCTTATGACGACGAAAAGCTCGGCTTCTACAAGGTCGCGCCTCATTATTACTATCCCGGCTGGTGGGAGGGCGGCCCGATGCTGCTCGCCATGATCAATCTGGATAAATGGAACGCGCTGCCGAAATATTATCAGAGCGTGCTCGAGCAGGCCGGCCACTACGCCAACAACTGGATGATGGCCAAGTACGATCTCGCCAACCCGATGGCGTTACGCAAATTGCTCGCCAACGGCACCAAATTGCACGCCTTCTCGCCGCCGATCATGGATGCCTCGTTCAAGGCCGCCAAGGAACTGCACGCTGAAGTCGCAGCCACCAACGCCAACTTCAAGAAGGTCTATGAATCGCTGACCAACTTCTCCAACAACAGCTATTCCTGGTTCCAGGTCGCGGAAGTCGGCTTCGACAATTTCATGGCGCGGCACTCGCAGAGTTGATCGCGCTCGCCGATCATTGGCAAGAAACGAAAGACCCCCGGAAGCGGCTGCTTCCGGGGGTTTGCTTAGGTCCGCTATTGCTTCGCCGGAGGACCGAAATCCAGCGGAGGAAGCTCAATTTGCGGAACCTCGATCTTGACCTTGTTGAGGTCGACGTTCAACGGCTTGTCGAGCAAAGCGGTCACCGTGATCGGGAACGCGATCACCAGCACCACCATGATCATTTGCAGCCCGACCCAGGGCAGCGCGCCCCAATAGATGTCGGAACTCTTGACGTCTTTCGGCGCCACGCCACGCAGGTAAAACAGCGCAAAACCGAAAGGCGGATGCATGAACGACGTCTGCATGTTCACACAGAGCATCACGCCGAACCAGATTAACGCGTAGTCGGCACCGACAACCGGCGTCAGGATTTTCTGCGCGATCGGCGCGATCATCGGCAGGATGATGAAGGCGATTTCGAAGAAATCCAGGAAGAATGCCAGGAAGAAGATGAAGAGATTGATGAAGATCAGGAAGCCCCAGACGCCGCCGGGCAGCGAGATCAACATATGCTCCAGCCACACGCCGCCGGAGACGCCGAGGAATACCACCGAGAAGCAGGTCGAACCGATCAGGATGAACACCACCATGCAGGTGATGCGCATGGTGGTCTGGTAGCCCTGCTTGATCAGGTCGCGCAGGTCGGGAATCCGGACGGCTTCGAGGCAAATCCAGATAATGGCGATGTACGTGACGGCGTATGCCAGCTTGAAATAGATGTTTTCGCTATAGAGGATCGCAAT
>WNFM01354072.1_pt2 | contig 10355 bp, 10 predicted proteins | sample 5400271 | NCBI WGS metagenome assembly WNFM01 (sample SAMN13153352, study PRJNA577476) | soil metagenome | isolation source: 60 cm saprolite on Douglas fir-dominated hillslope | place: USA:California | collected 2013-09-17 | reverse complement strand
CTTCGCCTCGTGCCAGGCGTCCTCGAGCTCCTGCAGCGCGCCCATCAGCGTCTCGGGCACGTACTGGCCTCCGAACGGCCCGAAGCGACCGCGCATCGGGTGACTCAAAGCTCGTTCTCCACCTGTCGCACGGCGCGGATGAACGCGGCGATCTTCCGCGGATCCTTCACGCGCACGGCGGATTCGACACCACTCGACACGTCGACTCCAAATGGCCGGAACTCCCTCACGACCGTGCCCACGTTACCCGGTTCCAGTCCGCCCGCGATGAACACCTGGCGCGTGCGGATGAGCTCGCGGGCGGCCGCCCACGGCCACGTGCGCCCGGTGCCACCACGCTGGTCGGGCGACCAGGAGTCGAGCATGATGGGGTCGTCCCACGCCGTGGCGTCCGGGATGACGCCCTCGCGAACTTTCAACACCTTCATGACCGGCCGGGCGGCCTGGAAGCCCGGCGACTCGGAACCGTGCAGCTGCAGCAGGTCGAGGTCGACGAACTCTGCGATCTGGCGCACCTCGGCTGGGTCCTGGTCGATGAACACGCCCACTATCCGCGGCCTGACGTCGAGCGAGTCGATGATGTCCTTGGCCTCCTCGGGCGTCACTCGGCGGGAGGAGTCGCAGAAATGGAAGCCGATCAGGTCGGCCCCGGCGGACGCCGCGACCGCCGCCGCGGGGCCGTCGCAGATGCCGCAGATCTTGACCCTGATCACGGCAGGGTCAGCTCGCGGATGCGGGCGCCAGGATCCGGGTCGCGCATGAGCAGCTCGCCCACCAGGATGGCGGACGCGCCGGCTTCGCGCATGCGGCGCGCATCGGCTGCGCCGTGGATGCCGCTCTCCGCGACCAGCAGGACGTTGTCTGGGATGTGGGGGCGCAACCGCGCCGTGAGGCCGAGGTCGACCTCGAACGTGCGGAGGTCGCGGTGATTGACGCCGATCATCAGCGCCCCGGCGTGCACCGCGGCCTCGGCCTCCGCCTCGTCGTGGACCTCGACCAGGGCGGCCAGCTTTTGCTCGCGTGTGGCTGCCATCAGCTCCGCCAGCTGCCGGCCGGTGAGCGCCGCCACGATCAGCAGCACGGCGTCCGCTCCCGCGGCCCGGGCCTCGAGCACCTCGTAGCCGTCGGTGATGAAGTCCTTGCGGAGGATCGGCAGTTTCGAGCTCGCACGGGCCACCGCGAGGTGATCGAGCGAGCCGCCGAACGACGCCTCCTGCGTCAGCACCGAGAGCGCGGCCGCGCCGCCGCGCTCATATGCGTCCGCCAGCACCGCGGGTCGGTAGTCGGCGGTCAGCACCCCCATGCTCGGCGTCCTCTGCTTCATCTCGGCGATCACCGCCAGCCGCCGGCCGCGGATCGCGGCCACAAAGTCACGCGGCTCGTAAGCGGCTGCCCGCTGGGCCACCTCGGCCGCCGAAACTCGGGACCTGCGCCGCCTGGTTGCCTCCGCGGACTCGGCCACGAGCCGAGCCAGCAGGTTCACGCCTGCGAGATCGCGGCCCAACGCTGCAGCACTCCGGCGGCGCGGCCGCTGTCGATGGCTTCGGCGGCCGCCGCCATGCCCCGCTTCCACTCGCGCTCGATGCCCGCCGCCCTGAGGGCCGCAGCGGCGTTCAGCAGCACGACGTCCCGGCGCGGCCCCTTGGCGCCCTGAAGGACCTCTCGCGCGATGCGCGCGTTCTGCTCGGGACCACCGCCGCGAAGGGCGTCGAGCGGCGCTCTCTTCAAGCCCAGCTCTTCAGGGTTCAGCTCGAACTCGTGCCGGCGGCCATCGATTTCGATCACCCGGGCGGTCGAAGCGACCGAAAGCTCGTCCATGCCGTCGGTCGAGTGGAAGACGATTGCGTGCTCCACGCCAAGCCGCATGAGCACGTCCGCCATGCGCCCTGCCATCGTGCCGTCGGCGACGCCGAGAGCCTGAAACTTCGCGCCGGCCGGGTTGCACAGGGGTCCGAGCACGTTGAACACAGTGCGCACGCCCAGCTCGCGCCGAGGGGCCGACGCGTAGCGGAACGACGGGTGGAAGACGGGTGCGAACAGGAAACCGATGCCGGCCTCCTCCACGCACCGGGCCACACCCTCCGGCGCGAGGTCAATCTTCACGCCCAGTTGCTCGAGCACGTCGGCGGAGCCGCACATCGAAGAGGCCGCGCGGTTGCCGTGCTTCGCCACCCTCGCGCCGCAGGCGGCCGCGACGATGGCGGCGAGGGTCGAGATGTTGAAGGTCGCGAGGCCGTCCCCGCCGGTGCCGCACGTGTCGAGGAGGTCGCCTTCGATGTCGATCGGCGTCGAGAGCTGCCGCATCGTCTTCGCGAAGCCCGTGATCTCTTCCACCGTCTCGCCCTTCATGCGCAGCGAAATCACGAAGCCGGCGATCTGGGCCGGCGTCGCCTCACCGCGCATGATCGTCTCGAAGGCGGCCGAGGCCTCCGCCTCGGTCAGCGACTCACACCTGACAAGCTTCGCAATGGCGTCGATCAATTCGTGACTCCGCGACCCGCGCGGCGCACGAAGTTGGCGAGGATCTTCTTGCCTTCCTTCGTCAGCACCGACTCGGGGTGGAACTGCACTCCATAGGTCGGGTGCCGCGAGTGCCGCAGCCCCATCACCGTGCCGTCAGGCGTCCACGCGGTCACGACAAGCTCTTCGGGGACCGTCGAGCGCTCGACGATCAGGGAGTGGTACCGGGTCGCCTCGAACGGATCGTTGATCCCGGCCATCACGCCTGAATTGTCGTGCCGGATCCAGGAGGTCTTGCCGTGCGCCGGCTCGTTGCGGACCACCTTGGCGCCAAACGCCTCGCCCAGGCACTGATGTCCGAGACATACCCCCAGCAGCGCGACCGCGCCGGTCAGCTCGCGGATCGCCTGCGTGGAAACACCGGCTTCGGCCGGCGTACCCGGACCGGGTGAGATGACAACTCCCTGATAGGTGCGCAACTGGTCGACGGTCACCTCGTCGTTGCGGAACACGTCCGGCATGACGTCGAGCTCCGCAAGGTACTGCACCAGGTTGTAGGTGAAGGAGTCGTAGTTGTCGACGACGGCCAGCCTGGTCACATGCCCTCCGCCATCTCGACGGCCTTGAACATCGCTCCCGCCTTCTCGAGGGTCTCCTCGAACTCTCGCTCCGGGCGCGAGTCAGCGACCACGCCCGCGCCCGCCTGCACGAACACCTCGCCGCCGGCGACGACCAGCGTGCGCAGCGTGATCGCCATGTCGAGGTTGCCGCCGAAGCCCACGTAGCCGAGGGACCCCGCGTACACACCGCGCTGCTCCGGCTCGAGCTCCGCGATGACCTCCATGGCCCTGATCTTCGGCGCGCCCGAGACGGTGCCCGCCGGAAATGCGGCTCGCAGCGCGTCCAGCGACGAGCAGCCTTCGCGCAGCTCGCCGCTCACGGTCGAGGAGATGTGCATGACGTGCGAGTAGCGCTCCACCTCCATCAGGCGGTCCACCTGCACGGTGCCGGGTCGCGCAACGCGCCCGATGTCATTGCGGCCGAGGTCCACGAGCATCACGTGCTCGGCCCGCTCCTTCAGGTCGGACAGGAGCTCCTTCTCCAGCCGCACGTCCTCGTCGGGGTCGGCGCCTCGGCGCCGGGTCCCGGCAAGTGGCCGCGTCTCCACGCGCCGGCCCTCGACCTGCACAAGCTTTTCGGGCGAGGTGCCCACCACGTGCCGGCCGCCGCCGAGCGCGACGAAGAACATGTAAGGCGACGGATTGATCGCCCGCAGGCAGCGGTAGATGTCGAAGGGCCGCGCGCCGAGCTTCTTGCGGAAGCGCTGTGAGACCACGATCTGGAAGGCGTCGCCCGCGAGGATGTGCTCACGCGAGGCGTCGACCATCGCATGGAAGCGACCCGGCGACATGTTGGCCTCCCACGGCACCCCGTCCTCACCGGCAGGCGCGGGCGGAGCTGAGTCCTCCGCCAGCCGCCGCTCCATCGCGTCGATGCGGGCCACCGCCTCGGCGTACTCCTCGCGGTCGGGTCGGTGGATCGTCATCAGCTTCAGGCGCCGGGTCACGTGGTCGAACACCGCCATGTCCTCCGCCTGCAGGAAGGCGCTCTCGGGCATGGCGGGCGGAGCGCCCTCCGCGACGGGCAGGCGTTCGAAATGTCGCGCCGCCTCGTAGCCGAGGTAGCCGACCGCTCCGCCGTGGAAGCGCGGCAGGCCCGGAACCGCAGCAGTCGACTCAGCGGCCACCTTCTCCAGGGCCGGCAGCGGGTTACCGGAGCCGAGGTCGATGGGCCGCGGGGAGGCTCCGATGAACGAGTAGCGGGCCAGCCGCTCGCCGCCCTCCACGCTCTCCAGCAGGAACCCGGCCTCGTCGCCCGGGCACAGGAGCGTGTAGACACGGACCGGCGTCAGCATGTCGGCGAGCACTTCCCGATACATCGGGATCAGCGCGTGTTGCTGGGCGAGCGCGCGGGCCTGCTCGCGAGAAGGTGTGACCTCTCTCATCTCATCTCCGGCTATCTGGACTTCCGCCGGCTCCTCGTGGCCCGGCCGGAGCGCAAACGATATCAGCTACTACTTCGACTTCGCTGCTTTCTCCGCCTTCATCTCCCGCTTGACCACGCGCGCCTGGGCCATCGTCTCGGCAGAGTCGACGTCGGCCACTGTGTGCCAGGTGGCCGCGTGCTTCTCCCAGCCCGTTGGCTTGACCCCGAATTTCTTGGCCAGGACCGAGACCATGATCTTGGTCTTCATCTCGCCGAAGCCCGGGAGCTTGGAGATCCGCCGCGCGAGGTCGTCGCCGTCCTTCGCCCCGCGCCAGACGGCGGCCGCGTCGCCGCCGTACTCGTTGACGACCACCTGCGTCATCGCCTGCACCCGGCGCGCCATGTTGCCGGGGAAACGATGCAGCGCCGGCCGCTCGCGGAAAACCGCGTCGAGCTTTTCCGGGTCCATGGCGGCGATCTTTTTCGCGTCCAGACCGCCCAGGCGCTTTTTCAGGTCGTACGGACCGATGAACGCCTTCTCCATCTTGACCTGCTGGTCGAGGACCATCCCGATGAGCAGGGCGAGCGGGTCGGTGTCGAGCAGGCGATTCGCCTCGTCGTTATCCGTCCACACGATTGGCATCCGGTTACTCCTTGGCTCTCTTCTGGACGAACTGGAATCCGAACCGGCCCTTCACGCACAGGTGGCCGGCGGTGACGCTGTGGTCGAGCGGCGAGGTGACCTTGACGATCGAGTTGTCCTGCACGTGCAGCTCGAGCATGCAGCCGACGCCGCAGTAAGGGCAGACGGTCTCGGTCATCGTCTGCTGCGACTCGTCCCAGGTGCCGGCCTGGCGCATGTCGTACTCGCTCTTGAACATCAGCGCGCCTGTCGGGCAGACGCCGATGCAGTTGCCGCAGTAGACACACGCCGAGTCGGGCAGGCCGACCTCGAACTCGGTGGCGATGTGCGCGTCGAACCCACGGCCGGCGACCCCGAGCGCGAAAGTGTTCTGCGCGTCCACGCCGCAGGCCTCGACGCACTTGTAGCAGAGGATGCAGCGCGAGTAGTCGCGCACGTAGAGCTCGTTGTCCACCTTCACGGGCTGCGCCACGGTCGCGGCTCCCGGCCCGAACCTCTCCGGGGCGGCCTCGTACGCGGACATCCACCGCTGCACGTCGGGGCCGGTGAGTGACATGTCGACCGACGAGGCCAGAAACTCCAGCACGACACGCCGGCTGGTGCGCACGCGGTCCGAGTTTGTGTGGATCTTCATGCCGGGCTCGACCTTGCGCGAGCACGCGGGCACGAGCACACGCGAGCCTTCGACCTCCACGACGCATACCCGGCAGACATTCACCGGGGTCAGCGTCTCCAGGTAGCAGAGCGTCGGGGTGTCGATGCCCAGCCCGCGACACGCCTGGAGAATGGTCGTGCCCTCGGGCACGCTGACCTCCTGGCCGTCGACGGTCGCCGCGACCATCCGCTTCGGGAGACCCACGAACGTGGCGGTGGCCATCAGCGCACCACCATCAAGGGGATGGCGGATTGGATGGCGCTGGCCGCGGTCTGCCCCAGCCCGCAGATCGAGGCATCGCGCATCGCCTGCGCGATGTCCGCGAGCAGGGCGATGTCGGCTTCGGCCCCCTCACCGCTCGCGGGAACGGTTGGGTGGGGGAGTCGCACTGACTCCAGCAAGCGACCGAGGATCTCCTCCTGACGCTGGGTTCCCACGCGGCACGGCACGCACTGGCCGCAGGACTCGTGGCGGAAGAACTTCGCGATGCGCATCAGGATGGCCTTCAGGTCCGCGGTGTCGTCGAGGACGATCACAGCTCCGGAGCCCAGCGTGGCGCCGGCGGCCCGCGTGCCTTCGAAGCTCAGGGGCATGTCCAACTGCTTCTCCGTCACGAACGAGCCGGCCGCGCCGCCCAGCAGCACCGCCTGCAGGTTGCGACCGTCGTGCAGGCCGCCCGCGAGGTCGATCAGCGACCTCAGGGTGGTTCCCATGGCGACCTCGTACACGCCAGGCGTCCTCACGTGACCGGACAGGCAGAACAGGCGGGTCCCGGTGGACTCGGCGGTACCGACATTCGCAAAGGCGGCGCCACCGACCGTCAGGATCTCGAGCACGTTGGCCAGCGTCTCGACGTTGTTGACCAGCGTTGGCTTGCCGAACAGCCCGGCCTGCACCGGGAACGGCGGCTTGTTGCGCGGCTCGCCACGCTTGCCCTCGATCGAGTTGAAGAGCGCCGTCTCCTCGCCGCAGATGTAGGCGCCCGCTCCACGCCGGACCTCGATATCGAAGCGCAGTCCAGTCCCGGCGACGTCGTCGCCGAGGAAGCCGTGCTCGCGCGCCTGCGCGACCGCACCTTCAATGCGACGCCGGGCCAGCGGGTACTCGCCCCTGACGTAGAGGTAGCCGCGCTCGCAGCCCGTCGTCAGGGCCGCGACGGTCATGCCCTCGACCACCGCGAAGGGGTCGCCCTCCATGAGGACGCGGTCCTTGAATGTCCCGGGCTCGGACTCGTCGGCGTTGCAGACGAGGTGGTGCGGGCGGGCCGGCGTCCGGGCGACCGCGTCCCATTTACGGCCCGTCGGAAAGGCCGCGCCACCCCTCCCCAACAACTTCGCGTCGGTCAGCTCACGGATCACTCCTTCCGGCCCGAGCTCAATCGCGCGGCGCAGCGCCGCATAGCCGCCCTGCGCGCGGTACGCGGCGAAGCTCGTGGGGTCGACGGCACCGACTCGCCGGAGGAGTCGGAGCTCCGAGCGTGGCTGGGCCGGCGCCGCCGTCTCGTCGCGCGGCCACTCTCCCCCACCGAGCACGTCATTGATCTGTTGCGCTGTGACACCGGTCAACCGCCCGTCCTCGTGGCGCATCCCGGCGCGTTCCACCACTGCGACCGGAGCGCGATCGCAAACCCCTAGGCATGGGCTTCTATGCCAGGCGGCGCCGCCGTGTGAGCCGGAAGCGCCGGCCGGTCCGAACGACTGCTCGAGCGCCGCGCACAGCTCGTCGGCGCCGGCGCACTTGCAGGCGACGTCATCGCATACGTGGACCGCCAGCGGCGGACGCCGGTCGGTGGCGAACCGGTCGTAGAACGTCACGACGCCGTAGGCCTCGGCGGGCGGGACGCTGAGCCGGCGACAGGCGTACTCCATGCCGCCCCGACTGACCCATCCGATCCGGTCCTGCAGCGCGTGCAGCACTGGCAGCAGCAGGTGCCGGTGCGAGCGGGCCTCATGGCCGCCGCGCGCCAGGTGGTCGTCCGACTCCTGGCGGTGCCCGCCCTCCCACAGCGAGTGAGGTGCGCCAAGCACGGAGTCGACCGCGGCGATCTCTTCGGCTGTCGCGGGCCCCCCGGTGGTCCTGATCTGCACTAGGTGGGGACTTTAGCTCCGAGCTTCTCGACGCGGATTGCGCTCGCCTTGAATTCCGCAGTCCCCGACTTCGGGTCCGTCGCGTCGATGGTCAGCACGTTGGTCGAGACCTGGTCCGGGAAGTGCAGGGTCATGAAAGCAAGGCCCGGTCGCAACGACTCGTCGATCGCGACCGGCACCTCGACCCCGCCCCTGCGCGAGCTCGCTCGCACTGTTTCGCCGTCGACGACGCCGAGAGCCGCAGCGTCGGCAGGCGACAGCATCAACGCCTCGCGGCGCCGCAGCGGCGACGTGTACTGCCCCGTCTGCACGCCCGTGTTGAAGGAGTCAAGACGCCGCCCAGTGGTGAGGCGGATGGGGAACTCGTCACTCAGCTCGTCGACCGGCGGGTCGTTCTCGACCACGCTGAAGGGCGCAGGCGGTCCTTCGAGCGGCTCCTGCCACAGCCGCGCGTGAAGGAACTGCGTCCCCGGGTGCGACTCGTCGGGGCAGGGCCACTGGATCCCGCCCAGCTCCTCGAGCCGCCGGTACGCCATGCCCTCGTGCATCGGCGACAGGCTGCGGCACTCGTCCCAGACCTGCTCCGCTGTCGGCGAGCCCCAGTCGGTGCCGAGGCGGCGCGCGATCTCGGAGATGATCGCGACGTCGTCGCGGGCGCCACCCGGAGGCTGCAGCGCACGCCTCACCCGCTGCACGCGCCGCTCGCTGCTGGTCACGGTGCCCTCCGACTCTGCCCAGCCCGCTGCCGCCGGGAGGACGACGTGGGCCAGCTCTGCCGTCTGGGTCAGGAAGATGTCCTGCACGACCAGGTGCTCCAGGCCGCTCAGGAGCCGCACCGCGCGCGTCTGATCGGCCTCCGAGCGCGCCGGGTTCTCGCCGACGATGTACACGGCCTTCATCTCGCCATGGTCCATCGCCTCGAACATCTGGCTGAGGTGATAGCCGCGCTTGGGCGGGATCTGAACCCCCCAGGCCCGCTCGAACTTTCCGCGGAGCACCGGGTCCTCGAGGTCCTGGAAGCCCGGAAGCCGGTTCGGGATCGCGCCCATGTCGCCCCCGCCCTGCACGTTGTTCTGGCCGCGCAGGGGATTGAGTCCGCATCCGTAGCGTCCCACCTTTCCGACCAGGAGGGCGAGGTTGATGAGCGCGAGCACGTTGTCGACGGCGTTGTGATGCTCGGTGATGCCGAGTGTCCAACAGATCATCCCGCGGTCTGCGCGTGCGTACGAGTGCGCGACCTCGGAGATGGCGGCGGCCGGGACGCCCGTCTCGCGCTCCGCGCGTTCCAGCGTGTAAGCCTCGACACACTTTGCGTAGTCGGCGTATCCCGTGGTCGCGCGGTTGATGAACTCCGTGTCCGCCAGACCGGCGTGGATGATCTCTCGCGCCATCGCGTTGGCCAGCGAGATATCGCTGCCGACGTCGAGCCCCAGCCAGACGTCCGCCCACTCCGCCGAGCTCGTGCGCCGCGGGTCGACCGCGACGAGGCGCGCGCCGTTGCGCACGCTCTTGAGCAGGTGGTGGAAGAAGATCGGATGGGTCTCTCGCGCGTTCGAGCCCCAGAGGATTGTGAAGTCGGTCTCGTCAGCCTCGCGGTAAGAGGACGTTCCTCCCCCTGCCCCGAATGCTGTCGCCAGACCGACGACTGATGGAGCGTGTCAAGTCCGGTTGCAGCTGTCGACGTTGTTGCTGCCCATCGCCGCGCGCGTGAACTTTTGCGCGATGTAGTTCATCTCGTTCGTGGTCTTCGAGCAGCTGAACATTCCGAAGGCGTGGGGGCCGTCCGTGCGGGCAGCGCCTCGTCCCACGTGGCCGGCCGAAGGACGCCGCCCTCCCTGACCAGCGGCTCCGTCAGGCGGTGCAGTCCCTGGTCCACAGAGCGAATTTAACCCTTGGCGCGCCCGTGGGTCTTGATGAAGCCGCCGATCCGGTCGAGCCCGTGCTTCAGCTCGTCCTCCGACTGGGTGTACGCCAGCCTGATGTAGCCCTTGCCCGCTGCACCGAACGCGGTGCCGGGCAGCACGGCGACGCCGGCCTCGGTCAGCAGCCGGTCGGCCAGGTCGTGCTCGTCGAGGCCCGTGCCCTCGATGTTCGGGAAGGCGTAGAACGCGCCCTGCGGCTTCGCGCACCGGACGCCCGGAATCGCGTTGAGGCCGTCGACCACGAGGTTGCGCCGGTGCTCGAAGACCTTGACCATGCGGTGCACCGCATGCTCCGACTCCTCGGTGCTCAGCGCCTCGATCGCGGCCATCTGCGTGAATCCCGCGGCGCACGACGATGAGTTGATCATCAGCGTGTCGAGCTTCTTCGCCAGCTCACGCGGCGCCACGGCATAGGCGAGCCGCCAGCCGGTCATCGCGTAGGACTTCGACAGCCCGTCCATCAGCACCGTGCGTTCGCGCATCCCGGGCTGGCCCAGCGGTGAGACATGCTCGAACCCGTACACGAGCTGGCTGTAGATCTCGTCACTGACCAGCAGCAGGTCGTGCTCGATCACGAGCTCGCATACGACCTTCACGTCCTC
>WNFM01211628.1_pt1 | contig 10356 bp, 7 predicted proteins | sample 5400271 | NCBI WGS metagenome assembly WNFM01 (sample SAMN13153352, study PRJNA577476) | soil metagenome | isolation source: 60 cm saprolite on Douglas fir-dominated hillslope | place: USA:California | collected 2013-09-17 | reverse complement strand
ATCAAGGGATTGTCGGCACGGTACAAGCGGCTGAAAACGCGATCCTGTTCTTCTTTCGGAATACCGCTGCCCAGATCGCGCACCTCCAGATAGATGACATCCGATTCGGTAGTGCCTCCGCCCGTGCGATTTGGCAACTTATAACCGCGCTCAAAGTGGGATAGGATGCTCACTTCGCTATCGGTCGGCGAGGCGAGATAGGCATTGGAGAGCAACTGGATCACGATTTGCTGCAAGGCGTCACGATCGGCGTGTACCGCTGGCAGACTGTCGGGAACATCCATCTTGAGCGTGATGCCCTTCTCACGGAATTGGGCGCGCGTGGCGGTGATGGCCTCATCAATAATCTCAACCAGATCAACGCTTTCAGGCTCCAGATTAAGCTGCCCGGTATCGAGCGCCGTCACATGGATAAAATCTTCGAGCAATGCGCCCAGACGGTCCGCATTGGCCTTCACCCGCTGCAAGAACTGGCGTTGCAAGGCGCCGAGAATGCCCACCGATTCGCCGAGCAGCAGGTCTACATAGCCTGTGATTGAACTCATGGGTGTTCGCAATTCCTGCGCAATGCTCAACATCACCTCGGCTTCGCCCGGATTGACTGGCGCGGCATTCGGTACGGGAACCGACCGTGCCAGTTTCGATTCTGCCTGCGCTATGTTTTGTTCCAGGCTGCGAACCTGATCTTGCGCCCGCAACAGTTGGTGTTCGAGTTCGCTGCGCTCCTCGGTCAGGTCATCAATCATCGTCTTGAGCGCACCCACGCCATCAGCACCTAGCTGCTGCAAGGTGTCGCGGTTGCCTTCGATACGCGCCATGAACTGATCGCGCTCGGTTTGGATAGCGGTGCGCTCTGCCAGCAGGCGATCCCGTTCGGTGAGCAGGGCCGTACGCTCCTCTGCCTGCCGATTCAATTGGCTGACTGTGCGGTTTCGCTCGAACACCGCTTCTTCCAAATCCGAATTGAGCGCCGCCATATCCGCGACCATTTTGGCACGTTGCGCTTCCCACTTTTCGCGGTCCGTGTTGGTACTTGTCCGCTCGTTCCGCAGCGAATCGCGCTGACTGACCAGCGCCTCACGATCCTCAGCCAGGCGGCGCAGTTCGGTTTCCATGCTAGCGATCTGCGCTTGACGCTCTTTTTCTTTGGCGATCTGGTCAGCGATGCGCTGACGTTCCGCCAGCAGCGTATCGCGTTCCTGCATATAGCGTTCCGCCATCGCCTTAAACTGGCTGCGCTCGTCAGTTAACTGCACAAAGATCGTGGCAATCCCGGCAGGGCCGCCTTCGATGCCCAGTCCCTTGAGCTGCGTTTCCACTTCGGTGAGTTGTGACTTGATCTGGTCACGTTCGACAGACAGGCGAGCCTTTTCTTCGCTGAGATTGGTCAGCATATCGCGCAGAACGGCGGGTGCTCCGGCGCTGCCCTTGGAACGAATGTCAGATAGTTGCGCCTCAAGCTGATTCTTTTGCGTTTGCAGTTCGTCGCGCTCTTGCTGAATCACGCGGATCATCGCGCTATAAACTTCGTCGTCGTCGCCGGATGCCGTCGCCAGTTGCGTTTGGGCTTCCTGCAAGGCCTGCATCAGCTTTTCACGTTCGGCTTCGAGTTGCGAACGCTCGGCGGACATCCTGGACATACGCTGCGTGATCGACAGCCCTTCAGGGTCGTTCACGCTCATGTCGGTGATGCGCCCGCGTTCGTAATCCAGCTCGATTTGCAGATCACGCACTAACGACGACAGTTCATTGATTTGCGAACGGGCCAGTTCCAGGCTGGATTGCATTTCAACGCGGGCCGCACTCGTCGGAATATCAGCGGTCGGCGTGGCCCCATCGACAATAGCCTGTACGGCGCGGTCATCGCTTTCTAGCCGGGCGCGTTGGGCGTTGCGGCTAATGCCAAGCAAACGGCTGGCAATGGGCGCCATCGCTTCAAGGAGGCTGGTTTCATTGGAGCGCAGTTCGCGCTGCGTATAGGGCAAGGCCACCACCAGCGCGCCCACCACGCCCCCTTCGCGACTTAACGGTTGAATGTAGGCAGGGCCAATCTTCTGAATATCCAGGCGCGTATACAGATCAACCAGTTCGTTCAAGTTGCGGTCGGTGGAAAGCGCACGTTGGGCTTTGTTGACAATCGAATCGACCAGCGTGGGCTGTTCATCAATTTTGACAGCCATGGCGGCGATGGCCTTCTGCTGCACATTGTCGAAGGCCGCGATCACGTCCGCATATTCTGCATCGTCAAGAATCAGCAAAGCGGTGATGTCAGCCTTCAAAACGGAGGCTACTGACATCACAATCTGCTGTGGCAGGGCTTCGGGCGCTTCCTGTTCAAGCATAATGCCTAACGCCCGGAGCAAGGTCGCGGCCTCGCGCTCTGGCATAGAATCGCTGCCGGGTGCAGCAGGTGTGAGCGCAGAAAATGAAGCCTGGACCGCCTGGGCTGTTTTCGCTTCAACCGTCGCCTGGAGTCTATCGATCACCATGCGATAGGTGACAATGGGCAGAAAAGGCATCGCTGCGAGAAAGGCTACACGCAGCGCACCCGCGTCATCGCCGCGCAGCGTGCCGTTGTAGATGCCGTAAAGCGTATAGCCATAGCCAGCCAGGGTAAAGGCAAAGAATATGAGCTTGAGCGGCGCATCAACCGTAGATCGATAGCGTAATAACAAGAGCAAGAACAGTAGCGCAACGAGGCTCGTACTGGCGATTATCCACACCGTTGCATAAATACTCGAATTGAAATCGCCGATGGGGGCGTTATACCAGTGAATAGCGGTATAGGCATAACCCGCAACGATGGCGATGGTGAACAGGGCAACCAGAAATGTGATCCACCCGGTGCGAGGTGGTTCCGCGTCACCACTCTGGGGACGTGCCGCTGATTGCGCGGTGAGAAATCCCCAGCCCACAAGCAGCGCCACGAGGGCCATCACCGCTCGGTCCAGCGGGGGGAGAATTACGCGCGCTGGTAGCCGCGTCACCAGGACAACCATCGCGCCTACCATCAGCACCAGCCACGCCAGCATGACCCCTGTTGAGGCCACTGCATAACGTGTCGCAGCCCGTTCGCGGCGGCCCCGGAAGCGCTGCCCCAGCGCCATAAACAGCGCAGCCTGGCTCAACAAGATCACTGACAGAAAATAGAGCAAGGCAACCGCTGGATCGGTAAAAAGGTTAATGAGGTCTGGCGTGGCGCTCAAGGCCCGCTCCTTGTAGTTCGACGTGTTAAGGTTCAGTATAGCACATACGTACCATTAACTTGGATCGGCAGCGGAAAAGTTTGGGTTAGATTTGGTTAGAGAAATGGGATAGCAGCGAATAGGTGATAATAACCTAATTGACCGCAGCGGTTGGCGCGGGCGTTTGGGAATGCTGTAAGCTTGCTGCCAGTTCAAGCAGTTGATCAGCACACGCCTTATCTATCTTTTTGCCGGACTGGGCTTTGACCTCGTTGATGAACGGCGTTAACTGATTGACTTTCAGCTTTACTGTTAATGATTGCGTGGTGCCTTTGTCAGTTACGCATACACTAATTTTTGCGCGAAGACTATCCAGACTGAGTGCCGTACGCGTAGCAGCGGGAGTGCTGACCGTGCCTTCGGGGGTTGCGCTGACGGTTGGAGTGGAGGAAGGGGTTGCCGCTATCGGCTCGGTTGCCGCAGCAGTGCCAGCTACGTTTTGAGGAATCGCGCTAACCGTTGGGGTAGGCGACGGAGTTGCCACTGTCCGTATTGCGCTGTTCAAAGCGGCTGTCAGATCAGGTCTGGTATTCTGAGCGGTGAGCGCTTGCAAAGCTATTAGACTGCGGGCATAGAGTTCTGCACGCAGTTGGGGATCAGGCTGTGCCCATGCTGCCTTATTGAGGCCGTCCACCACATCGGTTAAAAACGATGCCTGAATGCCCTTCCCCGACTGGATGAGTGAGGTCAACTCACTAAGTCGCTTTTCGCTCATCTCAACCAGCATTACAGGGCGAGACTGCGAACTGGCGAAGACCAGACTAATTTGTTCGGAAGTGCGTTTTAGTCCGTATAGCGCATCCCCTGGGAGTGCTGATGCAGACGCGCGAATTAAGGTCGTGCCGCCGATAATGAGAAATAGCAGCGCCGCCATAAACGCCAGGGGCAGTCGCCGCCACCACCTGAGATCACGCTGAACTGTGGCAGGCTTACGGGATTTCATTTGCGCAATAAGCCGCTGTTCCAGGGCTTTTTTGCGGCTGTCCGCTAGACCTACGTGAGGCATTCGACTCGCTAACGTACTTGCTTCGAGCAGTTCTCGCAAGCCCTCTACCTGTGGATAATGCGCAACGCATTGATCCACCGTAGCCTTCTTTTGCTCGATGGCTTGCATACATACGCGGAAAATTTCCACTTGGTTCTGCTCGGAGACCATTCAGTTGCCTTACACCACTAGGTAGTATATTCGTCTACTTCAAAACCCTGTTCCTGGAGTACCTTCGCTAGTGCCTGTGTCGCTCGAAATTGAAGCGACTTAATCGCTGCAACACTTTTGCCTAATAACTCAGCGGCGGTTTCCAGATTATTGCCCTCGATAAACCGTATGATAATAATCTGCTGGTGCTCGGCACTAAGTTTTTTCAGTGCGGCTTGGACGATTTCAACTTGCTGCTTTGTGATGAGCGAAGTATCCATCTCGTCGTCGATACCAATCTCTACCTCGTCAATATTCTGGTGGAAAGCTCTATAGCGCAGGCTTCGAAAATAGTCCACGACCCGCGCATGAGCAATTCGATACAACCAGGCCAACAGGGGCGTAGAGCGATCTTCGTAACTTGATAAGCCTTCCAGCGCTTTCAAAAAAACGTCCGCTGTCAGGTCTTCTGCCACTGCCACCACGAATACTCGATAGTAGATATACAGATAAACCTTGTTCACATAGGCGTTGTAAAGTTCGGTAAATGCTTGAGCGTTTCCGTGTTGGGCAGCGTTAATCAGTAAAGTTTCGTGTTTACGATCCACGGCTATCGCTTTAATTGGCAACTAGTGTTCAGCAGCACCGAGAGACAGTTATAGGTCAAACGGCTGCCCGGTTAGAATGATACCCGATTCGAATGATCTCCAGCGCCTTTGGGGAAAGTGTATCCGCAGGAGCGGCTTTGACAGCCGCTCCTACAAATATCTCGATGTGATCAATCGAATTGGAGTTTAATCGGTAGACTTGTTGCCTTTGCCCGGGTTGCCCAAAAGTTTACCAAGCGGCCCCAGATCACCGGGGTTGATGCCTGCATCCTGCGCGATCTGCCCCCAACCAACCCTCACCCGCTTCATGTTTGGCAAAAAGTTCGGCAACGCTTAACGAAGTTTTCTGCGCTAACAGATATGCGCGTGCGATTTCGCCAAAGCCATTTCCATTGCAGTGCCAGGTCATAATCTCACTGTAGGGCACGTCGAACGCTGCGGCAAGACGGGTGGCAACAGGCTGGTTCGTATTGCTCAAGCACGCGGCTATATCTTTGGCGGTACCTTTGCCGTCTGGGCCTTTACCCTTACCGTTGCCATTGCCGTTGCCGTTGCCGTTGCCGTTACTATTGCCGTTTCCGTTGCCATTACCATTGCTGTTTCCGTTGCCATTGCCATTGCCGTGACCATTGCCTGGTGCCTCACTGGTTCCTTCGGCAGATGGATTGCCATTCCCACTGCTGCCTTGCCCCTTACCTTTGCCTGATGATGAGTTTCCGGACGGCCCATTGTTGGAATTGCCGCCGCTTCCCTTGCCGTTCGAACGGCTGGTTGCTGCTGGTGTGGCCGCACTATCGGTAGAAGAATCTACAGCGTTGCCCAATACAATAGACTGTGCCACCAAGTCCTCGTCTTCTACAGTAGCTGAAACGGTTACGGTCATTCCAACCTTAAGATTGTGAGGGGCATCAGTATCAGAGGTTATTTTGAATTCTGACCCATCCGTCAACGTAATTTGTGAACTTGAAAGACTCTGAACGACCCCTGTCACTTGCATTGACACAGGGAAATCTAAGGTCGGCGCGGATGTGGGTGCGTCATCGGCATACACCGTTGCGCTCTGCACACTGAGGCACATGAGCGCAGCGATAACAAAGCCGGTAACAATGAGAAGTCCAGGTTTAAGCGACATGATGGGTTTCCCTTCAGTACAACAGAACTTTGATGACAGCCGTTGGTTAAACCCTGGTGCTAGCCACAGGTTATGAACGGTGTCTGAAAAGGTGTACCGAGACAGGAAACAAAAAGTTCCGGTGACCGCTGACACTTCGAAAGCAGATTCCAATTTAAGCCTGAGCAGATGCGGGAAATGGGCGTTAGGGACTAAGACTAAGAGCTATTTATCGCCGGTCCATTGGGTAGCGATGGCGATTCGACTTACCTTTTCGCCCAATTCCTGTACGGTCTCTTTTTCCATCTCTTTGTGGTCTAGCGTGGTTTCCATCACTTTCAGCTCGTTGTCGTTGACAATTTCGTCAATATTCAGGTGCTCGCCGACCAGGTGTAGGAGCCGCAATGCCTTGCTGATCTCTTCTTCGGCCAACACGTTAATTTGCAGGTCCAGTTCATTGCGCAGTTCGTCGAGATCTGAAGCGCGATTTTGACTGATCAGAATGAAGATGGTCAGCACCGATTGTTCAAGCGTCAGCAGCATCGTCAGCAGGCCAAACGGGAACACGTCGAAGGGCTGCGCACCGGTTATGATTCGCAGGTTGATTCCAAACCACAGGGCAAACAGTACAAAGTGTATGGCTAGAAAGGGCACGCTGCCCATCTTGCGCGTCAAGAAATCGGCAATGCGCTGGGCCAGGGTGCGATGCTTATTAGCCTTTGCCCGAAAGCCACCAATCTCGTGGCGTCGCTGCGCCATGCGATCCAACAAATGACGTGTATACGCCCCTGGCGTCGGTGTTTGCTCCATGATAATCCCGTCCCTGCTCACTAGGTGCCGTAAACGGACTTTCTGATCGTGTAAGCAATCGGCATACCAATGGGCAAGGGACAGGCGTTGATGTCTAAAAGACGCTCTGCAATTGAAAGCGATGAACCCCTATCCCCGACCCTTTCCCCGCACGCAGGGAAAGGGAGTCAAACGCGCATCACAAGTCCCTGCCTGCGTGCGGGGAGGGATTTAGGGTGGGATAAATCACTATTCAAAGAGTATCAGTCGTGGTTCAGACTTTGCGACCACACGTCCATATTGAGGCCAGTGGGGTTGAATCCGTAGCGTTGGTACAACCGCAGCGATTGTGTGTTGCTCTTTTGCGTATTTACGCTCACGCTTCGGATTCGGCGGTTGAGGAAATGTTGCACCAGATTGGTGAGCAGCGCCCCACCGACGCCTGTCCCTTGCACGGCTGGCATGGTTGCCAACCGCGCCAGATGCGCGCCATCGTGGTATAGCGTCGAAAGCTGATAGGCGACCAACTGTTTGTCGATTTCGGCAACGGTAAAGTAGGCTGACGCTCGAATCGCCTGTCGCAGCGCCATCATACTCAGTTGCCATATTGGATTGAAGGCTGCGTGGTCCACTTCCGCCACTGTGGCCAGTTCGCGCAAATCGCCGGGTCGAATCTTCAGGTCGTGACGCAACGGTTCTGGCACCTGATTACCTTCACGCCGCAGCGTAATGATCGATTCGAGCGGCGCAAATCCTAGCTGCTCTGCATAAGGCATCAGCCATGCGCGCAACAGCAAGATTGCCACATCCTGGACCCCGTTGGCGACAAGTTGCGCCCGCAAGGTTTCCCATAAAGTCTGGAGCGTGGCTTCAACATCCGCGCCGGGGGCCAGAACGACCATGCGCAGCCACACCGAACCGTTCAGTGGAGGTGAGCCTGCCATCGCGCCGACTAGCTTATCATCCTGCCAAGCCAAAAATACGGGCATATCCGGATCACTTAGCCACTCATCGGCGCTGTTCCAATCAAGGTGAACATGCAGGTACCTATCGTACCCAAGCAGGTGCATCAAGTCCCGGTGGTGACGGCGCGTGTAGGGGATGACGTTCAGGAGAGAGGTGTCCATTAACTTTAAGTTTCCCCATGTTGCGCCCATCATAACATAGCAAACACGGATTTGGTGAGACAAGCAATTCAGCCCATTATGCTATAATGCTTTACATCGACCTGCATCACTTTTTGGACGCGCTGCCATGATCCGAATGCTGCACTTCGCTGATATTCATATCGGGATGGAAAATTATGGGCGAACGGAACCCAGCACCGGCCTGAGTTCGCGTGTTGTAGACTTCCTGCAACGGCTAGACGAGATGATCGACTATGCCCGCGAGAACGAAGTGGATATGGTGATTTTTGCGGGCGATGCCTTCAAAAATCGGCAGCCGAATCCCACCTTCCAGCGTGAATTTGCATGGCGCGTGCGTGACCTGAGCGAGACCTGCCCTGTCGTTCTGTTGGTAGGCAATCATGATCTGCCCACGACGTTAGCACGCGCGTCCAGCATCGAGATTTACGACACGCTGGCGGTGCCCAATGTGATCGTCGGAGACAAATATGAATTACACCAAGTCACTACCCGGAATGGGGTAGTCCAAGTTGCCACCGCACCCTATCCAACGCGCGCGCGCCTGCTCGATGGTCAAGAGGCGCACGGCCTGTCAATCGCCCAGGTGGATGCCCAGTTGCAAGAAGCGCTTCAGATGATCCTGTCGGGATTGGCGCAGCAAGCCGCACAATCCGAAGCACCGCGCGTACTGACGGGCCATTTCACCGTAGCGGGCGCCGCCCACGGCAGCGAACGAAGTGTCATGGTCGGGCGCGATGTTTCGGTGCTGCTGAGCGAAGTGGCGGACCCCATCTGGGATTATGTCGCTATGGGCCACGTTCACAAGCATCAAAATCTCACATCGGGGCGTAAGAATTCGCCGCCGGTGGTTTACCCCGGCAGCATGGAACGTATTGATTTTGGCGAAGAAGGCGATTCCAAAGGCTTTTGCTGGGTGGAACTGGAACGCGGCAGTACGAGTTGGCAGTTTGTCCCGGTTCGCGCCCGACCTTTCATCACGCTGCGCATTGACGTGCGCGGGGCGATGGACCCTACGCAAAAAGTCATCGACTTCATCAGCCATAAAGAACTTGACGAAGCGGTGGTACGCCTCATTATCCAGGCCGACGCAGAATCCGAGGGCAAACTTTATGAAGTTGCCATCCACAACGCGCTGCGTGAAGCCCGCGTCAGCACGGTTGCCGGAATCCAGAAAGAAATGGACCGTCCCACGCGGATGCGTCTGGGAGCCAGCCCCGAAGGGTTAACCGCTATGGAATTGCTGGAGCGCTTCCTGAAAAGCAAATCGCTGGACGATGACCGCATCGGAATCTTGCTGGAGCGCGCCGAGGTGTTTTTCGCGGCGGATGCCTGATCCAATCAGATGAATGGTGGCCTCAATTCATTTTTGCCATCGTTGTCTTGTTTTAGCGCGGGCGAGTCACCGACTCGCCCCTACAACACCGTCTCGACGTAGGGGCGCATCACCGATGCGCCCGTGTTGACAACCAAGTTATGATCAGTTTTCAGTTAGATTAATTACTCTGCGAGATTTTGTCGTAACAACACACGCACTTCCATCAAGATGACACCCAGCCGATTCTTGCCGCTGCCATCGGCTCCGCAGCCCCAGTAATAATCCCCTGGCGCGTTCTCGACAATTTGCTCGTCACCAGTAGCGAGCAGCACAGCGCGAATATCGTCGTGCGTTTCAAACTTCTTCCGCACTCCCCGACGCATGACATCTTCCTTGACCAACTCCCAATCGGCGCGCAACGGGCGCTTTCGTTCACGGCCCATATTGGCGGCTTGCTTCGGCGTCGCTGCACCTTGAATCTCGTCCGCGTGATGGGTTCCCACAAACTTTTGTGCCTGGAAATAATGTTCACTGGTACGCCAATAAACCCCATCGAGTTCAAAGCCGTGCCGTGAAAAATTTGAGAAGCACCCATAAGTACCTTTGGTGCCGTAGAAGGCAATTGTCATGGGGTCTCCTTGATGCGGTTCCTGTGAGCGATTCTTGGACACTCACTATTTTACCCCGCCAGCAATTTGTAGGAATTCCTATACGATGGTTTGTCTTGTATACAAGCATCATGTACAATGGCGGAGATGGGCTGGTGAACCTTTGCTGTTAGCTGCCCCAGTTGTTGCCCTATCTGCGAAAGAAAGGCCATTTTGGTGCTATGTCGCAACAAAACTCAATTTGGGCTTCTTTAAGAACTCTGATCGACCCCAAAACCATTCCGTTTCTCATCAGCCAGGGTGTCTTACCAAAATTACTACCCGTGGGAACGCTGTTGTTGGGGATCATTGCCGGGTTCATTTGGGCCTATGCAATCTCTCCCACCGTGTACACGGG
>WNFM01041627.1_pt2 | contig 10357 bp, 8 predicted proteins | sample 5400271 | NCBI WGS metagenome assembly WNFM01 (sample SAMN13153352, study PRJNA577476) | soil metagenome | isolation source: 60 cm saprolite on Douglas fir-dominated hillslope | place: USA:California | collected 2013-09-17 | reverse complement strand
CCCGCCTCACGCAGCCAGTCCGCCCGCTGCTGTCCGACGACTTTCACGCCGGGACAGCGTTCAGCCAACCCTGCCAGAAAGCCCTGCGTCCGGCGGTGTGAGAAGATCGACTCGATGCCGAGCAGAATAAATACCTTGCCTGTTGCCTGATCGGGGGTCGTGTTCTGCTTCTCAGCCAGAATCTTGCAAGTGTAGAGTCCGAGCTTCTCGCCGCCGCCCCACTGATCATAGCCAATGTAGGCCGCGACGTTGCCGTCAGAAATCGGCGTAATGAAGTTGTGGAAGAAGAACGGGATATTTTTCGCGTTAGCTGCCTGCACGCCAGTCAGCATTGCTTCGATCTGGATCGGATTCGCGGATATGGCCTCTGCGCCTTTTGCCAGAAACTGCTGAACAAGCGTCACCTGTCCCACAAAGTCGTTTTCACTCGCCGGAGCCTGAATGTCGATGGTCCAGCCCAGTTTCTGTGCTTCCAGCCTTGCCCCTTCAGCCATCGCGACGTGGAACGGACTCGTGAAACTCGGCGGCACAAACGCGACGTGATGCGATTTATTGGCAGCGTTGTTTTCCGTTGGAGAAGCGCTACAGCCCGCTACGAGCGCTGAAAGCGCGATTAGCAATCTTGCTAAAATAGTGCCCCTTTGCATGAAACCGCTTCTCCCAACCATCGAATAGCAAGGGATTATAGCGCTTGACCTTTGTGTGCCCGACTGTCCAAAGACAACACCCCCGCCATGCGCGGCGGAGGTGTCGTTGTGCAATCAGATAGATCGACGGATCGTCGGTCTAACGGAAACCCTTCTCGATCAGGGGTGCAATCAGGTCTACGTTCTGCGGTGTAACCGTGCCAACGCCCGTGTTGAGGTGCAGGCCCGGAATCAGGTAGGTCTTGGTCAGCCAGCACTGCTGAACGGGATAGTAGCCCTGGAGGTACAACACCTGGTCGAAGCTCGCCACGATGTAGCCAGCCTTGATGCCCGCAATCGTGTCGGGTCCGAGGTCGATACCGCCCACGAGGATGTCACCGGGTTTCTTGCCAGCGTCCTTGAGGACTTTGGGGAGGATCGCGGTGATGTTGCCATGCTGAGTGCCAATCGCTTTGAGGTTCGGATGGGCGGCCAGATACGCCGTCATGACCGGGATTCCGAGCGACACGTTGGCATCAATATCGTTGGTAACGTCGAGCTTGTCAACCTTGAGTCCAGCTTTGGTCAGGGCATCGAATACACCCTGCGAGCTGCGGCTGCGGCCTTCCTGGTGCCAGATGTCCCAGACCAGGGCTTCGTCACCAGACTTCAAGCCTGCGGCAACCATTGCCTGTCCGGTCAGATAACCACCGGCGTAGAGGTCAGCGCCAGCGTACCCGAAGCCCTTGTTCTGATACTTGGTTTCGAGGTTCGGCAGTGGATTGTTGCCGCTGGTCACGACGATACCTGCGGATTCGGCCTGATCTACCAGGGGTGACATCGCGTCTTCACCGGGATGGCCCATGATTTCGATGCAATCCGGTTTGGCGGCGATGGCCTGCTTGAACGCATCGATCATTTTCTGCTGATCCCAGCTTGAATACTGTTCGTGCAGGTCGATGCCGAGCGCTGCCGCTGCGGCCTTTGCGCCGTTGGTGCGGGCCAATACTGATGGCGCGCCCGCGTCACCGCCCATCTGCATATACATGACGAGTTTGGTACCCTGGGCAGCAGCTTTGGTGGCTGGCTGCGGCGCGAAGATGAGTGTGACTACCAGAATGATAGCCAGTACTGGAACTAAACGTTTCATATTCTTATCCTCTTTCTGACTGAATCTCAATATTTGATAATAGGTGACACTATCTAACCGCAGTCGTTGGTCCTCCTTTTCTAAAAGATCATAGAAAAATTAAACGGCGTGGGCTTATTTCACCGCCGCATCGCCCTTAGGCAGCACCTCGTCGGAGGTGTTAGAACGAACAGGCACGCCCCAGTGCTGCAATCGATTCGACAGTGCTGTGAAGCGGCCTTCACTGATAAGTGCGTTGAGAATAATAATTGCGCCCATGACGAGACCTTCTACCAACTGCACCCAATAGCCGCTGATGGTCGTGGCGACGACTCCGGCTTCCAGTGAGCCAATGACGAACGAGCCAAAAAATGTGCCGACGATGGAACCGTAACCGCCCGCAATCGAGGTGCCGCCAACGAAAACCCCGGCAAACACGGGCAGCAGGAAGTTGCCCTGATTCGGGTAGAAGACGCCGATATCAAGGGTCAGGATGATGCCCGCGAAAGCCGCGATCATGCCTTGCAGCGTGAAGAGCCGAATGCGGGTGCCTTCCACGTCGATGCCCATGACCCGCGCGACGTTGGCGTTATCGCCGATAAACGAGACAGCTTCCCCGAATTTGTGGCGGTTCAGGATAAACCACAGCACCACACACCAGGCCGCCAATACGAGTGACAAACATCTCGTGGACAAAATTGTTACTGGTATCCTTGAGCGCAACCGATAGCCCGCCCGCCAGCAGAATCGTGACGCCGTACCAGAAGAACTGTGAGGCAAGGGTCGCCATAATCGAGGGCACGTGGAATCGCGCAACCATGAAGCCGTTGATGTAGCCGACCAGTGCGCCAGCGGCAAGCGCCAGAACAATGCCAAACCAAGCGCCCCAGACCGGATCAAGCCTGTAGGCCCATGAGAACGCTAACCCGGCAAACGCGATAACCGCCGGAAAACTCAAATCGATCTCGCCTGCCGTGATGACGAGCGTAAGCCCCAGGGCAACAATCAATTCCGGAGGCACTGTTTCCAGAAAGGACATGTAGATCAGCGGCGGCCATCGTAGGAAAACTGTTGGCGCGGATAGCATCAACGCCCCGTACAGCACCAACAACACGATGACGATGGGCAATCCCTCTAAACGACCCAGGGCTGAGAAAAATGACCTGCGCTGGTTCATGATTCACCCGTGTCTTTCAGTCCATGTGCGTACTCCAGCAGGAATTCATCCAACGCTTTCAATGAAATATCGGCTTTTGCAATTGTCGCCACAATTTCGCCACGATCAATGATGACAAACCGATCCGAGATTTCGTATACGTCCTGAATATCATGCGAGATATAGATGCCCGCCTTGCCGCCCTCTTTGATGCCGTGTACGAAGTTGAGCACCTTGCGCACCTCTTTGAGCGAGAGCGCAACTGTCGGCTCGTCGAGGATGATCAGTTCGGCCTCGAAGTGCATAGCTCGACCAATCGCCACGCCTTGACGTTCGCCGCCGGAGAGCACGTTGACCTTCGAGTCCACTGTGATGCCCCTACCGCGAAAGCCAATCGTGTTGATCATGATCTCATTGGCGATCTCTTTTTCCTTCTTCACGTCAATAAAACCAAAGCGGTTCGTGATGGCGCGTCCAATGAAGAAATTTCGCCACAGTGCCTGCTTCTCGCCGAGCGACCTGTCCTGATAAACAGTTTCAATCCCGTACTCGTGCGCGCGCCGTACACTGTAGTTCTTGAAGTCCACCTTGCGACCAGCGATGTACATGTCGCCAGTGGTAGGGCCAAATACCCCCGTCAGGATTTTTACAAGCGTTGATTTGCCCACGCCGTTGTCTCCGATGAGGCCGATAATCTCGTTGGAGCCTAATTCGAAATTGACATTTCTAAGGGCGTGGACAGGCCCAAAATACTTTTCGATGTTGACCATCCGCAGCGCATAACGCTGACCAGAATCCTCGGTCACTTTATTACCTCCGGCATTAAAGACGATTTTGCGATGGTATTTTACTCGCGAACCACATTAGCAAGTGTTCAAAAACAGCAATTTTCGTTTTATCTAAAGCGTTTTTAGTTCCAGCTATTTACAATCAAAATTTTAGTCTGCAATCACTGCAAAACGAGCGCATAACCAGTGCAATGACGATGCAATAAAAGTGCAAAATCGCTTTGATCGTCGCTGGTAATAGGGCGGAATTGTGTCTGCCGGAGCCAATTGGAGTTTTGGGGAGGATAGTATCTTCAAAACCCAGCGGTAGGAGATCGCAATTGGCGATCCCCGCAGATCGAAAATTGCATAGACCAAGAAATTTAAGGAGGGCAAAAGAACGGCACGCTACGCCCGGCGATAAATCACCGGGCTGAGGCACACAAAGCCCGCTAAAGCAGGCTGCGCAGGCAACCACCTTGAGGTGGCTTGGTGATGCTCAGCCCGCTGGCTTTAGCCACGGGCGATGCCGTCCGAACTAGAACTGGATTAATGGAGGGCCAGCGAGATGTATTTTACGTTGAGGTATTCCTCAATGCCCCACTTGCCACCCTCGCGACCAATGCCGGAATTCTTGACGCCGCCAAAGGGAGCCTGCGGTGTAGAAGGCAGGCCGTCGTTCAGGCCAACGATGCCATATTCCAGCGCCTCGGCTACCCGGACCGCCCGGTCTATGTCGCGCGTGTATAGATATGAAGCCAGTCCAAACGGCGTGTCGTTTGCCATCTGGATCGCCTCGGCGTCATCCTTGAAGGTGAGCACAGGCGCTACCGGACCAAAGGTTTCCTCGTTCAACAGCAACATCCCCGGCTTGATGTCGGTGAGCACTGTTGGATCGAAGTACAGGCCGTCACGAACGTGTCCGCCTGTCAACACTTTTGCGCCATGATCGATGGCATCCGCAACGTGTTTCTTTACTTTGGTCAGGCCCTGCTCATCGATCAGCGGCCCGATCTGCGTCTGCTCATCGAGCGGATCACCGACGCGCAACGCTGCAACCGACGCCACCAACTCCTGCGAAAAAGCATCCCGGATGGACTCGTGAACGTAGATACGGTTGGTGCATACACAGGTCTGCCCGGCGTTGCGGAATTTGCACGCGACCACCTCACGCACAGCCAGCGGGATATCAGCATCTCCAAACACCAGGAACGGCGCGTGTCCGCCCAGTTCAAGCGAGATGCGCTTCATGGTCGCCGCCGACTGCGCATAAAGCAGCTTACCCACTTCGGTTGAGCCAGTAAAGGTCAACTTCCTGATGCGCATATCGTCAATAAAAACTTTGGTCACAGGAACCGGATCGGCGGCGGTCAACACCTGATATACATTCGCCGGACCACCTGCCTGCTCCCACAGATACGCCATATATATAGCAGTCAGCGGTGACTGTTCGGCGGGCTTGAGCACGAAACTGCAACCCGCCGCCAACGCGGGCGCGACCTTGCGCGTAACCATCGCTGCCGGGAAGTTCCACGGTGTGATCCCGTAGACTAGCCCGACAGGTTGCTGGATTGCAAAAATCCGTTTGTGCGCTGCCGATGCCGGAACGCTGTCACCGTAAACGCGCTTGGCCTCTTCTGCATACCACTCTACAAAGCCAGCGGCATAGCGAACCTCGCCGCGCGCCTCCGTGACGGGTTTGCCCATTTCAAGGCTAATGAGGCGTGCCAGGTTGCCTTCATTTTCCATCATCAAATTGAACCAGCGGCGCATGAGGCCCGCCCGCTCATAAGCAGTCGTGTTTTTCCAGACGTTGAAACCTTCGACAGCCGCGTCAGCCACGGCACGCGCTTCACGTTCGCCGTTGTCCGCGACGCTGGCAACTGCCTGACCAGTCGCGGGATTGATGACATCAAAGGTTCGCCCGGCATTCGCTTGAATCCGGGATTGGGCAGCCTGCGGCAAGAAGTCTAAAACCAATTGCTTTTCCATAACGTTGACCCTCGTTACTGCGGGTAATTGTCAGCGGAGTGTGACTCGTTTCCGGGAGTTCTTCAAGCGCCGGGACGAGTCTTGTGAGCCGCCCCTCACCCTAAATCCCTCTCCCACGCAAGCGGGGCGAGGGACTTACAGAAACAGGGTTTCCTCGCTTTCCCTCCGCTTGCGTGGGGGAAAGGACTGGGGTTAGGGGCGACATGTTCGGCAAACCTTATTGTCTGGCGGGTCTGGCAATAGATATTTGATCCAGATGCGGTCAAATCATCAGACTTTACTTTGACTCGAATCGGAGAATGTGATAAATTTTACATACGACAATTTTTCTGATTTTACCCGTTGAAAGTTGCCCTTTAAAAGACACTCAACGCGGAGTTAGAAGGCTCGCAATTGTGAACATCGGCTCAACGCCGATCTAGGAGGATTAGCGCATGGCAACGACCCCGGTCACTAGGGCACGCGCAGCAGCATCTACCAAAGCAGCCGCTCCTGATGCCGTCGATGCACAAACCAAAGGTGTAAGCCGCCGCGAATTCCTGTACTACATCTGGGGAGCCAGCCTTGCATTACTCACGGCTGAAACAACAGGCGCGATCATCTGGTTTGCGCTTCCCCGGTTCCGTGCAGGCGAGTACGGTGGCGTATTCAGTCTTGATCCCAAATCGCTTCCCCCGAAAGGGACTGGGGCTGAATATACTCAGCTATCCCCGCCGGTACCTTTCCCTGCAGGGAAATTTTGGATCAGCAACCAGTCGCAGGGCTTGTACGCACTCAGTATGATTTGTACCCATTTGGGTTGCCTGTTCAAATGGGTTGATACTACGCATCGCTTTGAATGCCCCTGCCACGGCTCGAAGTTTACGGCAGCAGGCGTTAAGCTTACGCCCGCCGAACTTAAAGACGGTGCCAATCCTGGACCAGCCCAGCGTAATCTGGATCGGTTCGCAATCACCGTTACCACGCCAGGCGGAACTAACAAAACTGATGCCGGCGGTCATGCTGTGAAGATCGATGGCGCAACCGCGATTGCGATTGACACCGGTAAGAAAATTCAGGGCATTGCCCTTGGTGCGCTGGGTCAAAAGGAACAGTAATAGTTGTTGCCCGGAAATATTTTGTCGAATGTCTACGGCGCTCGCAGCCGTTGTGCTTTAGGGAATTGAGGAGTTTTCCATGTCGGTATTGCCTGTACCATCGTTTCTTGATGACGTCAAGGAAAAAGGGTTACGCAAAGCCGTTTTCGAACTGTTGGACGAAACGACTGAGCGCATGACCGCTGGCCTCAACATCCAGGATATCCGTGAAGCGTTACGTGGCGAGCCGGCATCACGGCGTCCAAACCCACGCTTAACGCCGCACGCCGATGCGTTCTGGATGCACATGCGACCAAGCTACTATCACCAGGCGGTGACGGGGATTTATCCCACGTTCCGTCTTGGCTGGCTGTCTTCTTATTTCTTCTTTGTTGAGATCATTACGGGCTTGTTCCTGATGATTTTTTACACGCCTGCACCCGATGTGGCCTACCAGAACATGGTCAATATTTTGAGCAATGTTCCGCTAGGCCAATTCATGCGTGACCTGCACCGCCTGGGTGCAGAAGGGATGGTGCTGGCTGTCTCGCTGCATACCATCCGAACCTTTGCCACCGGATCATTTAAAAGGCCGCGCCAGTTCACCTGGTTTAGCGGTATGGTGCTGCTGCTCATCACCCTGTTCATGAGCTTTTCCGGCTATCTGCTGCCCTGGGACCAACTGGCGTTTTGGGCGGTGACGATTGGTACGTCGATGGCTGAAGCCGCGCCGCCTGAGATCGTGGGAACCAACGTAAACTTGCTGTTACGTGGCGCACCGGATATCGGCGCTGGCGGTTTGCTGCGGTTCTATTTGCTGCACGTCTTTATGGGACCGCTCATTCTGGCAATCTTTTTCGGGGTCCATTATTACAAGGTTGTTCTGGCGGGAGCCAGCCTGCCGCCACAGATGGAAGAAGTCGGGCAGGGTACAGCCAAGCGTATCCCGATGGACAAGCGCGTGTACTTTACACCGGACATCCTGACCAATGAACTAACATGGTTCGGCATCAGCACATTTATTCTGGTGGTGATGTGTATCTGGTTCTACCATGCTCCGCTGGAACACCACGCTAACCCGGGGGTAACGCCGCTGCACACAACGGCACCCTGGTACTTCCTGTGGCTGCAAGGAATTCTCAAGCTCGGCGACAAGATTTTCTTCGGGTTGGTTATTCCAACCGTCCTGTTAATCCTGTTCTTTATCTGGCCCTATTTGGACGTGGCGCGGAGCCGTCGTTATGCTCACCGCCGCTTCGGGCTGAGCATGATGCTCATTTTCATCACAGTCATGTTGTTCCTGTCCTACATGGGAACGCCTAAATTTGGCGTGGATACGGCAGGCGACCAGGAAGTTGCGCAGGAACTCATCCCGGTTGAAGGTGTTGGCCCGGTCCGCGCCATGCCTTACGATGATTGGCAAAATGGCACGTACTGTACCGATGACCTGACCAAAGATCATCCGCTGCCCACTAACCTGATTGAGTGGGGTGTCCCGCCGTCGGTTACGACGCCGCGCCCAGATCTCAGTAAGCCCGTCACCTGTCAGGCCGTACCTGAAGGCCGGTTGCGTGAATTGATGCAGGAATATCTCAATTCAATGGATAAGTGGGACACCAAGCTGCCGCACGCGGTGGGCATTCTGAACGTTTCCGACAATCAGCTTACGACGACTCAGCAAGACCTGAAACGGATCGACGTGAGGATCGTCTGGAATTTGCCAGTGCTTGATGCAAACGGACAGGTGCAGAAGGGCACTGACGGTCAACCCAAACTCCAGGTTATTAAGCGTGTCGTAGACGACAAAGGCACGAAAGCTGACGCGCCAGCAATCCAGGACTCAGGCAAGCAGGTCTTCGTTGATCGCCTATCCGACTATCACAACACCGGTGGTTAAGGCATGTTTAGAGACATACTAAAAGCAGGTTCAAGAACTTCCAGCAGCGCGTGCTGCTGGGAGTGGCAACCTTCGTCGGGACGCTCTTACTCGTGGGTTGGGTAACGATTAACGAGCCAGCCCGCATGGACGTGTTCACGCAGCAATATCATGGACGCTCGATTGAGAACGGGGGAATCCTGTTCCTCAATAACTGCGCGACGTGTCACGGACAGGATGCAAAGGGTCAGACCGGGGTTGCTCCCGCATTGAACAATCCCATGCTATTCCTCAAGGACAACCCGGCAAAGGTCGACTCCGCCAAGATCGACGATCTCACCAATCAGATAGCAACGGCGCAGGCAGCTACTGACACTTATAATCAAAATGTCAAAGACCTTGCGACGGCGCAGGCACAATTGAAGACAGCGCAGGCTGGTTCTGATGCTGAGAAAAAGCTCCAGACTCAGATCACCTCGCTAACTGCACAGATTCAGAACTTTAATCAGGCCGACGCAAAGAAAAAGCTGGACGATCTGAATGCGCAGCTTACAGCGGCCAAAACTGACCTGGATAACCTGACGAAGGCAGGCTGGGACCCGAACCGCGAGCCACGCCTCGCCGAAGTTAAATGGGGCGGATCGCTGGACAACTACCTGACTTCGACAATCACCTCTGGTCGTCCCGTTAGTGCGGCATATTGGCCTAACCCGATGCCCGCCTGGGGTCAAATTTCTGGTGGCCCGCTGCGCCCAGACGAAGTGCAGGACCTGGTAGCATATATTGACAACTTCAACGATACGGCGATTAAGCTAACACCTAAAGATGTCAACCAGCAGTTCATTCTGCCGAGTGGCAGCGGCGCTCCGGCGACTGGCGCTGCCAAACTCAACCAGAGCGGTAAGGCTGTCGGTGTCAATGCGGATGTTACAAAGCTCGACCTAAAGGGTGGTGACGCTAAACGTGGGGAACAGATTTACACGTCTGCGGGCTGCGCGGGCTGCCATCAGGCAGGTGTTACCGGACCCGCGACGGCAGGAACCTACACACGCATCATCAATGACCGCCTCAAGGACCCGGCGAATGCTGGAAAGACGCCAGAGCAATATATCGCTGAGAGTATCATCCATCCTAGCGCTTATGTTGTACCGAACTTCGCGGATGGCGTGATGCCGAAGGACTGGGGTGCAAAGCTCGACCTTCAGGATATTAAGGATATCATCGCGTACCTGGAAACGCAGAAGTAAGCGTCGCTTCCATAGCGAGACACAGAAATAGAACCGGGATGTTCGTGATGAGCATCCCGGTTTTTTATTGGACGCATCGCCCGTGGCTAAAGCCAGCAGGCTGAGCATCACCAAGGTGGCTACCTGCTGCGTCGTCGGCTGTGCAGTGTGCCTTAGAAGGATTCATGTGCCCTCAAGTCGGTGATTGTTCGCCGAGCCTACCTACGCCATCGCTGGTATGGTCTCTAGTGGAATGCCTGCGAAGTCACCGTACTGTTCAGGCGTTAGCGTTGTCTTGAAAACAACTTTCTGCGCACTCTTCCGGGAACCTTGTTTGCGAGTAACCGACACTGGCACCGGATTTGTGTTGCAGGCGGGACATCTCTGCGCTTGAATTTCAAGGTAGGGATAACGCATTTTGCTCTTCGATTTTTCCAGCAACATGCTGGCTCCCCGCCAATCACCCACCCGCGCCATCGTCATAAACTGATCCGCCGAGTCTTTTGGAA
>WNFM01026585.1_pt4 | contig 10357 bp, 8 predicted proteins | sample 5400271 | NCBI WGS metagenome assembly WNFM01 (sample SAMN13153352, study PRJNA577476) | soil metagenome | isolation source: 60 cm saprolite on Douglas fir-dominated hillslope | place: USA:California | collected 2013-09-17 | reverse complement strand
CACCGCCAGCGCCGCGAACAACGTGAGCAGCGTCATGCTCAACCGCCGCGCCGCCGTCGAGCGCGACAATGCCTGATCCAGGCTTATGAGATCGCCGATCGGCTGCTGGGGATCGACCTGCCGCACGGCGTCGCGCACGGCGCCCACGAGCGCCAACGGCGAGTGCTTGGCCTTGAGCACGACCCACATCTCAGGCACGCCCGGCAGCCGAGGCGCCTGCAGCTGCGGGAAGTAGAGCTCACGCATAGGTGTCGCATCTAACGACTCGTATCGAATGTCCCCGACGGTCCCGATGACCGTTGCGTCGTAACCACCACCACCGCCCGGCCGCCGCAGCGGGAAGAGCTTCCCCACCGGGTCCTGCCCCGGCCAGAGCTCGTCGGTGAGCCGCCGGTTCACGACGACGACCTTCGGGGCATCGGCGCGGTCCTGTGGCGTGAAGTCGCGCCCCCGGAGCGGGATACCCATCGCTGCGAAGTAGCCCGGACCCACCACGCTCAGCCGCGCCGCGAGGAACTCCTCGGCGGCGTCGGGACGAATCCGCCGTGGATCAAACGCCAGGATATTCACGCCGCCCGCGAGCGGCAGCGGGAGGCGGGCGACGCTTACGTCCGCCACGCCGGGATTGCGCGCCAGGAGATCCGTGAGATTCTGGAAGAACTGGTTCTGCACCGTGGGATCCGCGTAGCGCGAGGGCGTGAGCCGGATGCGCACCGCCAGCACCTCGTGCGTGTCGTAGCCGGGATCCACCGACGTCAACCGCACCAACGTCGTGATGAGCAGCCCCGAGCCGACCAGCAGCACGAGCGCGAGCGCGATCTCCGCCACCACCAGCCCGCTCTGCGTCCTGTGGCGCCGGCGCGAGCCGGTCGTGGCGCCGGCCTCCTCGCGCAGCACCTCCTCCACGCCAGGGGCCGCCGCGCGCAGCGCCGGCAGCAGTCCGAACGCCAGGCCCGTCACGAGCGAGACGAGGAGGGCGAACCCGAGTACCCAGGGGTCGATCCCGATCTCGTTCACGCGTGGCACGCGCGGCCAGACAGCGAGCACGGCGGTGAGGCCCCAGCGCGCCAGCAGCACGCCAGCGGCCCCGCCGATGAGCGCCACCACCACGCTCTCAGTCAGGAGCTGCCGCACCAGCCGCACGCGATCGGCGCCGAGCGCCCGGCGCACGGCGATCTCCTTCTTGCGCTCGGTGGCGCGCGCCACGTAGAGCCCCGCCGCGTTGGCGCAGGCGATCAACAGCACTAGCCCCACCGCGCCGAACAGCACCAGCAAGGCAGAGCGGACGTTCTCCACACCTTCCACCTTCAGCGGGTCGACGAGGAACGCCCGCTCGGCGCCACCGATGCGCTGCGACACCACGCCGGCGTCGGCGCGCGCCCGCGCAAGCGTGGCGCCCCCCGCCAGGCGTGCCACGGACTCGAAGGCGTAGAGCTGGCGGTTGAACTCGACCTGCGGATGGGAACGCAGCGCTTCGCCCAGCGGCACCCACAGCTGGGTATCCTCGTTGGGGAACGCGAAGCCGCGCGGCATGACGCCCACAACTGTGAAGCTCTGGCCGTCGAGGTTGATCACGCGGCCCACGATGTTGCGGTCGCTGCCGAATGCTGTGGCCCACATGCCGTGGCTCAGCACGGCGAGCTGATCGTGCAGCTCGGCGCCGGTGAACCCGCGCCCGATAGCCGGACTCACGCCCAGCACGCCGAACAGGTTGGGCGAGACGACTGTGGCGGCCAGCTCGCTCGCCTCGTCCGAGCCCGCGTAGTTGTAGCGCGCGTACGTATACGCCGCTACACCGGTGAAATCGTTGGTGAGTGCCTGCAACTGCTGAATGTCGGGGTAGGACATCGCGCTCCCGAAGATGTCCTTGCCCGGTCCCTGCACTTTCGTGTCGAGCGACACCAGCCGGTCCGCGTGGGGATAGGGCAGCGGCTTGAGCAGCACGGCGTCCACCACGCTGAAGATCGCGGTGTTGGCGCCGATGCCGAGCGCCAGCGTGATCACGACCACGGTCGTGAACGCCGGGTTGTGTCGCAACCCGCGCAGCGCGTAGCGGAGGTCCTGAAGCATGGCTAGCTGCTCGGCGCCTGAGACTCGTCCACGACACGACCGTCGAACAAATGGATCGAGCGATCAGCGTGCTTCGCATACCGGGGATCGTGCGTGACCATGCAAACCGTCGCGCCGGCGCGGTGCAGGGACCGGATCAGCTCCATCACCGCCTCGCCGTTAGTCGAGTCGAGGTTTCCCGTGGGCTCGTCGGCGAGCAAGATCGCGGGATCGCCCACTACGGCGCGGGCGACCGCGACACGCTGTTGCTGGCCGCCGGAGAGCTGCACCGGATAGTGCTTGGCGCGGTGCACCATGCCGACCTTCTCGAGCGCCTGCTGCACGCGCTTGCTGCGCTCCGACCCCGACATGCCCCGGTAGGTGAGCGGCAGCTCGACGTTCTCGGCGACGGTGAGATCGCCGATCAGGTTGAACGCCTGGAACACGAACCCGATGCGCCGATTCCGGATCCGGGCCCGGTCGGCCGGCGAAAGATTCGCCACCGGCTTGTCTTCGAGCAGGTAGCTCCCATCGCTCGGCGTATCGAGCAGGCCGAGGATCGAGAGGAGCGTGGTCTTGCCGCACCCCGAGGGACCGTTGATCGCCACGTATTCGCCTTCGCGAATCACGAGATGGACGTCGGCGAGCGCGTGCGTCTCGACCTCGTCGGTGAAGAAGATCTTCTTCACGCCTTGGAGCTGAATGAGGGCTCCGCCATTACCCGACATCGCTGTCTCCTTTATTTCAGTCTCACCCGCTCCACATTGTCGAATCGCGTCATGTCCGACAGAATCACCGAATCGCCGGCTGCGAGGCCCTGCACGATCTCGATCGCGTTCACCGACGTGCGGCCCACCTTCACCGGAATGCGAACCGCATAGCGGCCGCCTTCGACGAGCTTGAACATCCCGATCGTGCTGTTGGGCTGGCCATACGCGGGACGACCGGTGAACAACACGTCGTTTAATCGCTCGATCGTGATCGTGGCGTCCACGCTGATGTCCGGCCGCGCCGACGCCGGGGTGCTGTCCAATGCGATGTCCACAGTCACCGTTCCCTCTTGTGCCGAGGGATCAATGCGAATGACGTGTCCGGAGACAAATCCGGTCCGTGTATCTACCGACGCCACCTGTCCGATCGCGAGACCGGGCGCCTGCGTTTCAGAAATGCGGATGACGGCTTTGAGTTTTCCGGGTCGGACGACCTTGGCGAGGATCGTGCCCGGCACCCCCCACTGCCCGGGCTGGAGGTTGAGCTCCGTCAGCACGCCCGCCTCGCCGGGACGCACCTGCAGCGAGCTCAGCCGGCTGAGCCGAAACGCGGTGATCGCGCGCAGCCGTACGACCTGCTCCCGCTGCACGGCGAGCTGCGAGTCCACCGCGGACGCCAGGAGATCGAGGCGCTGCTTCTCGATGTCGTAGCGCGCCTCCAGCTCGTCGGCCTTTTCGTGGGCCAGAGAGTGAGTCCGCGACGGCGGCATCGCGCTTCGCCTGGAGATACTGGCTCCGCGTAGATGCGACAACACCAGCCTGCGTCAGCCGCCCGCCCTGCAAACTGGTTCGCAGATTGATGAGTTCACCCTCCGCGGCCGTGAGCTGACGTTGGGCATCGAGCGCTTCGATCTGGACATCCGGGTTCGCGAGCTCGAGGAGCAGCGTATTCGCCTGCACTGGCGTACCTGGCTGGACGAAGATGCGCTCGACCCGCGCGGGCGTGAGCGCCGAGATCCAGCGGATGTGCTCGGGCACCAGCGTGCCGGGACCGCGCACCTCGCGCACCATCGTGCCGCGACGCACGCCATCGAGCGAAATCACCTCGCGATCGACACTGGGCGCCGCGGGCTTGAGGCTGGACACGAGCAGCGTCAGGAGGAGCAGCGCGCTCCCGGCGATACCGCCCTGGATGTAGCGCCGGCGGCGCTGGTCCGGCTGAACCCGAGGGATGTCCACGGCGCGGTGTGGAGGCAGGGAGCGTGCCGGGAGTTCGTGGGGAGACCTTGCACACAATCGACGGGCTGCGTTCGGTTATGGGATTCCGTCGTCCCACAAGCGGACAGTTGGCTCGCCTTGGTCGATTTCGGGGAGGATCATTCGTCGTGTAGGCGAGACCACCTAACAGGACAATCTGACATGGCTACGATGCGCAAACTCAAGCTGCAGGTTCAGATGACCGTCGACGGGTTCGTCGCGGGGCCGGAAGGCCAGCTCGATTGGATGACGCGCAATCTCGATGAAGGAGTGATTGGGCGCATCGTCGCGATCACCGATTCGTGCGATACGATCCTGCTCGGCAGAAAGATGACCGACGGCTTCATCAAGTACTGGGAGGCCGTGCAACCGGCGAGCCCCGAATACGTGTTCGCGCGCAGGATGGTCGACACGCCGAAAGTCGTGTTCAGCAAGACGCTCAAGCAGGTCGAGGGAAAGAATGTGCGGGTCGAAGGCGGCGACTTGGTTCAGGCGGTCACCCGGCTGAAGGCGGAGCCTGGCAAGGACATCGTCGTGTATGGTGGCGCGACGTTCGTGAGGGCGCTGGTCGAGCACGACCTGATCGACGAATTCAACGTCTTCGTGAACCCGGTCACGATCGGTCGCGGTATGCGGATCTTCAAGGACCGGAAGGCGCTGCGTGTGATCAGTTCGACGGCGTATTCGAGCGGCGTCGTGGTGAATACGTATCACCCGGTGAGACCCGCATGAGCCGACCGGCCCTAGACTACGGCGCCCTCTCGCCGATCAGCTACGCGTGTCCCGCCCAGGCCGTCTCACCCGGCGTGTACGGCACGCACGGTTCGAACCGCCCGGGCGTCTCCTCGTAGCGCATCGCCTGGGTGCAGCCGATCTCCGAGGTGAAATACCCGAGCAGGGTCAGCTCCTTCATGAGCCGGAAGTAATGCGGGGGCGCTCCGTGCGCACGGGTGTCCATGTACCCCTTCTGCTCGCGATCGAGCTGCTCCAGGCGCGCCAGACGTTGCGCCGGCGTCGCCGCCATGAAGCCGGCGTCGTTCAGTGCCTTCAGGCCGTCCCGGAAGATCCCCTGCTCTCTCGCTTCGTAAGTGTCGATGACCATCAGCGCCATGAACGGACCGACGTGCGCGGCCTTCGCCCCCGGCGTCTTGGTCTCCGGCAGAATCGTATCGGCCACCTCGTCGAGCAGCGCAATGTCCTGCGCGGTAAAGGTCCCCACCTGCAGGCGCGACGACGGAGCGCGCGCGTGCGCCCGCTCGACTGCGACGAAGAGGTCGCCGCCGCCGATGAGCGCCACACCGCCCAGCATCGTCGTCACCTGTTTGATCGCCTCGCGTCGATTCATCATGAGAGCCTCTAGAGATTATTGCGCTTGAGCTCGGCAACCGCGAAGTCCGCCGCGCGTGCCGTGAGCGCCATGTACGTGAGCGATGGGTTGGGGCAGGCCGTGGACGCCATGCAGGAGCCGTCGGTGACGAAGACGTTGGGGGCGTCCCAAACTTGGTTATGCGAGTTGAGGACCGAGGTCTTGGGGTCGCGCCCCATGCGCGCCGTTCCCATCTCGTGAATCCCCATCCCCGGGAAGTAGCCGGCGTCGTAGGTGCGTACGTCCTTCACGCCCGAAGCCTCCAGCATCTCCGCCATATCGTTCATCATGTCCTTGCGCATCAGGCGCTCGTTCTCGCCGGTGGCGCAGTCGATCGCGAGCACCGGCAGCCCCCACTTGTCCTTCTTGGAGCTGTCGAGCGAAACCTTGTTCGCAGGATTGGCCAGCATCTCCCCGAAGGCGGTGCCGCCAATCGACCAGGGGCCTGGCTGTGCCGCGGCGTCCTTAAACGCACCGCCGATGCCCAGCTCGGCGACGGCGCGCGACCATCCCGAGCGACTGGCGCCACCCTGGTACCCGAAGCCGCGCAGGTACTCGCGTTTGTCGCCGAACAGATTGCGGTAGCGCGGGATGTAGAACCCGGTGGGGCGGGCCGTCGATGCTCCCGGACGCACCCGCCCGGAAGTGGTGATCCATGAGATTGTGGCCCAGCGCGTTGGAGCTCGAGCCGAGGCCGCCGGGCCAGACGGTGGTGGCGGAGCGAAGCAACAGCCACGTGGAATTCAGTGTGGACGCACACAGGAAGATGATGCGCGCCGAGTAATCGGTAGTTTGTTCCGTGACCGCATCGAGCACGCGAACACCGGTCGCGCGTTTCTTGTCGCGATCGTACAGCACTTCGGTGACGATGGCGAACGGCTTGAGCGTCAGGCGACCGGTGGCGACGGCGGCCGGCAACGTCGAGGACTGCGTGCTGAAGTATCCGCCGTAGGGACACCCCAGCCAACACGCGTTACGGTACTGGCAGGGCGAGCGTCCCGGCAGCGCCAGCGTGGCATTCGCCGTGCGGCCGGGGATGATCCGGCGCTTGCCGTCGAAGTGCGTCTTGAGCCGGCCGGCGATCAACTCCTCGCCGCAGTTGAGCGGCATGGCCGGCTGGAACTGTCCGTCCGGCAGCTGGGCCATGCCTTCCTGCGAGCCGGAGATCCCGGCGTGGCGTTCGACGTAGTCGTACCACGGCGCGATATCGGCGTAGCGAATCGGCCAGTCGATCGCGATACCGTCTCGGAGGTTGGCCTCGAAGTCGAAGTCGCTCCAGCGATAGCTCTGGCGGCCCCACATCAACGAGCGGCCGCCGACGTGGTACCCGCGGTACCAGTCGAAGCGCTTCACCTCGGTGTACGGGGACTCCTGGTCGGATGCCCACCAGTCCAGGTTTTTTTCGTTGAGGGGGTAGTCGCGCTTCAAGACCGGGTAGGCCGCCTCCATCGCGCGGGTGCGGCCCCCGCGATGGGGATACTCCCACGGGCCCTTGGTCGCATTGAGGTAGTCCTTGACGTGCTCGATGTTCTTGCCGCGTTCGAGCAGCAGGACGCGGAGCCCCTTCTCGGTCAGTTCCTTGGCGGCCCAACCGCCCGAGATCCCTGAGCCGACCACGATGGCATCGTATGTTTCAGACTGCACGCTGCCCCTCCCGTGTGTGTGCTTCACAGAAATCGCTCACGCGGGGCAAGACGTCAACCGCCTGATTCTCGGCCGAATTGCGTTCCCCACGGGCCGAACCGCGGCGATATTCCCCGCGTGCCTCCTCCTGTGATCGTCCACCTCGTCGACGGCACCTACGAGCTGTTCCGCCACTTCTACGGCGCGCGTCGCGGGACACAGGGGCAGGATGCGCCGTTCGCCGCCGTGACCGGCGTGTTGGGCACGGTGCTACAGCTGTTCGAGACGGGAGCCACGCATGTCGGCGTGGCGACCGACCATGTCATCGAGTCGTTCCGCAACCACCTCTGGGCCGACTACAAGACCGGGGATGGCATCGAGCCTGCGCTCTGGGCCCAGTTCCACCCGCTGGAAGAAGCCCTGACTGCGATGGGCGTCGTCGTGTGGGCGATGACCGAGCTGGAAGCCGATGATGCACTCGCCTCCGCCGCGCACATCGCCGCCGCCGACACACGAGTGGAGAAGGTCTGCATCTGGACCCCCGACAAGGACCTGGCGCAATGCGTCGACGGCGACCGCGTCGTGCAAATCGACGGCCGCCGCAAAACGATTCGCAATGCGACTGGAGTGAAGGAGAAGTTCGGCGTGGAGCCCCGTCTGATCCCCGACTTCCTGGCCCTCGTCGGCGACGCCGCCGATGGCTATCCGGGGATCCCGGGGATCGGCGCCGTCACGGCCGCGCGTCTCTTGAACGAGCACGGCGCCATCGAGTCCTTCCCGCCGACGGTCCTGGGGGAAAAGCGGAGCGACGCTCTGCTGTTCAAGAAGCTGGCGACGCTGCGGACCGATGCGCCGCTGTTTCAGGACGTGGAGGAATTGCGGTGGCGAGGACCAACCAAGGCGTTCGGTGCCTGGACGCAGAAAATCGGAGCGCCACGGCTGCTCGAGCGCAGTGGTAAGGCCTACAGTCCTCGCTAGTGCGCCGCGTCGAGGGCCGCCCGCAGCCCCCGCAGCACGTCGGGCAACGGGCCGTCGGCCCAGAAATGCATGTAGTAGATCACCGGCTCTTCGTCCACCAAGTGACTGTGTAGCGCGGTGGCGGTGATGCCGTGCGCCGTGAGCGCCTCGAAGACCGGGGCGACCTTGGCCCCGAGCACCGCGAAGTCTCCGCTCGCGACGGCGCGTCCCGGGCCCACAACCTGAACGTTGATCGGAGTGCCGTAGCCGAGAGCCGGGGTGACGGGCCGGCCGTGCATTGTCACGGGTCCGGGGACCAGCACCGCGGACACCTGGGCGACGGCACCCTGCGCCCGGCCGGTCAGGCCGAGCGTAGCGAAGACCAGCGCCGTATCGATCGTTACGGGCGGCGGGGGCATCATCGTCACCGGCCGCGGCGCGCCCGTCAGGGCAAGCACGCGGTCGAACCGCGCCGCCAGGTCCAGCGCTTCGCCCTGACCGTGGAAGTGCACGTAGATAATTCGTGGCTCTTCGCCCACGAGGTGGTTGTGGATCGCGATGACCGCGATCCGCTGGCGCGTCAGCTCGGCGAGGACCGGCTTGAGCTCCCCGCTCGTCAAGACGAGGTCCCCCATCATAGTGGCGTCGGCCGGGTCCCCGCCGAACCCGGCCCAGGCGCCGAGCGCGAGCGCCGGCGCGACCGTGACGTCCCCGATCCGCAGTGTGAGGTCGCGGCGGGGAAAGTTGTAGCGGTAATAGCCGCCCGTGAGGACTGCCGGCGTCTTGAGAATGCGGCCGACGGAATCCCACGCAGCGGCCTGACCACCCTGGCCCTGCGCAGCCGCCACGGCGGCCAGCGTGAGGGGCAGAACGAGGCGAAACCAGCGCATACGGAGTGTCCTCCTCAAAAGAGCAGCCAACCTCTGTAGCGACCCGTCGTCGCAGTACCCCGTCACGGAGGCTTTGCACGATGGGGCATCGGGGTTGAGATTCAGGTCATGCTCCGTTTCGAAGGCTATCGAGGCTCCAGCCTCCTTATGGTCGCGGCCGCGGCGGCCGGCCTCGCGGCGGCCGTCCCCGCCTTCGCGCTCGGCGGACACACCCTTGGTGTCGCGCCGCTGCCCGCGAGTGACACCGGCCTCCGACTATTGCAACAGCGGGGTCTCGACACGCTCACCGGCATCATGCTGATGCTCGCCATTGCGACTGCGACGGTGTGCACGATCACACTGATCGCGATGTCCGTCTCGAGAGCGGCAGCGCGGCGGCCGGAGTTCGCCGTGCGCCGCGCCGTCGGCGCCACACGACGGCAACTCGTGTCCGGTGGGCTGGTGGAGGGCGGCGTGGTGGCGTTGCCTGCTGCGGCCGTGGGACTGACCGCGAGCCTGATCGTCATGCGAGTGGCGCTGGCGGCTTGGCCGGGGCCGATCGGCACGCCCGCGCTCCGCTCCGCGGCCCTCGCGGGTCTCGGCATCACCGTGGTGCTGATGCTCGGCGTGATGTTGCCAACGTTCACCGCGGGCCGCATGTACGCGGCCGTTGCCCCCAGCAGGATTCCCCCCGGCCTGATGGTCGCGGGCCTGCAGCTCGGCATCTCTTTCGCGGTGCTCCTCGCTGCGGGGCAGATCGGCCGGCACGCGGCGCTCCTCGTTGGGGAGGGTCGCGGCGAGGTTCATGGGAACGGCCAGATCCTGCAGATCGACACGTCCGCTGGTCCCGCCGAGCGCTCGCGCCGCCTCACCGCCTTGATTCGGGCATCCGGACTCGCAGACCTGTTGGAAGTCACCAGCGTCAGCAGCCCGGGTGCACTGGAAGGACTGGGCAGCGTCGACATCGCGATCACCGATTGCGGGCGCTGCTATCTGGGTGGCATTGCGACGCCGCAGCGCGCCGTTGCGGTCGCGTTGAGCTTCGTGAGTCCTGACACGTTCCGCGCGTTGAGCGCCCCGCTGATCCAAGGTCGCCTGATCGCAGACACCGACGACTGGAAGGCGCCGCGCGTCGCCCTGGTGAATCGAGCGCTCGCGAACGCCCACTTTCAGGACGGCCACGCCGTTGGGCGCCACATGCAGATAGGGCAAGGGTCGAACACCTGGTTCGAAGTCGTCGGCGTCGTCGAAGACCGGACGCCCCTGGCACTCGGGGGCGCGCTGCAACCACCCTACACGGTCTACGCGAGCGTGCTCCAATTCCCGCCCAGCACGGTAGACCTAGTGGTTCGGCCGCGGGCCGGACATCCCCTCCCCGAGGCATCGTTGCGCGCAGCGCTGACCTCCGTGGGGACCGTCGGCCACGTGACGGCCGAGGCAACGTGGTGGGTCCAGCAGGCCTCGCCCCTGCGCTGGTTCGCGAATGCCCTGTGGATCGGCGGGGCCATGGTTCTGATCCTGGCGAT
>WNFM01329392.1_pt1 | contig 10358 bp, 20 predicted proteins | sample 5400271 | NCBI WGS metagenome assembly WNFM01 (sample SAMN13153352, study PRJNA577476) | soil metagenome | isolation source: 60 cm saprolite on Douglas fir-dominated hillslope | place: USA:California | collected 2013-09-17 | reverse complement strand
ATCGAGAGCCCGAGCGTTCGCAAGGTCGAGCAGGTCTCGAAGCACCGCTTCCACAACGAGCTACTCCTCACCTCGCCGGATGACGTGAACGGCGAGCTGTTGCGCTGGCTGAAGGCGGCGTATGAACTCGCGTCGAGCGCGGAGTAGGCGGAGTAGAGCGAATGCTCAAGTCTGGCGTTGGACACGTTCCGCTGCTGATCGTCGCCGGATGGATCGTTGCCCTCATCGCACAGGCCCTCGATGAAGTCCCTGGAGCGAAGAAGTTCTGTGCCACGGTTCTCTGCATCCTCGGGATCTGGACGATCGTGTCCGTGGTAACGGCCTTCGGGTACGTCGCGGGTCGCAAGCTGCTCAGCAGGTGACGCGCCCATCCCCGCGTGAGGCGGGGGAGCGGCGGCAGGGGGATCGCTACGATGCCGCGTATTCCTGATGTGCAACGGCAGGCAACCCTTCGGAGCGAAGCTCATGACGTGGTGGATGTTCGCGTTCCTCTCGGCGATGGCCGCCTCCGCAACAGCGATCCTGGCGAAGATCGGGATCAAGGGTGTTCCGTCGAACCTGGCGACCGCCATTCGCACGGCGGTCGTCCTCGTCTTCTCGTGGGGCCTCGTCTTCGCAACACGCGAACATGAGACCTCCAGCCCCGCTCAGTTCTCTTCCTGGTTCTCTCGGGGATCGGCACCGGCGTGTCGTGGCTCGCGTACTTCAAGGCATTGCAGATGGCACCGGCCTCGCGTGTGGCTCCCATCGACAAGCTGAGCCTTGCGTTCACGATCGTCCTCGCGGCGATCGTCCTCGGAGAGTCAATCTCTTGGAAGCTTGCCCTTGGCGCGGGGCTGATGGTCGCGGGGGCGCTCCTCACGTTGGATTCATAGCAACGCCCTCCCTCCCCGCGCGAGGCGGGGGCGCGGCGGGCGGTCGAGCCCGGCGCGGTCTGGACCAGTTCAGCGGAATCCGATTCGGGCTGCTCCGTCAATCCAGGTGAATGGAGATGAGGTCGATTCCCTGGAAGGTCCTCCTCGGTTGGACATGTCTTCTGGCCTTCTCGTTGTGGGCAGTGATTCTCAACTGGAGCATCATCTGGCTCGGGATGGCGCGCAGGCGACGCGGGTCCCTGGCCCCGCTTGTGGGAGGGCTCGTGGGAGCTGTCGCGGTGCGTCTGTCTCCATGGCCTCAGATGCGACCGTGGTGGTGGATCCCACTTGTCTTGGATCCAGGCAGCCTCCTCATGCTGTCCGGAGCCGCATGGATTCTCCTCTCGCGGCTCCGGGGAAGCAGTTCGACTGACCGTCGTTGAGAGCGTGCCAGTTACACGCGCGCCCCTCCCCGTGCGAGGCGCGGGCGATGCGGGTGACAGTCTCCCGTGACGCTTCGCCGGGAGGTAGCATGACCTTGCTCGGGAGCTTGTCCCAAGTCGCGGCTTCGGATCCGGAGTTCGTCGATCGAGGTCGGACCTCGGGCGGTGAAGGTACGAACCATGAAGGCGCACGACCTGTTGCTTGGTGCTGTCGCCCACGCCACCGCAACGGCCGCCGTCATTGGACTGTCCGTCGGCTTCTCCGTCATCGGATACTTCGGGCTCCTCGCCTGGTCCATCCTGACGGGATCGCCGCTCGGCGGGCCGCTCGGGCTGCTTGCCATGATGTTCGCCGCCTTCGTCCTTTCTTCGTTGGCGGCTGTCGTCGTCCTAGCTCCCGTCACGATGGTGACTTCGGCGATCTGCGCACGGGGACGGAACGGATGGCGTCTCTTGCAGATTCCGGTGGCGATGATGATCTGTCTCGGCGAACTTCTCGCCATCTCCTCGCTGATCGTGCTCATTGCGCGGAACTCGGGGAACTCAGCCCTGGACACAATCCGCGTTGCTGTGGTGGCGTGGCTGATTCTTCTGTTTCCCCTCGGAGTCTACTGGTGGATTCTCCAGGCACATGCCGGTGTCCACTGGGCAGTTCGGACACTGTGGACTCGCCTGCGCTCGTGGAGGAAACGCCCCGGTCCGTCGCAAGTCTCGGTGTGACCGGCCGCCCCTCCCCGCGCGAGGCGGGAGAGAGGCGGAGGATGTCACGGGAGACCCTCCGAGCCCGGGCGCAGCGGGAGTAGAATCCTCCGCGACGGTTGATCATGCCGAAGCAGTATGTCGTTCGTTTTCCCATACTCGCGCTGCTGATCCTCTCCATAGGTCTGGTCTGGATGATAAGGCGGCCAGGGAAGGGAGCAGGATTGGTCGCGCCGGGTTCAGGGTCACTGCTAGGCAGCATTGAAGGCGAAGTCGTCGATGGAAAGACGGGCCAGAGATGCCAGGCGAAGATGACTGTCAGCACCCATGACTATGCCCATGTCGCCCAGCCCGACATGACGACGGGCTGGTCTCGGGACACGGGCCTCTTCCTATTCGACAAGCTGACGCCCGGCGACTACGACGTGTCCGCACGCACCGGGGGCGGACAGACTGGGGTGCTCGAAGGGATCTCCGTCGGAGCCGGAAGCGAGACAGCGAGTCTCAAGGTGAAGGTTGCGCCGGGCGGCCGCATCCACGTCCGGTTCGAGAATGAGGCTACGCACGGATTTCTCACAGTCATTCGAGAGGGCGTGGTTGTCGCTTGCGAACTGATTCAACCTCCAGCTTTCTTGGATGAGGTCGTCCCGGCGGGTCCGGCGACGGTGAGGTTCAATGGCTCTGGTGACAACCGGCCGCAGGAGAAGAGAATCGACATCGCGGTTGGGGATGTGAAGGAGATCGTCTTCGAAGACGGCGGCTGAGGACGCGCCCCTCCCCGCGCGAGTCGGAGGTCCAGTGCCTGTCGGATCCGCGTCGGATCTGCGTCGGGTTTCAGTCGGATCGCGCGCGCGGTCGATTGGCGTCCGTTCCCTGCGCGAGGTGTGGGAGGGGCGGCCATGAAGATCTCGGGCGAGGCCACATCGACTGGCCATCGGTGGAATCCTGACCCGACTGCCCCATCACAGCCTGTTTCTCCGGAAGATCGAGCCATGAGTCCCCCGTGGCCCCGCGCGAGATCAGCGACCCCGGTGGTACGGCCTGGCACGAACGCCATGTTCGCGGAGAGAGGTACCTCTCTGACTACCTTGCTAGAGAGACTTACTTCTCAGCTTGCGCTTCCACTCGCCGGATTCGTTCACTTGTTGCTGGGTGCGAGTCCAGGAACTTTCCGCCAGAATCCCCGTACTTCGCCAAGAGCATCTGAAGGCTGTCAGCGAACGTCCGTTCGGGATGTGGATAGCCTAATTCGCGCAACCTAGCGACTGCGCCATCGTCCGCTTCGAGCTCCTGCGCCTTTGAATACCTTGGCATGACTAGGTTGCGACCCCAGGTGTTTATGACATCGGCCGTCTCAACATCCGCGTGCCCAACTACGCCCACAAGTCCGGACCAGAACGCCGTAAAATCATGGAGGTCTTGCGCCTTCACACTGTGTAGAAGTTTATCGTGAGAGTACTCGTGGGCCAGAATCGCTTCGATTGCCCACGAAGGAAGGTCGGCTAGACCCTCCCAAATCAGAAACCGGCCGTTTCCAAACGATGCTGCATTTACTTCATCGGATTGCACAATCCCTACCTCTGCATCCACTCCGTCGCCCAGCACCTTGCTGAACGCGCCTGCGAGGGTCTTGTGCTTCTCGATTGACAGATCCAAGAGAACAACAGTTGGTGGTGAGGCTTCAGGATGCTTGTCCGTTCGGGTCACACAGGACCGAATCTGACCCACGACAACAATCAATATGGCGATCATGCTGAATACTTGCCAGCCGCCAACTATGATTGCGTCGAGGCTTGCCTCGTACCGATCAATCGCTCTCTCCAAGGCCTTGATCACTTGGTCGTCCCTATATGGTCATCCACCGCTTGAGGAATGCGAGCGCAACGACGCCTCCGGTTGCGATCATCGGCCAGAGAAAGAGGTCTCTGACGAACCTAGCGATCGATACTCGAGGCGAGAATCCAGCAACCCGCACGTATGTGTGCGTGCAACCCACGAGACAAGAATACGCACAGTAGCCCCAGCCCGCCAACAAGGCGAACGGCACCATCACAGCGGGGCTAATCCCTTGTTGAGTGACAGCCCGCAGGGCGCCAAGCAATGGCAGGGCTACGCCTGCCAACACGAATGTCAGCACATAGAGGTACGGAATGATCCAAGGGAACTGATACCAGGGGACGCCAAGAAACGATCCTCGTCTACTGTCAAAGTGCGCGCTTGACCTCGAACCAAGTCCTTCACCGGACTTAGCCGACTTGATGATGGTGTAGGGCGCCAGCACCAGAATCGCGATCGCGATGAATCGAACACCGATTGGTACATAAAGCCTTCCGTCCGCTCCCAACCAAGTCACCGCGGCCCAGAAGATGAGGCCAGGAAGTCCGCTGACTAATGCGAGCAGGCTGCCATGAGCTCTCGCAACCGCACCCGCGATGAACGAAGCACATCCGAAACTCAGAAGGCTGGACGCAAATCTGAGCGCCCAGTGATTACCCCACAGTACCGGTGTCCACTCGGCTGAGGATTCGCCAGTAGCGCATTGCCATGCACTCCAGAGAGAGCACGATGCAAGAGCGCCGCCGATGGTTCCCACCACGACAGCGCAAACACCCCTAAGAGCCCTTCTCAATGTGGAAGACTCACGAAGTGCTTCATCCCCCGCTTCCGTCTCCGTTGCCTGTTCATCGCTGAATCCAGACGGCCCTGCCGTTGACGAACTTGACCGAAAAGGACTTGCTCTCGCTGCTGCCCGGCGTCACGGCGACGTGGATCCACATCCACAACTCAGAGCCTGCCGTTACGTGAACGTCCGAAGGTTTGCTGCCCATGATTTGGACGACCTCGTCCTCCGTCATCCCGATCTTCACCTGCTGGGCATCTTCCATTCGGAAGTTCGGCCCACGAGATGCGCACGCCACGATCATGAGGACGACGATCGTTTGGAGGATGTACCGCACGTGTTTCATGAAGGGTTCCTTGTCCGGGTTGCGAAGGATCCGCGGTGTTCTGGTCCTAGCTGCTACCTCACGAAGTACCTCGTCCCCCGCTTCGCCCCGGTCGTCTTGAGCTTCTTCGCCTTGAGCAGATCCGCCACCGGCTTCTTGAGGACGGCGGTGTCGGTCTTCAGGGCGCGTCCGATTTCTTCCAGCCGCTGACCTGCCTTCGAGCGGACCTGGGCCAGGACGCGAGCGCCGATTGCTGCGAGGTCCTCGGTCGAGCGGCGGACGCGCTTGCCACCACGTTCGGGGCGTCCCGCGCGGCGACGCCCGGCCTTGGGCGGACGGCCGGGACCGCGACGGCCTGAGCCCCTCGGTCTACCGGGTCCGCGCCGGCGCGGCGAGCCTTCACCGAGGGCCGCCTGCACGGCCTCCAGAGCGGACTGCCTCACGAGCGCGCCCAGTTCGGTGAGGAAGGAGTCGATGCGGGAACGGATCGCGCGGTCGGTGTCGTGGTTTGCCATGGTTCGAAGGGTGCCGAGTGTGGGGATGCCGCGTCAAGGATGGACTTCGCTAGACTCACGCCTGGCCGAAAGACTTCCGGGCTGACTCACGCCAACACTCGGATCCGCGCGTTGTCCTGAACATGCAGACGACCTTCCTGACAGCCGGCATCGCTTGCGTCATCGCCGCGATCATTGGGGGTGGACTCAAGGCGTTCGGGATCGACATACCGGTGTTCAGATCGACCAAGCGGCAACTGGCCTTAGGTGTGCTGGGTGCTTCCTTCATCTGCGTTGCATTCGCTCTCCAACCACGCTCCGTTGCACAGGAGCCGATCTCGAAACCAACGCCCCATGTCGCACCCCACCTTCTCGTACAATTCAGCCAGCGCGGTGGCCCGTTCACCATCATAGGTCCGAATCCCAGTGGAGTGTTTGTTCCGGGCCACATGAGAGGTACGTCCTGGTATGAGATGGACGTTCTCATCGAGAATCACTGCGCGGATCAGGTCTACATCGACCCAAGCAACATTTGGCTCTTTGTCTCGCCGAAACCGAGCACCGACAGGGCGATGAGCTTCCAGCCGACTACGCTGGGCAAAGAGTTCCAACCCGACAGGCTCAAGGGCGGGTTTCTAGCTTCAGGACAATCAACATCGGGGCGACTCATCTACGAGCTGCCCGAGCGCCTGGATGATGGGACCGTGACGAACGGCAGCGCTTATAAGCTCATCCGCTTCTACCAGGCCCCCCCATGCGCGCCGGAGTACAAGCCGTACTGAGAGTCTCACGCGGAACGCTGCCAAAGGGGCGCGCGAATCGCTCGGATGCGCGGCCACAACGCTCCTGGATCTGTGCGTCTCATCGATCCGCTTGCCGGACAGCGTGATGAATGCGTCCGTCACCCCAGGCCTCGGGGTTCCCACCGAGGTTTGTCAGCCAAACAGAACGATCAGCAACGCGGCGAGCTGCTCCAACTCCTCCGTCTCGCGCCGCGCGCGCTCCCGCTCCCACCGCCGACGGAACTTCTCCGAGATGGCGACCACAGTGGGAATCTACTGTCCCCCTAGGGGAATACCTCTGGGTGGGCCGCCGGCCGCGTGGATCGATCTCCAGGGGCATCGCGCAAAGAATCGACCGGCGCGATTGACCGATTCTTGATCCGGGGCGGCGTCGTGGGAAACGTGGACGGGGTCCCCGGCCAGAAAAATCCAGGGAACGTGGCGGACGAGAACACGGGACGACGTTGTCCTTAATGGACCCCGAATCCCCGAATCGAACTTCTCTGCCACTTCCTCCGTCCCCTGCGTAGGATGTGGTCCGCGCGGTTCTGTGAGGGGACCCCGCGGTTCCGGCTCTCTCCAACGGACTAGGCTCGCAGCCGTCCGCTTCCGGGCGGTCGCTCCACGTCGGCATTCCCGAACCGGCGATGCGAGTCTCCCTCACATGCCTCGCAGTCTGCCTCGCACCGTCTTCCTGCTCGCGCTCGTCACTCCCGGGCTGACTTGGAGCTGCGGCTCAACCAGGCCCATTCGGAGGGTGGTCAACGAAGACGGCGAGACCGTCCGCGTTGAAGCTGCTGAAGAAGCTGCGCCGGCAGTGGACCAGCAAACGCTCACGCCCGGGCCGCAGCCTCCTCCGGCAGTCGGAACCACAGTTGCGGGCTACGACCCCTTCGTGGATCGCGGCTGCCCACCTGAAGGCACGGCCAAGAGCCTCAAGAATCAGAAGCAGAACCAACTGAAGAATCGAATCTCGACTCCCCAAACGGGGGACATCGACAAGGAGGTCACCTTTGCGAAGCTCCGGGAGCCTGGAGACGACACGCACCGCTGGTCCTCGGGCCTCGCGGCCACGATCGAGGGCTACTGTCGCTCAGCACAAGGCACTCAAGGCGAGACCTGCAACTGCGGCAAGACGGCAGCGCGGCTCGTGGACACGCACTTCGAGACGCAGAAGTGACGCCGGTGTGGCGCTTCATCCACAAGCACTTCGGACTCGAAGACTGGTCGGGCAAGGCCCTCGGCGCGAAGTACGAAGGGCACAAGGTGCGCATCACGGGCTGGCTCTTCTTCGACGAGATCCACGCCAGCCAGGCGGACAACACGGATCCCCAGGACCCCCAGCACGACAACTGGCGGGCGACGTGCTGGGAGATCCATCCGATCACGAGCATCGAGGTCTTTCCCTAAAGTCCAATCTAATACAGCCCCCCACACCACACGTGAACCGCGCAGCTTGGAAAACGGAGCCGGGAAAGAAGAAGGAGACAATCATGACGATGGGAACACTATCCAGGACCCGACGGCCTCGGCTGCTTCAGCTGCTGAGCATGGTCCTGGCATTGGCAATGCTTGGCGGCTGCGCGATCCGGTTGATATCGGACTACGACGAAACTGTCGATTCCAAGGCAGGGGCACTCCAGAAGGACATGGACACGTTCCTGACTCACCTGGAGACAGACGCCGGAACGCCGTCTGCGGCATACGGCGCGAACAAGGACTTCTACGCCAAGTATGGAGTAGATGTGCGCGCCGTGATGGTACGGGCGCAGGCTCATCCGAAGAACGACCTGAGCATGAAGCAGTACAAGCTGATGCTCGACAATCTCACACAACTGGAAACGATGCACCGGGGTGGTGAAGGGCACGAAGACGACGGCACACTCCCAAAAGAAACCATCCCAACAACTCGCAATCTCTTCAATCAAGCCTGGTTGGCCGTCATCACGCTTGAGGTTGCCAAGAAGCGCTGATTGCAGCCGGTCTTGCACGACAGATCCAACACCACGCAGGAGACGCCATGGCCCTTTCGGTTTCTGACATCTTAGATCCAATGCTCAAGGCAGCTGAACAGTCTCTGGCTAAGGACTGGGGAAAAGCCAAGGACTACGCCAACCCAGAATTTCAGAAGTTGGCCACGTCGCTGGTAGACATCTCTGTGCTCATCGCCAAGAAGACGGTCAACAAACAGCAAGCCAACGCACTCCTCAATATTCACAAGAACACGACTCAAATGGTGCTTCTTGCGATAGAAGGTCTCGGCATCATCGCGGTCGAGAATGCCATCAACGCGGCATTGAAGGCGGTTAGTGATACGGTGAACAAGGCTGTTGGATTCACGCTTATCTAATCCAGATTGGAATATGGACATCAACAATCGAACACCCCTAGAGAACTTCCGCCTCCTGACTGCGAAGGCGAAGCGATATCGTAGGCACCGCACGACTAGACCCCGAGGGATCCAACAATGATGCGACCGGAGGACACCGAAGAGCCCATTATCCCTCAGGAGATCGAGATACCAGCTGCGGGGGCCGCGCGAAGACAGGAGCCGCAGGCTCTGGTGCCGGCGAAGGGGCCCGACCCTGTCGGTAAACTAACCGTAGACGCCAAACAGCGTGAGTACACCAGGAATGCGCGGCGCTACAGGAGAGTGTTTTACGCAACCAGGCTCACGGCCGGGCTGGCATCGGGTCTCTTGCCGTTCGTTGTATCTAACTATGCGACGCTGGCTACAATACTGTCAATACTGATTGTGGTGGTGGTTGTGATCGACTCAACACTTGACCCGAAGAGTCAGGCGCAGCTGTTCTCCAAGGCCTCTGACCTTCTGGCCATCGCGCGTCTCAAGGCGGAGGGGCAGTACGAGCAGTACAAGGAAGCGCTCGATTTGATCCTGGCCACGGAGACCCAAAAGCTTGAGCGGCTCGTGGACCTTGAGGCTCTGCTTAAGAGAGTCTCAGAGGCGGGGCACAAGTGAGGGCACACAGGACTGGAGACGCGCCCGAGACGACTGCCTCGTCCCGGCCCTCACTGGGGAAGGCATTGCGTGAAAGTCTAAGAGAGCTTGGTGATTGGGATGGCCGCCGCCGCTGTGGAGGTAGCGCGATCTATCGGGAAGCCAGTAACGAGGGCCTTATGGGACTTCATCTAGGGACAATGATGGGCATGTGTCTGAGGCAGGTGGTGTTGCGAGGCGTTCGATGGAGATTGCGGATGGCAAGACGGTCTGCATTGCAACCTTGGACGAGCATCTATCTATTGGTAGCTCTCGCAACCCTCTGCAACACATCCGCCGCCTTTCAGGTGGGGTGACCGCATACGGCAGCCTCTGAGTTGCAGAGGCAGAGCACTGCAAGTGGGCCCAGCGCCGACCGTCTTTGGTCAAGTGTGAGTGGGGCTGACACTAAGCTGTGGACTACCGTGTCGATAGTCAAGACCAAGGTTCCCGGGCTCCAAGGTAAGTATATCGATCGTGCGCATCCAGTGCCAGCCGCGATGGTCCTCTACCCCAAAGAGGGAATGAAGAGCTACTGGATGTATGAGGGCAACGAATTACGTTATACTCACGATCGCCAGCTCTCGGAGCACGTGGACGACCTCGATGCTATCCGGCAGTCAATATCCGAGTCCAGGAATGTCCTCGTATCGGTATCCGGAGATATTACTCGAGAAGATCTTTCATTCCTGAACGCGAATGCATTCTTGATCGATGCAGTTGAACTGCCAGCGTCCAACTCACTAAAGAGATTTACTGACCTTGCAGATCGATTCGCCAGGCAGTTCGATCCAACGCGGTGCAATGGGAACGACTCGACACTGTATCTATTCGGTGCTCGCATTAGCGCCTCAGAGCATCTCCTTGGTGTTGTGAGCAACGAAGCCACCGCAGAGGCTGGAATGATCAGAAGCCAAGTGCATACCCTTAGCGGCGACTCAACGCACCATGGGCAGATCCTTCGCGGTCTCTTCAAGCAGGTGGCTGCGAAGAAAGGGACCGTCGTGTATTTCGGCGATCTGCCTTCATCTGTGGACGTTGCGGCCATCGCGCATGATGAAGGGGTTGATTTGGTCATGCGAAGTAGTCAATCCCGGCTTCGATCACTTATCGGGACACTTGATCGCGTGAGTAGCCTCCGTG
>WNFM01299791.1_pt1 | contig 10358 bp, 13 predicted proteins | sample 5400271 | NCBI WGS metagenome assembly WNFM01 (sample SAMN13153352, study PRJNA577476) | soil metagenome | isolation source: 60 cm saprolite on Douglas fir-dominated hillslope | place: USA:California | collected 2013-09-17 | reverse complement strand
GTCGATTCCACGTCCATCGCCACCAGCGGCTCGTCCTCGATGAGGAGGATCCGCTTGCCATGAAGCGTATGGTGGTCGCTCGGCGCTGCGAGCAGCGAAGGTGCGCCCGACGTTTTCGGCGCCGCCGCATCGCCGGCAGCAGATCGCGCCGCTTCCGGAAGCGGCAATTTAATCTCGCAGGTCAGGCCGTCCGTGCGGTACTCGACGGATGCTTCGCCGCCGTGGGCGCGCATGGTTTGCTCGATCAGCATGCGACCGAATCCGTGTGTGCTCGGAGCGCTGACCTTTGGACCATTGCTCTCCTTCCACGACAACAGCAAGCTGCAGCCGCCGTTCGTGCGCACCTGCCAGGTGACCGATAAGCGCCCGTAGGGCACCGACAGTGCGCCGTATTTGCGCGCGTTGGTGGCGAGCTCATGCAGGACCAGCGCCAAGTGCACGGCCGCCTGCGCGTCGAGCACGAGCAGCGGCCCCGAGCACGAGATCCGGTTGTCGTTGGGGGCGCCGATCAGCACCTGCTCGTTCACCAGCTCCATCACCTCCGCGCCCTGCATGCTGGTCTTGGTGAGGAGCGTGTGAGCCTTTGCCAACGCCTGAATACGGCCGGTGAAGCTCGAAACAAAATCGGGCGGGCTCTTGGCGCGAACCAGCGATTGGTTTGCGATCGCCTGCACCGTCGCGAGCGTGTTCTTGACGCGATGCGCAAGCTCATCGGTCAGGACGCGCTGCAATTTCTCCGTCCGCTTGCGTTCCGTGATGTCGCGGCCGACCTTCGATGCGCCGACCACCTTTCCCGATCGGTCGCGCAGGGGGGATACGGTCAGCGATACGTCGACGCGGCGGCCATCCTGGGCAACGCGCACGGTCTCGTAATGCTCGATGCGTTCGCCTCGTTGCAGCCGCGCCAGGATCTCCTTCTCCTCGTGATGCAATTCGGGCGGAATGAGGCGAAGGATCGGCTCGCCGATCATCTCGCTCGCCTCGTAGCCGAAGATCCGCGTCGCGCCCGCGTTCCACGAGGTGATGCGGCCCTCGATAGTCTTGCTGATGATGGCGTCGTCCGAGGAAACGACGATCGCCGCCAGTCGCGCCGATTCCAGGTCCGCGTCATGCCTCTCGGTCATGTCCATCAGCAGGTTGATGGCGCCGACGAGCCGCCCGGAGGGGTCGCGCAGCGGCGTCGGATAGGGCATGAACCGCACCCGTGTGCCATCGGGCCGCTCGGCGAGGGCCTCTACGCCGCGCACCTCCCGGCCCTCCGTGAGGGCGATCGCCATCGGGCACTCGCCATGGGGCAGCGGCCGGCCGTCAGGCCAATACAACCGCCATGAGCCGCACCATTGACTGCTTCCGAGCTCGGGATGGTGGCCCCACAACTCGGCCGCGGCGCGGTTGTAAAAGGTAATGCGGCCCTCGGCGTCGGTGGTGTAGACCGCGACCGGCAACGCCTCGAGCAGCTCAGTCCCCGTGATCATCGCGCCTTTACCTCACGAATGTTGCCAGCCCGGCCACCTAGGTCCGGTCGCTATTCCGCCGCACCCGAGCAAAACGTGTCCCCGCAGATAAGGTTCCGGCGCCAGCGGCGATGGCGCGAAGGCGACCACACAAAGTATGATGTGGGTTGCGACAGATAAGATTGTGCAGCGCAGCAACCGGCGCGGGCATCTTCAGAGACCGGCACGTGCATGGTGTTGTGGCTCGCGAACGAGACCTCCCGACTCGTTCGCGATTGCTCGACGCCCTCGCCGAGCCTGCGACCTAGCTGTTACGGGTAGGCGCGCAGCCCGCGAGTTTCACGCGGCCTCAGTTGTCGGATCGATCATCTTCTTCACTTCGGTGATCTTTGTCGCCGGAAAGCCGCTGACCTCGGCATGTTTGCGGATGATGGCCTCGTCCTTGGCGAGATAGACACAAAAGGTCTTGTTGTCGGCTACGTAGCTCTCGACCCACTGAATGTCGGGACCGAGTTGATGCAGGACCTCGTTCGACTTCGCCGCCGCCGCGCGCAGCTGTTCGCGCTCGAATGTGCCGACTTTAGGAATATCCCGTTCGATGATGAACTTGCGTAACGCCATCGCTCTCCTCCATGTTCGGGAACGTGTTGCACGTGCAAGGGCGACTTGAGCCTTGCCGAAATTCGCGGGTCGGCGCGATGGTCGCGAGGCAAGATCACGACCAAAGCTGATTGTCTAGGTCAGAACCGAGATCGGCGCAACATGGGCATCCGTCTTGCCGATCTCACGGTTTGGCTTGCGCTCGGCGTGCGGGACTTCCGAGCGCAACAGCAGCCCCTGCGATCCAAGCGGTCACGACAGTTCCGCTTTCAGTACCGCGAACAGTTTCTCGACGTCATCGTCCGTGTTCCACACATGCGGGGTCACGCGCATGGCCTGACCCATGGCCTGACCGCGGACGGAGACATAGACGTTGGCCGCGGCAAGGCGCTTGGGCAGATCGGGCGGCACTCCACCGCTGAAGCGCAATCCGAGATAGTGACCCGCGCGGCGCTGGTCCGGTACGCTGGCGATGGCGAATTCGGCGCGCGCCCGCTCGGCGATGGCGCGCGTGCGCAGCCGCAGCGTCTCGGAGATGCGCGGCACCGTCCATTGCAAGATCAGCTTGAGCGAGGCTTCGGCCACGGGCATCAGCGCAAAGTTGCTGCGCTCGCCGACGTCGAAACGGCGCGCGCCCGATTGAAAGTCGTGGCAGTAGTTGACCAGGCCGGCGAAATCCTCGGAGCCCTCGCGCGCGATCCAATTGTGCTCGATGGGGCGACCGCGTTGCCAGCGCGGCGCAACGTAGAGAAATCCGAGACTGTACGGTCCGAGCAGCCATTTGTAGCTGGCGACGGCGACAAAATCCGGATCGATCCGTTTCACGTCGAGCGGCAGCGCGCCGACCGACTGGGTGGCATCCACGCAGAGCGCGGCGCCGGCGCTGCGACACGCAGCCGCGATCGCCTCGAGGTCGATGAGCCCGCCGTCGGTCCAATGACACTGCGGCACCGCCACGATGCCGGTCGATCCATCGATGAACGAAAGCAGCGCCGACGTCCAATCGTCGTCGCCGGGGCGCGGGACCGAGACGAACGCGGCCCCGGTTCGCTCGGCCAGATCCATCCACGGATAAACGTTGGATGGAAACTGTTCTGACAGCGTCACGACGCGCTGCGTCCTTCGGATTGGAATGTTGTGCGCCGCCTGCGCCATGCCGTAGGACACCGCCGGAGCGAATGCGACATCGTCTGCGGCGGCATTGATGAGGTCGGCAAACAATTTCCGCACCGTCTCGCTCGACGTAAAGAAATCTGCCGTTGCAATGGTCCAGGGCTGGGCCTTGCGCCGCAGCCCTCGATCACCGGCGCTCAGCGAGACTTTCGGCAGCGGCGATATGTAGGCGCAGTTTAGAAACGCGACGTCGTCCGGGATATCGAAAAGATGACGTTGGCTCGCAAGTGCGAGCCCCGCGCTCGAGCCTGAATTGGCCATCGCGATCCGCCGCCGTTCCTACGCGTCATGACGCGACCCGAACGTAGCGGAAAAGCTTCGAACGAACACAAGTTTTTCTTCCATTCACCGAAGGACGTTGAAATCCCTCACCCCAGCACTGCCGCCGCCCGCGACGTCTATTGCGACAGAAATTGAATCGCGCGTTCGCGCAAACGTACGGGATCGCGCTCGCCTTGCTGGGCGAGCTCGATGATCTTCTTGGCGATGATCTCGGTTGCGGGGTCGGCTCGATCGGCCAGGCGCAACGCGCGCAAGGTGTCTTCGAACGCGGTGGTGAGGACCGTGATCTCCTCCGGTCCAAATACATGATTCTCCAATAAGCGACGGATCGGCACGGCAATGGCTCCCGATGTGTTCGCAGCTGTTACAGGGCGGGAGCCGGCAGCCTTCCCCATCGTCGCCTCACAACCGAGGCCGACGACGCCCGTGAGGTTAATGGAACTCCCATATGCCCGTCGGTACGCTTGCCGACACAAGCCGGCGCCGTCCTAATTCCGACACCGTTCGCTGCAGACTCCGACCCCGTGGGTTTCTGACGATCCCACGTTTCGTTTCGACTTAAGCCCCGCCCTGGCGGGGCTTTTCTATGGGGCGCTTTCCACGCTTCGCAAGATCGATGCGCCTTCTCCGCATGGCCGGCGAACGAAGTCGTCGGGAACCAAAGACATCCAGCGGCGTTTCTGAAACGTGCTTCTGAGCGTCGGCAACCGAACCGACTCTTAGGGTCCCACGCTCCTAGTGTCCTCGAGCGCGGATCCCCGCATTTCAAAGTTGAGGATGGATACCGCACCACCCGCGGGCCGAACGCGCATGTCCGCGAGCGTACTCTTATACGTCCACGTCGTCGAACACCCGCGCGCAATTGCCGGAGTGAGCCAATGACAACCGTGCAAAATTCCCATATTCGCAACGGGCTCCTTGCCGCCCTTGCCCCCGACGATCTCGCCCTGCTTGCTCCCCACCTGCGCGAGGTGCTGCTGCTGCCCGGCGATTTGCTGCATCAGCCGGGCGAGAAGATCGAGCAGGTGTATTTTCTGCAAAACGGGATTGTTTCGCTCATGGCCGTGTTGGAAGAAGGCACGAGCGTCGAAACAGTGAGCATCGGTCGTGAAGGCGCCATCGGCACCATCGAAGGATTCGGCTCCCTGCACGCGTTCACCTCGGCGAGGGTGCAGCTGCCCGGATCGGCGCTCCGAATGCCCGGACCGGTCTTCCGGCGCATGCTCGACGACAGCGCAAAGCTCAAGGAAAGCATCAACCACTACCACATGAGCGTGATGGCCCATGTGCAGCAGATAACCGCCTGCAATGCCCTGCACGATCTCATCAGCCGCTTGAGCCGAGTCTTGTTGCTGTCGGCCGACAGGTGCGCCGATGATATCCAGCTCAGCCAAGAAGCGCTCGCCGAAATGCTCGGAGTGCGCAGATCGAGCGTGACGACTGCCGCCACCATGCTGCGTGACACCGGCGCAATCGACTATCGTCGGGCCGTCATCAAAGTATTGGACCGCGAAAAGCTGCAGGAGATGGTGTGCGAGTGTTACTCGACGATTCGTCGCGCCATCGACATGGGATTCATCGGCGCCCGCGCAGTGAGCCGACGAGAATTATCGTCGCTGCAAGCCAGATTGTGAGGGATGCGCCGCAGCCAAAGACCGCGCCGAAATCTAGACTGCGGGATGCGCCGAGGACGCGTCAAATCTATTCAGCTGATGAATTCTTTTGGATGGCTCGGCTTGGCAACGGACAGCGCCTGATCCATGCACGCTGACCAAACGGCGAAAGGGAAAACGACCCACAGGAAGATCGGCATGATACACCTCCAGAACCTCCCGCACTTGCATAACGGATCGTGACGCGATTCGGTTCCAGCGACGCCGGCGTCGAGCTCCCCTCGGTAGCGACCGGCTACCTAGAAGATGCCGCTACGAATCGGGGGCGGAAGGTGCAACGCCTGTATTCAACCGGCGCGGCTGGGGCGGTCGAACTGGCGGTCGAGTTTGGGCCGCTCGATCTTGGCGAGCCGGCGCGAAACGGACCGTGCCAGCGGGTAGGGATCCTTGCCGAAGGTCCAAACCGGCGCAAATTCATGGCGGCGGGAGCCGGCCAATACCAGCGCCGGCTTCCCGTTCTTTCCGCTTTCATTTGCAAGTTCGACGGCACAGTGAATGGCTTTGCGCCGATCGCCGAATGCGCGCTCCAACTCGCGGGACTTCACGACCCACTTTTCACTCCGTTGCAGCACGACGAACTGGACGAGCTCGGACATCTAGTGAAGTCCGCCAAACAGCCAAATCAGAAGGATGATCGGAATCGGGATTCCGATTAGCCACAACAGAAGACCGCGGCCCATGGTGTTCTCCTCTTCAACGCTTTTCATCTCTTCAACACTTTGCATCGGCTGAACGCGCTGCTGATGACAAAGTTCCCTCGTCCGATACGAGCCGATGAATTTCTCACCGATCTTGCTGGGCATCATCGCCCGCGCAGCGCGTCCTTCATGCCGCCGACGGCGTTGCGAATTTTCCCGCCGATCTTGTCGGCCTTTCCTTCGCCTTCGAGCTTCTTGTCGCCGGTCGCCTTGCCCGCGACCTCCTTGATCTTGCCCTTGGCCTGTTGAGCCGAACCCTTGATGCGATCCTTGTCCATTGCATGTCTCCGTTCGTTGTGACCTTTAGAACGGTGCTGCCGCGACAAGGTTCCCGGGACACGAAGCCACATCGTCAGGCGACGGCCGTCACGCCCATCGCGATCGCGGCGGCCGCCATGACCGCCGTCGCCATCCAGCCAACGAGGCGCAGGCCGTCATGGACGGGAAATTTCCCCATGACCTTCGGATTGGCGGTCATGTGCATCATGGCCACCATCACCGGCACCGCCACCACGCCGTTGATCACCGCGCTCCAATAGAGCGCCTTGATCGGGTTGATCGGGGAAAAATTGAGCGCGGCCCCGACCATGGTCGCGATCGTCAGCGTCGCATAGAAGGCCTTGGCCTTTTGCGGCTTGCGGCCGAGACCGACGGGCCACCGGCGCGCCTCGCCGATGGCATAGGCCGCTGATCCCGCCAACACCGGGACCGCGAGCAGGCCGGTCCCGACGATTCCGAGGGCGAACAGGGTGAACGCAAACGGCCCGGCCACCGGCCGGAGCGCCTCGGCTGCCGCACTCGAGGTCGAGATGTCGGTTATTCCGCCGGCGTGGAGCGTCGCCGCGGTGGTGACGATGATCGCGAGCGCCACCAGATTGGAGAACGCCATTCCGACGTAAGTGTCCCGCCGGATGCGCTGGATCGCGTCCGGCCCCTGGTGCGGCGCCTTCACGAGCGGCCTGCGTTCGGGCTCGGCCCGAATATCCTCGACCTCCTGCGCCGCCTGCCAGAAAAACAGATACGGGCTGATGGTGGTCCCCAGCACCGCGACGACGGTCGTCCAGAACGCGGCGTCCGGCAGGAAGGTCGGAATCAAAAAGCCGCGCGCCGCTTCGGCCCAGGGAATGTTCACGACCATCGCCGTGCCAAAATACGCAAACAAGGCAAGCGTGAACCATTTCAGCACGGCGACGTAGCGAGCATAGGCCATGAACACCTGCAGGAGCGCACACAACGCACCGAACGCGATCACGTAGATCAATGAAGGTCCGCCAATCAGCAACCGCAGCGCGTCGGCCATGGCCCCGAGGTCGGCACCGATGTTGATCGTGTTGGCGACGAGAAGCAGCGCGACGACCCCTTGCAGCAGCCAGTTGGGGTAGTGCTGGCGCAGATTGCCGGCGATGCCTTTGCCTGTCGTGCGGCCGATCCTGGCGCTGATCTGCTGGATCGCCACCATCAACGGGTAGCTGAACAGCATGGTCCACGAGATTGCGAAACCGAACTGGGCGCCGGCCTGGCTGTAGGTCGCGATCCCGCTGGGGTCGTCGTCGGAGGCTCCGGTGATGAGGCCCGGGCCGAGCACGCGCATGCGCCGCGGCTGTTTGGGATCGGACGCGGGCGCTGCACGCACCCGCCTTGCTGTGACCGACATGCAATGTTTTCAGCGCCGCTCGGCGAGAAGGCGTAGACAGAGCTCTGCGCCGTCCCTGGATGACGAGCAACGTACACACCGAGGCCAAAGTTCCTTGCATCCCGCAATCCGAATCGCTCGGCCAGTGCCGAGTGTAAGCGCCGCCCGCGTCCCGACCCACACGCGTCGAGGTCAACAGTTGCTTCGACGCGCTGAATTCACGCGAGCGTCGGCAACGATGAGAGGCTCGCGGGCGTCGGCAATGGCCTGCGTCTGAGCTTTTGCCATTCGGTCTGCGCGAGCCACGCTTGCGGCAAACGCCGCTGAGACGCCCGACGGAAATGAGAAACCCTCGGGAACATACCCGCGCTAAAAACGTTCTCTCGCTGTTGAATCCTCACCGGAGCAGGAAGCAACGTTTCGATACTCCATCGTGAGGCGGCGACCGGAGCATTCACAGCTTACTGAAGACAGAGTGCAGGCCACAGAGAATCCGGTGAGACGAAACTAGGGAGATGACCGTGCTCGGAACCATTCTGCTGATTATCTTGATTCTTATTCTCGTCGGCTCGCTGCCGACCTGGCCCTATAGCGCCGGCTGGGGCTACTATCCGTCGAGCGGCCTGGGGCTGATCCTCGTCATCGTTCTCATCCTCGTCCTCCTCGGCAGGATCTAAGGACCTCGCGATAAGTTTTGAGGATCGCTTGCGCTCGCCGCGCGCAGGCGGCATGGAGCGCGGCGCGCGCGTGCTTTGGTCAGGGGCCGGACGTCGCCCGGCTGAGCGCAGCGGTTTTCGTCGTGATTGCGCCGTCGCAGGTCGCTCGCGATCTAGCCAGATGATCCAAAGCGTTCTCGACGAGGCGATCGAGGTCTCAATCGATCGCGATGCCCGCGGCCCTGATCGGCGCGGCGTTCTTCTCGATCTCGCTCGCAACGAACTTCTGCAGATATGCGGGCGAGCGGCGCTCCGGCGCGACGGTGACGGCGCCCACCTCCTTGAGCCGCTCCTGCACCGAGGGGGTCTCCATCGCCTCGACGGTGGCGTCATGGAGCTTCCGGATGATCGGCTCCGGGGTGCCTCGCGGCAAAAAGAAGCCGAACCACGTCGAGGCCTCGAAGTTGAGCCCCTGTTCCTGCGCGCTGGCAAGCTCCGGCAGCATCGACGAGCGATCGCGCGACAGGATCGCGATCGCCTTGACCAATTTGCCTTCGATCTGCTGCTTCGCGGTCGCGCTGAGCGTGCAGAAATAATCGATGCGGCCAGCGATCAGATCCTGCATCGCCGGCCCTCCCCCGCGATACGGGACGTGAGTGACGTTGATGCCGATCGCCGCGTTGAGCAGCATGCAGTCGAGATGGCCGGTAGACCCCGCCCCGGCCGACGCCATCTGCATGCTCGCCTGGTTCGCCTTCGCATAGGCGATGAACTCCCGCAGATTGTCGGCGGGGAAATCCTTGCGCGCGACCAAGAGCGTCGGCTGATCGGCGATCAACACCACCGGCGCGAGATCGGTGGCGAAATTGTAGAGCGGATTTTTATAAAGCGTCTGATTGATGGCATCGGCCCTGCTGCCGAGCACGAATTGATAGCCGTCCGGGGCGGCCTTCACCACGCGCGCGGAGCCCACCATGCCGCCGGCGCCGCCCACGTTCTCGATGATCACCTGCTGCCCCAGAACCTCGGAGAGCCGCCGCCCGACGATGCGCCCGAGCACGTCGGTGCCGCCGCCGGCCGCGAATGGGACCACCATGGTCAGCGGACGGCTCGGCCAGCTCTGCGCGACGGCAGGGCCGGCGGCGTCATAGCGCAAGGCGCAGACGATAAGGGCGGCCAGCACTGCGTGTCTCGGACGCATGTATCGGCGGGTGGTGATTACGGATGCGAGATCATGCCTTCTGCCGCCGGCGATGGCCAGCGCGATGACATCGGCGTAATCCAGCTTGCCGCGGCGTCAGCCCGCCTTGCGGCGCGCGCCCGATTTCTTGGCCGCCGCTCGCTGCGGCGTCTGCTTGCCCTCGATCGGCAGCAGCATTTCCCGCTGCCCTTCGACTCGCTTGCGGCCCTTCTTCGCCGGCGCCGGGGCCGCGCGCTCGGCCTGCACGCTGCGCCGCAGCGCATCCATGAGATTGATGACGTTGCGCGGCGCGGCGATGTGCTCTTTGGTCTTCGGCGGCTTGAAGCCGGCCTGCTTCTTGCGCAGCAGCTCCACCAATGCCGTCTCGTAGTGGTCCTCGAACGCGGTCGGGTCGAAATCACCGGCCTTGGTGTCGAGGATGTGCTCGGCGAGCTTCAACATCTCGCCGGGCACTTTGATGTCTTCGATGTCGCTGAAGTCCCAGCATGCCTTTGCCGCACGGCTCCAAGGCAATGACGCGCTCGCGTTTGGCGAGCACGATGCGGCCGAGCGCGACCATGCCCTTGCCGCGCATGGCGTCGCGGATGACCGCGAATGCTTCCTGGCCCACGTTGTCGGTCGGGGCGATGTAATAGGGGTTGTCGTAGAAGCGCTTGTCGATCTGCGCGGCGGGGACGAGGCTGTCGATGTCGATGGTGTGCCGGCTCTCCACCTGGATGGCCTCGAGCTCGTCGTCGTCGACCTCGATGAAGACCCCCTTGTCGACTTCGTAGCCCCTGCCTTTGTCCTCGGGCGCGACCGGCTCGCGCGTCTCCTCATCCACCAGCTGCTGGCGCAGCCGGTTGCCGGTTTTCTTGTTGATCTGCCGAAACGAGACGCGCTCGGACGACGAGGCGGCGGGGCTGATCGCGATCGGGCAAGAGACGAGCGAAAGCTTGAGGTAGCCCTTCCAATATGCACGCGGCGCCACGGCAATACTCCTACGGAC
>WNFM01282405.1_pt1 | contig 10358 bp, 10 predicted proteins | sample 5400271 | NCBI WGS metagenome assembly WNFM01 (sample SAMN13153352, study PRJNA577476) | soil metagenome | isolation source: 60 cm saprolite on Douglas fir-dominated hillslope | place: USA:California | collected 2013-09-17 | reverse complement strand
CTGCGTGCTCCGCGGTTGCTTCTTCGTCACAGGGCCTGGACCGGTATGATACGCGGCATGAAAACGGCCGCCCTCATTCTCGGCCTGGCGACGGCCGCCGCCGCGCAGACTCCCTCTCAGAAGATCGACATCGTCAGCGTGACCGGCTGCCTGCGCGAAGCGACGCCGAACACCTGGACGCTCGAGAGTGCGACAGACCCGGTTCTGAGCAACGCGAATGCGCCGCCTGTGAAAGACATCCCATCGACGCCGCCGGCCGGGAAGAATCAGTACCGTTTGATTGGCGTCTCCGAGTTCAACCTGACCGCGCACCGAGGCCACACGGTCATCATTAAAGGCCTGTTGATAAAGGCCACGCCGGTCAGCCGCGTGAACATGACGTCGGTCACCATGGTCGCCGCTTCCTGCGTCCCTGCTGCGTCGAAATAGGCTAAACTGAAGCACTTTTCTCCACTTGTGCCGTCTGGAGGGGGAGCTATGAAGCGTCTCGTTCCCGCGCTCGTCGGGACCCTGGCTGTGGCCGCTGCCGCCGTGTTTACCGGCGCCAGCGCGAAGGCCGGCGCCGCGCCGGTCGCGCCCACTTTTGCAAAGGACGTCGCGCCCATCGTCTACAACAAGTGCACGATGTGCCACCGCGCGGGCGAAGTCGCGCCCATGGCATTCATGACGTACGAGGACGTTCGGCCCTGGGCCAAGGTCATCAAGACGAAAGTCATGGCGCGCGAGATGCCGCCGTGGGGCGCCGACCCCGAGCACTCGCTGAAGTTCCGCAACGATCGCAGCTTGAGCCGAGCCGAGATGGACACCATCGCGGCCTGGGTCGACGGCGGCGCGTTGCGCGGCAACGATGCCGACATGCCGCCTGCGCCGAAGTTCGCCGAAGGCTGGACCGCCGGTCGCGAGCCCGACGCGATCCTCGAGATGCCGGTTGACTTCGCCATTCCCGCTGATGGCGAGCTCGGCGTCCAGATGTTCTATTCGAAGGTCCCGTGGAACGACGATCGCTTCGCCGAGACACTTGAGATTCGTCCCGGGAATCGCTCCGTCGTGCACCACGCAGGCGTCTTCGTCGTCGACATTCCCGAAGGCGCGCACATTGACGACAAGGGCCGGCTCGTGAACGCGGAAGGCAAGGCGTCGAGCGATCGCGGTCAGGGCCTCGCGGGCCGCGCGGACGTGACGGCGCTGCCAGGAGCGAACAAGCTGCTGTCGTGGGTGCCCGGCCGCGGTGTCGATCAGCATCGCGCCGACATCGGCAAGCGCATTCCCGCCGGCAAGTACATCAACTGGCAGATGCACTACAACCCGAACGGCAAGCCGACCTCTGATCGGTCTCGCCTCGGGATCTGGTTCAACAAGCAGAACGTGACGCACGAGCTGCTCATCCGTCAGGCCGGCGACGCGCTCGCGACGACGAAGGGCGGCTTGTCGCTCTATCGCGCGGAAGGCAAAGAAGTCGAGTACAGCGCGGACGAGGGCAGCACGCGCCGCCGAAGCAAGACGCCCGACATCCCGCCGTACGCCGAGGACTGGTCGCTGACGGGCATCACGCCGGTGACGGAGGACATCACGCTCTACGCGATGTCGCCGCACATGCACCTGCGCGGCAAGAGCCTGAGGTGGGTGATCGTGTACCCCGACGGCCGCGAGCAGACGATCCTCGACGTGCCGAAGTTCGACTTCAACTGGCAGATCGAGTACGAGCTCGAGACGCCGCTGAAGATTCCGGCCGGGAGCAAGATCCTCGGCATCGGCAAGTACGACAACTCGCCGAAGAACAAATGGAATCCCGCGCCGAACCTGCCGGTCTACTGGTCGGAGCAGAGCTGGGACGAGATGTATCAGCCGTTCACGCTCTACTCGGTCGACAGTCAGGTCTTGAGCGACATGACGGTGACGAAACAGCAGTAGACATTGCGGATTGAGGAATGCGGATTGCGGATTGAAGACCGCAAGACGCATTCCTCGCCGCTCCCTCGACTCGGCTCGGCCCCGTCTCTAATCCGCATTCCGCAATCCTCACTCCGCAATGTCAGGTCCTCACTCCGCAATGCTCGGGTCCGCAGTCCGCAATCCTCACTCCGCATTTCGTTCGCTTCTGGCCGGCGCAGATCGACGGTCACAGGCGCAGTCGGCGCGCGCCCTCGCCCTCGTCCGGAAGGATCGCGCCCGTATTCGTAGTTTGGTGGCGCTCACAAGCGACGAGGACTGGCTCGTATCCATGCGCGCACTCGATCTCATCGAGAAGCTCGCGCATGAGCATCCGGACTGGATCGCGCCGCACAAGCGCGTGTTCATAGGACCCCTGGCCGACAGCGACAAGTGGGAGATCCGGCTCCAGATCGTCCGCGCGCTGCCGCTGTTCGAGTGGACCGCGACGGAGCGGCGCCGCGTCGTCTCGATACTGAAGCGCGACGTCGAGTACGACCAGACGTTCGTCAAAGCGTGGGCGCTCGACAGCCTCGCCACGTTCGCGCTCGCCAATCCGAAGCTGCGCCCGATCGTCCGGCGTCACCTGCGATCGTTCGAACGGTCCGGGAGCAAGGCGCTCGTGGCGCGAGCCCGCCATATCCGCGCGCGCCTCATTTCACACGTCTGATCGCCACGTCGACGCGCGAATCCAGGGAGGCAGACCAGCTAGAATGCCGCCAGCCACGCTAAGACCTCATTTTGAAACGCAGAGGAGGACCGAAATGACGAGGCGTCCGTCGACCATCGCAATTGCCGCACTGTTGTTGTGCTTCGCGGCCGCTCCGCAGGCCGCGCCACAGGTGAATCCCCAGGCCGCTCCGCCGGCCGCTTCACAGGCCGCGCATCCCCCGAAGACGGCGCCGGCAACCCACGTCACGAAGGATCAGATTCAGGAGTTCATCACGAAGCTGCCACGCGGGCGCATTTTGGACAGCCCGATCCGTGCGGTTGATGTGGGCGGATACCGCGTGGGCGTGTTCGCCGTGGTCCGGCCGAAGGACTCGCCGCAGGACGCGATTTACCACGACACGAACATGACCGAGATTCTGTACATCCTCGAGGGATCGGCGACGCTGATCACGGGCGGCACGATTCCGGACGCTCGTCCGCCGGCGCGCCCCGGCGGCAACTTCACCGGCACCAGGATTGACGGTGGCACGAGCCGGCACGTGGTTCCGGGCGACGTGATCATCACACCGGGGCGGACGCCGCACTTGTGGGCGAATATCGAGGGCGATATGTCGTACCTGGTCTTCAGGCCGGATCCGGATGGGACGCTGACGCTGAAGTAGCGCCGTGGTCCGCAAGGCGCACCAGGAGCTTGCCCATGTTCTCGCCGCGATACAGCCGCGCGATCGCGCCAGGGGCCTCGTGCAGACCTTCGAGAATCTCCTCACGGTAGCGCAGAGAGCCATCGCGGATGCACCGTGACAGGAAGCGCAATGCTTCGGGGCGTTTGTGCTCGTAGTCAAACGCGAGAAATCCTTCGATGCGAGCGCGCTTTGTCAGGAGTGCGCGTTCGATGCGCGGACCCAGCGGCGGTGGATCCCACGCCGCGACCGAGGCGGTTCCACAAATCGCCACTCGCGCACCGACATTCAATCGACGCATGACTGAATCGCTAATCGCGCCAGCCGTGTTGTCGAAGTACACATCGACGCCGGCTGGGCATGCGCTGGCCAGGCGGCTGTCGAGATCGCCGCTCTTGTAATCGATAGCGTCATCAAATCCAAACTCACAGACACACATCGCCACCTTTGTGGCTCCGCCCGCAATTCCGACCGTTCTACAGCCGTTGAGCTTCGCAATCTGTCCGACGATGGAGCCAACCGAGCCGGCAGCTGTTGACACGACAACCGTTTCCCCAGGCTTAGGACGGCCGATCTCGAGCAGTCCCACATAGGCGGTCAGCCCGTTCAGTCCGAGCACACCGAGGGACGTGGAAAGTGGAATGTCGAGGTCGGTAATTGTGCGCACGACCCTGTCCGCCGACACGACTGCGTACTCCTGCCATCCGAACAGGCCGGTCACGAAGTCGCCCTGCTTGAAACGAGCGTGACGCGACTCTTCCACGCGGCCGGTTGCAAAGGACCGCATCACCGTCCCGAGAGCCACAGGCTCCGAATAGTTCGCCGTCGCGCTTACCCACCCGCGCATGGCAGGCTCGACGGAGAGGTACAGGTTGCGGACCAGCAGTTGACCGTCGTCAACGTCTGGAAGGGGAGACTCAACGACGTGAAAATGGCCGGCTTCAGGGATGCCTTCCGGCCTCGATGACAGGATGACCTGTCGATTCAACTTCGGCAAAATCCGCATTCCGCATTCCGCATTCCGCAATCCTCAATCCGCAATGCTGCGCGTCATCCGCCGTGCACCCACCGGCTGAAGACGACGTCCACGCGCGAATTCAGAAAGCACACCATCCGCAGGCGGTGAAAGCTTCCGGTGGGACTCCAGCTGTACCCCCAGCACGCCTGGTGCGGGACGCCGAGGATGCGCCGGACATCGTCGATCGGCGTGCCGCCCCAGATCCCCAGCTTTTCGCAGGTGTCAGGATCGGCGGCGAACACAGAGAACCCGTACTCGAAGCCCACTCCGAGGCACTCGTTTCGGATCGCGTCCACGCCCGCGTCCTCGGCGCGCAGTGTCGGCTGGTCGCGCGGCGGATAGTACCAGTTCTCCGCATACGGCACGCCGAGCAGTCCGCGCACGGTGTCATCGGACATTCCAGGCGTCACGGATTGAAACCCCGCTTCCGAAAAGCCACTGGAGAACGAGACGTTCTCGCGAAGCGCGAATCCGAGGATCGATTCGCGAATCCGATCGCCGGACGAGGTCAACCACAACGCCACCAGCCAGAACGTCAGGAACGACGCGGCAGCGAGCGGCCGCATCGTCAGGCGCCGCGGACGCAGCGCGTACACGAACAGCGGGCTGAACAGCGCGAGCTCGATCGCCGAAACGATTGCTCCGTACCGGGACAGGTACTCCAGTCCGATCGGCGCGACCGGGATCGGACGCCACGGAGCGAAGTAGCGGGTGAGGCTGAAAGGCCAGAGCAGCGCGCAGCCCAGGCCGCCGTCGGTCATCGTGTCGAGGATGCCGTGGCTGGCGAGCACGATGCTCGTGAACCATGCCGTGCGGCCCAGCGGATACCCACGGCGGCGCGCGACGAGCGTCATCACGACGCTCAACGCCGCCGCCATTGTCAGCGAGTGCGCCGCGCCTCGATGGCCCCACGGATCGCCGTACTTCACGCCGAGCGCGAAGCCGATGACGTCGAGGTCCGGCAGCATCGCCAGCGCGGACCACGCGGCCATCGACGTCCATCGTGTCGTCCGGCTCGAGTCGTACGCGCGCGCGGCCGCCATTCCGACGGCGATGTGTCCGACGCTGGCCATCAGGTGCGTCGAACACTATACGCGGTCGCGGACGCTACGCGAGCAACTCGCCGCGCAGCACGGTGACCGCTTGTCCACCGAGCCGCACGCGATCGCCGGCCACTGATACCTTCACCGTCCCGCCGCGCTCGGACACCTGGCGTCCGACCAGGTCGGTCTTCCCGAGACGCGCACTCCAGAACGGGCCCAGTGTGCAGTGCGCGGATCCCGTCACCGGATCTTCCGCGATGCCGACGCTCGGCGCGAAGAAGCGCGAGACGAAGTCCGCCTTGGGCGACGCCGAGCGGCTGGTGACGATGAAGCCGCGGCCGGGCATCGACGCGAGGCGCGCGTGGTCGGGCCGCAGGTTGCGCACTGTGTCTTCGCTTTCGAGCTCGACGATGTGGTCGAGCCGGCCTCGCCCGACGTACTTCAGGGTGGCGCCGAGAGCTTCCGCGAGACCGGCCGGCGGATCGACTGGCTGGTCCGGAGTGGCGGGGAAGTCGAGTTCGATCCAGCCCGCCCCGAGCGGGGTCGAGGGGCTTGCCCCGAGCGAGGTCGAGGGGCCCGCCCCGGGCGAAGTCGATGGATCGTCGCGCCGCACGGCCGTCAGCACGCCGTCGGGTGTGTGGAAGCACGCGGGCGACGAAGGCATCAGGTGGCCGCCCTCCCAGAGCGCGTGCGCGCTCGCCAGCGTTCCATGCCCGCACAGTTTGAGCTCCGTCGTCGGCGCGAACCACCGCAGGTCGTAGCCGTCTTCGCGCTTGCGGAGAAATGCCGTCGCGCCGGCATTCATCTCGCGGGCGACAGCCTGCATCCAGGCCACATCGCGATCGTCAGGCAGGACGCAGACAGCGGCAGGATTTCCGGCGAACGCTTCTGTCGTGAAGGCATCGATTCGAACGAATGGGAGGGGCATGAACAGATCATGACCGACGCGCGCGGTCAGCATCCGCACCAATCCGTAGATGGACTGTTTCCATTGCGGATTGAGGAGTGCGGAATGCGGATTTCAAGAGAAGAGACCACGATTGAGGGATGCGTGCGGCCTCAAATCCGCACTCCGCATTCCTCAATCCGCAATGTCTACTTCTTCAGATCTCGACTGTCGACCGTGATCCTCGCCTGCGGCGCGTACATCTCGTCCCAGCTCTGCTCGGACCAGTAGACTTCCTTCTCCGGCGCCGGGTTGTACGGATTCTTCGGCGAGTTATCGAACAGCGTGACGACAGTCACCTTGCTGCCCGCGGGGATCTTTTTCGGCGTCCGCAGCTCGTAGTACAGCTGCCAGTTGAAATCGTACTTCGGCACGTCGAGCAGCACTTCCTCGCGGCCGTCAGGCCACGTCAGCGTGTAGCGCATGCTCTTGCCGCGCAGGTGCAGGTGCGGCGTCAGGCCGTACAGCGTCACCGGCTCCGTGATCGTGTGGACGCTGACGACCTTCCAGTTCTCCGCGTACGGCGGAATGTTCGGCAGGTTCACGCTGCCTTCAACCCCTTCCCCGCGCCGCGCCGGCGTGTACTCCTGGCCCTCCACGATGTAGGACGTCGGGCCCGCCGCGCCGAACGAGTGATAGATCTGGTGGCCGACCGTCTGGCCAGGCTTGGCGAAATACAGGCCGAGCCTGGATCGATCCGTCACCGCCTTGCCGAGCGGCGTGTAGTGCATGTAGAAGTCGATGTACGAGCCTGCCTTGATCAGCTGGCCGGCGTCGCCTTGATACTCCTCGTACCCGCGGCCCGGGACGTAGGACAACAGCTTCTGAATCTCCTGCGTGCTCGTCCCGCCGTTGGCGCGCGCGACCTGATTGCGCGTCATCTCGTTCCGCTTCGCATCGAGGATGCGGCCGTTGACCAGCGTCGCGCCGGGCGGCAGCTTGTCGATCACGTACAGCCCCGCGTGATGAATCACGCCCTCGGTGCCGGGCCTGACCTCGAGCCCTTTGACGTACACGTCGTGATCGAACGGCGCGCGCGTGAAGAAATCGATCACCGGCACTTCGCCTTCGGCGGGAATGGGGAAGTCCACCGGCATCTCGATGACGACGTCAGGCTCGCCGTGCGACCAGCCCGAGGCGAACGTCGGCGCCGGCGGCAAATCGGCCGCGTTTCCTTTCAGCGCGCCCGCGTCGACCCAGCGCGCGATCGTATCGATCTGCGCTGCGCTCAGGCTGCGATCGTCCTTGAACGTCCCGAAATGCGGATCCGCGCCCCACGGCGGCATCTCGCGGCTCATGACTTTTCGCCGGATCGATTTCGCCCACGGCCGGACATCGTCGTACGTCATGAGCGACATCGGCGCGACCTCGCCGGGCCGGTGGCAGCTGACGCAACTGTTGTAGAGGATGGGCGCCACGTCCTTGGCGAACGTCGGCTCGGGACCTGCGGCGCGTGTGGCGGCGGCGGCGAGGGCAACGAACCCCAGCGTGCACGAAAAGGCCAGGCGCTTCATAGGGCCACCGTTCGCGCACATTATACTGGCCGCCATGCCGGCCGGGATTCAGATTGTCGGACCAAAGGTTCAGGGCAGCGCGCGCGTGCTGACGCCGGACGCTCTCGGATTTCTCGAAGATCTCGCGCGAACCTTCCGCGGTCGCATCGCCGAACGTCTCGCGGCCAGGCGCGTGCGCCGTCCGAGCGGGCGCGTGGACCGTCGCACCGCCGCCCACGGATCTGCTCGATCGGCGCGTCGAGATCACCGGACCCGTCGACAGAAAGATGATCATCAACGCGCTGAACTGCGGCGCGCAGGTCTACATGGCGGATTTCGAGGACGCCAACTCGCCGACGTGGGCCAACTGCGTCACCGGCCAGGCGAATCTCCTGGACGCCGTTCGGCGCACGATCACCTTCGAGTCCGAGACCGGGAAACAGTACTCGCTGAACCAGAAGACCGCGACGCTGCTCGTTCGCCCGCGCGGATTCCATCTCGCCGAACGTCACTGCCTCGTGGACGATGCGCCGATCGCGGCGATGCTGTTCGACTTTGGACTGTATTTCTTCCACAACGCGAGAGAACTCGTCACTCGCGGGACCGGGCCGTACTTCTACCTCCCGAAGATGCAGAGCCACTTCGAGGCGCGCGTGTGGAACGACATCTTCCTTCACGCGCAGCAGACGCTTGGCATCCCTGCCGGCACCGTCAAGGCCACCGTCCTCATCGAGACGCTGCCGGCTGCGTTCGAGATGGATGAGATTCTCTACGAGCTGCGCGCGCACAGCACCGGCCTCAACTGCGGGCGCTGGGACTACATCTTCAGCGCGATCAAAACGCTGAAGAACAAGGACAACTTCCTGTTGCCGGATCGCGGTCAGGTGACGATGGAGACGCCGTTCCTCAAGGCGTACGTCCAGCTGCTGATCCACACGTGCCATCGCCGTGGCGCGCACGCGATGGGCGGCATGGCCGCGCAGATTCCAATCAAGGACGACGCCAAGGCGAATCTGGCGGCGCTTGACAAGGTCCGCGCCGACAAGCTGCGCGAAGTGCGGGAAGGCCATGACGGCACCTGGGTTGCGCATCCCGGTCTCGTCGACGTCGCGAAGACGGTCTTCGACGACGGCATGCCCGGGCCGAACCAGTTGTCGCGCCTGCGCGACGACGTCCACGTCACGGCGGAGACGCTGGTCGAACAGCCGAAGGGCACGCGCACCGAGGTCGGGCTGCGGCACAACATCCGCGTCGGCATTCTGTACCTCGAGGCCTGGCTGGGCGGACAGGGCGCCGTGCCTATCTACAACCTGATGGAGGACGCCGCGACCGCTGAGATCTCGCGAAGCCAGATCTGGCAGTGGCTGAAGAACCGCGCCATTCTCGATACCGGCCAGACGGTGACGGAGACGTTCCTGCGGAAGGTGACTGACGAAGAGGTCGTGCGTATCCGTGAGGAAGTCGGGCACAAACGCTTCGATCGCGGCCGTTTCACGGAGGCGCGCGCGATCTTCGAGTCCGTCGCGGCGTCGAAGGATCTGCAGGATTTCCTCACGATACCGGCGTATGATGCCCTGGAAAACTAGGAGGGCACATGCGTTCACGGCGCGCGATCCTCGGCGGCCTTGGCCTTCTGCTTCTCGGCGCATTCACCACGAGCTATCTCCGGGCTCAAGATCCCGCTGACGAAATACGCAGCGCGACGATGCGGCCCGTCATTCGGGGTCGGACGATGGCCGCGGCGTCGATGAAAGCGGAAGCGACGCAGGCCGCGGAGCGCATTCTGCGCGCGGGCGGCAACGCCTACGACGCGGCGGTCGCCGGACAGGCCGTGCTTGGCCTCGTCGATGCCGCGTCGAACGGCGTCGGCAGCGACGCCGTGATTCTGATCTGGGACGCGAAGGCGAAGCAGGTCGTGTCCATCAACGCCGAGGGCACGTCGCCGAAGCTCGCCACGATCGAGTGGTACCAGAAGAACCTCGGCGGCAAGCTCCCGCAGAGCGACACGCTGCTCTCTGGCACAGTGCCCGGCGTCGTCGACGCGTGGTACACGCTGCTCGACCGCTGGGGCACGATGACGTTCGCGCAGGTGCTGCAGCCGGCAATCGAGACTGCGGAGAACGGATTCCCCATCGGCGAGCGGATGGCCCAGGCGATCGCAACATCGCGCAAGCTGACGAAGTACCCGTCGAGCGTGAAGGTGTACTTCCCGGGCGGCGCGGCGCCGAAGCCGGGCGACATCTTCAAGAACCCGGACCTGGCGCGCACGCTGCGCAAGCTCGTCGAGGCCGAGAAGGACGCGTCAGGGAAAGGCCGTCACGAAGCGCTGAAGGCGGCGCGCGATCGGTTCTACAAAGGCGACATCGCCCGCGCGATGGCGAAGTTCTCAGAAGAGCAGGGCGGCCTGTTCCGGTACGAAGACTTCGCGTCCTACACCGACAAAGTCGAGACGCCGGTCTCGGTCGACTATCGCGGCTACCGCGTCTACAAGAATCCGTCGGCGAGTCAGGGCCCGACCGAGCTCTTCGCGCTGAATATTCTCGAGGGCTACGACCTCAAGAAGCTCGGCCACAACAG
>WNFM01250225.1_pt1 | contig 10360 bp, 9 predicted proteins | sample 5400271 | NCBI WGS metagenome assembly WNFM01 (sample SAMN13153352, study PRJNA577476) | soil metagenome | isolation source: 60 cm saprolite on Douglas fir-dominated hillslope | place: USA:California | collected 2013-09-17 | reverse complement strand
CATCCGGGCTCCAGCTCGCCAAACAGGGCCTCGAATCGCGCCTGGTAGCCTTCCGGATCGCCGGCTGGGCCGCCGAAGCGCCAATCGTTCCGCAATTCCGGCTCGGATGTCTCGATTTTCGAGGGCAGCGGAAAAATCGCCAACGGACGCGACTCGTGCGAATTCTTGCGGTAATCGGCGGCGCAACGGGCCACGTCGAGCGCGCCGAGCAGACTCTGCCGGCTGGGAGTGAAGACGGTCACCAGCCTGTCCGGAATCATCATCGCGCACAGGCCACCCATATCGTTCACGCCGCTGGTCGAATCGATCAGGATGAAACGATAGCGCCGCGCCCAATAGTCCAGCAAGGAAGGGATGACCCACGGCGCACGCTCGTACAATCGAGCCCACGGAAAGCTGCTGACGGCCGCGGAAAAGTAGTCGTCGAACCGGCCGGCCTTGAGCAGAGACAGCGCCGGGATATCGGTCGGAATCGCGAAGCGGTCGGGGTTTATTTGCGCCAGGATCTCGCTCGGAGACCGCGTATCGGGGCCGGATTGGGGAACCGTCGCATCCAGTTCCTCGAACAGGTTCAACAGCCCCGGTTGCAGGTCCAATTGACTCCCGGAGGCGGCGCCGGACCAGTTCCCGAACTGGCCGTGAAAGAATCGGTGTAAACTCGGGGAATCGAGATTCCAGTCCACCATCAGAACTCCTCGATCCTGCGGGCAGTGACGAGAGAGCAGGCACGCCACATTGGCTAAGGCCATGGAGCGCCCGGCGCCACCAGTGTATGAGTAAAACGTGATTACCTCAGAGGGTTTTGATGTGAACATCCAGGTCTTTCGCGGAGGCGCAAACTAATCATATCCTGTCAACCGCTTACAAACACCAAAATCGGCCGAAACCGTTAGTAACATTAGTACTGTCACACCTGGAATATCCCCAAAGCGTAGGTAGTGGGAGGTGTCCGTCCTGTACAGTGTTGTCAGTACGGGTCGAGTTCACTACGGAATTCAAATTGCCTTGAGATTGGATATGACCTTGCGGGACATCCCCGGGTTGGTCACCGCGGCTCTCGACAAGTGGAACAAGGATAACGTGCCGCGACTGGGAGCTGCGCTGGCTTACTACACGGTTCTTTCCATGGCGCCTCTGCTGGTCGTGGTGGTGGCAGTAGCCGGCCTGGCATTCGGTAAGGAGGCCGCGCGGGGTCAGATTGTATGGCAGATTCAGGGACTGGCCGGCTATCAGGTTGCCGAGGCGATTCAAGGCATTCTGCAGGGAGCCCAGGAACCCGGAAAGGGTATTATCGCTACCGTCGCCGGTGTCGTCACATTGGTGCTGGGGGCTTCGCTGGTGGTGTCCGAGCTGCGTTCCTCCCTCAACCTGATCTGGAAGGCCCCTTGCCCGAGTGAGCGCGGCGTGCTTAGAGAGCTGCTGACGCTGCTGCAATACCGGTTCGGGTCGTTCCTGATGGGATTGGGGGCCGGCGTGCTGCTGCTTGCCTCTCTGGTGATGAGTACGATCTTCGCCGCAGCCGGGAAAAATTTGCAAAGCTGGATCGCTCCAGGGCCCACCGTCATGCAGATCGTGTACTTATTCTTCTGGTTTGGCGTCACTGCTCTGCTTTTTGCTCTGATCTACAAGATTCTGCCAGACTTCCGTATGGACTGGAGCGATGTCGTCGTGGGCGCGCTAGTCACTTCAGCGCTATTCACGATCGGGAAGCTGTTAATCGCTCTCTATATAGTGGCCTCCCCGTATGGAGCGGCGGGGTCGGTGGTGCTGATTCTCGTATGGGTCTACTACTCGGCGCAGGTTGTTTTCTTGGGAGCGGAATTGACTTACGTGTACACGCACAAGTACGGCTCACGTTTCCGGGCTCGTCTCACTCTCGGTCCGAAGGCTCTCACAGCCGCCGAAACAGAGCGGCTCATGCGTGCGACGTAAAGTGATTGCAACTCGCAACCGACTGAATATGTTCAGATTCTGAGATGAGACAGTAATGGCGCGGTCTTGCTACAGAATTCGCAATCACGTGCAAGACCGCGCCATTACTGTCGCGGCTCAGAATGAGCGTGCTGATTCCGGCTATAATAATACGGTGAAGGCTCGCGTATTCGTTTCCCTGAAGAGGACCGTCCTCGATCCGCAGGGTCAGACTGTCCGCTCCGCGTTGACCGGGCTGGGATATCAAAGCGTTTCCGATGTGCGACAGGGCAAGTTCTTCGATATTGCCCTGGCGCCGGGGCTCAGCCGGGATCAGGCTCACAAGGAAGTGGACACGCTGGCGCGGGATGTTCTGACCAATCCCGTTATCGAAGAGTATCAAGTCGAAATCTCAGAGTAAGCAAAAGCGATGTGCGGAATTGTCGGCTACATCGGCACGCGCAAGGCGGTGCCTATTATTCTGGACGGGCTGAAGCGTCTGGAGTATCGTGGATATGATTCAGCCGGGATAGCCGTCGTCGGGGACGACGGCGAGCTGACCGTGCGCCGCGCCTCCGGCAAGCTGAGGAACCTCGAAGACGCCATTCGCATGAGCCCGCTCGAGGGCGCATACGGCATCGGCCACACGCGTTGGGCGACGCACGGCCGTCCCACCGAGGAAAACGCTCATCCCCATCGAGATTGCAGCGGACAGATCGTGGTGGTGCACAACGGCATCGTCGAGAATTATCTGTCGCTCAAGCAGCAGCTTCAGGATGAGGGCCACAAGTTCGTCACCGAAACGGACACCGAGATCATCGCCCATCTGGTGGAAAAACATTTTACCGGCAACCTGGAGTCCGCGGTACGCGCCGCGGTCGGGCAGTTGACTGGCGTATTCGCGCTGGCGGTGCTCTCGAAAGCGGACCCGAACAAAATTGTGGCTGCGCGATCGGGACCCCCTGTCGTTATCGGTTTGGGCGAGAACGAATACTTTGTCGCCTCGGACGTCCCGGCGATCCTGGGCCACACGCGCGATATGTTCTTTCTGGCGGACGGCGATCTGGCGGTGCTCACACCCGATGGCGTGCGCCTCAGCGATTTTGAGGGCCGTCCCGTCAACCGGCAGGTTTCGCACATTCTGTGGGATCCGATCATGGCGGAAAAGGGCGGCTACAAGCACTTCATGCTCAAGGAGATCTACGAGCAGCCGCGGGCCATTCGAGACACCACTTTGGGTAGGGTCGGGCAGGAATCGGGGCGCATCTTTCTCGACGAGATGGATATCTCGCCCAAGCAATTCAAGGAATTCCGCCAGGTCCGGATCGTGGCGTGCGGAACCAGTTGGCACGCCGCTCTGGCCGGCAAATTCATGATCGAGAAGCTGGCCCGCATCCCGGTGGAAGTGGACTACGGCAGCGAATTCCGCTATCGCGATCCGATCATCTCGAACGACACTCTGACCGTGGTGATTTCCCAATCCGGTGAGACCGCCGACACGCTGGCCGCTCAGCGTGAGGCCAAGCAGAAGGGCTCGAAGACGCTCGCCATCTGCAACGTGGTCGGCTCCATGGTCACGCGCGAAGCGTCCGGAACGATCATCACGCACGCCGGCCCCGAGATCGGCGTGGCCTCCTCGAAAGCGTTCACCTGCCAGTTGACCGCGCTATTCATCCTGGCCATGTACCTGGGGCAGGCCAAGGAGAAGCTGGACGAGAGCACCTCGCGCTGCCTGGTGCAGGAGCTGCTGCGCATTCCGGGAAAACTCGAAACCGTGCTCTCGCACGACCCCTTGTATGAAGAGCTGGCGCGCAAGCTGTTCCGCGCCACGGATTTTCTATTTCTCGGGCGCGGCGTCCACTTCCCGATCGCGCTCGAAGGGGCGCTGAAGCTGAAGGAGATTTCCTACATCCACGCCGAAGGCTATCCTGCCGGCGAGATGAAGCACGGCCCCAACGCGCTCATCGACGAGAAGCTCCCCGTCGTGATTCTGGCCGCGCACGATCCGACCCGCGAAGACAGCCGCATCCTTTACGAAAAGACGCTCTCGAACATTCAGGAAGTGAAGGCGCGCGAGGGCATCGTCATCGCCATCGCGACCGAAGGCGATCGGGCCGTTTCGAAGCTGGCCGATATCCTCGAAGTGGTTCCGCTGCAACTGTTGGCCTATCACATCGCCGTCCGGCGGGGCTGCGACGTGGACCAGCCCAGGAACCTGGCCAAGAGCGTTACGGTGGAATGAGGCAATCCACCAGGCGTCTCGACGTATCCACCAAGGGCAAGGGACTCTACGAAATCAGCGATCAGGTCGCCCGGTGGGTGGCCGAGACGGGCCTGAAGACCGGCCTCCTGACCGTGTTCATCCAGCACACGTCGGCGTCGCTGACCATTCAGGAGAATGCCGATCCGGACGTGATCGCCGATCTCAACGACCACTTCAACCGTCTGGCGCCGGAAGACAACAAGCTGTACCGGCACACGGTGGAAGGGCCGGACGACATGCCCGCCCATATCCGGACCGCGCTCACCGGCACGCAGTTGGCGATCCCGGTCATCGACGGCCGGCCGGCGCTCGGAACATGGCAGGGGATCTATGTGTTCGAACATCGCAGAGCGGCGCACCGGAGGTCGATCGTTTTGCATTTGTTGGGCGAGTGAGATCAGGGACAGAGCCGCCTCAGTATTCGATGTCTGTGAGCTCACTCAATCCGAATGCATACCCCACCGCTCTTTTCACCTCTGGACAACGATGTTCCGGCAACCTTGAAATTCGCTTCGATAAGAATTCTCTGGACACTGTTCTGAGATTGTCGCAATTCGCTACGCAAGGTTCGCCAAGCCCCTCCCGCCGTCCGAGCGGAACCTCACCGGGATATTCCGAATTGTTGTTGTGATCTCCGCAACAACGAACTATTCAGATATGAAGACGCATCGTCCCGGCCTCAACAGAAGCACCGGACGGCGACCCGCCGGGTTAGGCAGAATCGCCCAACCAGATCCCATACTGCTTCACGCCTCGAATTTCTCGCAGTTAGACCAGTCGTCACTGCCGACGGACGAGTCGGGCTGTTTCCGGTAAGCCTCGCGAATACGCTCGTATTCCTGCTTGCGAATGGCCTCTTTGACAGCTTGCCGGATGAACTCGGTCCGCTTCCCTTTGACGGGCGGCGCGATCCGGTTCAGTGCTTTGTATGTGGTGTCATCGAGCCGAATGAGAATGGAAGGCATATCGAGTATTATATGAGCGGCGCATCAGCGCGAACCGAAGCAATATAACGTACCACGCGTTCGCACGTAGATCCTGCTGCCGCTGATCGCCGGCGTGGCGTAGATCTCTTCCTCCAGATTGTTCACAGAAAGGACCTCCCACTGCGGCGACGCTTTCAGAACGGATAGCTTGCCTTCTTCGCTGGCGAGAAAGATCTTGCCGTCGGCGGCGACCGGTGAGGCGTAGTATTCGCCAGGCGCCTTTTCCGTGCGGCCTTGCTTGAGAAGAGCGCCAGTGGCCGGGTCGAGCGAGGTGACAATCCCACCGGTCCGGACCATATAGAAGACCCCGTCATAGATCAGCGGAGCGGGGATGTACGCCAGATTGCGTTTAAACCTCCAGCGCAAAGCCTTCGACGAAAGCTGCCCTTTGCCAGCGAGCGGGATCGCCATGACACCGTAGTCGCCGAGACCGAACGAGCGGGCGGTGTTCCATTCCCGCGCATCGATGAAGCCGTCATGGCTCGAGTCGATCCAGCCGAAATGCTCGCTCCAGTCTTTGTCGTCCTTGAACTCGTCGCGCGAGATGCGGCTGTCGCCGTCCTTATCGTACTTGGCGAGCGCCGAGTCGAAGGTGGGCATCCAGGGCTCGTCGTGGCCGCTCGAAGTCACGATCGCGGTTTCGCCGGCAATGAGCGGAGAGCCCATGGAACCGTCCGACCCGATGGGCATCCACCAGCGCGGCTCGCCGGTCGCAAGATAGTAGGAGTCGACGCGCGTGCTGCCTACCGCGATGATTTCCGCGGCGCCTTTGGATGGAGAGTAAATGATGGGAACCGACCAGCCGACGGTCGCTCCCGGACGCTCGGTCCGCCAGCGGTCGCGGCCGGTCTCCTTGTCGATGCCGATCAGATACGAGCCGGATTGCTGATCACAAAGCAGCAGGACAAGGCCTTGCGCGATGACGGGCGACGTGGCCATTCCATAGAAGTTGTTAAAGGGGCCAAGGGCATGGCGCCATCGCTCCTCGCCCTCGTGCGTGTAGGAAATCAGGCCGAAATCGGGGAAGAAAACATAAATGCCCCGGTTGTCGGCAGCGGGCGTGGGGGAGGGGAATATTTTGTGCGCCTGCTCGCATTTGAGCTCACGACGCCAGAGCTGGCGTCCGGTGAGGGCGTCGTAGGCGAGCGTGACGCGTGTCTCCCCTTCGCTCGCGGTGAGAAACACGCGGTTGCCCATCACGATGGGAGACGAGTGCGCAAAGGGGACGGCGGCCTTCCAGAGGAGATTCTTGGCAGGGCCAAACTCAGTGGGCAGGCCGGTGGAGGAATCGACGCCGGCGCCGTTCGGACCGCGAAAGCGGGGCCAGTCGGCTGCGTGAAGAGCCGCGATCAGAAGAAGTCCCGGTAGCAGCGATCGCATCGACCGCAATGGTATCGCAACGGTTGACCTTTTGACAATCGAGGGGAGATCATCGAGGGGAGATCATCGCGGGGAGATCATCGCGGGGAGCCCAACTGTTATCCTGGTCCGTTACGATGACCGACGCGCTTGCCGTCCGCATTCCGCAGACCGATCCGACGCAGCGATCGCCGCCGTGCTGGACCGTGGACGGTACATCCTGGGCGAGGAAGTGGACGCATTCGAGCGCGAGTTCGCCGCGTATCTGGGAGTGGCCGGTGTCATCGGTGTCGGCAGCGGCACCGACGCGCTGCAGTTGGCGCTGCGGGCGTGCGGCATAGGGCCGGGAGACGCCGTGATCACGGTGTCGCATACGGCTGTCGCGACCGTGGCCGCGGTGGAGCTGGCCGGGGCGGTACCCGTGCTGGTGGATATCGACCCGGTCACGTTCACGATGGACTGCAACTCGCTCGAAGAAGCCATCGGCGCCCACGCCGGCGCCCCGCTCAAGGCGATCATTCCGGTCCACCTGTACGGACATCCCGCCAACATGCCGGTCGTGATGGAAATTGCCGGACGCTACGGGCTGCGCGTAATCGAAGATTGCGCCCAGGCGCACGGGGCCGCTATCGGGGGCCGCAAAGCCGGCGCGTGGGGCCACATGGCGGCATTCAGCTTTTATCCGACCAAGAACCTCGGCGCTCTCGGCGACGGTGGGGCGGTAGCCACGAATGACCCGGAATTGGCGGAGCGCGCGCGCCGGCTGCGTGAATACGGTTGGCGGGAACGGTACGTGAGCGATGAGCCGGGCATGAACAGCCGTCTCGATGAATTGCAGGCCGCGGTCCTGCGCGTCAAACTTCGGCACCTCGACCGCGAAAATGCGCGGCGCCGCCAGCTTGCGGAGGCCTATGGGGTCGCACTCGACGGCGCTGGACTGGCGCTGCCCCAGTGCGATCCACGTGTACCACCAATACGTGGTCCGCTCTCCCCACCGCGATGCGCTGCGGATCCGGTTGCGCGCCCAGGGTGTGGATACCGCAATCCATTACCCCTTGCCCGTGCACCGGCAGCCTGCTTATTTGGGCAGGATCCGTCATGGGTCGCTGGAGCGGAGCGAAGAAGCAGCTCAGGAAATCCTCAGCTTGCCGATGTATCCGGAGCTAAGCATGGAGCAGGTATCTTGGGTTGGGCGATTTACGGCGCAAACTGCGGCAGAACGTACGCGTACACCATGACAATCAGTCCCAGCACCGACGCGAGGAAGATACTGTGCTTCAGGCCGAAGCGGAACAGCCTCGACTCATCCGACGTCACCATACCCGTCGCTGCCGCGGCCACTGCCACGCTCTGCAGGCTAATCATCTTGCCCATGACGCCGCCGCTCGAGTTGGATGCCGCCATCAGGACCGGATTCAAGTTCAGACTCGTCGCCGTGATCACCTGCAGGTTTCCGAATAGCGCGTTGGCGGACGTGTCGCTGCCGGTCAGGAACACCCCGAGCCACCCGAGCATCGAGCTGAAGAACGGAAACACGGCGCCGGTCGCCGAGAATGCCAGGCCCAACGTCGCCGTAGCGCCTGAATAGTTCATCAGGAAGGCCAGACCCAGCACCGATGCGATGGTCAACTCCGGCAGCAGCATCTGCTTTACCGTTCCGGCGAAGACGCGTCCGAAGCGCGCCGGCGACATCCCCAACAGTAGCGCCGAGAGAATCGCAGCGAACAGACACGACGTGCCCGGCGCGGAAAGCCAGGCGAATCTATACATCGCCGCGTAGGGCGCGGTGGCCTTCACCACCGGCGGCATCTGTTGGATCTGGTTGTGCAGCCCCGGCCATCCGAAGGAGAGAGACTGAGCGTCCAGCACCGCCTTCACTGGCTTGGCGGCCCAGAGGAGAACGAAGATCACCAGCAGAAGGTAGGGCACCCACGCCATGAAAACCTCACCACTGGTGTGCGGCCTGGGCGCTACAGCGACAGCATGTTTGTCGCGATCTTTATACACGGGAGCGGCGGCTTCGTTCGAGTGCTCTCCCGCCAGGGCGAATTTGTCTTTGGGCTGCCATAGCTTGAACAGCACGATCAGCGATCCAATGGCGGCGAACGATGCCAGAATATCGGTCAACTCCGGCCCTACAAAATTTGAAATGAAGAACTGCGTGCCCGCGAAGGCGACACCGCAGAGCGCCGCGGCAGGCAGCACGCCTTTCAACGCGGGCCAACCGCCCATCACCAGAATCAGATATGCCGGCACAAACAGCGAAACTGGCGCGCAAATACGGCCCACCCCCGCGCTCAGGCGGTCCAGCGGCAGTTTGGTTATGGTCTGCAGCATGAATATCGGGGTGCCGATCGATCCGAACGCCACCGGCGCCGTGTTAGCGAGCAAACAAATCCCCGCGGCGTAAAACGGCGAGAATCCGAGCCCCGTGAGCATCGCTGCGGTGATGGCGACCGGCGTGCCGAATCCGGCCGCTCCTTCTATGAACGCTCCGAAAGCGAAGGCGATGAGCAGCGCTTGCAATCGCCGGTCCTGCGACAGGTTCCCGACCGAATCCTTCAGGGTTTCGAACTTTCCCATCTCTACTGTGATGCGATACAGCAGAATGGCAGTAAAGACGACCCATCCGATCGGGAACAGGCCGTTGGCCGCCCCATAAAACACCGCGCTCAGCAACTTGTCGAGCGGCATGCCATATCCGAAAATGGCGACAGCGGCCGCGGCAGCCAGGCCCGAGAGCGCCGCAATCCACGCCGGCTTGCGTTTCACGCCCAGCAGGAACAGCAGAACGAAAATGGGAATCGCCGCTACGAGCGACGAAAGGCCGAGGCTGCCCGCGACCGGAGTATAGTTTTGGCTCCACATGGGTAGTGAACCTTGATAGTGCATTGAGGCGCCCCGTGTCAAGTCGCCGCGTTGGACGCGATTTGCGTGTAGTCTGGAATTGAGTGCGCGGTCTCTTACAATCTCTATTCTCCAGACGCGACCCTGCCGCGGCCAACATTGAGCTGATCAACCGCCGCCGCGCGGAAATGGCCAGCCTCGGCGATGACGCCCTGCGGGCCGTAAACCTTCGACAGGCCAGTCTCACCGAGTACATCGCCGTCACGGCCGTGATCGCCGCCCGCGTGTTGGGGCTCGAGATGTTCGATGTCCAACTGCGGGGCGCGCTGGCTATGGCCGATGGCCGGATCGCCGAGATGCAGACCGGAGAGGGTAAGACGCTCGCGGCCGTTCCCGCCATCGCCTGGTACGCCCGGCGCGGAACGGGTGTTCACGTGATGACCGTGAACGACTACCTGGCCCGGCGCGACGCCAAATGGATGGGCGGCATCTACGAATTCCTCGGGCTCTCGGTCGGCTGCGTCCAGCAGGGCATGAGGATCGAGGAGCGCCGGCGCGCTTATGCCTGCGACATCACCTACGCCACGGCGAACGAGATCGGCTTCGACTATCTGCGCGACCAGCTTGCCTTGTTCCCGGGGAGCCAGGTTCATCGGCCGTTCTCGGCCGCGGCGATCGACGAAGCCGATTCGATCCTGATCGACGAAGCGCGCATTCCTCTCGTGATCGCGGGCGGCAAGTCGGATGAAGAGCCCCTGGCGGGCCGCGTGGATCGCCTCACGCGGCACTTCCGGCGCTTCTCCCATTTCAATATCGACGAATACGGCAGAAACATCGCGCTCACCGACGCCGGCATTCAAGCGGTTGAGGACGCCTTTGCGTGCGGCAATCTCTTCGCCGCGGAGAACCTGAACCTGCTGACGGCCGTTCAGGATTCGCTGCACGCTCATGCCCTGCTTCGGCGCGACGTGGATTATCTGGTGAAGAGCGGAGC
>WNFM01179747.1_pt1 | contig 10360 bp, 7 predicted proteins | sample 5400271 | NCBI WGS metagenome assembly WNFM01 (sample SAMN13153352, study PRJNA577476) | soil metagenome | isolation source: 60 cm saprolite on Douglas fir-dominated hillslope | place: USA:California | collected 2013-09-17 | reverse complement strand
ACAGCGATTGGTGGCGCGTATTTAACGACCCTGAGCTGAGCCGGCTGGAAGCCGAAGCCGACGCAGCGAATCAAGACATCCGGGTTGCCATGGCCCGAGTGGATCAGGCGGAAGCGGGCGCGAAATACGCGCATTCGTTCCTCTTTCCAACGATTAGTCTCGGCGCCAGCGCCTCCCGTACCCGTGAAGCTCAGAACCGGCCCAACAATGGCAACACCAACGGACGGGCAGCGACCTTCAACGATTTTCAACTGCCGGCTTTCCTCAGCTACGAGGTCGACGCCTGGGGTCGAGTGCGCCATTCGATCGAATCCGCCAACGCAACAGAGCAGGCGACCGCAGCCGATTTGCGATTCGTCCGCCTTGCCGTGGAAGCCAACGTAGCGATGGATTATTACAGCCTGCGCGAAAACGACGCCGAACGGCAGGTGCTCGACGCAACGGTGCAGGAGATGCAAAAAGCTGTGGATCTGACCACGAACCGTTTTCGTGGGGGGGTGACGAGCGAACTGGAGGTCAAGCAGTCCCAGACGCTGTTGAACCAGACGAAAGCGCAGGCGCAGGCGCTGGACGTCCAACGCTCTCAACTGGAACATGCAATCGCGGTGCTCATTGGAAAGGCTGCGTCGGACTTCTCGATTCCACGGAGTCCGCTGCCGCGCAGCGAGGGCGCCGGGCTGCCGCCGGTAATCCCCTCTGGTCTTCCGGCCGAACTGCTGGCGCGCCGGCCCGACATCGCCGAGGTGGAACNNGTCGCGAAGACAGCGGCGCTGCCCCACATCTCGCTCACCGGAGTGGCCGGCTTTGAGAGCACGAACATGACGAGCCTGTTCAGTTGGCAGAACGGCATCGCCTCGCTTGCGGCGTCAGCAATCACGCCCTTGTTCACCGGCGGCAGAGTCCGAGCCGGCGTGGATCAGGCATGGGCAGTGTACCGCCAATCGCTCGCGCAATATCAGAAAACGGTGCTGACCGCTTATCAGGAAGTAGAGGATCAACTGGCCGCTCTCCGCATACTAGACGGTGAGGCGCAGTCAACGGCGGACGCTGTGGCGAACGCCGACCAGGCGCTGGCGATCGCAATGAACCGCTACAAAGGCGGCTTGGTGAGCTACCTCGATGTCGTCTTCGCGCAAACGGCCCTTCTGGCGAACCAGCGGACGGCCACGCAGATCGGAGGCCAGCGCATGGTCGCGACCGTCGTCTTGATCAAGGCCTTAGGCGGGGGCTGGCTCGGGGTACCGGCTCAGCCGGGACCGAATCCGAATCCCGGTTCGCCTGGTTCTACATCCTATGCGGCTAACCAGGCAGGGGTCAACAAATGAGCGAAATGTTCCCAATCCTCGCGACATCTCTCGCAGCGAGCATCGAAGCCGTCGAGCATTCCTGCTGGATTGACACTTGCGCTAGGAGCTGGGAACCGCTCTCCGGCCGTCCCTATCCCGGCGATTTTGACTCAACTTCTCCATCTGCCGCAGCGACCTCAGCCGGATGGGTGCCACTTCATCGGATGCTGCCGGGATTCGCGCGGGTTTTCATCACGATTCGTGGGCCGCAGGTCCATAGGGACAGCAAGGAATCTGAACCCCTTTCCCGTTTCCCCCAAAAGGGAAGCCGGGGGGGAAAGTTCCCACCACCTCGCTGCACTTCCGCGCAGCCAAAACCGCTGGCACGGCCCATGCTGCGGCTCCCCCAGCAAGAGGGGCTTCCCCCCTTGGGCTATCCCCCAATTGGTCTCAGCCGATGTGTTGCCTCCCGCTGCTCGGCTCCAAGCGCGGGCGATTGCGCGCGAGGAAAAGAATTAAGGATGGCCGCCACGTCGGCCTTGACTTTTGCGACCTTCTCATAGAAGCGTTTACCGAAACGTTCGGGCCACCCTTGAGTGCTCCGAACGGATCACGGGTGACTCTCTTCCATTGCAACTGGTGGGCGGACTCGAGCAATGGAAGAGCGTCCGACGATTCGCCGGAGTTGTCGTCGCATGGGTTTACCCGAGGCGGTTTCCTTGGCCAGCCTGTACTCTGCCCAACGCTTCTTCCGGTCGGCCGTGATGCGGCGCTGGGCCTGCTCGCTCAGTATTCCCTGGCTCGGAAGCTGTATCCGGGCAGCAACATCCTTGGGGAGGAAGAATGCGTGACCCCTTCCAGTAGCAGGTATTGGGATCGCAAGCAGCGATGTGCCCGACTCTTTCAGGTGGCGCGAGAGGGAACCACTGTTGAGATGGAATCGCCTGGCGAGAATCGATGTCGACACGTATCGTTCCGCGAATTGCTGTACCTCTTTGGCAGGTATGAGCCTCGCAAAGCCATTCCGAAAGCCGGCGGACGCGGTAAGGAAGCCTTGATCTACTAGGCCGCGAATGACATCGGTTCTGACCCCCAACATGGCTGCGGCCTCCCTGTAGTTCAGGAAGCCTTCGGGTGGAGCCGTAACGTCGGGCGGTGGGCGGTACCTGCGGAGATCTTCGGACCGGAACAGGTAACCGGTGATCCCTCGAAAGCCTTTCGTGCATCCCGCCGGCGCCAGACTACCATCAACGACAGCCCGGATGACAGCGGCGAGCCCTGCACCACGGCCGAGGTAATTCTTCATCGCATGGCCCAGCGCTATGAACTCGCCCGGTTTCGAGTATGCCTTCACCGGCACAGAATGCTTTTCAAACGCGTCCTTGATCTTCATGACATCTTCGCGAACGAAGAAGAAACACCGTCCTGGGAAATTCCGCTCGGTCCTTTCGCGTAGCGGATGGCTCCCGCGGCGGCGACTGTGACTAGGGTGAAGTTCTTCAGACCGAGCGCCCCCGCCGCCTCGGGTCGCGCCATGTAGCCCGCGAGTTCCGCGTCGCGCGCCTCAATCCATTGGTTCAGCGATTCCCGTCGAATCCAGCATTCGGTGCGGCTCCCTCCCCGGCGCACGTTCAGGAATATGTCGTCGATTTGACCTTGACGCGCAAGGTCCCCGATCCGCGCGCCGGTCGTGCGCGCTATCCTTTCTGCCTGGTTTGCGGTTACCCAATGGGAACTTCGCCGCACGGCAGCCGAAAAGTAGCGATGCTGGCCACGGACAAAGCCCTTCCAATCCTCGATTACGAAGCTCTCGAAGGCCTCATGAAGGAATCCGAATTCGTTGCGTGGAAGAACACGAAACAGGTGGCGGTAGAAATTCCCGAAGATCCCGCTGAAGTTGAGAGCGTCCGGATTGGCGGTCGTTCGTTCTGCCGAAGCACCTCCAAGCAGCGTTGCAGGCCCAGCACTACGATTGCTAGCCCCGCTTCCTCGACCTGCTCCTTCAGCCAGTCGGCGACCTCGTTCGGGATATTCGCCTGCCGCACGTCCACAAAGTGTTGAAATTCATCGAGCGCCAATAGGCGCACACGGTAATGCTTGAGCAGTTCGCGCAGGCGGATGCTCTTGCTGACCGTGTTGCCTCGCGACCAGAGCGGATCGCCAAGCTGATACAGGAGCGTCTCAGCGAAGCTCTTCACCGTTGGCCGGGCCGGCACTTTCGCGACCAGGACCGGCGCCTCAAGCCCCCATTTGTGATCGATTCGCGGATGGAGGCTCTCAAAATGGGAAATTATGGTGGTCTTTCCGCTGCCGCTCTCGCCGACGATGGGACAGCAATCCGGTTCGATCGTGGCACTCTGGCTGTCGAAGCAGGCTTGGATGCGTGCGACTGCGGTCTTGAACAGCGGGTATTTGACGAGTACGCGTTCAGACTGGTCCATTGTTTCGATGATCGGTTCCATCCGCGAGAGGGCGGCTCCTTTAGCCGTCGTTGACCGCTGTGGGAGATCGAGGTCCGCCTCGAATACCGGAAGAGCGTGATCGTCCGCGTAGAGTGGGACGACGGGTGGGCTCGATAGCTCCAAATCCGCCGCGCTTTCCGTCGCGCTCCTTGTTGGCTGCCCTTCCATAAATCGCGCGTGGCGCTTACGCGTGTGGAGCGATTTCCGATTCAGATCACGATCTACCAGCGCCCGGATCATTGCCTTGGCCTCAGCCAACGCAACTGGATCGGTGCGGCCCTTCAACTGAGCGCGGGAGTAACGGCGGATCACGCGATTCTGCCATAGCGAGAGCCCTTTCGCATACGCCTGATCCACCGCAGGAACACAGATGTAGTTTCCTTTCTGGGAATCCATTACGTTGACGTGGCCGAGGTCGCCAGGATCGAAGGTCAGCTCGACTTTTGCCGCCGTTCCCATCCGGCGCCGTAATTCGCCCAATCCCGGTCCGTTGTACTTCAGGCCTTCTAACTCGATGCCATAGTGGAAGATAACGCGCTTAACAGTCATGCCAAGCACGATATCCAGCTCGGCAGCAGTTGGCGGCAGTGCAGGTGGCAAGTCGCGTCTTTCGCTGTGCCACCGATGCGCCGGCGTGTCGCGGATGCCCCGTTGAGGCGTTTGCAAGTAGACGTCGATGATCCATTTGTGCAGCAGCTCGCGAAATGTGCTGAGCATGACGACGGCGTTCCGATTAGGATTGTAGTTGTCCCGTTCTAAGATATTGCTGAAAGTCGTACCGGGGTTACCCTGAATCAAGTCATGATTCATCGTTCCCTGGAACCGTTCCAATGTGCCTTTGTACCAAGGCACAAGGACCTTCGCGTACTGAATATCGGAGCCTATCTGTAAACAGGCGCGCTCGAAATGGCTCGAATGGAACTCGGGCGGATTGTCAACGACAATCAGTTCCGGCACGCCATAGCATTCCCACAGGTTCTTGACGGAGGGAAACTCACGTTGAACATAGGTCTTTGGAAGGATCGCATTCTTGAGGCGCCTCATCACTGCCAAGCAACTTGGAGGTTTGAATCCGGCGTAAAAGCCCAACGGGCAGCGTGTATACTCGTCGAGCGCAGTCGTGATCGTCGGCCGGCCCAGCGGTAACATGCTGTCGTTGTCCACGACGATCAGATCGCTTGGGGTGTGATCCATTACAACGCGTTCGAGTGAGCGAGACGTACGCGGTCCGATGCCGGATACCCGGAATGCCATCTCGGCGCGGCGCTTGCCAAAACGCGCCACCATGACGTCATAGGGCGACCGGCGTGCAATTTCGCGGTACACGGTTCGCTGGCTCGGGACCGGAAGCTTGTCGTTTCCGTACCGAAACTCGTTAGTCTCTTCCAGGCGGCGGACGATCTCAAGATGGACTTCGGGCACGCGCTTGCGTTCGGCGGTCATGTACAGCTCGTCCACAACCCGATCACTGATCGCCTTTACCTCCGGCAGCATTCGCGTACCGCGTTTGCCGCGATCGGAATACCGAAAGAGTATAGCCCGTATGTCCCGGCCAGCGGATATCCACTTGCGATAGTCCCGGCAAACCGTCCGCACGCTCGGTGGACTCGAATCGGACAATGTTCCGGACACGGTTTTGATGAGCGGCTGAATGTCGTGTGGCGCCATCGAAAATAGGCTGCCGCCCGTCGATCTCCTTCAAGTAGTGCACGCGCTTGGACGCGAGAGCAATTAACCACGGTGCGTAACTCGCAAGATCGCGATTGAGCTTTTCAGCCAGTTCATTGGTAGTCGGATCGCATCCATGTACTTTGACAACGAACGATAACTCATTCCGGGTGAATCGGTCCAGGAGACCGGATTCGTCGAAAATACACCACTCGCCGGTCATCGAGTTTTGGAGCTGCCAGCGTTCTTCCGGTAACCGCTGTAAGATCAGAAACTCACTGGCCCCAATCTTTATGCGATTTCCCCTGTTCAGTGCGCAGAGTGACATACAAACTTGACGATCGGGTCACAAGACCGGAGGGCAGGGCCATACCTGCGGGCCAATTGGCCGGACGCTCACCCGGAAATCGGGGCCAAGGCGCTGCCACCAATCTATAAATAAGGTCCCGTCCAGCACGAGCCGAAGGATGCTTTGGACTGCGGCAATATGCGGTGTCTCCTGGAAGGAAGCCAAACGTATTTCGTGAGCCGAAGAGAATGCCCGTCGTATTCGTTCGCACTCTGCCGGCTCGACGCTAACCCTGCGGTAACGCAGAATGAGGCCGGCGTTGGTGAGCCGAGGTTCGGCGCAGATTTCGGATGCCTTCCATAGCCGGAACTGATAACCGTGCTAACAAAGAAGCTGGCTGATCAACGCAAAACGCTCCTGATTCTCTGGCAGTTCGGCCTCCCGGTCTTCTTTGACGGCGTGTAGCGGTGCTTTTTCCCGTTGCCGTGATACTCCAGGAAGAATGGTTGCTCCTGCCACGTGTCGGCCCGCGCCGTCGCAGCCAGGACTCGGTATGCCTTGATTTCGTTCTGTGATTCGGCGTGCCGTGATCGCCCCTGCAAGACATCAGCCACTTTCCCCTGTACGCCGGATTTCGACCGGCTCACCGGCTCGCGCACCCGGCTGAGATCTTTGACGGAGCCCGGCTTGGACGCCGACTCGTGCACTCCAGCGAAAACAAGCCTGCTGTTTCCAGATCCGTCCATGACCGGCATGTGCTCTCCACGCGGCTCGAAAGCCTTGCGCTCGCCCGCCGCGCATCGTGACGCTGTGAGCCAAATCGACTGCGGCTAGGACGCCTCCATCAAGATCTACGCGCCACTGCAGTGGCGCGTTCAGTTGTCTTTCGCCTCGTCGGAGTTACTCAAGAAAGATCTTGGCGGCCCGACTTCCGACGGCTCAGGATCAATAGGATTGTGCCGCTAACACGAGAAATGTCATTAATTATGACAACCTACACAGATCATTCAGGTCGGCCGCGACAACCAGAGTGTCTGCTCCGTATGTTCGGGTATTCAGCTCGAGAACGCGCTGAAGCGATTCCTTGGCCGCGCGCGGGTTTTCTTGTCTCAGTTGTAGCCAACCTCTTCGCTTGTGTATCGCGGCCAGCGTCTCGTCATCTGGGCGGCTGTCGCCAGCTTTGACCTTCAGCGCCCGTTCAAGCAGCGTGTCCGCTTGCGCGTAATCGCCAGAGCGCTCGTTCAGTCGCGAAAGGTCTCCCAAAACTCCACGCATGCGCTGGCTCGTTTTTCCGTTTAACGAGTCGGCGATCATTAAGGCGCGCTTCAAATCGACTTCGGCAGGGGAGAACTGCCAGATGTCCATGTAAACCCGCCCGCGCTGCTGAAAGAGAGCGGCAGTCTCATCGTTGTCCTCTCCACGCGCCGTCTTTGTTGCAGCCAAAGTGGCAGTCAGAAGCTTCAACGCTTCCTCGTGCCGTCGAGTGCGATTATACAGTGTCGCCAGGTTTCTCGCGCACGCTACTGTGTCCGGATCATCGTCCCCGAGTTTTTCGCGGAAGATTGCCAGACCACGACGGAAGCAGTCCTCCGCCTCAGGAAAGCGTGCCTGTTCGAGAAAGTTCTGACCGAGGTTGTCCAGGCTGACTGCGATCAGTTCTTTGTCGACATTCGGAACTCCCTCTCTGATCGCCAGGGCGGTCTTCAGCAAGGGCTCAGCGTCTTCGTATTTGCGTTGCTCGAAATTCAGCAACCCCATACTGTTGTATGCGTATGCGGCCTCCGGACGGTCTGCCAGTACCGTTCGGCCGAAGTTAAGCGCGCGTTGCAGGATTGGCTTCGCGTCCGCGAAACGGAGCATTCCGCGGTAAAGCTCCCCGAGATTGACCAGGACCTTAAATACCTGACTGGCATGGGCCTCAGGAACTCGATCCACAATGGCGAGCGCCCGGCGGTAATAATCCTCGGCGTGGCTGTAATCGCCTGAGTACTTGTAGAGCAAGCCGATATCGCTCATCGCGTCTGCTGCTTCAGGACTGTCCACGCCGAAACGAGCCTGCATCAGCTCCAACCGCTCTTCAGCGGACCGGATGGCCCGCGCACGCCTACCAAGAAGTGGCGGTTCGTTTGCCGCCCCGCTGGCATCTGTGCGTTGCTGAGCCGAGACAAGCGACGCCACCATAAAGCTGAAACACAGGCCGATAATTTCGATGTTGCGAAGGAACGCAGGCATGGTTTACCTCCCCTGTACCTACGGAAAATGCGCTTGCACGTGCTGCAAAAAGCGCGTGATCACCAGAAACTGCCCGGATGATTCGATCAGGTCTACGGGCGGCCTAAGCCTGTAAGACCGCCCGTTGGAAAGTTTTTCTGCACTGGCCATGCTCACCGCATCGAGACCAGGCGCTTGGCGAACCCCTCCTATGCCGCGACTGCCCGACAGCAACGGCTCTTGTTCGAGGGTACGTCCCGCCAGGCCTGACCGCCCTTCCCTCAGCGGCCAGCGCCCATTCCAGTTCTTCCCAGCGGGCGGCTGAAAATACGGCGAAGATCCGCTCGACGCCGGTGTTTGTGTCCAGGTACAAAACACGATCGCGCCCCGCCGGAATAACTATAACGCCGCCGGCCGGGACGGGGTTGGCTCCGGAGGAGTACCGCGACATCGAATTGGCCGGGAAAAGCCATTCAATTCGACCGGTCGCGTCCTGTTGAAACACGTACAAGTACCCCTGCGTGCCTGCCGTCGCTACCATGCAATACTCGTCCTGTTCCGATGCGAGGCTGGCGCCGTCTTTCAAGGGTCGAAAAGAAGTGGCGTTGGCGGGTCGGGCGTGTATCTCGAATCCCAACTGGGGCGAGCCGGCCGCGTTACTAACAACCGGTGGGGCGCCATTCTGAAGAATCCGACGAAGTGTCGCAGCGGCGCTGTCTCGCGGCGCCGCAGGTTTCACCCACTCTTGCAAGTCGATAGGTTTCTGAAAGAAAACAGACGTGAACAGGAGAGCCGCGGTAAGCATTGTCAGTGTGAGAAATGTCCACAAGAGCACCAGGACTGGTACGACGAAGTACCTGGGCGCGGTAGTTGTCAGCTTTGCGAACACCACCAGGACAACCATCAGAGCGAACGTGAGAATCGCTCCAAAAAACGCAACGCGATGACTAATACGAAACGCGCTCACAAGGGCGATAACAGCGATGATGCCGGTAACGCCAAGAGCATACCTGACTGCCGGCACAGCCCGGACTGCATCTTGCATCAGGCGATACGGTGGGAAGTGGGTAAGCGCTAGCCTCCCGGATGTCGTGGTCGGAGCGCCATTCGGTTGCTTCGCCGCAGGTCGTGAGCCCATCGAGGCGCCTCCACGCATTGAGGAGAATCCCTTTGCAAAAGCGATCTAATTAAACTAGAGTTCGGGACGACGAACAGATTATATACCGAAAAGCTGGTCCGCGCGAGTGGGTCAGTGAACGGTTTGTGAACGGTTGTTTACCAAGTCAGTGGTGATGTCATCGATGTTGTGCGTATTCTTCACGCGGCGCAGGATTGACCGTAAGAAATCACCGGCGCGGCGGGTGTATACTGACCCGGAGACGCATGGAGGCAGGATTGAAGCTGAAACGAATTCTTTTTTGCGCGGCGTTGGCTTGCGGCGCCGCTGGCGCCGAGAGCGTCAATTGCGATATGGGCCAGTACAAGCCGGCCGCGGGGCTGAAGGCCGAAAACCGCGACGGCGCCCTGCAACTAACCTGGCAAGGGGAGCGCGGCGATCAATTGCGCGCCGGGTTCGCTGTTCGCGATGGACAGCCCATGGTGACGGAATTGGCCGCCCGCGCCGGCTCCGGACCATGGAAAATACTCGCCCGCAATCTGACCCCCGAGCTCGAAGTGACCAGCGGTAAGCGCCGCATGTCCGAGCAGCAGCTTGGGCCGCTGCGCGCCCTGAACGTCCCCATCACACCTGAGCTGATCGAGCGGGAAAAATGGAACGCCTTCTGGGATGCGCCTCTCATGGTTCCCGGACGCCCCGGCACGAACGTCGATCTGCCTCGCAAGCCGGAAGAGATCCGGAAAGTGTGGGCCAGCTATCACGCCACCGCCTGCCAGGTGAAGACGGACGGGGCGCGCCTCGAGGTCACCTTTCCGGGGCTCGATGCTGGCATTTTTTCCGGCTCGTTGCAGTACACCGTCTATCGAGGCTCGAATCTGCTGCGGCAGGAGGCCATTGCCAAGACCAGCGAGCCGTCGGTGGCTTACAAATATGTCGGCGGCATGAAGGGGTTCGCCATCTCGGACAAGACTCGCGTGGTCTGGCGGGACACGGCGCGCGGGTGGCAGCAATATGCGTTCGGCGGCGCCGTGAATCGGGATCCCGTGGGTCTCCAGGCACGCAACCGCGTGGCGATTCTAGAGACAGAGGGCGGGTCGCTGGCCTTCCTGCCGCCGTCGCACAAGTTCTTCTTCTCTCGTGAAATCGAAACCAATCTCGGCTACGTGTATTACCGCAAGGACAGCGAAACCTCTTTCTCGATCGGTGTGCGGCAACCGGATCGGGAGGTGGGCGCCAAGCCCTGGGGCATCTCCGACGCGGTTTGGATGCGGCGCGTCGGCGAGGCGCGCGGGCACCTCAACAACTTCGCTCTCTACAATGCGCCGCC
>WNFM01126114.1_pt1 | contig 10360 bp, 11 predicted proteins | sample 5400271 | NCBI WGS metagenome assembly WNFM01 (sample SAMN13153352, study PRJNA577476) | soil metagenome | isolation source: 60 cm saprolite on Douglas fir-dominated hillslope | place: USA:California | collected 2013-09-17 | reverse complement strand
CTTCTCTTCGATCTCCTGCAGCACGCCCGGACGCTCCGTCTTCAGGAACCGAGCGAATGCGGCCTCCCAGTCCTTGACCTTGGCGGTGGGCACCTTGTCCAGGTAGCCCTGCGTTCCGGCGTAGATCGTCGCCACCTGCTGGCCGAGGGCGACCGGCTGGTACTTGTCCTGGTTGAGCAGCTCCGTGAGGCGCGCGCCGCGCTCGAGCTGGTGTCGGGTGGCGCTGTCCAGGTCGGAGGCGAACTGCGCGAATGCGGCGAGCTCGCGGTACTGTGCAAGGTCGAGGTCGCCGCCGACGCGCGAGACGCTGATGCCCACGTTCAGCGCGGGCCGCTGCCCGGCGTTGAACAGGTCCGCCTGCAGGTAGATCTGGCCGTCGGTGATAGAGATGACGTTGGTTGGGATGAAGGCCGAGACGTCGTTGGCCTGCGTCTCGATCACCGGGAGGGCGGTCAGCGAGCCGCCGCCGTGCGCGGGGCTCATCTTGGCGGCGCGCTCGAGCAGGCGAGAGTGCAGGTAGAACACGTCGCCCGGGTAGGCCTCGCGGCCCGGCGGGCGGCGCAGGTTCAGCGACAGCTCGCGGTATGCCCACGCCTGCTTGGTCAGGTCGTCGTAGCAGCACAGCGCTTCCTTGCCCTGCTCCATGAAGTACTCGCCCATGGCGCACCCGGCGTACGGGGCGATGAAGTTCAGCGAGGCCGGCTCCGACGCGGTGGCCGCGACGATGATCGTGTAGTCCATCGCGCCGTTCTCCTCAAGCGTCGCGGCGACGCGGGCGATGGAGGCGGCGTTCTGCCCGATCGCGACGTAGACGCAGATGAGGTCCTTGCCCTTCTGGTTGATGATCGTGTCGAGCAGCACGGTCGTCTTGCCCGTGAAGCGGTCGCCGATGATCAGCTCGCGCTGGCCGCGGCCGATGGGGATCATGGCGTCGATCGCCTTGATGCCGGTCTGCACTGGGCTGTCGACGCGCTTGCGGGTGATGACGCCCGGGGCGATGCGCTCGAGGGGCAGGGTCTTGGTGGTCTTGATCGGGCCCTTGCCGTCGATCGGCTGGCCAAGCGGGTTGACGACGCGGCCGATGAGCTCGTCCCCCACGGGAACCTCGAGCAGGCGGCCGGTGGTGCGCACCTCATCGCCCTCGTGCAGGTGTCCGAACTCGCCGAGGATGACCGCGCGAACCTGGTCCTCTTCGAGGTTGAGCGCGAGGCCGAACGTGTCGTGCGGGAATTCGAGCAGCTCGCCCGCCATCGCGTTCTGGAGCCCGTAGATCTGCGCGATACCGTCGCTGGTGGCGACGATGCGGCCGACGTCAGTGGACACGAGGCTCGCTTCGAAGTCCTTCAGGCGTTCCTTGATGACCTCCGAGATCTCTTTCGTGCTGATTCCCATTTTTCTCCCTTCAGGCCTCGATGAGGCGGCGGCGCAGCTGCTGCAGCCGCGTGGCGACGGTGGCGTCGATGAGTCGGTCTCCGTACTGGAGCTTGAGGCCGCCGAGGATGCGCGGGTCGACCTCGGTGCGCAGCGCGACCTCCTTGCCGAGACGCGACGAGAGCTCGCGCGCGATCTGGTCGCGCTCGTCACTGGGCAGGTCGACGGCGGTGGTGACCAGCGCGCGCACGCGCCCTGCGGCCTCGTCGGCGAGGGCGTCGAACTCCTCGGCCACGCCATCGATCTCGTGCACGCGCTCGGACTCGATGAGCAGCCGGGCGAGGTTGACGGCCTCCTGGTTGAGGCCGTTGGACGAGCTGATGAGACCCATGCGCTGCTGTTTCGGGATGGTCGGGTTGCTGAGCACCCGCGCGACCTGAGGATCCGTCATGACCTCGCGCAGCGCGGCCACCTGGGCGCGCCAGTCGTCGACCCGGCCCTCGTCGCTTGCGAGCTCAAAGGCCGCGCGGGCGTATCGCTTAGCCGCGGCCGTCGCCACTCGCCACCTCCGCGATCGCCTTCTCGATCAGCTGCTTGTGCTTCTGTGCATCGAGCGTCTCGCCGACCACCTTCTCGGTCGCGGACACCACGAGGTTTGCCACCTCGTTCCGGACCGACTGGATGGCCTTGTCTCGCTCGGCGTCGATGGACTTGCGGGCGGCCTCTGAGATCCGCTTCGCCTCCTCCTCCGCCTTCTCTTTCATCTCGACGCGCAGCTGCTCGGCGGACTTGCCGGCCGCGTCGATGACGCCCTGCGCCGTCTTGCGCGCGTCTTCGAGCTTGGCCTGAGCGTCCTTCAGATTGGCGTCGGCCGCAGCCCTTGCCTTCTCGGCCTCGGCCAGCTGTTCCGCGATTGCCTTCTGCCGAGCTTCGGCGACCTTGATGATCTCCGGGTACACCCAGCGGGCAAGGATGGCGAGCATGATCAGGAACGTGATCAGCTCGACGATCACAGTCCCATTGATCTCGATGACGCCGGCTTCGCCTGCCAAATACATGGCTACTTCACATAGCCCAGGAACACGAACCCAAAGGCGAGGTTGATGAAGTACATCGCCTCGACCAGGCCGACGATCGTGAACAGCCACGGGATCATCCGGCCCTGCGCCTCGGGCTGGCGGGCGACGCCGCTGATGAACGCGTTGCCGGCGAGGCCGTCACCGAAGGCCGCGCCTATGGCCCCCAGTCCCATCAGCAGGCCGAACCCGATGAGGGCACCTGCAAGCTCGATTCCGTGATCAGTCATTTCCCCTCCTTAGTGGGCATGTTCTACCCCCGCAGCCGGCGCCTCGTGCTCGAGGCCTTCGCGGGCCATTCCGAAGTAGATGACGGTGAGCAGCATGAAGATGAACGCCTGGATGAAGCCGATGAATAGGACATCAAACGACTTCCACAGCCCCAGAAAGAAGGTGCTGAGGGCAGAGCTCGGCACGGGCCCCAGCGACTCCAGATGCCACCCTGCCGAAGCAATCAGGAAGATCATCACGCCGCCGGCGAAGATGTTCCCGAACAACCGGAGCGACAGGGTGATCGGCTTGACCAGCTCCTCGACGAGGTTGAGCGGGATGAAGACGATGCGGGCCACCAGCGGCAGCTCGAACGGCTTGGTGAAGCGGCGCAGAAAGCCGGCGACCCCCAGGACCCGCAGGCTGTACCACTGGACGACCGCAAATACCACGAGGCCCATCGCCAGCGTCGCATTCCAGTCCGCGTTGGCGCCGTGCAGGACCGGGAAGAACCCCAGCGGGAGGATCTCGAGCCAGTTCGCGACCAGGATGTAGAGGAAGAGGGTCAAGGCGAGCGGGAGGATGAAGAGCGCATCGTCCGAAACGTTCTGCTTGATCAGGCCACGCAGGAGGTCGTAGCCCCACTCGAAAACAGCCTGCACCTTGGTGGGCGTGCCCGACTGCAGCTGGCCGCGAATCCAGAAGGCGACCGCGAGCGTCACCACCACCGCGAGCGCCGTCGAGATGAGGCTGTCGTAGTTGAACGTGCACCACTGACCGCAGCCGAGGCTGACGGTCGGGTGGTTGACGTTGATGTCAATCGATCTCATGTCCGCAGCCCCTGCCGGACCGCCACGGCGACCATCACGAACTGGGCGGCGGCGACGCCCAGCAGGAGCGCGATCGTGGACGCGCCGATCGCGAACGCGACGAGGATCGCCGCCCCGCTGACCAGGGCGAGCCGGATCGCGCTCGAGACGACGAACGGAGCCTGGTTTCCGACGACCCGGCGGATGAGCTCGCCGTTGGCCGACCCGATGACCAGGCCGGCGGCGAGGCCCACGCCGATCCCAAGTTGACCGACCACGAGAGCGGCAATGACCACGATCGCCGCCAGCACCACCGAGGCGGCCACCGTCCCGCGCACGATCCCGAGGCCCATCACCGAGTGAACTCCCTGATCTTCAACCACACTGCGGCCGCACCCGCCGCCAGACCCACGAACAGTCCTACGAGCACGAAAACCGGGGATGTGTTGAAAGCCCTGTCGAGCCCAACTCCGCCGAGGATCGGGAGCAAGACAGCGGCCGCGAAATAGAACCCGACGCCCGCCATGTCGGCCCCGGTCGGACCTTGACTCGATGGGCGCATGCCCGGGCTAATGCTACCGGGTACCGGGTCAGGCCAACAGCCGGCGGAGGTACGGGATGTCGATCCGCCAGCTCGACTTCTGGAGCTTGTCGGCGGCGACCGTCGAGATCAGCACCAGCCAGGCCACGACCACCACGGCGATCACCCGCCTGTGGCCGAAGATCGTCAGCCCGACCGCGCCGAGGAGCCCGCTGGCGCTGTAGAAGACCAGGCACGTCTCGCGGGCGTTGAGGCCAAAGTCGATCAGCCGGTGGTGGAAATGCTTCAGGTCCGGCTGGGCGACCGACGCCTTGATCCGGCTGCGGCGGACGATCGCCCAGGCCGTGTCGGCGATCGGGATGGCCAGGGCCAGGATCGGCACGGCCAGGGTGAAGGCGACCGCCACCTTGGCCACGCCCATGATCGAGATCACGCCGAGCGCGATCCCAAGGAAGTGCGCGCCCGAGTCGCCCATGAAGATCCGGGCGGGCGAGAAGTTGAAGAGCAGAAACCCCCCGCATGTCCCGGCCAGGGCGCCTGACAGCTGCACGACGTCGGTCTGATGCGTGCCGGCGGCGGCGAACATGAGGATGAAGGCGACGATCATCACCACCCCGGCGGCGAGGCCGTCGACGCCGTCCAGCAGGTTGACCGTGTTCTGCATCCCGAGCAGCCAGAACAGGCTCACGGGCACGGCCAGCAGCCCGAGATGGACGATGCTGCCGCTTCCCGGCAGCGAGATGAAAGTGATCTGGAACTGCGAGCCGAAGCCGATGACGGCGATCAGGGCGATGAGCACCTGCAGGCCGAACTTGGTGAGCGGCGGCAGCGACCAGCGGTCGTCGGCCACGAGTGCCACAGCGGCCAGGCCGGACACGATCAGCACCCCGACCACTCCGTCGCGGTCCCCCGGCGCTACCTGCGGCAGGAACAGGAGCAACGCCGCGGCGAAGCCGATGAACATCGCGAGCCCGCCCAAAAGTGGCATCGGCTTGGCGTGTGGGTGGCGATCGCCCGGCATGGCGATGACGCCCAGCTTGCGAGACAGCACGATCATCAGCGGAACGACGACACCGCAGATCGCGAAGGCGAACAGCATCGTCCAGACACCGGGCAACAGGTGATCGCGGATCGCGATCAGCGAGTCGATGCTGAAGAAATCCGAGCTTGAAGTGTTCGCTGCTAGGACGTGGGGTGCGATCAAGACCAGGTCAATCGAAGGCGTACGGTAGCGGAAAGCGCCGGCATAGGTCCAGCCCCCGCTCGTGGACCGAATCGCGCGTCGCGGCGTCGTCGATGTTCTCGATGAGGTCCGCAAGGCAGTCGGCGATGACCACCATCTCGGTCTCCTTCATCCCACGAGTCGTCACCAGCGGAGTCCCCACGCGCACGCCGCTGGGGTTGAACTTCGAGGCTTCGTCGTACGGGATGGAGTTGCGGTTGAGCGTGATGCCCACCGTGTCGGCCACGTCCTGCACCTGCTTGCCGGTCCGCTTCTGCGGCCGCAGGTCGATGAGCATCAGGTGGTTGTCCGTGCCGCCGCTGACCAGGCGCAGGCCGCGCTCGAGCAAACGGTTTGACAGGGCCTTCGCATTCGTGACGACCTGCTTCGCGTACACCTTGAAGTCGGGCTTCAACGCCTCGCCGAAGCACACCGCCTTGGCAGCGATCGCGTGCATGAGCGGGCCACCCTGGCTGCCCGGGAACACGGCGGAGTCGATTGCCTTCTGGCGGTCGGACCTGCAGAGGATGATCGCGCCCCACGCGCCGCGCAGGGTCTTCTGGGTGGTGGTGCTCACGATGTCCGCGTGCGGGATCGGCGACGGGTACACGCCGCCGGCGACCAGGCCCGCCACATGTGCCATGTCGACGAAGAAGGTCGCGCCCACCGAGTCGGCGATCTCGCGCATGCGCTTCCAGTCGACCACTCTCGAGTAGGCCGAGAAGCCGCCGATGATCATCTTCGGCCGCACCTCTTCAGCGAGCTTCTCCATCGCGTCGTAGTCGATGGTCTCGGTCTCGCGGCTCACTCCGTATGAGTGGATCTCGTACAGCTTGCCGCTGAAGTTGGCGGGGCTTCCGTGTGTGAGATGACCGCCGGCCGAGAGGTCCATGCCCATCACGCGGTCGCCGGGATTGCAGACGGCCATGTAGACGGCCGCGTTCGCCTGGGAGCCCGAGTGTGGCTGCACGTTCACGTACTCCGCGCCGAACAGCTGCTGCGCGCGCTCGACCGCGAGGCTTTCGATCTTGTCGATCACCTCACCGGTCCGCCGTAGTAGCGCCGGCCCGGATAGCCCTCCGCGTACTTGTTGGTCAGCAGCGTGCCCAGGGCCTCGAGGATGGCGGGGCTGGTCAGGTTCTCGGAGGCGATCAGCTCGAGCGTCTCCGACTGCCGGCGGTACTCCTTGCGGATCAGGCTGGCGATGTCAGGGTCGGTCTTGTCGAGCGCCCGGAAGGACATCGTGACGATCGGTGCGGCCATGGCCGAATCCTACCCTCGGTCGGAGGTGCGAGCTAGCCTGCCCTTGGCGGAGGTGGACCAAGAACGTGGGATGCGGGGATGGCGCCCTCGCGGAGGATGTGCATCTCGGGTCCGGTGAGATCCAGGACCGTCGAGGCGGTCCCGCCGGGCGCGCGGCCGCCGTCGAGCACCGCAGCCAGGTCTGGCAGCTGCCCAGCCTCCTGGGCGGTCATCGCCGGGTCCTTGCCATGCAGGTTCGCGCTGGTCGTCATCAGCGGGCCCGATGCGCGCAGCAGCTCGAGCGCCACCTCGTGGTTGGGGATGCGGACCCCGAGCGTCCCGCCGGCTGTGGCGTGCAGGATCACGGTCAGCGGCCCTGGCCACCAACGCCGGATCACCTCCTCGGCTCGCGAGTCGAGGTGCACCCAGCCGTCCAGCTGCGACTCGGCGGCGGCCATGAGGATGAGCGGCATCCCGACGGGGCGGCCCTTGATGGCATAGATGCGGCGCTGGGCGAGCTCGTCGCCGGCCGCGGAACCGAGGCCGTAGACCGTGTCGGTCGGGAAGGCGATCACTCCACCGCCCCGCAGCAACTGCGCCGCGCGCGTGTAACCCGCCCGGTCAGGGGTCAGGACCATGCTTCGACCACCCGCTCATGACCGCCGAGGTCGCGGTGCACCCGATGCTCGCCAAACGACTCCGACATCGCCTGAAGCACTGGTTCGAGTATGCCCGGGTCGATCTCGACCAGGAGCCGTCCACCGGGCCGCAGCCGGGCCGGCGCTTCGCGGGCCAGCCGCACCACCAGCTCGGCGCCCCGCCCGCCGGCGAACAGGGCCGATGCAGGCTGTGCTCGGACCTCGGCCGGCAGCGCGGCCGCCTGGTCGACGTAGGGCAGGTTGGCGCAGACAAGGTCGAACTCGCCTGGCAGCTTCTGCATCAGGTCGCTGCACTCGAGGTGCACCCGCTCGGCCAGGCCGTGCCGCGACACGTTGCGCAGGGCCACCTCCAACGCCTCGCCGCTGACGTCACCCGCCCAAACCTGGACGTCGGGTGCGTAGTGCGCCAGCGCCACGGCGATGCACCCGCTGCCGGTGCCGACGTCGGCCGCGCGGAGCGGACGGCCCGCCTCGCGCGCGATCGCAACCGCGCGCTGAACCAGCACCTCCGTGTCCGGGTTGGGCACGAGCACCGCAGGCGTGACCTCGAAGTCGAGCGCCATGAACTCTTTATGACCGACGAGGTACGCGACCGGCTCGCCTTTTGCGCGCCTCGCGATCAGCTCGCGATACCGCGTGCGCTCCGATTCCGACAGCACGCGCTCGAACTGGACATAGAGGTCGATGCGCTTGAGACCCAGCGAGTGCGCTAGGAGCAGCTCCGCGTCGAGACGCGGCGAGTCGCATCCGTGCTTCTCGAGATGACCTGTCGCCAGCTTCAGGACCTCCAGAAGAGTTATGCCGCGGAGCCTCCAAGCTGGGCCGCGCGATCGGCCGCGATCAGGGCCGAAACGAGCTCGTCAAGGTCACCCGCCATGACCTGGTCGAGCTTGTGCAGCGTGAGCTTGATGCGGTGGTCGGTGACGCGGTTCTCCTTGAAGTTGTAGGTGCGGATCTTTTCGGAGCGCCCGCCGGTGCCGACCATCGTCCGCCGCTGCGCTCCGATCTTCTCCTGCTGCTCCGCGAGCTTCAGGTCGTAGAGACGCGTGCGGAGCACTCGCAGCGCCTTCTCTCGGTTCTGCAACTGCGACTTCTCGTCCTGCATGCTCACCACCAGGCCCGTCGGCTTGTGCGTCATGCGGATGGCCGAGTACGTGGTGTTGACGCTCTGACCGCCCGGTCCGGTGGACGTCGACGTCTTGATCTCCAGGTCCTCGGGCTTGATCTCCACCTCGACCGGATCTGCCTCGGGCATCACCGCCACCGTCGCCGCCGACGTGTGGATGCGGCCCTGAGCCTCGGTCTTCGGCACGCGCTGCACCCGGTGCACGCCGCCTTCGTACTTCAGCTGTGAGTAGGCGCCGTGCCCATGCACCTCGAAGTCCAGACGGTCGAATCCGCCCTTCTCGCTCGGGCGGGCATCGACCACCTCGATCTTCCAGCCCTTCTTCTCCGCCCACTTGCCGTACATGCGAAACAGGTCGGCCGCGAACAGCGCCGCCTCCTCCCCGCCTTCGGCGCCCTGGATCTCGACGATGACGTCGCGGTCGTCGTTCGGATCCTTGGGCAGGAGCAGGACCTTCAGCTTCTCCTCGAGCTCGCCGACCCGCTCGGCGGCTCGGCGCTCCTCGCTGTGCAGGTACTCCTGCATCTCCTGATCCTTCTCGTGCTTGAGCATCTCGTGGGCGGACTCGGCTTCCTGCTGGGCGCGCCGGAACTGCTCGTAGGTGCTCACGACCTCGCGGAGGGTGCGCTGCTCGCGCGCCAGTTTCGTCAGCTGCTCGTGGTCGGTAGCGACTTCCGGACGCCCCATCTCCGCCTCGATCTCGTGATAGCGCTTCCGGATCGCCTCAAGGCGATCAATCACGCTGCTGCCGATTCCTCCTCACCCTCGCGAGCGGCGTTGAACGCGCAGAGCGCAACCTCGAGCATGTCATCGGTCGGCTCGCGGGTGGTGAACTTCTGAGTGCCGAGCACCGGGAGGAGCAGCACCTTCACGATCGCGTTCTTGCGGTGCTTGGCCATGAAGCGGATGGCCTCAAAACCGACACCGGCGATGACCGGGATGAGGACCAACCGGCTCAGCACCAGCTCGACCCAGTTCGGCTGCGCCAGGGCCACCAGGCTGAAGACCACGACGCTCACCACCAGGACGACGATGAGGAATCCAGTACCGCACCGCGGGTGCAGCAGGCTCGCCCGGCGCACCGATGACACCTCGAGCGGCCACCCGGACTCGAACGCGTTGATCGTCTTGTGCTCTGCGCCGTGGTACTGGAACACGCGGCGCACGTCGGGCAGCAGGCCGATGAGCGACAGGTATCCGAGCACGAGGCCCACGCGGATCAATCCTTCGACGAGCACGAACGTGAAGCTGTTGCTGCGATGGACCGCCGCACCGGCGAGCACCAGCGGCAGGCCGAAGAACAGCAGCACCGCGAACACCGCCGCGGTGGCAATGGATCCCGTGATCTCGCGTTTGCCGAGCTGGATGTCCTTCTCGCCCGCGTTCATGTTCACGGACCACAGGAGCGAGGCCATGCCGAGGTGCAGCTGCTCACCAATGAGGGCGAGTCCGCGAACGAACGGCAGCTTCCAGAACGAGCTGGTGTAGATGGGCGCGCTCAGCTCACCGCGCTTGAGCACGATCTCGCGGCTGGTGGGGAGCCGCACGGCGACGGCGTAGTGCCGCCGGCCGCGCATCATGACTCCCTCGATGACGGCCTGGCCGCCGTAGAAGAAAGGTTCCTTCTTCGAGGACGGCGTCGCCGGAGGAATGTCCTCCGGAACCGGCATCTAGCGGGCCTTGGCGGCCCGCTTGCGGAAGCGCTCGACCTGTCCGCCAGTGTCGACGATGCGCTGCGTGCCCGTGAAGAACGGGTGGCACACCGAGCAGATTTCGGTCTTGAGCTCTTTGCGAGTCGAGCCCGTCCTGAACGTGTTTCCGCACACGCAGGTGACGAGCGCGTCTTCGTAAAAGGTGGGGTGTATGGCTGTTTTCAAGGTTTGACTCCTGGGGAAGTTTACCGAACGAAGGGGTTGAAGAAGGTGAGCGCCTGCTCGGTCATGAAACCGAGGTAGAGGACGAGAGCCAGCCACGCCCCCGCGAGCGCCCAGCGCGCCTGGGCGGGGACGGATGTGTAGTACGGGCTGTCTGCTGTACGGAACCGGTTGATCAGGGAGCTGATTCCGAACACGGCGATGATGATCAGGAAGATGCTGTGAATCCA
>WNFM01051658.1_pt2 | contig 10361 bp, 11 predicted proteins | sample 5400271 | NCBI WGS metagenome assembly WNFM01 (sample SAMN13153352, study PRJNA577476) | soil metagenome | isolation source: 60 cm saprolite on Douglas fir-dominated hillslope | place: USA:California | collected 2013-09-17 | reverse complement strand
GAAAGCCCCGTGCGTTGCCTTGACCGTGAGGCCGAGCGGGAGATGGTGGCGAGGATCGACGCCGCCAAGGCTGCCGGCGACACGCTGGGCGGCATCGTCGAGGTCGTGGGGCTCGGCATCCCGGTGGGCCTCGGCTCGCACGTTTCGTGGGACACGAAGCTCGACGGTCGGCTCGCCCAGGCGCTGATGTCGATCCCCGCAGTGAAGGGGGTCGAGGTCGGGTTGGGCTTCGAGGCGGCGCGCCGCAAGGGTTCGGAAGTGCACGACGAGATCCTGCCCGGCTTCGCTCGGGCCACGAACCGCGCCGGCGGCACCGAGGGCGGCATGACGACCGGTGAGCCGCTGGCGCTGCGCGTGGCGATGAAGCCGATCTCGACCCTGATGTCGCCGCTCAAGACCGTGGACTTGAAGACCGGCGCGCCGGCCCAGGCGCAGTCGGAGCGCTCCGACGTGACCGCGGTGCCCGCGATGGGCGTGATCGCGGAGGCGATGATGGCGATCGTGCTCACGGAGGCCCTGCTCGAGAAGTTCGGCGGCGACGCGCTCAGGGAGCTGAAGCGCAACGTCGACGGCTATCTCGCGCAGGTACGCGCCCGCACCTCCAAGAGAGAGGGAGCCGCCTCGTGAAGCGGCACATCGTGCTGATCGGCCTGCCCGGCTCCGGCAAAACGACGGTCGGTCGCATCGTCGCCGAGAAGTTGTCGGCGGGGTTCGTGGACGTGGATTCGATCTTGAACCGCAAGGAAGGGAAACCGATCGCGATGATCTTCGCCGAAAAGGGCGAGCAGGCGTTCCGCGAGATGGAGCGTAAGGAAGTGGAGGCGGCGTTGGCGAACCAGCCGGCGGGGCTCGCGCCGGGCGGCGGGTGGGCCGCGCAGCCGGGCGCGCTCGAGGCCGCAAAGCCTGCGGCGTACATCATTTATCTCAAGACCCGCCNNCGGCAGCGTCGCGCGCGGCCCCCTCGGGAACCCGCCCGATGTTAATGGGTGAAGACCCTGAGGCGCAGATGCGGGTCTTGAGCAAGGAACGCGAGCCGTTCTATCTGAAGGCGGACGCCAAGGTCGAAACGGACAAAAAAACGCCGGAGCAAGTCGCCGCAGAGGTGGTCCGGCTTGCGCAGACTAGTGCGGGATGGTAAAGATGCGTTCCCGCAGTTTGACGAAAGGTTGATCAGTGGCAGCTAAGAAGAGCAGTGTGACAGCAAAAAAACCCAAGGCAAAGCCTCGGAAGAAGTCCGGGTCGGTTAACCCCGCGGCCACGCCGCGGGGTCGCAGCAGCGCGCTCGTCATCGTCGAGTCGCCCACCAAGGCGAAGACGATCGGCAAGTACCTGGGCCGTGGCTACACGGTGAAGGCGACCGTGGGCCACGTCCGCGATCTCCCCAAGCGCGAGCTGGGCGTCGACGTCGAGAACGGCTTCACGCCGAAGTACGTGACGATCAAGGAAAAGGCGAAGACGCTGGCCGAGATCAAGAAGGCCGCGAAAGCGGCGGACCGCGTGCTGATCGCGACCGACCCCGACCGCGAAGGCGAAGCGATCGCCTGGCACGTCGCCTCCCAGCTGAACGGCAAGAACGGTAGCGTCCGCCGCGTCCTGTTCCACGAGATCACCAAGGACGCCGTAGCACAGGCGCTCGCCAATCCACTCGACATCGACCAGCGCAAGGTGGACGCGCAGCAGGCGCGGCGCATCCTCGACCGCCTGGTGGGCTACAAGGCGTCGCCCCTCCTCTGGAAGAGCATCAAGACAGGGCTCTCGGCCGGACGAGTCCAAACCGTCGCTCTCCGGCTGATCTGCGAGCGCGAAGAAGAGATCCGCAAGTTTGTGCCGCAGGAGTACTGGACCATCGCGGCCGACCTGGAGAAGGACGGCCAGGCGTTCCAGGCGCGCCTGCACAAGCTCGACGGCCACAAGCCCGAGATCAAAGACGAGGCCACGGCGCAGGCGATCGTGGCCGACGCGGCGAAGCTGCCGTTCGTCGTCACCGCGGTCGAAACGGGCGAGCGGCGTCGCAAGGCACCGGCGCCCTTCACGACAAGCACGATGCAGCAGGAGGCCGCCAAGCAGCTCGGCTTCTCCGCGGGCCGCACGATGCGCGCCGCGCAGCGTCTGTACGAAGGTATCGAGATCGGCGAAGAGGGCCCCGTCGGCCTCATCACCTACATGCGGACCGACTCGGTGCGCGTGGCCGACAGCGCGATCGAGCAGGCGCGCGAGTTCATCAACGCGCAATACGACAAGCGCTACCTGCCCGCCGAGCCCAATGTCCACAAGAGCGGCAAGGGCAACTCCCGCGTGCAGGACGCCCACGAGGCGATCCGGCCCACGGAGGTGGGACGGCGCCCCGAGGAGATGAAGGCGTACCTCGAGTCCGACCTGTTCAAGCTGTACCAGCTCATCTGGCGGCGCTTCGTCGCGTCACAGATGACGCCCGCGGTGTACGAGGCGACCAAGGTCGACTTCGATTTGGAGGGCGGCCGCTTCGTGTTCCGCGCCACCGGGTCGCGCGTCGTGTTCGACGGCTATCACGTGCTGTACCAGGAAGTGCACGAGCCCGAGGAAGGGAAGACGCTGGGCGACCTCGCGCCGATCCCGCCGCTGGCGCAGGGCGACGCGGTGACCGTCAAGCAGATCGTGCCCAGCCAGCACTTCACCGAGCCGCCGCCGCGCTTCAGCGAGGCGAGCCTGGTGAAGGAGCTGGAGCGCCTCGGGATCGGCCGGCCCTCGACGTACGCCGCCATCATCTCCACGCTGCGCACGCGCTGGTATGCTACCGCAAAGGATCGCCGCTTCCAGCCCACGCCGCAGGGCGAGATCGTGTGGAAGGTGATGAAGCGCTGCCTCCCCGACGTGTTCGACGTTGGGTTTACGGCGCAGATGGAGACGGAGCTCGACAAGGTCGAAGAGGGCGACGCCGGGTGGCAACAGGTGTTGGGCGACTTCTGGGGCCCCTTCTCCCAGGCGCTCGCAGCCATCGACATGCCCCAGATCATCAACGACGTGCACGACCTGTCCAAGTTGCACGAGGAGAAGTGCCCCAAGTGCGGCAGCCCGCTCGAGGTGCGCAGCGGGCGGTTCGGGCCGTTCATCGCGTGCAGCAAGTACAAGGACACCTGCGACTTCTCGAAGTCGGTCCGCAAGGACAAGGTGCCCGACCGGCCGAGCGACGAGATCTGCAAGGAGTGCGGCGCGCCCATGGTGATCAAGACGGGCCGCTTTGGCGAGTTCCTCGCCTGCACCCGCTATCCGGAGTGCAAGCACACGAGGCCGGTCCCTCTGGGCATCAAGTGCCCGAAGTGCGACATCGGCGACCTGGCGGAGCGGCGCACCAAGAAGGGCCGGAACTTCTTCGGTTGCCTGCGCTACCCGGATTGCGATTATTCCACCTGGAACCGGCCGGTAGCGGTGCCCTGTCCCAGCTGCGGCTTCGTGGGGATGGAACAGAAACAGTCGAAGACTGCGGGGACGACACGCAAGTGCCTCAAGTGCGGACACGAGATCGCCGTGGAGGAAGGCGCGCCGGAGCCGGTGGCGAGCTGACCGCCGTCGTTGTGGGCGGCGGGCTCGCGGGGAGCGAAGCCGCCTGGGCCCTCGCCGAGCGCGGGGTGAAAGTGACGCTGCACGAGATGCGCCCCGTCCGGATGACGCCGGCGCATCAGACGGGCAGCCTCGCCGAGCTGGTCTGCAGCAACACCTTCAAATCGGTCGAGCCCAGCAACGCGCACGGTCTCCTCAAGGCCGAAATGCGGCGCCTTGGCAGCATCGTGCTCCAGGCCGCCGACGAGGCGCGGGTGCCGGGCGGGACTGCGCTCGCGGTGGATCGCGTCGTCTTCGCGGCGGGCGTGGAGCGGCGCCTCTTGGCGCACCCGAACATCACCGCCGTCCGGGGCGAAGTGACCGAGCTGCCGTCGCCCGGAATCGTCGCGACCGGTCCTCTGACGTCGGATGCCTTGGCCCAAGCCATCGCTGGCCGGCTCGGCGTCCAGTCGCTCGCGTTCTACGACGCCATCGCGCCGATCGTCGCCGCTGAGTCGCTCGACCAGAGCCTGCTGTTTCGCGCCTCGCGCTACGGCAAGGGCGACGGGGACGATTACCTCAACGCGCCACTGACGCGAGAGCAATACCAGATATTCGTCGCGGCCCTAGTCGCGGGCGAGCAATACGTGCCAGGTCATGAGTTCGACAAGGCGGCGTATTTCGAGGGGTGCCTGCCGATTGAGGAGATGGCCGAGCGCGGTCCGGAGACGTTGCGACATGGGCCCATGAAGCCCTTTGGCCTGGATGATCCCCGGGTTGGCGCCCAGGGTCAGCCGAAAGCCTGGGCGGTCGTGCAACTCCGGCAGGAAGACCGGGCGGGCCAGATGTGGAACCTCGTCGGGTTCCAGACGCGGCTCAAGATTCCTGATCAGCAACGCATCTTCCGGACGATTCCCGGGCTCGAGCGCGCCGAGTTCCTGCGGTTCGGCAGCATCCACCGGAACTCCTACGTCAACGCGCCGCAGGCCCTGACCGCGCATCTCTCGGCAAAAGACGATCCGAGGCTCTTGTTCGCCGGCCAGCTCACCGGTGTGGAGGGCTACACCGAGTCGGCGGCCACGGGGCTCCTGGCGGGGATCAACCTGGCGCGCCTGCTCGAGGGCGAGGAGCCGCTCGTGCCCCCGCCCACCACGATGCTCGGCGCACTGTACCGCTATCTGCGGGAGGCCGACCCGGCGCACTTCCAGCCGATGAACGCCAACTTCGGCCTCGTCGAGCCGCTCGAGACGCCGGTGAAGGACAAGGCCAAGAAAAAGGAGGCGCTGGTTGAGAGGGCGATGAGGGAGATGGATAGATTTGCGGGGGAAGTGGGAGTGGGGATATCGGTATGAGGTGTGCGCAATCGTCGTTTGATCCGTGCCCTAAAGGGCCGGCTCGGCCCAATCACGGCGTCCTGAATGACGCGCCGAAGCAAAAGCCCTTTAGGGCTCGTGTAGTAGCCGAGCCGGCCCTTCAGGGCACGTGATGAATGCGAATGACATCTTCTTCCCCCAATCCCGAACTCTCCGACTTCGTCGCGTTCCTCTCCAAAGAGCGCAACGACTCACCCCACACCGTGAAAGCCTACGCGCACGACGTGGGTGAGTTCGCAGCGTTCTGCGAGAGTTACTACGGCGGGCCCTGGACTTGGGCGGGCGTGGATCGCCTGGCGGTGCGGGGGTTCCTAGGGGCACTGCAGCAGCGCGGGCTCGCCAAGCGGTCGGTCGCGCGCGCCCTCTCGGCGCTGCGCACGTTCTACCGGTTCCTGAACACCACCCAAGGGNNNNACGTGAACCCCGCGCGCGCCACGCGCACGCCCAAGCTCGATCGCACACTCCCGGTGCACCTGGAGCGCGCCGAAATCGAGATGCTCTTCGCCGAGGCGGAGGCTCGTGCCACCGCGGGCGGCTTCCGGGAGGCACGCGACCTCGCGATGCTCGAGCTGTTCTACTCGACCGGCATGCGGTTGTCGGAACTGGCGGGGCTGAACGATCAGGACCTCGACCTCGTGTCGGACCAGGTGAAGCTGCGGGGCAAGGGGAAGAAGGAGCGCATCGTGCCCGTCGGCTCGCACGCCACGGGCGCGCTGCGGCGCTACTTCCGCCATCGCGACGCGCTGCTTTCCGCCCTGGGCGCGACCGTCCGGCCGGTGTTCGTGAATCAGCGTGGGAAACGAATTACCGGACGCGGCGTTCAGTTAGCGATGAAAGCCCTTTTCGGTGCGCTCACGCGCGGCAGGGACCTCCATGTCCATGCCCTGCGCCATTCGTTCGCCACGCACCTCCTCGACGCCGGCGCCGACCTGCGGGCGGTCCAGGAGCTGCTGGGCCACGCGTCGCTCTCTACCACGCAAGTGTATACTCATACCTCGGTGGAACGACTCAAAAAGGTCTATCACCAGGCTCATCCGCGGGCCTGAAGGAAGAGGTTACGTGGATCAACGGATACGAAGCACGACGATTCTCTGTGTTAGGAAGGACGGGCACGTCGCCATGGGGGGCGACGGCCAAGTCACGGTCGGCGAGACCGTGATGAAGGCCAACGCCAACAAGGTCCGCGTGATCAAGGGCGGCAAGATGTTGGCGGGGTTCGCCGGCGCCGCCGCCGACGGCATCACCCTCATGGAGAAACTCGAGGAGAAGCTCGAACGTTATCCCGGGAACCTGGCGCGGGCGGCCGTGGAGCTGGCCAAGGACTGGCGCTCCGACCGGGTGCTGCGGCGCCTCGAGGCGCTGCTCGTCGTGGCGGACGCGACGCACGGCTACGTGATCTCCGGATCGGGAGAGCTGATCGAACCTGACGACGGCATCCTGGCGATCGGCTCGGGCGGTCCCTACGCGCTGGCCTCGGCGCGGGCATTGCTCGGCGCGACGGGCTTGGGGGCTAAAGAGGTCGTGCAACGCTCTCTCGAGATCGCGGCCGACATCTGCATCTACACGAACACACACATCACGGTGCTCGAGCTGTAACGATGAGTGAACCGAAACGCACACCGCCCCCCCCTCCCGAGATCGTTCCCGCCGCGGGGACACCAACGCCTCCCGCCGACGCCCTGCCGTGGCTCGAAGAGCTGCCGCCGCGCAATTTCGGTCTTTCCGACGCCCGTGGGGCCGATCATGATGATGTTGTTCGGGAGGATCTCGTCCCGGATCTCTTCGGGCGCCTGGCCGCGCCGCCAGCGGTTCCGCACCGCGATGGCGACGGCCTTCTTCGCCGGCTCTTCGGCTGGCGCGGCTCGCCGGGGCGCCCTTCGTCAAGGTCGAGGCCTCGAAGTTCACCGAGGTGGGCTACGTGGGCCGCGATGTGGAGTCGATGATCCGCGAGCTGGTGGATGTGTCGATCAACATGGTGCGCACCGAGCGGGAAGAGGACGTGTACCCGCAGGCCGAGCTGCGCGCCGAGGAGCGGCTGCTGGACTTGCTGCTGCCACCCGTTCCCCCTCCCCCGTCCCCCGTCCCTCAAGCCGGAGCAGGGAGCACGGAGCAGGGAGCAGGTAGCCGCCCCCTATTTGTGGTCTCCTCGAAGGGTGATGTCACCCCCAAGGTGCCCGAGGCCGACGCCGAGCAGACCGAGCGCCGCCGCCGCACGCGCGAGAAGTTGCGCAAGCAGTTGAAGGACGGGGAGCTGGAGGAGCGGGAGGTCGAGGTCGAGGTGCAGCAGCAAGGCTACCCGATGCTCGAGATGATGCAGCCGCCCCAGGGCATGGAGGGGACGGACGTCAACTTCACTGAGATGCTGCAGGAGATGCTGCCCAAGAAAAAGAAGCGGCGCATCGTGCATCTGCACGAGGCGCGGCGCATCCTGGTCGACGAGGAGCTGAAGAAGCTCGTGGACATGGACGACGTGATCAACGAAGCGCTCGACCGCGTCGAGAACCACGGCATCATCTTCATCGACGAGATCGACAAAATCGCCGGGGAGCGGGGGACTGTCGGTCCCGACGTGTCGCGCGAGGGCGTGCAGCGCGACCTGCTGCCGATCGTCGAAGGCTCGACGGTGCAGACGCGCTACGGCTTCGTGCGCACCGATCACGTGCTGTTCATCGCGGCTGGGGCGTTCCACGTCTCGAAGCCGTCGGACCTGATCCCCGAATTGCAGGGCCGTTTCCCGATCCGGGTCGAGCTGTCGCCGCTGACCGAGGAGGATTTCGTCCGCATCATGACGGAGCCCGAGAACGCGCTGACGAAGCAATACGCCGCGCTGGTTGCCGCCGAGGGGGCGACGCTCGAGTTCACGCCCGACGGCGTGAAGGAGGTCGCGCGCATCGCGGCCAAGGTGAACGAGCGGATGGAAAACATCGGGGCCCGCCGGCTGCACACCGTTCTTACCACTCTCTTGGAGGAAGTCCTCTTCGAGCTCCCCGACTATCCCACCAAGAAGATCGTGTTCGACGCCGAGTCGGTGCGGGAGCGGCTGTCGAAGATCGTGGATGATGAAGACTTGCGGCGCTATATCCTCTAGGTAGAATTAGCAGTCGCAGTCTGTCATTTTGACCGCCCCTTAGGAAAGCCATGGCCAAGACTTCACCCGGGACGAGATTCAGCGGCTTTTCGACCTGGCCCAGCGCATGAAGGCTCGGGGCTACCGCGACACGCCCCTCTCCGGGAAGACCCTGGCGATGATCTTCGCCAAGTCGTCTACCCGGACCCGCGTGTCGTTCGAGGTCGGGGCGTACCAGCTGGGGGGCCAGGCCCTGTTCCTCTCGAGCCGCGACATCCAGATCGGGCGCGGCGAGCCGATCCCTGACACGGCCCGCGTGCTATCGCGCTACGTGGACGGGATCATGATCCGCACATTCGACCACGATGAGGTGGTGGACCTGGCGCGCCACGCCACGATCCCGGTGATCAACGGCCTCACAGACCTCACCCACCCGTGCCAGGTGTTGGCGGATGTCTTCACGATCAAAGAGCATCTCGGCGGCTGGGAGGGGAAACGCATCGCCTGGATCGGCGACGGCAATAACATGGCCAACGCTTGGCTCGAGGCAGCCGAAGTCCTCGGTTTCGAGCTGCGGCTCGCTTGTCCCGAGGGCTTCGAGCCGAATCGCGACAAGTTCGAGCGCGCCCAGAAGCAGGCCAAGGTGACCGTCACCGAGGTGCCTGAAGAGGCGGTGGAGGGCGCGCACGTCGTGAACACCGACGTCTGGGCCTCGATGGGACAGGAAGGCGAAGCCGACGCGCGCCGTAATGCCTTCAAGGGCTACACGGTGGACAGCGACTTGATGAAGCTCGCGGCGCCCAAGGCCATCTTCCTGCACTGCCTCCCCGCCCACCGCGGCGAGGAGGTCACCGCCGACGTGATTGACGGACCGCAATCCCGGGTTTGGGACGAGGCCGAGAACCGGTTACACGTCCAAAAGGCGCTTCTCGCAACTCTCATGGGATGAGCTCATGACCTTGAAACGCACCCCTCTCTACCAGATGCACGTCGAACTCGGCGCCAAGATGGTCGAGTACGCCGGATTCGAGATGCCGGTGACGTACCCCGACGGCATCACCGCTGAGCACAAGGCCGTGCGCGAGAACGTGGGTGTGTTCGACGTGTCGCACATGGGCGAGTTCGAGGTCACCGGACCCGACCGCAACGCCTTCGTGCAGCGCATCACCTGCAACGACGTGGGCGCTATCAAGCCGGGCCAGGCGCAGTACTCCGCGATCCTGACGGGCCAGGGCACGTTTGTCGACGACTGCCTGGTCTATCGCTTCGAGGACAAGCTGATGCTCGTCGTGAATGCCGCCAATCTCACAAAAGACTGGGACACGATCGTGGACCAGAAGGGCGGCGTGAACGTGCGGCTGCGCGATATCTCGGACGAGACCGCGCTGATCGCCGTGCAGGGGCCCAAGGCCGAAACGCTGCTCGCGCCCCTCACGACCATGCCCGCCGCGATGATTCCGTACTATCACTTCTCGCAGGGCAAACTCGCCGGCGTGCAGTGCTTCCTCTCGCGCACCGGCTACACCGGCGAAGATGGCTTCGAGCTGTACGCCCGGGCCGAGGACGCCGAGACGCTATGGCACTCCCTCGTGGGTGCCGGGCGCGGAGAACCGTGCGGCCTCGGCGCGCGCGACACGCTGCGCCTCGAGGCGGGGCTGCCGCTCTACGGCAACGACATCGACGACACGATCACGCCCTACGAAGCGGGCCTCAACTTCATCGTGAAGCTCGACAAGGGGGCTCCGTTCACGGGGCTCGACGCGCTGAAGCGCCAGAAGCTGGAGGGCGTCAAGCGCCGGCTGGTCGGATTCAAGGTGCTGGAGCCGAAGGCCGTGGCGCGCCACGGGCACGAGGTATTCCTGGACGGGAAGCAAGTGGACATCGTCCGCAGCGGCACCGTGACCCCAAGCGTCAACGCGGCGATCGGCACGACCTACCTACCGGTCGAGCAGGCGAAGCCCGGCACCAGGTTCGAGATCGACGTGCGGGGCAAGCGGGTGGCGGCGGAGGCTGTCCCGATGCCGTTCGTGCTCCACCACACCAAGAAATAGTGTGCGCATCGGCATCCTGACGGTCTCGGATTTGGGCGCCGTCGGGCAGCGCGCCGACACCTCCGGCGATGCCATTCTGGAGTGGGCCGCGGAACGCGGCTACGAGGTGGTGGTGCGCAGCGCCGTCGCCGATGAAACCGATCGCATCGCGGGCAAGTTGGCCCGCTGGGCCGACTCGGGAGAGGTGGACGTCGTGCTGACGACGGGGGGGACGGGACTCACGCACCGCGACGTCACGCCGGAGGCGACGGCGGCGGTGCTCGAGCGCGAAGCCCCCGGCATCGCAGAGGCATTGCGCGCCGCATCGGGTCCCAAATTCCCGCGCGCGTGGCTGTCGCGCGGCCGGGCCGGCAC
>WNFM01312921.1_pt2 | contig 10362 bp, 10 predicted proteins | sample 5400271 | NCBI WGS metagenome assembly WNFM01 (sample SAMN13153352, study PRJNA577476) | soil metagenome | isolation source: 60 cm saprolite on Douglas fir-dominated hillslope | place: USA:California | collected 2013-09-17 | reverse complement strand
TTGCGGAAGCAATGATCGCTTCGTTCAGGTGCGATATCCTGACTTGCCGGTTCCTGTGCGTGATTCAATTCACATTTACTTGCATTCTCATCACAGCCTCCTCAGTTGCTGCCTGCGAGCAAGCTAGCCTTTCCACGTCGCACGGAGGGTGACCCACACGTCGGCAGGGTGGCCGAACAGTTCAATCTCACCTTCGGCTTTGGCTCCGAGCTTACGCGCCACGCCTTGCGAGCCCACATTCTCGCAGTCGATGCAATGAACGATGCGGTCGATGTCGTAGGTCGCGAACGACCAATCGATCGACGCCCGTGCCGCTTCCACCGCATAACCTTTGCGGCGAAATTCTTTTGCGATGCCCCAGCCGACTTCAAAGCCGGGCCAGCCCGGCGGTCGCCACGGCCCGACCCGCCCGGCAAACTGGCCGGAGGATTTTTCCTCTACGACGAACATCCCGGCGCCGTGTCGACCACGGGCTCGCCGTCGACGGTGATGAAACGCGCGGTGCCGGGATCGGACAGCATCGCGGTATACGGCGCCATGTCGCTGCCCTGCCATTGCCGCAGCCGCAATCGTTCGGTCTCGATAACGGGGGCGCTGGCTTGCGCCGGCGTGACGCCGGGCCTGAGTGGAGCGATCATTATTTCAATATCCTCCCGTGTCGTCCCGGCGAAGGCCGGGACCCATAACCACCCTCATTTATTTTTTGGAATGATATCTTCCATTTGCGTTGGACAATAGGACACGGCGTATGGGTCCCGGCCTTCGCCGGGACGACGTATTGAGGCATTTGGACGCGATCCTGCAATTCCTGTTATAATCGTGGAAAGAACAAAGGAGTCCCCCATGAGCTGGCAACCTTCCGAAGATCCCGTGCTCGGCGATCCCAAAACCTGCGATGCGCTCGAACTCATCATCGTGCCGCGCACCCGCGACCTCGGCGACGGGTTTGAGGTGCGGCGCGCGCTGCCGCATGGCAAGCGGCAGATGGTCGGTCCCTTCATCTTCTTCGATCATTTCGGCCCGATGCAGTTCATGTCCGGCAAGGGCATGGACGTACGCCCGCATCCGCATATCGGGTTGGCCACCGTCACCTATCTCTTTGACGGCAGCATCATGCACCGCGACAGCGAGGGCAACATCCAGGAGATCCAGCCCGGCGCGATGAACCTGATGACCGCCGGTCGCGGCATCGCCCATTCCGAACGCACCCCCGAGGTGCAGCGCCGCGACGGCCAGAAGATGCTGGGCCTGCAAAGCTGGATCGCGCTGCCGGCAGGCTCCGAGGAAATCGCGCCGTCGTTCCAGCACTACGCCGCGGAAAGCCTGCCGACGGTGACGGATGGCGGTTTTACCGCGCGCATCATCGCCGGCAGTGCGTTCGGGGTGAAATCGCCTGTGAGCATGGTGTCGCCGTGGTTCTATACGGAAGTAACCGCGCAGGCCGGCACCAGCGTGCCGCTCGATCCTGACCATGAGGAGCGCGCGATCTACCTCGTCGATGGCGAGGTCGAGATTGCGAACGAGCGTTACGAGGGGCCGCGCCTGCTGATCTTCCGGCCCGGCGACCGCATCACAGTGAAGGCCGTCAAGCCGACGCGGATGATGTTCCTCGGCGGCGATGCGCTGGAAGGCCCGCGCCATATCTGGTGGAATTTCGTTTCCTCCAGCAAGGAGCGGATCGAGCAGGCCAAACAGGACTGGAAAACCGGCCGTTTTGCCCATGTTCCCGCGGAACACGAGTTCATTCCGCTGCCGGAGTGAGCTAAAGGTCGGGCTTCTCTTTATAGCCTTCGCGTCCGCGCGCGGGCGCTTGCCTGAAAGCCTGATCTGATGAATGCGATGCTCGCCAGCGACCTGCCTTTGCCCCGCATCGGCCGCGGCAAGGTCCGCGATATCTATGCCGTCGGCGACGACCGCGTGCTGCTGCTCACCACCGACCGCATCAGCGCGTTCGACGTCGTGATGGCCGAAACCATTCCGATGAAGGGCGCGGTGCTGACGCAGATCAGCGCCTGGTGGTTCCGTCAGCTCGAAGGCGTGGTGCCGCATCACATGATCAGCGCCGACGCCGACGAAATTATCCGCGAGGTGCCCGCGTTGAAAGATCATCGCGCCGAAATCGTGGGACGCGCGATGCTGTGCCGGCGCACCACGGTGTTTCCGGTCGAATGCGTGATCCGCGGCTACATCTCGGGCTCGGCCTGGAAGGAATATACCGCGTCGGGCACGCTCGCCGGCGAGAAGCTCAAAGCCGGCCTCGTCGAGAGCGAAAAGCTCGAGCCTTCGATTTTCAGCCCGGCGACCAAGGCCGAGACCGGCCATGACGAGAACATCACGGTCGCGCGCGTGCGCGAAGTGCTGGGCGATGACGTCGCGACCGCGCTGGAGGGCATGGCGCGCACGGTCTACACGTTTGGCGAACAGACCGCCCGCAAGCAGGGCATCATCATCGCCGACACCAAGTTCGAGTTCGGCCGCGACAAGGATGGCCGCATCATTCTGATCGACGAGGTGATGACCCCCGACAGTTCGCGGTTCTGGGCCGTCGACGTCTACAAGCCCGGCCAGGGCCAGCCGAGCTTCGACAAGCAGCCGCTGCGCGACTATCTCGACACCGAGCGAAAAGCCGGCCGCTGGAACGGCGACGCCCCGCCACCGCCGCTGCCGGCCAGCGTCGTTGATGCGACCAGCAAGCGCTATCTCGAAGCCTACCGGCGCGTGACAGGGCATGAGCTGAAGGTTTGATCCACTGACGCCTCTCCGCGCGAAGCTGTCGTAGGGTGGGCAAAGGCGCGCTCGCGCCGTGCCCACCATTGATTTGCGCGAATGCGAGATGGTGGGCACGCTACGCTTTGCCCACCCTACGAAGCTAGGCCGTTTTGCGAGCCAACGGTGAATCCCCCTCACCTGACTTGAGCACAAACCTTTTGTCGCTGCGCCACTGCTTCTGCAGTCTTCGCCCATAGCGGAGGCGACGATGCGACAATTGACCTATGTCGGCGGCAGCACCATCAAATGGTGGGACGTGCCGGAACCGAAGTTGCAAGACGACCGCGATGCGCTGGTGCGGCCGCTGGCGGTGACGCGGTGCGATCTCGACCTCACCATCGTCAGCGGCAAGGCCGGCCTGCCCGGGCCGTTCGCGCTGGGCCACGAGACCGCGGGCATCGTCACCGACGTCGGCAGCGCGGTAACAAATTTCGTGCCGGGCGATCTCGTCATCGTGCCGTTCCAGATCAGTTGCGGTGAATGCGAGCGTTGCCGGCGCGGCCACACCAACGCCTGCACGTCGGTGCCGTTTCGCTCCTCCTACGGCTTGAAGCCGGTATGCGGCGTCGAATATGGCGGTGCGCTGTCGGACCTGCTTCGGGTCCCGTTCGCCGATCACATGCTGGTCCGGCAACCCGCGGGCCACGCATTGTCGCAGACCGCTGCGCTCGCCGACGGCGCCACCGATGCGTTCAGCGCCGTCGCCCACTGGCTGCGGCTGCGGCCCGGCGCGGAGGTTTTCGTGATCGGCGGTTTCGGCCAGTCGCTCAGCATGTTTTCGGTGCAGGCCGCGGTGGGCTGCGGCGCGTGCCGCGTGGTCTATGTCGACGATGACGCCAAACGTTTGGCGAAAGCAAAGTCGCTCGGCGCGGAGGTTCACGACGCGCCGAAGGGCCTCATCATGGACCCGGTCGGCTTGTTTCCGATCGTGATGGACGCGGCCGCTACCGATGCCAGCATCCTGCTGGCGATTCGCTCAACCGAGCCGAACGGGGTTTGCCAGCGTATGTATGGCGACTTCAAGGAGATCACGCCGGTGCCGCTGCGGCACATGTACGGCGCAGGCGTGACGCTGCGGATCAGCCGCGTCAATGTGAGGGCCGAGATGCCCGCCTGTGTCGGGCATGTCGCGTCCGGCTGTTTTCATCCCGAGCACGTCATCACGCGCAAAAATTCGCTTCGAGGATGCCCATGAGGCGATCGGCGATCCCACCATCCGCGTCGCCTTTGTTCGCGATGGCATTGAGTAGGTTGCCGATTGACTCCGTCATTCTGGGATGGTCCGAAGGACCAGACCCGGAAGTTCGAGATTCTCCGATGTGCAATTGCACATCGTAGTTCGATGCTCCGCATCGCCCCGGAATGACGAAAACGGAGGACGCCTGACATGAACGAGCCCGACGCCGTGCTGGTCGAACGCGATGGCCCCGTGACCATCGTATCCATCAACCGTCCGCATTGTCGCAACGCCGTTGACGGCGCGACCGCGCGAAAACTGTACGATATTTTTCTGGCCTTCGATGCCGACGAGACCGCCTCGGTCGCGGTGTTCACCGGCACCGGCGGCTTTTTCTGCGCCGGCGCCGACCTCAAGGCGGTGGCGGCGGGCGATCCCAACAAGAAGCGCGAGATCGGCGGCCACACCTCGATCGCGCCGATGGGGCCGAGCCGATTGCGGCTGTCGAAACCGGTGATATCAGCGATCGAAGGCTTTGCGGTGGCCGGCGGCATGGAGCTGGCGCTGTGGGCCGATATGCGCGTCGTTGCCGAAGATGCCACCTTCGGTGTGTTCTGCCGGCGCTTTGGCGTGCCGCTGATCGATCTTGGCACCATCCGCCTGCCGCGGCTGATCGGGCATTCCCAGGCGATGGATCTGATCCTGACCGGGCGCCCGGTCGGCGGTGCGGAAGCGTTGCGGATGGGGCTTGCCAATCGCCTGGTGGCGAAAGGCGAGACCCGCGCGCAGGCAATCCAGCTTGCAAAAGACATCGCGCGCTTCCCGCAGACCTGCATGCGCGCCGACCGGCTCTCGGCGCTGCGGCAATGGGATCTCGGGGAAGAAGACGCCATCACCAACGAAATGCGCGGCGGCCTCGAAGTGATCGCCTCGGGCGAGACGCTGTCGGGCGCTACGCGATTTGCCTCCGGGATCGGCAGGCATGGCGCGTTCGGAGGCGGCGGCGATGTCGGAAACGGGTAGAGCCCTATCGGTTTGCATCAGAACCGGGCTCTCCTCTTTTGTTTGACGCGTTTTCTTTACGCGAACCGGCATCCACTTCGCTCGAAAACGCTATGGGCGGTTCCATGACGTCATAAAAATGTTGTTGTCGCGGTGCGCTGCCCTCGTCTACCAGTAAGGCTGACGTTTGGGGGCAACCGCTGAAGTGATCAGCCGATCCAGCAAGTTCAGTCCGGGAATGCGCGGCGCGCTTAACGACGTCCTCGGCGGCGGCGCCGCCAGCGTTCTGACCGTCAGTTTTGGCTTGTCCTACGCACTGCTGATCTTCGCCGGTCCGCTTTCGCCCTATCTTTCATATGGCCTGGCGGCGACTTTCATCGCGTCGGCCGTGCTCGCCACCATCCTCGCGGTCGGCAGTTCGTTGCCATTTGCGATCGCAGCCCCTGACAGCTCAACCGCCGCGGTATCCGCGATCCTGACTGCGTCGCTGGTCGAACGAATGACGGCGACCGATCCCTCGGTGCCGCTGCTGGCGCCGGTTCTGATCACGCTCGGCCTTTCAACTGTTGTGACCGGGATCGTGCTCTGCGGTTTCGGCATCACCCGCATGGGCCGCGCCATCCGCTACGTGCCCTATCCCGTCGTCGGCGGCTTTCTCGGCGCCACCGGCCTCTTGATCGTGCTCGGTGCGATCAGGGTCATCACCGGATATCGCCTGCAATTCGCCACGCTCGGCCAGTTTGTCAATCCGACGACCTTGTCGGAGCTGGGCGCCGCCTGCGTGATGGCGCTGGTGTTGTATCTGACCTGGCACCGTTCGCGCAATTCGTTCGGCCTGCCGGCCATCCTGATCGGTGGCGTGATCGCGGCGCACCTTGCATTCTGGCTCGCGGGCATTTCACCCACCGAGGCCCAGGTGACGGGCTGGACCTTTCAGCCGCCGCCGTCGATCACCTTCATGCTGCCATGGCACCCCGCCGCGATCGAAGCCTACCCCTGGCATCTTGTTCCAGATCTCTCGGGCGATCTTGTCGCCGTCATTTTCGTGACGGCCACAAGCACGCTATTCAATACCGCCGGGATCGAAGTGGCGGCACAACGCGAGGCCAATCTCGAGCAGGAGCTGAACGTCACCGGCCTCGCCAATATCATTGCGGGCGCGCTCGGGGGCTACGCCGGCTGTATCTCGGTCAGCCGCTCGATCCTCAGCTTCAACGCCGGCGGCATCGGCCGGTTGAGCGGCCTGACGGTCGCGGTGATTTCCGTGCTGATGCTTGCCGTGGCCCCGGCGCTGCTCGGCTACATGCCGAAATTCGTGCTCGGCGGCCTCTTGATCTATCTCGGCGCCGACCAGTTGCACAAATGGATCGTCGAATCGCGACGTCGGCTGTCGATCGTCGAATACCTGTCGCTGCTGGCGATCATCGTCATCATCGCAAGATGGGGATTCGTTTCCGGCATTCTGATCGGCGTCGTGATCGGCTGCGCGACGTTTGCGCTCAGCGCGGCGCGGATCGAGTCGATCAAGTTCAGCTTCAACGGCACGGAGTATCGCAGTTCGCTGGATCGCTCACGTGACGACCAGGCGCTTCTGACCGAGCATGGCGGCAAGATCCAGGGCCTGAACCTGCAGAGCTATCTGTTCTTCGGTTCGGCCAACCGGCTCTATCAATACGTCAAGGCGATGCTGCAGCGGCATCCCGAATGCCGCTATCTGGTGTTCGACTTCAAGCTCGTCACCGGCATCGATTCGTCCGCGGCCTACAGCTTCGCCCAGATCAAGCGCAGCGCCGACGACCGCGACGTCAAACTGCTGCTGGTGCATCTGGCCCCGGCCGCCGAAAAGGCGCTGCGGTCGAGCGGCTTCATCGGCGGCGATGTCAGCATCGTACCCGAGCTCGACCACGCGCTGGAACGGTGCGAGAACGAGATCATCCTTGAGCATCAGGGCCTCGAGCAGGAAGAAGCCAATCTGCGCGACTGGTTCACCCAGATTCTCGACAGCGAGGAAGACGCGACGACGCTGATCCACCATTGTGAGCGCATCGAGGTCGACATCGGCGAGATCATCGTCAATGCCGGCGACGCCGCCGATTCCATGTATTTCATTCTCGACGGCCGGGTCGGCATCATGATCCCGGCATCGCAAGGCGCAACCACGCGGGTGCGCAGCCTCGGCCGCTACACCACGATCGGCGAGATGGGCCTCATTGCGCAGGTGCCGCGCAGTGCGACGATCCAGGCCGAAGTCGCCAGCGTGCTTTACGCGCTGAACGCCCATCAGTTCGAAGCCATCAAGGAAGACGACCCGGCGCTGGCGCAGAAGCTTCTGACCTATTTCGTCGCCGTGATGGCGGAGCGGCTGACGTTTGCAAATCGCACCATCGCGGTGCTGCGGCGGTAAGCCCGTAGCCCGGATGCAGCGAAGCGAAATCCGGGTTCGCCGCGTGCAGGACCGATCCCGGATTGCGGATTACGTCCTGCTCGATAGCGAACTTGGACACTCCGCGTCGGGGCTCGATGCCCACAAATGGGCGCCGCGGTTGAAGGTGTTTACTTCGCTTGCAAACCCTCCATCGTCGTCCCGGCGAAGGCCGGGACCCATAACCACAGGACGTGGTTATGGGCACTCTGGTAGAGCGAAGGCGGCTAGCACGTCCCGTAATCATCACCTGCACGGCGTATGGGTCCCAGCGTACGCCGGGACGACAGCGGAAAAACTAAACCCCCGCCATCATCACGTATTTGATCTCGACATATTCTTCCATGCCGTGATGCGAGCCTTCGCGCCCCAAGCCGCTTTCCTTGACGCCGCCGAACGGGGCGACTTCTGTCGTGATCAGCCCAGTGTTGACGCCGACCATGCCCGACTCCAGCGCTTCGGCGACGCGCCAGACGCGGCCGAGATCGCGGGAATAGAAATAGGGCGCCAGCCCAAACGGCGAGTTGTTGCACATCGCGATCACCTCGGCCTCGTCCTTGAAGCGGAACACCGGCGCCAAGGGCCCGAATGTTTCCTCATGCGCGACGAGAGCGTTCGGGCTGACGTTGGAAAGCACGGTCGGCTCGAAGAAGCTGCCGCCAAGCGCGTGACGCTTGCCGCCGGTGACGATCTTGGCGCCGCCCTTGACCGCGTCCGCGATGTGCTTCTCGACCTTGTCGATCGCTTCCATGTTGATCAGCGGCCCCTGCGTCACGCCCGCCTCGGTGCCGTCGCCGATCTTCATCGCGGCGACCTTCTTCGACAGCTTTTCGACGAACTGATCGTAGATCTTGTCCTGGGCGTAGAGACGGTTGGCGCAGACGCAGGTCTGGCCCATGTTGCGATACTTCGAGACCATGGCGCCTTCGACCGCGGCATCGATGTCGGCGTCATCGAACACCACGAACGGCGCGTTGCCGCCGAGTTCGAGGCCGAGCTTCTTCACGCCGACGGCGGCCTGCTGATAGAGAATCTTGCCGACCTCGGTCGATCCGGTGAAGCCGACGAAGCGCACCGCGGGATGTTCGCACAGCACCTTGCCGATCGCCGACGAGTTGCCGGTGATAATGTTGAACACGCCCTTGGGCACACCGGCCTTTTCGGCGAGCGCGACCAGCGCCAACGCGGTCAGCGGCGTTTCGTTGGCGGGCTTGAGCACGACGGTGCAGCCGGCCGCGAGCGCCGGCGAGACTTTGCGGGTGATCATCGAGCAGGGGAAATTCCACGGCGTGATCGCGCCGCAGACGCCGATCGGTTGCTTGATCGCGAGCAGCCGCGCATCGGCGCGCTGGGTCGGAATGGTTACATAGGCGCCGCCGATATCGACTTCGCCGAGCGCTTCCGCCAGTGGCTTGCCCTGCTCCGAGGTCAGGATCAGCGCGAGGTCCTCGCGGTTGGCGATGATCAGATCGAACCATTTGCGCAGGATGTTGGAGCGCTGTTTTGCGGTGAGCTTGGCCCAGGCCGGGAACGCTCGCTCGGCGGCTTCTACCGCTTGCGTTGCTTCCGCTGTGCTCATGACCGGGATTTTTGCCAGTTCCACACCATTGACCGGGTTGGTCACGGCTTTCGCCGACGTGCCGACCCAGGCACCGTCGATGTAGCATTGCTCGCGCAGCAACGACGGATCCTTCAGACGGTCGTGCAGCGAAGGGGTTTTGGCGTGCGAAGCGCGTGCGGCGACGGGCGGGTTCATGGCGTTACTCCTCGGATTATTTTCTGGATATTGATCCGAGTATAGGCCGAAACCGGGAGCAATGCATCGGCCGCGGAAGCGGGGCTGCATCAAGCAATTTTGAGGGCTGGGTATTCGTCATTCCGGGGCGCGAAGCGAACCTCAGGGGTGCAATTGCACCCCGGGGAATCTCGAACTTCCGGGTCTGGTCCTTCGGACCATCCCGGAATGACAGTCTATCAGGCCGCGCCGCTCATATAAGTTTCGCGGCGGCCGATCATGCGTTCGGCGGCGGCCTTGGCGTCGGCCTTCGAGGAGGTCGCGCAGGTGCGGTATTCGAGATCGGGCGATGACGAGGTTTCGCGGCGGCCGAACCAGGATTTGGAACCGACCGGCAATTGCGCCAGCGCCTGGGCCACGTTGTCGACCGCCTCGAAGGAATGCAGCGCGCCGGTGGCGGCAATGCGAACCTCGAACAACCCGGGGGTGATCGGCGCTACGATGTTTTCACCGCGTCCAGGACGGGGATATCGCTTCCATTCACTCCAGGTCGAGATCATCAAGGTACCCTCGCAACGGATAAAGTGCAGCTCATTTGCATCAAATCATTCCGGCCGGAAGCAACGTTTCCGCTGGAATCTGAATGTCTTAGTGTAAAAATAGAGCGCCGAAAATCGAACTGAAATCACGTTATCGTGGATGCCTAGGGCGGTCACCGGGATTGCGATCCATCCACCGCACATTGTGGCAAAGTGTTGCAGTTTTGTGTCTCCCCATGCCCACAATCTGTCCACGCCCGCAGCCCATCACGAGATCGCGACATCGCGGGCGGCGCTTCGTCTGTTGTTGCGGGATCGGGGGACCGGGAGGAAGATCGCTCCCACTCCATAAAAATAAATCGGGAGGTGACCCCATGCAAAGCAAAGCCCAGATCGATCAGATTCTGCGTCAGAAATGTGAGGCCAGGGAAATTCCCGGCGTGGTCGCGATCGCGGCGACCGGCAATGAGGTGATCTATCAAGGCGCGTTCGGCAAACGCGACCTGTCGAAGGACGCTCTCATGACCGCGAACAGCGTGTTCTGGATCGCCTCGATGACCAAGGCCGTCACGGCCGCGGCGGGCATGCAACTCGTCGAGCAGGGCAAGCTGTCGCTGGATGAGCCGATCGGCAAGGTGCTGCCGGATCTCGCATCGCCACAGGTGCTCGAAGGTTTCGACGCCAAGGGTGAGCCGAAACTGCGGCCGGCGAAGAAGCC
>WNFM01296779.1_pt1 | contig 10362 bp, 10 predicted proteins | sample 5400271 | NCBI WGS metagenome assembly WNFM01 (sample SAMN13153352, study PRJNA577476) | soil metagenome | isolation source: 60 cm saprolite on Douglas fir-dominated hillslope | place: USA:California | collected 2013-09-17 | reverse complement strand
GGGCTGGCTGTTTCGCGACGTCGTGCCACCGCTTGCCGCCATCGGCAAGGCGGTCGCCCGCCTGCTCTTGACCGCTGAGTTCTATGGCAACCTCGGCGTCACGGCATTCGAGATCGGTGCCGCGCTCTTGATCGGCGGATTGAGCGGACTCGTGACAGGCATCTTCCTCGGCGCCAACCAGGTCGCGTCGCGCGCCTATGAATCGCTGATCTATTACCTCTGGCCGACGCCAAAGATCATTTTCTTCCCGGTGATGATCATGTGGTTCGGCGTCGGCGCGGGATCGAAAATCGCGATGGGGGCGGTCTCGTGCTTTTTTCCGATCGCCATCAACACGGCCTCCGGCATGCGTGAGATCGACCGCGTGCTGATCCGCGTAGGACAGAGCTTTCGCGCATCGGCGTGGCAGCAGAGCTTTCGCGCATCGGCGTGGCAGATGGTGACCAAGATTTACCTGCCCGCGATGCGCGAGCCCATCGTCAATGGCGTGCGGCTGGGCCTGGGCGTCGCGGTCATCGGCACACTGCTCGCGGAGACCAAGCTGTCGAATCGCGGCATCGGCTATCTCATCATCCAAGCGTATTCGACGTTCGACATGCCGCGCATGTACGCGCTCCTCATCGTGCTGTTCGTCATCGCGATCGGCGCCAATGCGCTGATCGGGCGAATGAGCGGAGCCGATCGGTCGAATCCGCTCTGACGCTCGGGTCCTTTGATGAATCCATCACGTCCCGCAGTAACGATTGCACTGCCGCTTCCCTCCCACCGCGTCGCGTATTACGGCGGCGCCTGGCACGAACCCGTGTCCGGCCGGTTCGCCGACACGCTGAATCCCAGTACCGGCGAGTCACTGGGACGTGTCGCCGTCGCCGACGCAGCCGATGTCGATGCGGCCGTCGCCGCGGCCCGGCGCGGCCTCGAAGAGTGGCGCGCCGTCGCCCCGCTCGAGCGCGCGCGCATCCTGCGGCGCATCGCGGATCTGTTGCGAAAGAACGCCGGCGAGCTGGCGCTGATCGACGCGGCCAACTGCGGCAACCCCGTGCGCGAGATGACCAACGATGCGATGACTGCCGCGGCCCAGCTCGAGTTCTTTGCGGGGCTGGTCACCGAGATGAAGGGCGCCTCGATCCCGATGGGGCCGGACGTGGTCAACTTTTCCGTGCGCGAGCCCGTCGGCGTCGTGGCGCGCATCGTACCGTTCAATCATCCGTTCATGTTCGCTGCGGGGAAGTCGGCGGCACCGCTGGCGGCCGGCAATTCGGTCGTCTTGAAGCCCCCCGAACAAGCGCCGTTGTCGGCGCTGCGTCTCGCCGAGTTGCTCGAGGGCCTGCTGCCTCCCGGCGTATTCAATGTCGTCCCGGGCGATTCGAAAACGGGCGCCGCACTGGCATCGCATCCGGACGTGGCGATGGTCGCGATCATCGGGAGTGTGGCGGCCGGGCGCGCGGTGATGCGCGCCGCGAGCGACACGGTCAAGACGGTGTTGCTGGAGTTGGGCGGCAAGAATGCGCTGATCGCGTATCCCGATGCCGATCCTGACCAAGTCGCCGGCGCGGTGGTCGCCGGCATGAACTTCACGTGGTGCGGCCAATCGTGCGGCTCCACCAGCAGGGCGTACGTTCATGCCTCGATCCATGACGCGGTGGTCGACCGGGTGACGTCACGCGTTGCTGGATTCGTGCCCGGCATCGCCACCGATCCAGCCACCACGATGGGCGCGATCGTCAGCCGTGTGCAGCGGGATCGCGTGCTCGACTACATCGCCTCGGCGAAGAGCGAAGGTGCGCGCCTCCTGTGCGGCGGCAATCGGCCATCGAATCCGGCACTGGCCGGCGGATTCTTTGTCGAGCCGACGGTATTTGTTGGCGTCACGTCGGCAATGCGGATCGCCCGCGAGGAGATCTTCGGTCCGGTGCTGGCAATCCTCAAGTGGTCGGACGAGGCGAGCATGCGTGACGAGGTCAATGCCGTCCCCTACGGCCTCACCTGTTCGATCTGGACCAACGATTTGTCCACCGCCTATCGCACCGCCATGGCGATTCAGGCGGGCTATGTCTGGATCAACGAAGTCGGCAAGCATTTCCTGGGCGCGCCGTTCGGCGGTGTCAAGCAGTCCGGTTTCGGGCGCGAGGAGTGCCTCGGGGAGATGCTCCGCTTCACTCAGGAAAAGAACATTCACGTCAAGCTCTAGACTCACGGGCGCTCCCCGGCACGTCCGGCAATTTCCTACGTCGAAATAATCGCGAGCCGATAGCAAATGGGCGGGCCGTCCGACGGACAGGACGACGGCTCCGGCGCGTAATCGGCGTCGTCTCACATAATGAAACGCGCGCCCATGCCGACGCCTGCGCGGTACCTGTTTCTGGTTGCGCTGTTTGCGGCGGTCTTCGCGCACGACGCCGGTGCTGACAAAAAGACGGTGTGCACGATCACCGTCAACTCGGCCGACGAGAAGGAGGCATTCCGCCGGAACCTGCCGCCGGATAAATTCCAGTTTGTCGAATTGGTGGAGCGGGGCCGGCCCGATTGGCTGGCGTCGGCGTGCCGCCAGGGTGTGCGCTGCGATGTCCTGGTTGTCTCCGGCCATTACGACGGGGGCAACGAGTTCTTCGCGGACAATGTGGAGGCGAGCGAATTCCTGCCGGTCGATGAGATGGAGCGCGTCTCGTGCAGCGCGACCTGTCCGGGCTTGTTCTCGCAGTTGAAGGAAGTCTATCTTTTCGGCTGCAATACGTTGAATCCGGGCGCCAACAGGAGCGCGTCCGCCGAGATCGGGCACGGCCTCGTCCGTTCCGGCCACTCGCAGGCGGAGGCGCTGCAGTTGTCGCGGGCGTTGAATGCCGCCCACGGGGAAAGCAGCCGCGACCGCATGCGGCAGATTTTCAAGGACGTCCCCGCGATCTACGGCTTTTCATCGGTCGCGCCACTTGGGCCCATGGCCGCGTCGTTCCTGAATCGCCACTTTCAATCGGCCGGAACCGGTGAAATCGGGACGGGCCGCGCAAACGGTCGAATGCTCGGAAGCTTTTCCGGGCACTCGATGGCGGTCACCAGCGGGTTGAACGATGCCGACCCCTTGGCGGCGCATCGACGGGACGTCTGCCAATTCTCGGACGACCGTCTTACGTCTGCGCAGAAACTCGACTTCGTCCACAAGCTTCTGTCTCGCGAGCCGGCGGAAGCTCGCATGTTCCTCGAACGTATCGAGCGGTACTCGGCGTCGCTTTCCGACGAGGAGCGCCGGTCACCGGCCGTGGCGGTCGCGTTCGAACGAATCGCGCGGGACGCGACCGCGCGCAACCGCTATCTCGAATTCGCGCGCGACGCCGACCAGTTCGTTGTGCGTGTCCGGATGCTGGAGTTGGCACGCAGCCTGGGCTGGCTTTCGCCGGAGGAGCGGCGTGCCGAGATCATGCGGATGATTGCTGAGGAGCTCGCGCGCGATTCCGTCAGCGCGGGCGACGTGGACGCGGTGTGCGCGCTGAACAACGACCACGCACTGGATCGGGAACTCGATCAGCTGCAACTGCCGGAGGCGCGCGCGTCGAGGGTCCCGCAGGCGGCGATGCTGGCATGCCTGGGAAGTGCGCCGGGACATGCGCGCGTCCTGCAGGCATTGACGAGTCGAAACGATGAAGACGTGCAGATCGCGCAGGTTTATCTTCGCCATCGGCCGATCGAGGATCCGCAGGAGCTTCGTGCGCTCGCCATCGGCGTCGCGCGTATGAGCGGGTCCGACGCAAAGGTGCGCGCGCTCGAGACTCTTGCACGCCTTCGTGTGACCGACGGCGAGAGCCTTGAGGCGCTCGCGCGTTTGTATCCGGTCGCAGAGTCGCCCGGTGTGCAAACCGCGATTGCCGCCGTTCTCATCCGCGGTGATTACCAGACGATCGCCAACCCCGAGCTCGTGCAGACGTTGCGCGAGCATCGGCTGAAGTCGGGGTCCGGCCACAACGTCATCGATGTCCTGATTCGAAGGCTGCAGCTGCAGTAGGGCATCGCTGGTATTCGCGAATCATCGCGACCCTCCCGGGTTGCGCGCCCGCAAGCTTCCGAATAATCATGGATTTGGACTAGCGGCAGGGGCCGCTTGTCCTACAAGCAGCTTTTTCTGCGCTGTCCGCCGGGCGGGCGCTGTGCAATACTGGCGCGCCTTTTCTTTCCTGGTGCCCGTTGTCGATGTCCCACTCCGTGTCCGCGAAGGCGGCCCTGGCGGCCGCGTTGTTATTTTCCGTGCTGGCTTGCGACGTTCGCGCCGACAAGAAGACTGTCTGCACGATCACCGTCAACTCGCCCGACGAGAAGGAAATATTCCGGCGGAATTTGCCGCCGGACGAATATCAGTTTGTCGAGCTGGTCGAGCGCGGCCGTCCGGATTGGCTCGCGTCGTCGTGTCGAGCCGGCGTCCGCTGCGACCTTCTCGTCATTTCCGGTCACTTCGACAGCGGCACGGAGTTCTACACGGATCGCCTCGACGCGCGCGAGTTCCTGCCCGTCGACGAGATGGAGCGCGTCGCGTGCAGTGATTCCTGCCCAGGCCTCTTCTCGCAACTGAAGGAGGTATATCTCTTCGGCTGCAACACGCTGAATGGCGAAGCGATGCGCAGCGCATCCGCGGAGATCGCGCGCAGTCTCGTCCGCTCCGGGCACTCGCCCGCGGACGCCGAACGTTTGTCGCGCGTGCTGAACGACCGCCACGGCGAGAGCAATCGCGATCGGATGCGCCAGATTTTCAAGGACGTGCCGGTGATCTACGGCTTTTCGTCGAAGGCGCCGCTCGGCAGGACCGCGGGCCCGATGCTGGAACGTTACTTTCAGTCGGGCGCGGGTAGCGAGATCGGCGCCGGTCGCGCCAGCTCGAAGCTCCTGGGCCTCTTCGCGCAGAGCTCGATGACGGTCACGTCCGGAATGAACGATGCCGACCCGCGCGCCGGGTTCCGCCACGACGTCTGCCAACTGTCGGATGACCGGCTGTCACAGGCGCAAAAGATGGGTTTCGTCCACGAAGTCCTCGGACGCGAGATGGCGGAAGTGCGGATGTTCCTGGACCACCTCGAGAAATATTCGGCGTCGCTCGGTGACGCCGACCGGCAATCGCCGACGGTGTCCGCCGCGCTGCAGGCAATCGCGCACGACGCGGGAGCGCGTGGCCGCTACCTCGAGTTCGCGCGCGATGCCGACGATCCCGCCGTGCGCGTGCGCATGCTGGAATTGGCGCACGGGCTGGGGTGGCTCTCGGCGGCGGAAGAGCGGGACGAGATCATGCGCATGTTCGGCGAGCGGTTTGCGCACAACAGCGTGGGCTCGGCCGAAGTCGATCTCGCGTGCACGCTGAACGAGCGCGGGCTGCAAAAGGAGCTCTATCGTTTGCCGCCATCGGCTGCGCAAGCCGGAAAAATCGCCAACGCCGCGGTGATGGCGTGCCTGGGAAGCCTCCCGGCCCATGCACGCATGCTGCGCGCCCTGACGAGCGCGAGCGATGAAGACGTGCAGATCGCGGAGATCTATGTGCGGCACCGGCCGCTGGCCGATGCCGGCGAACTGCGAGGCGTCGCCGCGGGGATCGGGCGGATGAACAACTCCGATGCGCAGGTGCGTGCGCTCAATACGCTCGCCCGTCAACGTGTCTCGGACCGCGAGAGCTTGAACGAACTCGCGCAGCTGTTTGCGCAGGCCAAATCCGTCAACGTCCAGAGGGCGATCGCCGGAATTTTCATCCGCGCCGACTACCCGTCGGCAGCGAAGCCCGAACTCGTGCAAGCACTGCGCAAGCATCGTTTGAAATCGCCCGACGGCCAGGACATGATCGACGTGTTGATCCGCCGCTTTCAGGGATCATAGAAGCTAGCGCCGGTTTTGCGGCGCATGCGGATCGACGTCGCCACGCCGACCCGCCTCCCGCTGCGCATTCGTTACGGAGTTGCTGCCAACGCCAACTGGTGTTCGGCGTCTGGCGTGCCGAGGTTCATCGTTTGCTTCGGCAGCTCCTTGGAAATGGCGAGGTTCTTCTTTTCCAGCGCGGCCATATCCGGTCCCGACTGCCCATACACGGCGGAGGCTTTGACCTCGGCAATGCGTTCCGCGAGGGTCGGTGGCGCGAGTTGCCTGGACAGCGCGACGTTCTCGGCCTCCAGGGATGCCGTGGCCCGGGAGCCCGATGGCGCGGCGTCGGATTCCGTAGCGGTGCGGACCATTTCCTGCCGGGCCTTCATGTCGGGGGTCGCCGTGAACAGCGCGGCGCTGGCAGGCAGCGTGGCGGCTCCGAACAAGCTTGCAATGAATAACGCAGTAAGTTTTCGCATGGAACTCTCCAAATGAATGCAATCAAGAAATCATGGCGTTGTCGCCGACTTAAACCGGCACGTTCCAACGCCACTTAGTTTCGATGGCATCGCATGGAAGGAGTTCAAGCAACCCGTGTAGGACCACGCCGACATTCGTGTCGGTAAATTGAAACCAAATGAAACGGGAGCCGCTATGGGCTCCCGTTCGATTGCAACAAAAAGGACTGCGCGTCAGGCCGAGAAGCTCGATCCGCAGCCGCACGTGGTCGTGGCATTCGGATTCTTGATCACGAATTGCGCGCCCTCGAGGCCCTCCTGGTAGTCGATTTCCGCGCCGACGAGGTACTGATAACTCATCGGGTCAATCAGCAGCGTCACGCCATCCTTCACGAGCGACGTGTCGTCGTCGTTGATGACTTCGTCGAATGTGAACCCGTACTGGAAGCCGGAGCAGCCGCCGCCCGAAACGAACACACGCAGCTTCAGGTCCGGATTGCCCTCCTCTTCGATCAATGCCTTCACCTTGGAGGCGGCCGAGTCCGTGAAGATCAGCGGGGCGGGCATCTCGTTCATTGCGTTCATCATCGACTCCTATCGACCTCATTTGCCTCGGGCGTTAGCTCGGGCGTTCCGATCTTCACAATACTACTCCGCGACCGCCCTTTTCAATTCGACCACGCTCGCCGTCCCGGGTTCGGAGTGACTCAACTTGCCCTGGATTACCGCGCCCAGATGCATCTCGAGCGTCCGGTACTCGACGTCTCCGACGACTTTTGCCTTGGACTGCAATTCAAGGAAGTCATTGGCTGTGACAGGGCCGTTCACCGCGCCATTCACGACGACGTGCGAAACGGTGATTTCGCCGTCGACCCGCGCCTGCTCGCTCACCACCAGCGTACCGGCCTCGCCGTTGTGCGTGGTTACGTTGCCCTGCACCTGGCCATCGATGCGCAGCCCGCCGGTGAAGATCACATCGCCGCGGACGACGGTCCCGGCGCCGATCAGGCAGTCGATCCGCTTTTGCGGTGGCGCGTGCTTCTTGCGTTCGAACATGGGGCCTCCTTCGCGAATTCTAAAGCTGCAGCGTCCGGGTTGCCCGCGCGCTGCTTTGCCCGGATTCGAAGGCGCGCGCCGTTACAGCCGTGACGCGCATGCCTGAGGGAACGCGGAATCTGCCTTCAACACGCTGATAATACTTGAATTTGAGCGTGAGCGCCGCCTTGGCTTCCGGCTGGTCGTCCGGGAGCGTCAAGACCACGCCATGCGACCCGGCGGGTGCTCCAGGCGCCGGCGCCAGCGTGGCCTGCAGGACGACGCTGCCGTCGAACTCGTCCTTGGGGCTGCCGCCGCGCACGACGAGCAGGTTGTAGTGCCACATTTCATCGCTGTCGCGTTCGACCGACAGCCGCTGCAGCTGCAGGCCGATCTGTTTGCTCGAATCGGACACCAGCTTTTGCAGGAAGGCCAACTCCTCCTTCAGCTGAGCATTTTCGCCGGACAACTCCAGCGACTGCTTTTGCTGCGTCTCCTGCGCGCCGCCCGCCATCGCGAGCTCGCTTTCGAGCGTGGAGTTCCTGGCGCGAAGGTCGGAGGCTTCGGATCGGAGCTTCTTCGCTTCGGCATCGAGCGTGGTGATCTTCGCCTCGATTTCCCTGCGATCGAAGCCGCCGAAGATCTGGCCGAAGTCGAAGCCCCACCACCACATCCCCGCGATGATGGCGACGAGCGTGACGATGATCGTGCCGCGTCCCCACCACGGCAGGTGCGTGCGCACGGCCATGCGCGGCGCCGAGATGCCGAAATTCCGGCGCACGCGGCGCCAAATCGGGATCGCCACGTCCGGGGGGTTCCTAAGGCACCACCGGCGCGGCCGTCAACCCGGTGGTCTCGGGGAGTCCGCACATGAGGTTCATGTTCTGGATGGCTTGGCCGGCGGCGCCCTTGACGAGGTTGTCGATGACGACGAGCACGGTGACCATGTCGGCGTTACCGGGGCGGTGCACGGCGATGCGAGCGACGTTCGACGCGCGCACGCTTCGCGTATCGGGTGCCGCGCCCGGAGGCATCACGTCGACAAAGGGCTCGCCTTCATAGCGCTTCGCGAAGAGCGCTTGCAGGTCGACGTCGGTGCGCGTCAATCGCGCGTACAGCGTCGAATGGATGCCGCGGACGATCGGCAGCAGATGCGGCGTGAACACGAGATTGAGCGGCGTCTTGCTGCGCGAAGCCAGCTCCTGCACGGTCTCCGGATGGTGGCGGTGGCCGGCGACGTTGTAGGCCCTGAAATTGTCCGAGGCCTCCGCGAGAAGGAGGCCGATTTCGGCCTTGCGGCCCGCGCCCGAGGCTCCGGACTTGCAATCTGCGATCAGGTGCCCGGTGTCGACGACGCCGGCTTCGATGAGAGGGATGAAGCCCAGTTGCATCGACGTCGGATAGCAGCCGGGATTGCCGACGATGCGCGCGCCGCGGATCTCGTCGCGGTGGAACTCGGGCAGGCCGTAAACCGATTCAGCGAGGAGATCGGGGCACGCGTGCGGCATCTTGTACCACTTCTCGAACATCGCGACATCGCGGATCCGGAAATCTGCTGCGAGGTCGATGACCTTCACGCCGGCGTCGACCAGGCCGCGCGCCTGCGCCATCGCCACGCCGTGCGGGGTCGCGAAGAACACGACGTCACACGACTTCAAGTCGGTCGCATCGGGCGCCGTGAAACGCAGCGCGTCATAATGCCCGCGCAGGCTCGGGAACATGTCGACGACGCGCGTGCCGGCTTCGCCCCGCGACGTTATGGCGCGCACGTCGGCTTGCGCGTGCGATGCCAGCAGCCGCAAAAGCTCGACGCCCGTATAGCCGGTGCCGCCGACGATGCCGATCTTGACCATGCTCTTTGCGTCCTCGGTCGTTACGATCCCGATTCTAGCACCGGGTTCCCTGATTCATGACAATGGCATAGCGGCAGCGCACCCTCAAAAAACACAAAGGCCACCGGGAAGGCGGCCTTTGCAAGGGAAACTGGGGGGAGCTTAGCGCTTCGAGAACTGCTTGCGCTTGCGCGCCTTGTGCAGGCCGACTTTCTTGCGTTCCACTTCTCGCGCGTCGCGCGTCACGAGGCCCGCCTTCGACAGCGTGGGCTTCAATTGCGCGTCGTAGTCGATCAGCGCGCGCGTGATGCCGTGACGCACCGCGCCGGCCTGGCCCGACTCGCCGCCGCCATTCACGTTGACCATGATGTCGAACGTCGCGGCGTGGTTGGTCAGGGCGAGCGGCTGGCGGACGACCATCCGGCCCGTCTCGCGTGTGAAGAACTCGTCTACCGGCTTGTCGTTCACAATGAACTTGCCGGAGCCTTGCTTGATGAACACGCGCGCCACCGAAGTTTTGCGGCGGCCGGTGCCGTAGTAATAGTTGCCGATCATGGCGTTTCGTTCTTCTTTCCGAGTGTTTTCACCGGGTCCAGCGGCTTGGGCTGCTGGGCGGCGTGCGGATGTGCGGGACCCGAGTAGCACTTGAGCTTCTTCAACATCGCGTAGCCGAGCGGACCCTTGGGCAGCATGCCCTTGACGGCCTTTTCGAGCGCGCGTCCGGGGAAGCGCTTCTGCATCTCGCCGAAATTCACGGTCCGGATGCCTCCCGGATAACCGGTGTGGCGGTGGTACAGCTTGTCATCGGCTTTGTTGCCGGTCACGCGCAGCTTGTCGACGTTGGTGACGACGATGAAGTCGCCGGTATCCATGTGCGGCGTGTAGATGGGCTTGTGCTTGCCGCGCAGGCGCAGGGCGATCTGGCTGGCAAGCCGGCCCAGCACCTGGTCGGTCCCGTCGACGACGAACCATTCCCGCGTAATGTCGGCGGGTTTGGCGGAAAAGGTCTTCATTTCAAATCCAGAAAGGGGCGTTCAGCAAAGTCGGCTAGTTTACTATTCAAGGGCTTCCGGCGTCAAGGTAAGCGAAATCGGCCATTTTGACCATGAACCTCCGAAGCCCGGACCATAGCGGATGCGGCGGTGCAAACAGGCAAAAAGAGGCGCGGTGGTTTAGACCGCGCCTTTAGGATTCCACCATAGGAGGAGAATGGA
>WNFM01209179.1_pt2 | contig 10362 bp, 12 predicted proteins | sample 5400271 | NCBI WGS metagenome assembly WNFM01 (sample SAMN13153352, study PRJNA577476) | soil metagenome | isolation source: 60 cm saprolite on Douglas fir-dominated hillslope | place: USA:California | collected 2013-09-17 | reverse complement strand
ACAATATCTGTGTCGCTTCACAAGCAGCGAGACATCAGCATAAATGGCTTACTTGCTCAGCGTGTTCTTGTAGATCCGGCCATCCTTCATGATGACGACAAAGTTCTTGTCGGGATTTGCGACAAGGTTGAGATCCTCGAGCGGATTGCCGTCGACGAGCAGGAGATCCGCAAGTGCCCCGATTTCGACGACACCGAGCTTGCCGGGATAGGGATTGATGAAGCCGGAGAGAGCCATCAACTCGCCATTGTCGGCGGTCGCCATCTTGAGCGCTTCGGCGGGCGTGTACCATCGGACCATCATCGCGAGATATTGCCCCTGCCGGCTGGCAGCCCCCGCATCGCCCAGAATATCCGCGCCCCAGGCGGTCTTGATCTTGTACTTCTTTGCAAGCTTGTAGGCGTTCTCGGTTCCCGCGAACACGACCAGTGCCTTCTTCTGCGACACCGGGCTCATCCGGGCGAAAACGTCGGCGTCGTAGGTCAGTGGCTGCAGGCTCCACCAGATGCCCTTGTCCGCCAGCAATTGGGCGGTGGGCTCGTCGATCAGCTGGCCGTGCTCGATGCACTTGACGCCGGCGGCGATCGCTTGCCGGATCGCAGCCGGCGTATAGGCGTGCACGGCCACATAGGTGCCCCATCCCTCGGCCGCCTCGACCGCGGCATGAAGCTCGGCTTCGGTGAACTGGGTCGACTCGATCGGATTGTGAGGAGAACTGACGCCACCTCCTGCCATCAGCTTGATCTGACTGGCGCCCTGTCGCAATTGCTCGCGCGCGCGCAGCCGCACCTCATCGGGGCTGTCGGCGATGGCTGCGACGCCGGAGATCTCCGACTGGCTCAACGGCCCGCCAAGGGCCCGCGGAACTTCGTAGCGAGACCGAAAATCTCCGTGGCCCGAGGTTTGCGAGATCATTGCGCCCGAGGCATAGATGCGCGGGCCGACGGTGACGCCCTCGTCGATGGCGCGCTTCAATCCGAACACCGGACCACCCATGTCGCGTATCGTGGTGAACCCCCGCATCAGCGTCGCCTCGGCCTGTCGCGCCGCCAAAAGGTTGAGGTAGCCGGGATCGGCCGTCAGGAGGACCGCGGGAGACACCGCCGCCATGAACATATGCCAATGCGCGTCGATCAGGCCCGGCATCAGCACGCGGCCGTTGGCGTTGATGACGCGGACGTCGCCGCCCGTCCCGGTCAGCGCCGGGTTAGCCGATATCTGCTCGATGATGTTGCCCCTCACGAGCACGCTGGAAGGCGAAGACAGCGCGGCATTCTTGCCATCGAAGATGCGGACATTCTGAAAAAATGTTGCCCCGGCAGCAGGCAAAGCGGGGGCGTCCTCCTCGGGCCCGAGCTCCAGCGCTTCATATTGCGCGAGGCCCGGCTGGCAAAGCCCGAACAGCAGCGCCGCCAACAATAGCAGCCGTTTCCAGCGAAGATTTCTTGAGCTCATCGTGCATGCTCCCTTTGGAAGGCACGAGACCCGTTACACCATTGTTATCCGCAGCCATTCTCGAACGGTGGATGCGGGTACTCGTTCCGTTGCCTCACGTAGAGCCGACGCGCCAAAGGCGGTGAGACTAGCGCGCTGACCCACGGTGAAGCTTTTCTTGTCGCCGTCATTTTACTGGCATTTGCGCGTCAACTCTACCACAACATGCGAGCCCGAGCTATCGCGGCGGTGGCTGCTTGTAGCGTTTACGAATTTTAAACTTTTCGCGCGACGATGCGCCGGACCGTTTTGCCGGAAGAGATGCTGACGCGCTGCTCGTCGAGCAGAATCTTCGATCCCGTCAACGCCTGCAACACGAGACCGGCATCGAAGGCAGCATAGAGCCGCCCGCGTTCGTCGCGCCGGTCGTGCCCCTCCGTCACCCGCCAGCTCGATAGAGCGTTCCCTCAGGCTTTAGGATCGCCATCAGCCGCACCACCGAGGTGGCAATCGCCTCCCTCGGCAAATGCATGATGACAGTTTCGCAAAACACGTTGGTGAAGCTTTCCTCCGCCATGCCGGAGAGCTCCGGCAACGTCGCGGGGTGAAGTTGAATATCCGGGTGCAGTCGCCGCGCCTCAGAATTGCCGATGCCGTCAAAGCTTGCGCGCCACCGAGGCGGCAATCGCATCCCGGCTCAGGCCGATAAATCCGTCCGCCTGGTCCGGCCACAAACTCGTGACCTCGAGATAGGATTGGTTTAACCGGATCTCACGGCTTGACATAGGTCCAGCCCTGCTCCTGCAGCTCCATGACGCGCACCACGCCGGACTTCACGACTTTCGCCTCCGGAATGAGAGGAATTTCCTTGTTCTCGACCTTATGCATATTCTCCTGGGTATTGCCGCAAGCCTTGAAGGAAATCGCGGGCGTGCTCTCCGCGATCGCCTTGATCCGCGCCTTGACCGGCGAGGTGTCGTCACGCAGCATATGCAGGCCGGGACCGTAGGTGACCACCTCGATCATCACGTTCTCGCCGAGGTCCTCGTAATATTGCTCGACGTTTGTCGCATTGTTGAGCGCGAGATTCATCATCGCAGGGTCGTTGGTATTCACCTGCAAGATCAGGCGGTGCAGCTTGTTGTGGGCAGCGGGCTGCTTCAATATTTGCGCCGCCATTTGCTTCTTCGCCGGCACCGCCGCCGATGCCGGCGCGATAATGAGGAGGGCAAAGCCGCCCACGACCAATCTGACAGCATTTCCAAACTTTATCATCGTGCCTCTCCCATGATTGTTCGATGACCATCAGTTGCGTGGCTTGGCAACGACGCGTGGCCACTTGCACGCCGAAGCTACTTTCTCTCGCACCACCTTCAGTCCGCTGAGCAAAAAATGTCCGTCCTGGGCGGCGCCGGCTCGGATCGAGAGACGGACGGCAAAGTCGCCCTGCTCGGGAAGCGACTGCAACAAGCGGACGACATCGCCCGTGAACGCGGCACCCGTTCCAAACGAAGGCGGGCCTGCCGCAAGCTGCACCGGCTGATCGTCATTGATGCGGTAGGATATGGCATAGTCCTCACCGCTGTGGATTGCCGGTCCTGCGACCACTAGTTCAGTGCGGCCACCGCGGCAGTGAATGGCGAGCTGCATTGACGAACCATCCGGCCCACCGCGAGAAAACGTGGTGGCGACAACCATCGGTGCATAGTCCACCGGCGAGGTGGTCTCGCTGACGATCCAGTTGTCGCCGCCCGGCTCTGGCTGGGCCGGCGTCGCGATGTTATGTGACAGATTTTCCAGACATTCCAGCCGCGCTGCACGCTCCATCAGGGAGCAGGCGCGAAGATGCGACATCGGATCGCTCGCGCCTTGTGCGAAAACGATTCCTCCCGCGACGTTGAGGGCGACAGCCAGGGGGATCGCCGCGGTCTTGATCATTGCGGTGCCTGTGCATTGCGCGCCTTGCGATCAAGCCACTCCTGCGCTGCCGAGAAGCGGGTGAGTCCGGGGACAGTCGCAGCGAGGTTGATCGACTTCCATTTCGGGTCGAAGCCCGGCGCCTGCAGCCTGTCGATCCGGGAAAACAGGTAGTCGACAAAGCGAGCGACGCGCTGATAGCGGTTCGATTTGGCCGGCCAGTTGAACGCGACCAGAACGGTCGGTACCGCGATCGTCGACACGCGTTCGCCTTGCTTGATCAGATTGGGATAGTCGCTCGCCTCCAATACCGCGGGAAGATAGTAATCCTCGAACCTGCTTTCGTAATTTACTGGAAGGAACTTGAAGCCGGGCTCCCAACGTCCGCGCACGAAAGCGTCGACAGGCTTCGACGTGATGAAAAACACCGCCGCCATCTCGCCCTTGCGCATTTGCTCCAGCGCGACCTGATGGGGAATGAAGATCTTCTCCACGTCAATGCCGAGGCGGCTGAAGATCACGGGCCCCGTATAGGCGGCGGCCGTGCCCTGGGTGTTGAAATTCACTTTCTTGCCGGCGAGATCCTGCAGGCTCTGGACCTCCGGCCGAACGAACACGTGCACCTCCGACGGGAAGAGATTGAGCAGGTAGGTGATGCGGCTCTGTATCTCCGGTATCTGAATCTTGTACTCTTCGAGCGAGTCGGAGCTGATGATCGCCATATCTACGCCACGCAGATAAAGGAGCGAATTCAGATTTTCCGTGGGACCACGGGTGACGATCGGCAAGACATGCAGGTTTGGCCCGTCGTCAACGACGCGGCCCATTTCCGCGGCCAGGCGAATAGGCGCACCCTCAAGCAAGCCGCCGGCGAGGCCGACGGTCCAGGCGTTCATCTTCTCCTTTTCCGCCTCGTGCGCCGAGGCGCGTCGCGACGGGCGAACATCCAAATTGGCTCTCTGCGCCTCCACGACAGCCGGCAGAAGCGTCAAAATGACAGACGCCAATGCGGCGAGCGGGAGCGACAAACGCCGTTTTAGAAACCTGTTCATTCTATGAACTCCTGCTGAGCAACAAAATTCGGCCTCTCCTGCCTAACGCAACGCGCTGAATCGATCCTTCGCCTCCTGAATGCCGCCGGCTTGGGCCTTGGCATAAAACTCGCGCGCTTTGCTCGCTTCGCCGCGCGTTCCGTATGTCCCCCAAGCCGATAGAATGATGGGATCGTAGGTCTCCGCGAGCATGAAGCTGGCCTGAGCGCTGCCCATCTCGGCAGCGCGCTCGAGCACGATCCGTGCTGCACCGATATTTTCCTGGCCGAGCAGCGCGCTGGCGCGCGCGATCAACCTGGCCGCTTCCGGACTGCCTTGCGGTTCTGTGGCCGCTGGCTGCACGGTCGCGGGCGCCTCCGCGGCTGGTGTCACTTCAGCGGTCTGGCCGTTCGCGGCGTGCTCAGGCGCAGCGCGGCCATCGAGCGTGCGCCGCGTGGCTTCAAGATCCCGCGCCATTGCTTCGGCCCTGTCGTGCTCTTGCCGCAGAGACTGGCGCAGTTCTGCCGTTGCGCTTGCGGCCGCCTGCTTGAGCCGCGCTGCTTCGCCGTCCGCCTTGCGCAACAGCTCTGCCCGCGTCTCGACCTCCCGCCGCGCCTTCGTCAGTTCGCTTGCCAGCGCCTTCGCCCTATCCTGCTCCTGCTGCAGAGATTGCCGCAGCTCCGCCGTCGCGCTCGCGGCCGCCTGCTTGAGCTGCGCTGCTTCGCCGTCCGCCTTGCGTAACAGCGCTGCCTGCGTCTCGACCTCCCGCCGCGCCTTCGTCAGTTCGCTTGCCAGCGCCTCGGCCCTGTCGTGCTCCTGCTGCAGCTCCGTCGTCATCTTGTCCGCGGTCTGCTTGAACTGCGCCGCATCGTCGCGCGCCTCGTTCAGCAGCGCTGCGTTGGTTTCGATTTCGCGGCGCGCAATCGTCAGTTCGCGCGACAACGTCTCGGCCCCGTCGCGTTCCTGTTGCAGCTCCGCCGTCGTCTTCTCCTCAGTCTGCTTGAATTGCGCCGCGTAATCGCGCGCCTTGTTCAGTGCTACGTTGGTTTCGATTTCGCGGCGCGCAATGCTTGAATTGCGCCGCATCGTCGCGCGCCTTGTTCAACAGCGCCACCTGCGTCTCGATCTCGCGGCGCGTCGTCACGAGTTCGCTCGCCAGCGCGGCACTGCGAGCGCGTTCCTCCTCGAGCGCGCGGCGATGCAGCACGGTGCCCGCCGTCAGCTCTTGTCGCGTGGCGGCGACATCCTGCGCGAGCGCGACCGTTCTTTCACGCTCCTGTTCGAGTGATTGGGCGCTCCTTGCGGCCTCCGCCTGCAGCTTCAGATTGAGCTCGTCGATAGCGCTCCGGGCCTCGGCCAGCTCATTCGCCAAAACCTCTGAGCGCTGCTCCAGGTCCAAAGATTGTCGCGCTTCCGGTGCCGACGCCTCGACGGCATGCCTGATCTGCGTCGCCTCTTGCGCCGGCTGCGCACTGGCATGATCGACTTCGGCCCGCTGCTGAAGCGCCGATAAGTTGGCTTCCCGCCAGTCCCGGCTCGCCTGGATCTCCTGCCTAAAGATATCCTGGAGATCGGGGTATCGCGCCACATAAGCGGCGACCTCGGCGTGGAAATACATCCCGATGAACGCCGCCGCGAGGAGGGTTACGGCGATCGGGGAAGTTGCAGATCCCCGCTGAGCACGCCGCCGACGCTTCGCTTCGGCCGGCGTGGCCTGCGCCTTGACGGTTGCAACGGTCGTCGGAGTAGCCGACGCAACCGAACGAAGTGCGATGACGCCTGTTGTTGTCGGTCGTTGTGGCGCAGCCCGCCTCAGCGAGAAAGGGGCGAGACCATAGCGGCGCGCCCGCGACGCAGGCGGCCCGGCCCGGGAGGGGCTGCTCGACACATCGAGCCCTTGCTGATGAAAATTGTCCCCCGGCATCGGGTACCAATGCGACGGCGTGATCTTGGTCGGCTCGCCATTTTCACCGACCCACTCACCCGTCTCTGCCGACCAGTGAGCGACATCATAGCTGCCCCTCGCGTCATCCTCGACGATGATGACGTTCCCATCCCTCGGTGCGGTCTCAATCGTGCGGCGCATGCAAAGGACGCCTCCGGATCAAATTGAAAACTTCCCTTCTAGAGCGAAAGCTGCCTCTCCTCGGACCTCCTAGGCGGGACTGCCGACGGTCGATCGGATACACGCGAATTCCGTGCCGACGGCTTCGCGCTGGCGCCTAGCGCCGATAGCAGCGCGTTGTTGACCTCTTCGATCCGGCCAAGCTTCACCAGCACCCGGCTCAGGCCGACAAATCCGTCGGCCTGGTCCGGGCTCAACCTCATGACCTCGAGATAGGGTTGGACTGCCTCGGCATGCTGCCCGAGGCTTTCGCAGGCCTGGGCTAAACACAGCCACGCCTTGGGCGCGTCTGGACGGACCATGGTAAGCGTCTTGAACACTCGCTTGGCGCCGGCATGGTTACCCTTCACGACAAGCAACTGCCCAAGCCGGTGCAACGCATCGGCGTGTTTTGGCTGAACATCCAGGATGCGCCGGTAGCCAGTTTCCGCCGCGGCAACCTCTCTCTTTTGGTGAAGGGCCGTCGCCTGTTCCAGCACGTCGGGAATGCTGCGCGGGTCAATCCCGTCACCGAGGTTCCGGCCGTTCCTGGTCGCCACCACGGTGCAATGGATCTTGCGCTCCGCGCAATGGTACGAATATTTGTAAGGCTCATTGCCGCGCAGAAAATCGTATTCAGAAAAACCGTTTTCGATTGCGTGACGGATACTGAAGGCATGCAGGATCAGTCCAGGAGGCGGACCGTCGAAAGTCTCGTCGCGCCCGGTGATATAGAACGAGAAGGCCCGCTTGCGCGAATCTATCAGCGTGGCCAGCGCCGCCACGGGCCGGTCGCCCTGCCAAAAAGTCGGCAGGAATATCAGACCGGAGTTAAAACTGCGCGTCAGCATGATGCCGTTCGAGCGAACCAGGCTGTCGGTCAGATCGCCTTTGCGGGGTCGCCACTTGATCGCCCAAAACCGCAGCAAGGTATTGAGGTCCCGCGCGAAAGTCTCAGGCGTCGAAACCGTAATCCGATATTCGCGCTCGGCGTCGACCTGCCTCAGAAGACGCCGGATCTTCTGCCGGGTATTGGCGCTGAGCGATAGCAGATAGGTATCCCAGTCGTTCGGCAGCGCTGCGTAGGGACAGATGCTGTTGTCGATACCGTCCTCCTTGCCGACCCTGTTGATCTCCGTCGCCTGGAAATTGGCCTTCGGAAAGTGCGCCAGCAACAACCGAAAGCGGCGTTCCGACATCCTGACGTTTTCAAGATTCAAGCGCGCCCAATGCATTTGCTTGATGTAGCGGGCAAAGGAGGGGATGACCTTGCCTTCTGCATTGGGCGCGCAGACGATACCGGTATAGTCGGCAGAGAAATTCCCTGCCATTTTCACTTCATGAAGAACGTCCTTCTCGATCGTCGTCTGCAGCCGCAATGGAAAGAACGCGACATAGGGCGCCTCAATGCTATCGCTTGATTTCGCCGCCAGGATGAACCACGGGCCCTCGATGTGTGCGAACCAGCCGCTCAGCCATTTCCACGACAGAAATATCTGGGCGTCGGGATCCGCATCGTAGACAGCGTTCCAGTTGTCCTCGAGCTTGGCCAATGACGGCAAGGTTTCGATGATGTCGATATGCACGGCGGACGCCTTTCCAACCTGTGTGTCTGGTTCCTTGTTCGCTGCCTAGCGCTCCCGGAATGCGCGCGACATGCTGTCGTGGATGGGCTTGACGATGTACTGGAAGAAGGTCCGTTCCGAGGTTTTGATATAGACCTCCGCCGGCATGCCGGGTGTCGGGCTGAAGTCCGGAATTCTCCGGCTCTCGTCGCTGTTGAGCTTGACGCGGACCATGTAGACGTCGGTCGGCCCGACCTGCTGCGACTTCTTCTCGTCGGCCAGCGTGTCCGCCGACAGATAGATCACGTCGCCGGAAACCATCGGCGTGATCCGCTGCTGCAGCGCGGTGAGCCTCACCATCGCCTTCTGGCCGTGCTTGACGCTGTCAATGTCTTGCGGCCGCAACCGCGCCTCGATGATCAATTCATCGTTGATGGGCAACAGCTCCATGATATTCTTGCCGGCCTCGACCACGCCACCCTCGGTGTGATAGCGCAGCTTCACCACGACGCCGCTGACAGGTGCGATGATCCGGGTGCGGTCAAGCACGCCCTTGGCGGAAAGCATGCGCTCGCGGACGTCGGCCAATTCACCGCGCTCCTCGTGCATCTGCTCGACGGCGGTCTTGATCGCGGTCTTGCGCACGCCGTTGATCTGTTCGACGGCGCGGGCAATGCGTTCCTTGGCATCGCCGATATCGCCCATCACGCGGCCGACCTCGCCTTCCAGGTTGGCCTTCGATCGCTGCAGCACCATCAATTCGGGCTTGCGCACGAGTCCGGCCTGCACCAGTTTATCCTTGGTCTCGATTTCCTCGTCGAGCAGCACGATCTGCTTCTTCACCCCTTCGAGCTGCACCCGCGATCCCTGGATTCTTTCTTCCAGCGCCTTGATGCTGTCGTCGATGCCCTTGATGTCGCTGTTCATGTTGTTGCGGCGCGCCGTGAACGTCATCTTCTGGCTGTCGACGATCTCTTTTGCCTCGGGCGAGTTGATCAGCGCGTTGTTGACTTCGTCCGGCCAGCGGATTTCCGGCTCCTCCCGCATCTCGGCCTGCAGTCGAGCGTCGATCGCCGACAATCTCACGCGGCGCAGAAACAGGCGTTGCAACTCCGCGCGTGCCGCAGTGTCGTCGAGGTCGAGCAAGACCTGGCCGGGCTGGACGGTGTCACCTTCGCGGACATAGATCTCGCGGATCACTCCGCCTTCGAGATGCTGGATGATCTTGTTCTGCCCGGTGGCCACGAACACGCCCGACGCCACCACAGCGCCGGCGATCGGGGCCATGTTGCCCCAGACGCCGAAACCCATCATCGCCACGGCGAGGATCAGGACGCCGCCAACGGTCGGAAGCTTCGTCGATCGCGGCAAGGAATCATACCAGCTTCCCTCTGCCTGCGCGGTGCGGACTGCAATTTGCCTGTTGGCCATCACCAACCTCGTTTCCTGAAACCCGACTGCAACTCTTACGAATTCGATGGCGGCGGAGCGCCCGGCCCGCCCGGGATATTGGGCGGCGTGCGGCCGGTGATCATCGGAATGATCTCGTCGCGGGTGCCGAAGGCCTGCACCGCCCCCTGGTGAAGAATCATGATCTTGTCGACGCTCTGCAAAAGCGCGGCGCGCTGCGTGATCGTCACCACCGTGATCTTCTTTTCCTTGGCGCGCAGCAACGCCTTGGCGAGCGCCCGCTCGCCATTCGCATCCAGATTTGAGTTCGGCTCGTCGAGCACGATCAGACGCGGGTTGCCGTAAAACGCGCGCGCGAGCCCGATCCGCTGCCGCTGGCCGCCCGACAACGGACTTCCGTCCATGCCGACGATGGTCTCATAGCCTTGTGCAAAGCCTGCGATCATTTCGTGCACATCGGCGGGTTTCGGCCGCGTCGAAGACATCCTCGTCGCGGGCGCCCTCGCGCATCCGCCCGATGTTGGCCTTGATCGAAGCGGGGAACAGCTGCACATCCTGCGGCAGGTAGCCGACACTCTCTCCGAATTGCCGTGGATCCCAGTTGCGCAGATCCATCATGTCGAGACGGACGCTGCCTGCGGTTGGAATGATGGATCCGACCAGCATGCGCGCCAGCATGGTTTTGCCGGTGCCGGAATCTCCGACAATGGCAAGTGATTCACCGGGTTTGAGTTGAAAGCTGATGCCGTTCAAGATCACTTTCTTGTTCGGCGGCGGCACGTAAAGAATCCGTTCGACATTGAGATAACCGGCGGGTCGCGGCAGCCGCAGCCGCTCCATGTTGAGCGGCGAGTTCAGCAGCAAGTTTTTGACCCGGGCATAGGCCGAGCGCGCCTGGACG
>WNFM01319204.1_pt4 | contig 10363 bp, 10 predicted proteins | sample 5400271 | NCBI WGS metagenome assembly WNFM01 (sample SAMN13153352, study PRJNA577476) | soil metagenome | isolation source: 60 cm saprolite on Douglas fir-dominated hillslope | place: USA:California | collected 2013-09-17 | reverse complement strand
CGAGAGGCCGCTACCCCCGCCTCTCAGCAGAGGAGTTGTCATGATCCTTCCTGTGTCCTCCAGAGAAACACTTCCACTCAGCGTTGACGACATCGGCTTCATGCTCGATCGAATGGGTCGGGACTGTGCGCCTCTGCAGTTTCTGCGCGAGTTGACCCAAAATAGCATCGAGGCGATTCTCCGGACCCCTGAGCGAGCAGGCGAAATCCGCTGGGACGTAGATTGGAATCGATTCGACCTCTCAGGGGATGGAGTGTACAAGCTAGCGATCATCGACACGGGCGATGGGATGACCGGCCCAGAGATGGTCAAGTACATAAATCAGCTCTCATCGTCGATTAGCCGGCCGTCACTTGAGGGGAATTACGGGATCGGCGCCAAGATAGCCGCTGCTACGCGCAACCACACGGGCCTTCTCTATCTTTCATGGAAGGCTGGTGATGGCGCGATGATCCATTTGTGGCGCGACCCAGAAACTCGGCAGTATGGCCTCAGGCAGTTCAAGCATCCAGATGGCAGGTTCGACTATTGGCTGCCGATAGACTCGACCGTCAAACCGGAACCAATCCGGGAGCATGGAACCATGGTTGTACTCTTTGGCAATACCGAAGAGGCGCACACAATCGCTGCCCCGCCCGGAGCTTCAAGCCCATCGCGTTGGATAGCGAAGTACCTCAATCCGAGGTACTTCCGATTCCCATCATCCATTGTGGTGAGAGCGCGGGAAGGCTGGGAGAACTCGCGCAGCGACGCAGATCGGAACCTGCTCCGAACACTGACTGGCCAACGGATATATTTGCAAGAGCATAGCCTGTTTGCAGGAGAAATGGGGCTTTCGGGTGGCACCGCGCGATGGTGGATTCTCAAAGAAGAGTCCGCAATTGGCCAGAATTCAGGATTCGTCAACTCCAGTGGCCATATGGCAGCCCTCCACAAGGACGAGCTGTACGAAATCGAGACTGGCAGAGGCGGCGTGGCGCGACTCCAGCAGTTCGGCGTGATCTTAGGGTACAACCGCGTCGTGATTTACGTTGAACCGGAGCCGAAGAAGGGCGAAGATCTCACGACCAACACAGCGAGAACACACCTTCTCATCAACAGCGAACCTCTTCCCTGGGCGGACTGGGCTGCCGAGTTCCGAGACAAGGTCCCTAAGGAGATTCGGGATCTGATCGATGAGACTGCGTCCGGATCATCGGGGCGGGATCACAAGCAGACGATTCGGGACAGACTGAAGCAGATCGGCGATCTGTTCAAGCTCAGCCGCTATCGCCCAACCCCATTGGGCGATGCCCTAGTCGATGACGATGTCCCACGCCGGGGAGGCCGCGCGATCATCGAGGAGCTTGAGCGACGTGCAAGCAAACCTGGGCGAGGAGGGGGGCGTGGCGGGCGAGCTGGGGACGTCTACGCCGTCTTCGCAACGGAGTCGGGAGAGCGAGCCTCGAGGGTGAAGGCCGATCCTTATCCCGATGTCATATGGGTTCGCGCAAAGGATGGCACTCGCGAGCCGGGATTTCTGGAGGACCGAGCCGCCAAGTACCTCCCGGAGCAGAATCTCCTTCAAATCAATGAGGATTTCAGAGTGTTCACTGACATGATCGAACGATTCTGCAAAATGTATTCAGATGCTCCAGGAGCCCGGCCTGCCATTGAGGAGGCAGTGTACGAATGGTTTGAGCAAAGTTTGATTGAAGCGGTTCTGGGCGTTCAATCTCTCGAGGGTGCACGACAGTGGTCGGTCGAGGATATCGCCAGGGCGCTTTCAGAGGAGTCACTGACCACGGCGGTCATGCCTCGCTATCACCTGGATTTCGCGATTAAGCGTGCGTTGGGCTCGAAGCTTGGTTCGCTCAAACTGAAGGCGAGTTACTAAGAAACCCACAAGGAATGGAGGCGCCGATGCCCCGGACATGCGGGGATGAATACGGCCTCCGGGCAAACGGGCTCGAGTTCGCTTCCAGACAATCGTCGGGATGCCTTCAGCCGCCCACATGTCATCCTTGTGCTGTAAGACGACATGACTGCGTCGGGCGGATTGTGATTGCAGTCCGGCCTTGGTAGGATCGGCCCAACCTCCCGACACGGCGGTGACAGTAGCGCAGGATGATTCGAGGCCGCCGAGTGGGGCGGGCGAACAGGAGTGGCGCCCACGGTCGCGCGCCGCAGCTTAGCGGGAGCGTTCGACCAACACTCGGTCAAAGGAAATCAGGGGTAACAATGTCGTTCGGGTTCGATGGGCTTCGGCACCTGGGGAACCGTATCCAAATTCCCGTCCCGAAGGATGCCAAGGGGTTTGTCGGGCGGGAGTGCCCTCAGGGGGAGTGCCAGGGATACTTCAAGATCAAGCCTGGTACAGGCTTGAAGGGCAAGGATCTCCCATGCCATTGCCCCTACTGCGGCCACGCTTCGTCCCACGGCCGCTTCTTGACGAGAGACCAGATTGAGTACGCAAAGTCCGTCGCGCTACGGCAAGTTAGTGATGCCTTACAGCGGGATCTGAAGAGGCTGGAATTCGAGCACAAGCCGAGGGGACCGTTCGGCATCGGTATCAGCTTGAAGGTCCAACCGGGCGCACCGGTTCCAATTCGCTACTACCGGGAGAAGAGCCTCGAAACCGACGTCACTTGTGACTCTTGTACGCTCCAGTACGCCGTTTTTGGAGTTTTCGCCTATTGCCCGGACTGTGGCACTCACAACTCGCAGCAAATCCTAGAGAAGAACCTGGACCTTGTGCGGAAGCAAATCGCGCTTGCACAGGCGCAAGAGGATACGGACCTGAATCGACATCTCGTCGAAGACGCCCTGGAAAATTGTGTCTCGGCGTTTGACAGTTTCGCGCGTGAGGCCTGTCGTATCCGAGCGTCCAAGAGCTCAGATCCAGGAAAATGTGCGGCCCTTGCATTTCAGCATCTACCGCGCGCGTCAGCTCGCCTTCGTGACCTCTTCGGCCTCGATTTACAGACGGCCTTGCCACTGAGCGATTGGAGAGCAGCTCACGTGAGCTTTATGCGACGTCATCTGCTCGCTCACAAGGCTGGAGTAATCGACCAGCGATACTTGGACGAAATAGGGGAGAGCCAAGCCCTCCTGGGCCGGCGCGTCCAAATTACCTGTGCAGATGTCGAATGTCTAGCCGGCATTGTCGCTGAGCTTGGCCGTCACCTGATAGCTCTGCTACCGCCAACACCATGAACGCAGTGTGGCGGTGTGCCCTCTACGTGCGCCCAACAGCAAGCGGCGGGCTCGTAGCGGACTGGCGTCGGCGGGCGCACGCTCCGGGTGATGCAGACGGTCAGGAACAGAGGAGGTCGACATGGCCGCAGCAGAAGGTATCAGGACGGTCCTCTCACCGTCTGGTGACGAGCCGAGCAACATTATTCCGCGTGATCGACGTCTACGCTCGCGAACGGGGTTATGATGGCGGCCAAGCCACGTCGGGGGACGCTAGCCTCCCGATGCTCGGTGCTAAACGTCTAAGGAATGCAGGCTGCCCGAGGCGCTCATGAGCCAAGCTGCGCGTTCGCAGTGCCCACCCATCCCGCTTACTGAAGGCAGGGAAGAGCACCTTCCGTGTGTGATACCCATGATCAGGCCGGCCGCAGGTATCCGCACCACTGGCTCAGCCACGACTGCCGACGTGGCGCACTGCCGGAGCGTCTCTCAGTTCCTCCTTCCACTCTCAAATGTCGAATGATGACCAGAACTGGGCGCTTTCCCGCCGTAACGGAGCCGCCCCAGAGATCTTGGTTCTGCTTAGTGGCGGTATTGACTCAGCAGCATGCGTCGACTTTTACAGGAAGCTTCATCGACCCGTATGTGCCCTTCATGTCCAATACGGGCAACCTTCAGGAGCCCAGGAGCGGCGCGCCGCGGAACGAATCGCAGCGCACTACAATCTTCCTCTACACGTACGACGGCTTGCGCTCGCCAGCGTCAAATCCCAAGGCGAAATTCGGGGCCGTAATGCTTTCCTCGTATTAACGGCCGTCATGGAGTGCCCCGCCTCCATAAGGGCCATCGCTCTCGGCATTCACTTGGGTACCGGCTACGCCGATTGTTCTGGCGATTTCCTCAGCGCCTTGAACAGACTCATGCAGACCCATGGATATGCGCTCGAGGTTCTCGCGCCGTTTGTCTCATGGCACAAGGAAGACGTCCTCTCGTACTGTGTGCGGCGTCGCGTGCCTCTTCATCTCACCTATAGTTGCGAAGAGGGGGGCGATGTACCGTGCACCAGGTGTCGCTCTTGCCTAGACCGCAGGGGAATCGATGCTCGCGCGTAGGTCCACACTTCGCCTACCGGATGGTACCGAAGCGGACCTCCCGCTTCTAGTGCCGTCCTTCTCAAGCAAGGGGTTTACATTATTTCCCCCCCGGCAAGCTAAATCCCATCTCACGCGGTCCGCCCTTTCCACAGATCTCCACGAATTTGGGCAGACCCCCAGTCAGGCAGTGCTAATCAGCGCTTTTGACCTGCACTTCGAATACTTTCAGCTCCCCGACGAACCCTCTCGCAACTGTCTTGATTGGATACCCAACGTGCGGGTCATCTTTCTTGACAGCGGTGGGTACGAGCTGGCCCCTTACTTCGATATATCAGAACCCAAAACTCCTCCATATCACTCTCGGGAAGATTTCGGTCCAACCGAATACGACAAAGTCCTACAGCGACTGGGACATCGCCTCCGGAAGCGCAATTTCGTGGTATCGAACTTCGACTGGGGCACAAGGGGACAGCCACTAGATCAGCAGCTGGCTGCCGCGCGCCGTCTCAAGAGACGCCACCCTAACGTATTGCACAATTTCATCCTTAAACCCTGGTCTGCTTCGATGACGATCGTGGATCCACGTAAGATTGCTGCCGACGGTATAGGCGATATCGGTGGTTTCGATATCGTCGGCGTTACAGAAAAGGAGCTTGGTATCGATCTCTTAGAGCGACTGCGGCGCGTTGCTCAGCTGCGTACTGCTCTAAACGGGGCGAGCATCCGTTCTCCAATTCACGTTTGGGGCGGTCTGGATCCTCTCTTAACCCCACTCTATTTCTTTGCAGGCGCGCAAATCTTCGATGGCTTATCGTGGCTCCGATACGCGTATGTGGACGGTCTAGCCGTCAGCCGCGAGTGCGCATCTGTACTCGATCTAGAGCTCGGGGTAGAGGCGCCACGCCGTTTCGCCTACCCGATGACTGCTCTGCGAAACAGGAGCTACCTGGAGCGATTGACGGGTTATCTTCAGCAGTGGGCGGACTACGACGGTAGAAACTTTACCATGTTCCCCCGATTCATTCGCGGCCACCTAGAGCGAGCGTACAAGACTATGGTCACCAAGATCCCAGAACTGAGGGAGACTCATCATGGGAGGTATCGGCCATAACGCAGCGAATCCAAGAGGCGCGTCAGCGCGAGATCGCGCGACTGAACACTGCAGTGAACAATTACCTCCAGGAACTTCTCGTCAAGCTCAACGCGCGGGATGCCGATCTCGCGAACGCGCGTCTAGATCGAATCAGCGGTATCCTTGGCGAGGCCAGTGCTATCGAGAAAGTCCTGCTTGGCGGTTCGGTCGCCAAGCACACGGATGTAGACGGAATCAGCGATGTCGATGCTCTTGTGATACTGAACCGGCGAGAGCTGCAAGGAAAAGATCCTGACGAGGTCAAGGCGACATTCTTTGCCGAACTGCACGATCGCATACCCAGGTCGGAAGTCGCTGAAGTGCGCGAAGGGAGGATGGCAGTGACTGTCTCTTACAAGGACGGAATGGACATCCAGCTACTTCCGGCTCTTCTGTCGGGGTCTCGTGTCCTCCTCGCAACATCTAGCGGTAGGGACTGGGCCGAGATCAACCCAAAACGCTTCCAGTCTCTTCTCACCGAGGCCAATCACAAACTTGGATTGGCTCTTGTACCCTCAATCAAGCTCTTGAAATCAATGAACGGGGACCTGCCATCTCAAAAGCGACTTACAGGCTACCATATCGAAGCGCTCGCAGTGGATGCTGCCCGACACTACGACGGTCCAGCTGTTCCTCGTGAAGTTCTGATTCACCTTTGCAAGCACGCCGCACAGCGCGTTCTGCATCCTATCGTTGACGTCACCGGCCAGGCTCGACGCCTCGATGAGTATCTAGGGCCAGCTAACAGTCCTCAGCGTCGGATCGTCTCTCTCGCCCTTTCTGGAATCGGCCGACGCTTGGAAACCGCCGGGTCGTTGGGGGAATGGAAGGCGATCTTTGAGAATGAAGAATGAGCGTTCCGAGTCCCAGCGAGATCTCACGTCAGTACCGGGTAGCGAAACAGACACTGGCCATGCACTCGGACCTCCGTGATAGATACGCCAGGACGGGCCTGCTCGCTGAGGTCGTGTTACTTGTGTCCTCTGCAGCAACAGCCGCTACAACATTTGCCGGCGACGAACTCTACCGTGGGCTCCATGTGGATCCGACACAGGGGCGATTTTCGGTGGGGATCCTCTCGATTGTGGCATTTGCGGGTTCGCTGATCTTGCTCGTGGTCGATCCGCGAGCCCAGTCCGCCCGGCATCGAGACGCTGTGAGAGCCTGGTGGTCCGTGGTCGATCGCTTTCGTCGCGCTCGCCTCGAGGATGACACCTGGCCTGCTGCTGAGTTAGTCGGACTCGTGAAGGCCTACAGCCTAGCCTGCGAGTCAGCAACCCCAATTCCCAACGCGAAGTTCAATCGATTAAAATCGCGCTACCTGCGCAAGGTTGAGGTCAGCAGACTCAAGGACGATTATCCGAGTTGTCCGATTCCTCTCCTGAGTCTCTTTCTTCGTGCCCGCGACACATTCCTAGCGATTCGGGCCCTCATTCGAGGAGACCATCGTGCGAATAGCGGTGCCAGTGACGAATGAGCTTTCCGAAGAGGTCCTCGTAGAGGCTTATCTGACGGCTCTCGACGCGGTAGTGGCGGCTGGTTTTTCAGATGAACTTGACTGGCAGGAGCAGTGCCGCCTCGATCGCCTGACAGAACCCAAGTTCCTCCGCGAAGCTGCATGGGTAATCCTGTCATCCGGCATGCGCGAGCGTGTGATACATGACCGATTTCCGAGGATCTCCAGCGCATTCCTCGATTGGGTCGGAGCCCGGCAGATCCTGCGCCGACGAGCGGAATGTGCTCGCGCTGCGCTTCGAGTCTTCCGTCATCCTGGGAAAATCGACGCTATTCTTGCCGTAGCAGAATCTATCCAGCGGAGGTCGTTCGAAGCCATTCATTCTGCGCTGATGGACCATGGCATCGAAGCTATCGACGCCCTGCCCTACATTGGGCCCGTGACCAGGTTCCACCTCGCGAAAAACCTCGGCCTCGACGTGGTCAAACCTGATCGTCATCTGGTTCGCCTTGCCTTATCGGCCGGGTTCACAGATCCAGATCGGTTGTGTCGAATCATTTCCAGCGCCACGGGAGACCGCATAGGCACCGTGGACTTAGTCTTCTGGCGATTTGCGACTCTTAACTCCTCCTACACAGCTCTTTTCGATCACGACGAAGGTCAGAAACGCTGTTGACCCGTCCGGGTCATTCACGATCTCCAGGGGACCGATCCTCGATACTTCGGGTGATCGGATTCTCCTCGGTAGGAGGGTTGGCCTCAGACTGCGCAACGATTTCGCGGATGGCCTCCTGGGGCCCCAGCTTTTCCGTACTTCGTAGAGGACCGTGATCGTGCTAGGTGCGTTTCCCCCGCTTTGGTGGATACTATCTGAAAGGCAGATGGAACTTCTAGGAGGGACAGGTCCAGAACTCCGGTGCGGCCTGTGGGCTGCCGGTCCGGCGTAGGGAACATGTCGTGGTTCCAGCGGAAGACGACATGCTATACACTGAACAAAATCCATGCTGCGTTGGCTACGCCGGTTCCTTTCGAAGACCCGTCGCACGGAGCAGGTCGTGACTGTCAAATACCCATATCACTCCCTCGAAGATTTCCTAATCTCCTCTGACTCGAGCGTAGACGGCCAGCTCGATAGCGGATGGGGCGCAATGTTCCCTGTGAAAGGTCGGGAGATCGATGCCACCATTCTATTCGCTGATATATCGAATTTCTCAAAACGCACAATCCATCTCACACCCACAGAAACACTTGTTTTCGTAAATACCTTCTTCGCGTGGGTTACCGCAGAGGCTCTTCGAGGTAGCCACGGTATCGTTGATAAATACATTGGTGATGAGATGATGGTTGTCTTTTCACAAGAGTTCGGTTCCACGGATCCGTTCGTAGAGGCGGTGCAGGCTGCCCGCTGGATGGGCGAACACGACGCGCACAGCTACGCACCTCACATCGGCATCGCGAGGGCTACGTTGGTACTCCCAAGAAATATAACTGTTCGGTGCAGGGAAGACCCGTAGTACTGGCGGCGCGTTGCGCAGCGGTTCGTCCTGACTTGCTCAAGGGTAAGAGCTATTCCACATCCATCGTTTTCCCTGCACCTGAGTGGAAGGCTCGATCATTCGCCTCTGTCTTTCCCGCCCAGCGCCTAACAAGCCTGGATGGAGAAACCGTGGAGCATAAACATGGGTGGGAAATGCTCCCAGCTCGAGCAGTTGACGTGAAGGGAACAGCTATAGAGGTTATCGAAATCGTAAATCATGTTTCACACCTCCCTATGGAAAGCGCCGAGGATAGAGCTCGGGCTGGACTTGAAGCACTGCGCAAGGCGGGTCGATACTGGCCGCACGGAAAGCCATAAAGCGCTCCTCACCCCTGAAGGTATCTGGCCAAAGGACCCCATGTTCGTGCCGCCCATCAGACGCCTAACCATTCTGATCGACCCGGCCATCTTCCGGCTCGTTCAACATGACCCTGGATGCAGAGGGGGCATGTCATCTTGGGTCCACATAAAGACCTTGGAGAACTACCTTGTGCAGACAGGCGAGAACCTTGGATTGACTTTTGTTCTTCCCGAGGGCTGGTTAGACGCTCACACTACCAGCGTGTATACCGTACTTCTTCCTCCGAATCGAATCGTCGCACTAGCGGCTCCGCCGGAGCCAACACCCTTCGAGGGATGCACTATAGAGCAGGCGAAACTCATCGCTATTGCGCGTCAGGAGCGGGCGCATTTTCTCCTCACAGAAGATCCATCGCTCCTCAAGCACGGTTCGTCACATCTTTCTGATCCACCAGTACTCGCATTAAATTGGGTAGGATTCACTGACGTGGTCGAATGTTTCCTCCTGGGTCACGGAGTCTATTACTCGTTTGCGTATCCGGCGTACGGACGCTGGCTCGACACCTACTATCAATCAACCAACGCTATGAACGAGTGGTTGTTGAGAGTACATAGCCAGAGCGCTTTATCTATATCCATTCATTCTTCTTGCGCGCGGACTCCTGCAGTCTTATCGATGGCAAGCCCTGTGGTACAAGAGAGAGGGCGCTGACAATCTGCACGCCTTCGTGAAGACTTTCTATCTAAATTGGCTGTACCTCCTCATGTGGGGCGCGCTAGATCATCTCTGCCTCCTCCTGAATGGAGTGCACTCCTATGGTTTCAAGGAAAGCCAGTGTGGGCTGTATAAGAGTTTCCGTGAGGTAATGAAGCGGCGACATCCAGATCTGGCCTCCTTCCTAGATACTGAGGATATCGCGCGATTTCTCATGGTCCTGTCAGATCTGCGCAATGCGGCGGCCCACAGAATCATTCCGATGCCGACGTCGGTCCTCCAGGAGACAGAGGCATCGAGTGTTTCAGATGAGGTACTCCGACCCGCGATCGAGCAGGAATTGGACGAAGACCTCCCCGGAATCGCGCCTTCACTGCGGGAGAGCTTCATTGCTTTCCGCATTCAGCAGCGTCGCATCCAGCAAATGAGACGTTTGGCGGAATCGGTAGTGTTCGTACGAAAGGAAAATGGAGGGTATTTTTACGAGCCATACATTTCCGCTGATCACGACCTTGACTGTCTAAATCAAATCACACGCGCCTTCCTCGGGGTGTGCCTCCCGGGAAGCCTTCCCGCCTGGAACCCCGGATCAAGGGGGCAATTCGGTGTGTGAGGACAGGAACGTCCGCGCCTCGCTGTTCCTGGGCTACATGCGGCAGCTGAAGCCGGGGCAGAAGGCGCAGGTGAGGAAGATCAAGGAGGCGAATGGAGTGAGGGCGGCGATAGCGAGGGCGAAGACGATCGCCACGAAGAAGAAGGGTGACGAGGACCTCGGCTGACTCGTCCGTGTCTAGGTGGCTCAGTCTATTGAGCTGACACATCGAGAACAAGTCGCGGCCCAGAGGAGCAGATGAATGGCGTTTGAGGAACATTCAGAGTTCACGCCGCCTAAGAACAGAGACGCAAAGATCTGGCGGTACATGGATCTCGGGAAGCTGCTGTTTTTGGTGGATCG